>WSSedL1CaDRAFT_10000860_pt1 | contig 19825 bp, 18 predicted proteins | sample WetSurSL1Cattail_FD_9464 | JGI IMG/M metagenome (IMG submission 9464)
ACCCTTGCGGCGGCGGCAGCGGCAGGGGCCGGCCCGTGCCTGAAGTTCCATATCCAGGCCGCGGCAAAAGAGGGAGCCACCAGAGGCGAGATCTTCGATACGATCATGATCGCGGCGCTCGTGGGAAAGACTAAGATCCTTGCATCGGCGCTCCGCGATTTTAGCGAAGCATACCCCTGAAAAAACCCGAAAGAAAAAGAGAAAATACTTTTTTTATCGCTTACCGTTTCACGCCCCGGCCCAGTTCCTGGTGGGCCCGGGCAAGGTGCTGGGCGGCAAGTGCGCCGATCAGCGAGAGTTCCCCGGCAAGAACGCCGGCCGCGATGATCTCGGCAAGCTTTTTGGCGTTCGCGCCCGGGGGCGTCCCGCCACCGGCAACGCCGAGGATCTTCAGGCACTCTGCTTGAGTGTCCACTCCTGTCCCGCCGCCGACCGTGCCGACCGGGAGCGAGGGGAGCGTGACGGATACGTACACCCCGTCGTCGGTCGGGTCGATCGTGGTCATGCAGGTGCTGCCGTCAATGGCATGGGCCGCGTCCTGCCCGCAGGCAATGAACATCGCCGCGACCACGTTTGCCGCATGGGCGTTGAAGCCCATGGCCCCGGCCCGGGCCGAGCCGACGAGGTTTTTCCGGTAGTTGACCTCGAACATCGATTTTGCATCGGTCTTGAAGATCTTTTCGATGAGCTCGTGGGAGAGCGCGATGCCGGCGACAACGCTCCGGCCCCGGCCCATGATTGCATTGATAGCCGCCGGCTTCTTGTCGGCGCACATGTTCCCCGAGAGGGCGATGAGCCGGGCGCCGGTGGCTTTTGCTATCTCGTCGGCAATCTTCGCGCTCGCGATGGTGACCATGTTCATGCCCATCGCGTCTTTCGTATCGAATTCGAGCCGGACAAAGACGCTCGTGCCCGCAACGTAGGTGGTAAGCCCGGTCATCTGCCCGTGCGAGGTGGTCGTTGCAGCAATCGCGGCAAACTCCTTCTCGTGGGCGGCGGCCCAGTCCGCTATCTCTTTTGCGTGCGCCACGCTTTTTGCCGCAAAGACCGGCGCCCGGGTCATCACGTCGTGCAGGACGCGTACTTCCGCCCCGCCGGCTTTTGTTATTGCGCCTGCGCCCCGGTTCACCGAGGCAATAAGCGCCCCTTCGGTTGTTGCAAGGGGCAGCCAGAACTTCCCCTTCGCGTATTCGCCGTTTACGAGCACCGGCCCGGCAACCCCGACCGGCACCTGCACGGCGCCGATCATGTTCTCGCAGTTCCGGGTCGCGGCCCGGTCCACGTCGAGGGAGAAGATCCCGATGTTCTCTAAGGTGGTCCCGGTCTCCTGCTCGATGTACCCCCGGCGCACCCGCACCGCATCGACCGGCGGCATCATCTTTTCGAGTTCGTAGAGCCTGACCTCGCCCGTCTTGATCCGGGTCCGGATCTCTGCTTCGTTTGTGCAGCCGGGGCCGCCCTGCCCCTCTGCATTGTGGTGTCCGTCATCACCAGCCATGAATACCTGTTGGTTGTATACTATTATGAGCGCAGTGGTCTTTTAAAAATGACAACCGGGCAGTGGGGCATACGGGTACCGGCACAGGAGGGCGAAGCAACACGGCAGGCGCTCATCGGCGAGGGGGCGCTCGATGTGACGCTCAAGGTCCTGCACGACGGGCCGTTCCTGATCTTTGCCGTGCTCGCGGAGCGTGACGGCGCCGGGTGGTACGAGTTCGGGGAGCAGCCCGGCCGCGAGGCACTTCCCCGCCACGAGCTCGTGGGCGGGATCGCGATCATGCAGGAGAACGATCCCGCGGGGGCGGAGAAGATCCTTGCAAACCGGCCCTCGCTCCACACGGTGCTTTTCCCGACAAGCGAGGTCTCGGGCGAGTACCGGACCCGGGACTACCGTGTCCTTGCCGGCACCGACACGACCCGGACGGAGGTGACCGAACACGGGCGCCGGTTCGTGGTCGATCTTGCCGGCGCCTACTTCTCCGCCCGGCTCTCGACCGAACGCCACCGGATCCTCGATCAGGTCAATGACGGCGAGCTCGTGCTCGATATGTTCGCCGGGGTCGGGCCGTTTGCCATCACGCTTGCCGCCCGGGCGGGTGTGGTTGTCGCGGCCGATCTAAACCCGCAGGCCGTCCGGCTCATGATGGAAAATATCCGGAAGAACCGGGCGGCAAACGTGATCCCGGTGCTTGCCGATGCCCGGCACCTGGAAAAGATCCTGTCGTGGAAGTTCGACCGGATCGTCATGAACCTCCCGCTGGCCGGCACGGAATTTTTACCGGAAGCCTTCCGGCTCGTCCGGCCCGGGGGCACGATCCATTTCTATTCGCTGGTATCCGAAACGGGCGAGCACCTTGCCCGGATCCGGGAGCTGGGCGGGGCCGGTGTTACGGTTACCGAACGCGAGGTCCGGTCCTACTCGCCCGGCCAGTGGCACGCGGTGTACGATATCGCCGTGGGATAAGGGACGACTATCCCGCCCCATACAATTCCGGGCAAATCTCCTTTTTTTCCTATCTCCCGATAGCGGGAAACTATTTCTCCTGAAGGCCTAATGAGGCATGAGTAATGCAAAGGACAGGTCATGACAAACGCCTTCACGGAATGGTTCATGGGAAGGGACGCCGACGACCTGGGCTGGTACAATTTTACCGAGGCCCAGCCGGTCTGGAAGACCTGGTGGTTCTGGGGCGGCATTGCGGTCGTGTGCGTAGTTCTTTTGTGGTATTTTTTGCCATGAACCGGTATCCGGGCAGATGAAAAACGCGAGACCGGGGGCATCGCCCGGATCCGCCCTGAAGCACTGCCCCCGTCTCCCCGGCGGGAACTGTTTTTAAGAAACCTTGCGTATCGGGCTGCCGGCCGAAAAGATCGCACCGGCACGCCACCGGAACCGGCAGAAAAATTAAAAAAAAGTTATCCGGTTATCTCCCTGCGGACTTCGGTATCGGTGATCTCGTACACGAGATTCCGACGCTCGGTTTTTAATTTCTTGAGATCGGCGATGATCTCCTGCAGCTGGAACTCCCGGTCCCGTGTCGCGATCGCGTACGGCCGGTCGGGCTGCTGGTTTTCCGGGGTGATGGCAAGGAGGTCGCAGGTATTGCGCTGCCGGGTAATTTTGAACTCCGTAATCTTGCTAAGGTCGATAGAAAGGGAGTCGCCGGAGTGAAACACCCCGACATGATGGAATTTCACCATAACGCTCATTATGCTCCCCGTCCGCGGGTGTATGCATACGGCATTCCTAGTCATCCCCCATTCCCGGCGGCATGCCACCCCGGGGCATCCCGCCCGGGCTGCCGGACTGCGACGATGCGATGACATCGTCGATGCGCAGGATCATGACCGCCGCTTCTGTGGCGCTTGAAATGGCCTGCGTCTTTACCTTTAAGGGCTCGATGACGCCGGCTTTCTGCATGTCGACCGGTTTTGCCTCGTACACATCGAGGCCGAAGGTTCTCTTTCCCGCCTCGTGCGCAGCCCGGATCGCAACGACCATATCGATGGCGTCAAGGCCGGCGTTCTCGGCCAGCGACCGCGGGATGATCTCAAGCGCCTGTGCGAATGCCTCGATCGCGAGCTGGTTGCGGCCGCCGACCGTTGCCGCGTACCGGTGCAGCTGGAGCGAGAGCTCGATCTCGGGCGCCCCGCCGCCGGCAACGACCTTTTTGTCCTGCACGACAACGCCGACGACCATGAGCGCATCGTGGAGGGCGCGTTCGATCTCATCGATGATATGATCGGACCCGCCCCGGATAATGATGGAGACGGCTTTGGGGTTTTTGCATTTCGCGATCGTGATCATCTCATCTCCGGAGAACTTCGTCTCCTCCACAAGGCCGGCAGACCCGAGATCGGCCGGTGTGACGGTATCGATGCTGGTGAGGATCGCAGCCCCGGTGGCGCGGGAGAGATTTTCAAGGTCGCTCTTTTTTACCCGGCGCACGGCAAAGATCCCGGCTTTTGTCAGGTAGTGCTGGGCGACATCGTCGATGCCTTTCCCGCAGAACACCACGTTTGCCCCGCTACGGATCACTTTCTCTGCCAGAGCGTGAACCATCTGCTCGTCTTCGTCAAGGAATGCCTGCACCTGATCGGGCCGGGAGATGTTGATCTTTGCCGAGACCTCGGTCTTTTTGTATTCGAGCGCAGCGTTCAGGAGCAAAATTTTCGCGTTTTTTACAGACTTTGGCATCCCCGGGTTTGCCCGTTCCTTGTCGATGACCATGCCCTCGATAAGCACGGTATCCTCGACTGCGCCCCCGGTCTTTTTCTGCACGTTCACGTGCTTGATATCGACCGTGCCGTCGGGATCGGCAACGCTCGTGACCGCTTTGACAACGATATTGCAGAGCAGTTTCTTGTACGCTTCCGCCCCTTTGCCGCTGATCGCGGTCTCCGCGACTTTTTCAAGCATCGCGTGATCTTCCGGCTTTACCGCAATTGCGATCTTTGCGAGGATCTCAAGCGACTTTGTCGCGGCCTGCCGGTACCCTTCCGCGATTACGGTCGGGTGGACACGCTGTTCGAGCAGATCCTGTGCGTTTTTCAAGAGTTCCCCGGCAAGGACCACGGCCGAGGTCGTGCCGTCCCCGACTTCGTCGTCCTGGGTCTTTGCGATCTCGACCATCATCTTTGCGGCCGGGTGCTGGATGTCCATCTCTTTTAGGATCGTTGCGCCGTCGTTTGTGATCACTACGTCGCCCATGCCGTCGATGAGCATCTTGTCCATGCCTTTTGGACCGAGCGTCGAGCGGACCGCAGTTCCTACCGCCATGGCGGCAGTGATATTACTGCTCTGGGCTTCCTCGCCCCTGTTCCGCGTTGTTCCCTGTCGTAAGATAATAATTGGCTGCCCGCCAAGCTGTTGTGACATATTCTTCCTCGTTTTTTTAACAGTTACCGGTCGTTTTTCCCGTTTTTTCCCGGGAAAAACCGGGTCCTGATCTGTGCCGGTTATTACAACGGCCGCACGTGGATCGTTTCGACCATGACAGAAAAGTTCGATATCCGGGATAATGCCGCCCCGTCATGATCCGTTGCGGGGCGCCACCAGCGTGTGAACAAGCTGATCCGTTATGCCATCATCGCTCTGCTGTGATAAGTGTTCAATTGGCGTGCGACCTGAAAGGTGTATCTGTCATGTGCGTAATTATCCTCCAATACATACCTTCAACAGGTCAGCAGTCATTTATAGTGCGAACGTAGTTGGTTGAATGGCTGGTTATCACAAACGAGTAGATACAGGTGAGGCAGATCCGAATGCACTAAACCCGGACGGTACGCCGGTATGTCGTGTACGTCTGCCCAAAAAATGGAATAACGAGCAGTTTGCCCGGGCCGAGACCATGATGGGGGCAAATCATATCCGCGTCCAGTGCATCGACGGGGTTTCCCGGATGGGCCGGATCAAGGGCAAGATCAAGAAAAGACAGTGGATCCGCGAAGGCGACACGGTCATTATCGTTCCCTGGAGCATCCAGGACGACAAGTGCGATATTATTTACCGGTACCTCAAGCCGCAGACCGACTGGCTGCGGAAGAACCGGTACATTTAATCCTTTTTTCTTTCCGGGGTAACCCGCAGGGTGTATGCGATAACCGCACCTGAGAGCAGGAGCATGGCTGCATCTCACCTGCGTACCGCATTCATCCGCAAGGTGCCGCTGTTCTCTTCCCGGTTGTCCCGGCAATCCACCGGATTCTTTTGCCCGGAATACATAATCCCGAATTATTTAAATGCCAGTATCATCATAGCCAGACTCATGAACAGGAGTCTGAACCCCGGAAATGTACTGATGCCGGTCTCCCGGCTGCACGGGAGCGTCCCATGAAACCCGAGGAACGCCTGGTGGTCGGGATCGTGGACGATGCGATCCACACCGAAACCCCTCACGGCAGGGCCCTGCAGCGGATCGTCCGCGATCTCGAGGCATACGATATCTTTGTTGCCGACGTTGCCTCTCCCGCCGATGCCCGGAACGCATACGCCAATCTTCCTGCGGTCAGCTGTATCCTGATCAACTGGAACCTCGGCGACAAAACGGGTAAGAAGCAGCAGGACACGCTTACCCTGATCCGCCAGATCCGCAGCGTGAACGAGGACATCCCGATCTTTTTAATGGCCGAACCGATGAACGATCCCCCCATCGGCCTGACGGTCGATGTCTTAAAAGAGGTCAACGAGTACCTCTACGTGATGGACGATACCCCCGACTTTATTGCCGGGCGTATCACCGCTGCGGCCAAACGCTACCAGGACAAGCTGCTGCCCCCGTTCTTTGGCGAACTCGTGAAGTTCTCCAAAGACTTCGAGTACTCCTGGCACACGCCCGGCCATGCCGGCGGCACGGCATTCCGCAAGACCCCGGCCGGCCGGCAGTTCTTTAATTTCTTCGGGGAACAGCTCTTCCGCTCCGACCTCTCGATCTCGGTCGGCGAACTCGGCTCGCTCCTCGACCACTCCGGCCCGGTGGGCGAGGCCGAGCGGTACGCGGCAAAAGTATTCGGCGCCGATATGACCTATTTTGTGACAAACGGCACCTCCACGGCAAACAAGATCGTCTTCTTTGGCCGGGTCACCAAAGACGATGTGGTGCTCGTGGACCGGAACTGCCACAAGTCCGCCGAGCACGCGCTCACCATGACGCATTCCGTGGCCGTGTACCTGATCCCGACCCGGAACCGGTACGGGATCATCGGCCCGATCCCGCCGGCCGACATGACGCCCGCAGCGATAAAGAAGAAGATCGCTGCCTGCCCGCTGGCGAAAGATCTCAAGGACAAGACCCCGGTCCACGCCATCATCACGAACTCGACCTACGACGGCCTCTGTTATCTTGCAGCCGATGTGGAAAAGGAACTGGGAAAAAGCGTGGACAGCATACACTTCGATGAAGCCTGGTACGGCTACGCCCGGTTCAACCCGCTCTATGTGGACCGGTTTGCCATGCGGGACGGGGCAAAGGATCCAAAAGGCCCGACCGTCTTTGCCACGCAGTCCACGCACAAGCTCCTCGCGGCACTCTCGCAGGCCTCCATGGTCCACGTGAGAAACGGCCGGGTGCCCATCGAGCACGCCCGGTTCAACGAGGGGTTCATGATGCACAGCTCCACCTCGCCGCTCTACACGATCATCGCGTCGCTGGACGTTTCCTCGAAAATGATGGACGGTGCATCGGGCCGGGTGCTCACGACCGAATCGATCGAAGAGGCGATCCGGTTCCGGCGCACCATGGCCCGGATCGCAAAAGAGATTGCGGGCGGCAAAAAGAAGGGCGACTGGTGGTTCCCGATGTGGCAGCCGGCAACGGTGGTGGACCCGAAGACAAAAAAGAAGGTCCCGTTCGAATCCGTGCCCCTCGAAACCCTCCGCTCCACGCCTTCGTGCTGGGTGCTCCACCCGGGCGAAGCCTGGCACGGCTTTACCGGGTTCCCCGACAACTACTGCATGCTCGACCCCATCAAGGTCACCGTGCTCACCCCGGGCGTGAACGAAGACGGCACGCTTGCGGCATGGGGCATCCCGGCGGCAATCGTGGTCAAGTACCTGGACACGAAAGGCATCATCAACGAAAAGAGCGGGGACTACTCGATCCTCTTCTTGTTCTCGATGGGCATGACCAAGGGCAAGTGGGGCACGCTTATTACCGAGCTCTTCGAGTTCAAACGCCAGTACGACGAGAACGCCCCGGTCGAAGATATCTTCCCGGATCTTGTGGAGAAATGGCCGGACCGGTATGGCGGCATGAAGCTCCAGGAGCTCGTGGCCAGGATGCACGCGTTCAAGCGGGACCACGACATGTGCGGCCTGCTCCAGAAGGCCTTCTCGATCTTACCCGAACCAAAGGTCACCTACGCGGAGACCTTCTCGAAACTGGTGAAGGACAATGTAGAACAGATCCCGGTCTCGCAGGCTGCAAACCGCATCGTTGCCACCGGGATCGTGCCCTACCCGCCGGGCATCCCGCTCCTTGCGCCGGGCGAGAAGACCGGGCCAAAGAACGGCCCCATTATCCAGTACCTGCTCTCGCTGCAGGACTTTGACCGGGCGTTCCCGGGCTTCGAGCACGACACGCACGGGATCGAGAGCATCAAAGGTGAGTACATGATGATCTGCTTAAAGGAGAAGAACACAAAGGAGAAGAAACGATGAGCGATGCACCGGTAGTCAACAAAAAAGTGCTCGGGCTCTTTGCGCTTGCCATGATCAACGTGGCAGCGGTGCTGAGTATCAGGAATTTCCCCTCGATGGCCGTGTACGGCTGGTCGTGTATCGGCTGGTACATCATCGGGGCCATCGTCTTTTTGATCCCGATCTCCCTTGCGGGAGCGGAACTTGCAACCGGCTGGCCCGAAGGCGGCGGGGTGTACGCCTGGGTCAAGCAGGCATTCGGCGAGAAGGGCGGGTTTGTCGCCCTCTTCTGCGAATGGTCGAACAATCTCGTCTGGTTCCCGACCGTTCTCTCCTTTACCGCTTCAACGCTCGCGTTCGCGCTCACGCCGGACCTTGCGGCCAACCCCTGGTTCATGTTCTCGGTCATGATGATCGTGTTCTGGGGCACCACCGCGATTGCCTACTTCGGCGAAGAGACATCGACAAAGTTCTCGAACATTGGCGTGATCCTCGGGAGCATCGTCCCCTCGCTGTTGATCATCGGTCTCGGCCTCTGGTGGCTGGGCTCGGGACAGAAGATCGTGATCCCGCATTTCACGCTTGCGCAGACCGTGCCGACCATCAATCTCTCCACGCTCCCGTTCTTTGCAACGATCGTCCTGTTGTTTGCCGGGATGGAGATGGCCGGCTTCCATGCCCTTGAGACCAAAAACCCGCAGCGGGACTTCCCCCGGGCAATGGCGCTCTCGGCCGTTATCATCGTGATCTGCACCGTCCTTGCAACGCTCGCGATTGCGATCGTGATCCCCGCGTCCCAGCTCAACCTCGCCTCGGGCGTCATGCAGGCGATCCAGTACTTCTTCGATGCGGCCGGGATCGCGTGGCTCGTCGGCCCCATGGCCCTTCTCATCACGCTGGGCGGTGTAGTGAACCTTGCCGCGTGGCTGATTGGCCCGGCAAAAGGTCTTGGGATCGTTGCGGAGGAAGGCAACATGCCCCCGATCTTCGACCGCACCAACAAGTACGGTGCGCCGGTCGCGGTGCTTCTCATCCAGGCGCTGATCGGTTCGGTAGTCTCGCTGCTCTACGTGTTCCTCCCGTCCGTGAACCAGGCCTACTGGATCCTCTCGGCAATGACCGTCGAGTTGCTCTGTATCGTGTACATTCTCGTCTTTGCCGCGCTCATCAAGCTGCGGTACAGCAAGCCCGACACGCCCCGGCCCTTTAAGATCCCCGGCGGAATGATCGGGGTCTGGATTGTGGGAGGCCTTGGCCTCTTTGGCACGGTCCTCTCCTTTATCGTCGGGCTCATGCCCCCGATGTACTTCACGAACTGGGCGGTCTATGTCGGTTCGGTGCTGCTCGGTACGTTCCTTTTGGCCGTGCCTCCCCTGATCTTCTTAAAATTCAAACATCCCGGATGGCTCAAAAAGCAAAAGAGTGGTGAACAGCCATGACGTTAAGCAAGAACGGCGAGATCTGCCTTGTGCTCATCGTTGCCGTGATGTTTATCCTGCCGTGCCTGATGCTCGGCCTGATCTACGAATCGGAACCGTACCATGTAATCCCGGGCGAACCGGTCAAGGCGGCTGCGGATGCCGCGGGCATCTCCGTTGTCGATGTGAAAGGCACGCTCTGGAATATGGCCGGGGCAACCGGTGGCAAGACCTACACGCTCACCGACCCCGAGGGCGACATTGCGTATGTTGCAATACAGGCATTTAACAGCGCAGAGTCCCGCGATGCAGCGGTCCGGCTCTACAATGCCCATGCCCCGGGCAAGGGAAAACATGTAGGGAACATGATCGTGGCCGGCCAGTACCTCATCTACGCAACACCGGCAAACAGCCCGATCTTTGCAAAACTCGTGCCCGCATTGCAGCAGGCAGCAAAAACAACCACTTAACTCTCTTTTTTTACCGGTCTCTTCCGGGTTCATCCGCGAGCCACTTCTCGCAACCGTAGCGCGCGTACACAAACGCGATGCCGAGGATGATGTACCCGACCAGGATCGCGGAGATGACGGTGCCTTCCCGGAACCCTTCGATTGTCCCGAACGCGGCAAGCGAGATGAGCGCTGCGGCCGCAACAAGCGAGGTGTCGAAGAAGACTTTTACGATCCCGAACCGCTTGTGGGTTTTCTCCGCAATGGCCCGGACCAGTCCCTCGCCCGGGTTTAAGATAACGTTTGCCGTGACCTGTAAGAAGATCCCAAACGCAAGGACCGCGGAGCCGGCAAGCACGACCGCGATCTGTTCCGGGTAGAAGTCCGGCCGGACGCCGGCCGAGAGGTACATGCCCAGATCGACAAAGAATCCCAGGGAAAAGGCAACGAGGATCTGGAGGTACTGGCGTTTCGGGAACGACCGCCCGATGATGAAGACTTCGGCAGCAAAGAAGATCAGGGTCAGGATGATGGTGAACTCGCCGAAAGTTACCGGGAACGCGAGGCAGAGCACGTACGGGACGCTCGAGATCGGCGAGGTGCCAAGCGCCGACCGGGTGACAAGACTGATCCCGAGGCCCATGAAAAAGAGGCCACAAAGAAGGACCAGGCAGCGCTTGACAAGACCGGTGGATACCACGAATCTCCCCCAGTACCGGCGCCGCGCAACACATTAAGGATAGCGGAAGCCCGGTGCATAAGCTTGATGATGCATGGCACGAGAGAGACCGGGTATGTGCCACCAGTTCTCGCTTGCCTGGGGGGAGGACGATCTCTGCACCCGCTTTGGCGTGCGGATCCTGCCCGCGGATCTCCTGCCGCATTTTTCTATTGCGCCGGGAGACCGGGCGCTGGTGGTTATGGGGAGCGGGCCGCGTGAGGCGGTGATGATGCAGTGGGGCCTTGTGCCGCACGCTGCAGCGGACCCGGCAAAAGGAACGCGGCCGATCAATGCCCGGGCCGAAAGCCTGTACGAAAAACCGCTGTTCCGCGATCTGGTGCAGTCCCGGCGCTGCCTTGTGCCGGCAACCGGTTTTTTCGAGTGGAAGGCTCCCCGGCGATCGCCGTGGTACTTCCGGATGCAGGACGGTTCACCGTTTGCATTTGCCGGGCTGTACGACCGCTGGCAGGGCCCGGCGGGAGCAACGCTCGCCACGTTTGCGATTCTTACCACGGAACCAAACCCGCTCGTTGCCGCGATCCACAAGAGGATGCCGGTGATCCTGTCGCGGGAGGACGAGGCCTGCTGGCTTTCGGGGTCTGCCCTTGCCGATGCGGACCGGCGCCGGATCGTTGCGCCGTTTCCTGCCGGGGCGATGGAGGCATACCCGGTTTCGGACCGGGCTAACGACCCGGCCTGCGATGACGAACAGGCGATCCGGCCGGTGAGCCGGCTCCTGCAGGAGTGAACAACACTAATATGGCCGGGCGTTCCAGTTCGTTTCATGGCCCTGCCTCCCATCAGGACTGTTCCTGTCGGCGACGTGACGCTTGCGTGTCGCGAGTACGGGGCGGGGGAACCGCTCGTTCTCGTCAACGGCCTTGTGTCCGCCATGGACACGTGGAACCCGCCGGTCATTGAAGCACTGGCCCGGCACTTCCGGGTGATTGTCTTTGACAACCGGGGGACCGGCTGCTCGGGTTATTCGGGCGAGCCGTTCTCGATCCCGCTCTTTTGCGAGGACACGGCCCGGCTTATGGAGGGGCTCGGCATTGCCCGGGCGCACGTGCTCGGGTTTTCCATGGGTGCCTGCATTGCGCAGGAACTGGCGCTTGCCTTCCCGGAAAAAGTGGACCGTCTTGTTCTTGTCGGGGGCGACTGCGGGGGAAGCGAAGCGGTGCGTTCGTCCGGGGAGGTTTTTGCCCGGCTTATCGACAGGAGCGGGACGCTGCTTGAGATCGCCCGGCGCATGTTTTCCCTTCTTTTTCCGGCTGCGTGGCTTGCCGGCCACAACCCGTTTGCGTACTGCCCCGAGGTCATGGAGACGACCGGGGACGAGGCGGCAGCCCGGCAGCTTGAAGCGTTCCTCTCATGGCCCGGGTCGTTCTCCCGGCTTTACCGGGTCCGGGCAAAGACGCTGGTGATCGCCGGCGATTTGGACGCGGTGGTCCCGTATGAAAATTCCCGGATCCTTGCCGGGCAGATCCCGGGGGCAGAACTCGTCGTGTTCCCGGGCGCCGGCCACGGGATGATGTACCAGTGCCCGGACCGGTTTTGTGAGACCGTGAGCGGGTTTTTACGAACGTGACGAAAAACAATCTTTCGGGCAATGTCCCTAAGCGATCCGGTAAAAATTTCCGGTTATATTTTAGGGGAACTCACCAGATCCGGTTTTGTCTTTTATTCGAGCGCTTCTTTATCGATCATCGGGAAGAGCGATCGGAGAACAAACGATGTCCCGTCTTTTGTCCGGTATCCGACGAGGTCTTCCATGGTCTCCACCACCTGGGTTATGACGCCATCCTCATTGCGGATTGCCGCAGCCGTAAAAAACACCCAGCTCCCGTCGCCGGGATGGATCCGTGAAAAGGTGATGCCCTCCCAGGTGTCTTCGAGGTACGAGGATCTCCGGCAGTTTTGCGGGAAATACTCCGGGATCCGGTTGAATTTTCCCTCGATTATCAGATCCGCGAGCAGCGGGCGGTCGCGATCGTAAAAGATATTGCCAAACGTTGTCGTGCCGATCATACTGTCGGCAGGAAGTCCCGAGAAATGTTCCATTGCAGTATTCCATGAAACGATACGGTGATCCCTGTCGATCACCAGCTGGGGCAGCGGGGACCCCCGGATAATTGCATCGAGTTTCCTCTCTTCTTCCTCCAGTTTTGCCTCGGTACGGATCCGGTCCGTGATATCGATGCCGATCGACTGGTACTCTGTGATCTTTCCCCGCCGGTCAAAGAATGCCCGGATAGTCCACTGCTGCCAGATCGGCGTCCCGTCGTCTCCGGTAAATTCGAGTGTCAGGGTCTCGGCGGAATTATCATGGCTGATCTTTTTTAGTGCCTCCCGGATAAGGGTCTCGTTTTTTGGGGAAAGGAATGAAAATACGTTTAATCCGATGAGATCCCCGGCGTCTTTCCCGATAAACGTGCAGGCATTTTCATTGGCGAAAGCAAACGTTCCGTCCGGCTCGTAATTGCAGACATATGCCGGCATATCCTCGACAACGGTACGGTATTTCTGCCTGCTGATCTGGATCGCCTCTTTTGCTCTCCGATGCCCCTCACTCTCTGTTTTCAGCCGGCAGTTTATCTCCTCTAATTCTTTTGTCCGCTGTTCCACCATCGTTTCGAGGTGTTGCTGGTATTTTTTCAGTTCTGAAATATCTTCAAGAACGATCGTTGCACAGGATTCGCCGTTCTCGTCAACGACCGGGACCATCCTGACAATGAAACTGTACCGTTTCCCGCCGCGCTCGAAGGATTTCTCCTCAGTATGCGCCTTCCCATTCATGACCGATTTAATGGTTTTTTCAAAGGTACCGGAGTAACTTGCAGATAATTTTGAATGGAGGATGCTGTGGCCAAGCACATCCCCGCGTGTTAAGGAAAAAATCCCGAGAAGCGCATCGTTTGCCTCCCGGATAAAGAGATCCTGATCGACAATCAGCATGGGTGTAGAAAAGAGGTTTAAAAAAGAGGAGAGGGGGAGTCTTGTTGCGGGCGTGTAGATCTTTGCCTGGCCGAACCGCCGCATCTCGGCCTGCCCGGAGAACAGGAGAGTGTCGAGGTACCTCGCCGCAGAAGCCCGGTTGAGGGAAAGGGCACCGGCAACCTCGCCGATGGTCAAACCCTTGGGATGATCTTTGAGGAGCTCTTTAAGATATCCGATCTCGTCATCCCTTTTTTTCATAAGACCTCCCGGAAGTTTTTATAAAAAGTTTTGCCCGGGAGCCTTCATGAACATTGTGCCCGGTGCCTGCCAATCCTATGCACAGCAGACCGTAATGGGTATATACCGCGCCAGATCTCCCCTTCTTGCTTTTTGCCTGTTTATAACATTCCAGAGTACCGGAATACACAATCCAGGGAATCGGCAAACGAAACTCTGCAATGATCGGCATCCCGGTACATCCGCATGAGGTTGCAGCCACCGTGCCGGTACAAAGGCATATTCCCTTTGTGCCTGGCAGATCGTGGATAGTGCAGGCCCCCAGGATCAGGCGATCGGTATGGATACACAGGAGATTGAAACCCTCTTTAAAAACGCTGAACGTGGCGACATTTCGTCACTGAACCGGATACACGAGCAGTTCCTCCGGCAAAACGAGACAGACCGCGGCCTTTCCGAGATACAGGCAGTTCTTGCAAAGATGTCAGTAAACGATTTTACTGCAACGGTAACGGGAAAGTATTCCGGCTCGCTTGCCGATACGGCTCGTGAAGTAAACACCGTGCAGGAGCGCCTCCTCCACCTAACGGCTACGGCAACCCATATCGCAGATGGCAACATCGGGGACCTTGAGGAATTCAAAAAGATCGGCAAACGATCCGACAACGATGAAATGGTCCCGGCGTTTACCCGAATGATGGCATCCATCTCTTCTATGATCGCAGACGTGAACCGTCTTTCAGCCGCTGCAAAGGAAGGTGGGCTCTCGGTCCGTGCCGATGTGGCCCGGCACCAGGGGGAATTCAGGACCATTATCGAAGGAGTCAATGCAACCCTCGACGCAATCACGATCCCCTTAAACGAGGCCCTGCGTGTCTCCCATGAATTTTCCCGGGGAAATTTCTCCGCACGCATGAACCAGAATATCCACATTTCCGGCGATCTTGCAAAATTCCGTGACGCACTGGACGGAATCGGCAGCAATGTCTCGGCAGCAATTTCCGAGATAACAAGGGTTGCGGATGCGTACGCGAAGTACGATTTTACCGCCCGTATCGACCGCAGTGCGAATCTTTCCGGGGATTTTGTCGAACTGCTGACCTCCCTTGACAAGATCGGCTCTGAAGTCTCCGAGGCGATCGCACTTGTCAATGTCCAGGTCCAGAACCTGACAAAAGAAGCCGGGGAAACCTCTGCCGGGCTTTCCCAGATATCGGCAGGTTCTGAGGAGATCGCCAAAAATACGACCCATGTCCATGAGAACATGGAGAAGGGGCACGATGGGATCTCCCAGATCTCAAAAGCAATGGAAGATCTTGCAGCAGCTGTTGAAGAGATCACCACAAACATGGAAAATGTCTCGACCCTTGCAAAAAAGACCAAGGACCTCAGTACAAACGGTGTCGACCTTTCGAGGAAGGCAAACGACAGCATGGGCCGGATCAACGATGCAACGTCTGTGGTAAACGCAAGCATCACGGAGATCAGCGCCAAGATGGACGAGATCGGGAAGATCGTCGGAATTATCCGCGATCTTGCCAACCAGACAAACCTGCTCGCCCTCAATGCTGCAATCGAAGCGGCCCGGGCCGGTGACGCAGGCCGCGGCTTTGCGGTTGTTGCTGCCGAAGTCAAATCGCTTGCGCAGGAATCCCGGACCTCGGCAGAAAACATTGAGACCATGATCGGCGATCTCCAGAAACGCTCGAACCATGCCGCCGAAGCCGTGACCGTTGCAACAAAGGAAGTCAGCACCGGGAGCAGGGATGTCGAGGACACGATCAAGGTGTTTGGCCAGATTGTCGAATCGATCGAACAGGTCTCCCGGAATACCGAGGAAGTAGCTGCGGCAACACAGGAGCAGGCCGCAACCACCGAAGAGATCACGGCGAGCGTCAACGAAGTGACAAAGCTGTTTGAAGAGACCGAAAAAGAATCATCCGACACTGCTGCGGCAACAGAAGAGTCCCTTGCATCTATCGAAGAGATCAACACCGCAATGGGCGATGTGAGCAGGGTTGTTTCCAGCCTCACCACGGAAATGACCAAGTTTGCCGTGTAAGGTGGAATGCTGCATGCCCGCAGAAAACCGCCACGAAGATCCGGCCGATCTGCCGGAAAAGATCCAGGTTGTCGAATTTCTCCTGGGAAAGGAACATTATGCGATCGATCTCTACGATGTCAAGGAAGTGGTGGATTACACAACAATTACCCGGCTGCCGGATACCCCTACCTACATCAAGGGCATCATGGACCTGAGAGGGGAGATCACGACCCTTATCGATCTCAGGGAACGGCTCAATGTTGCCGCTGAAAAAAACCATGATGGCGACGACAACCAGCGAATCATCGTTCTCGATGAGAAACTGACCGGGGTCAAAATGGGGGTCATTGTCGATGACGTTCTCTCCGTTTCAACGTTCGATCAGGCTGATGTCGACCGGTCGTCGGCATCTCTGTACAACGACGATGCAGCGGTTATAGGCATCATCCGGAAAAAAGTCCGGGTCCGGGACCAGGAGATTTCGGACCTTATTGTCTGGATTGGAATCAGCCGGATCCTCAGGGACGCCGGCTGCATAAAATCATAAAATCAGAAGTGCCGGCCCGGTACCCTCTGCGATCGGGCACGATCCAAAAAAAAAAGAAGTGTTACCGTATGATCCACGCATTGTATGTCGATGATGAACCAGAACTTCTTGAAGTCGGGAAACTCTTTCTTGAACGATCCCACGATATCGCCATCGACACGGATCTCTCGGCAAAAGACGCGCTCGCCCGGGCCCGGATTGGCCGGTACGATGCGATCATCTCCGATTACCAGATGCCCGAGATGAACGGGATAGCACTCCTCAAACAGATCCGCAGCAGCGGGCAGAGGATACCCTTTATCCTTTTTACCGGGAGGGGCAGGGAAGAAGTGGTCATCGAAGCGCTCAACAACGGTGCCGATTATTATATCCAGAAGGGTGGCAACACCTGTGCGCAGTTTGCCGAGCTCAGGAATATGTTAATCCAGGCGGTCGGGCGGCGCAGGATCGAGGCCGAACTCAAACAGAGCGAGGAGCGGTACCGGAACGTTGTCGAGGACCAGACCGAAGCGATCTGCCGGTTCAAACCCGACCGGACCCATGTCTTTGTCAATACCGCGTACTGCGCTCTTGTCGGGAAGACCCGGGAGGAGCTGATTGGCAGGAAATTTGTTCCGAACGGTTCCCGGGAAGATCTCGAAGCCACCAAACGGCACCTGTGCAGCCTTTCCCCTGAAAATCCCCGGGGGAGCATGACCGAGCGCCTGATTATGCCGGACGGATCGGTACACTGGGTGATGTGCAACGACCGGGCCATTTTCGATAAAACCGGGAAGGTGACCGAGTACCAGTCGGTTGCGCGGGATATCACCGAGCAGAAAAACGCCGAGGATGCACTGCACGATTCCCAGAAAACCCTCCAGTACATCATCGATTTCCTGCCCGACGCGATGTACGCGATCGATCTCTCTGGCCGGGTGATCGTCTGGAACAAAGCCGCAGTACTTATGACCGGTGTTCCTGCGGAACGGATGCTCGGCAAATCGGATCGCGAATACGCAGTGCCGTTTTATGGCAAACGGATTCCCACGCTTGTCGATATTGTCCTCCATCCTGATAGTTCCGAGCTGTCTCCCTACGAACATGTACAGATGACCGAGGGAGTGACCCGGCTCAGTGAATCGCATGTTGTCTTTTTTGACGGGAGATGCATGGATATCTGGATCAAGGCCTCGCCGCTGTACGATCACGACGGGAAAATTTCCGGTGCACTTGCCGTTATTCACGATGTGTCTGCCTATAAGCACCTTGAGACAGCGCTGACGCAGGTGAACCGGAAACTCAACCTGATGAGTGCGGTGACCCGGCACGGTATCCTCAACAAGCTGACCGCCCTGAACGGGTATCTCGACCTGATCAAAACCGAAACGCCGACGCCGACGGTTATGCAGCGTATCGACCGGATCGAAACCACGGCCGAAGCGATCCGGCGGCAGATCGATGCCACCCGGCAGTACCAGGATATGGGCGTGAAGTCCCCGCTCTGGTGCAATGTCTCCGATTGTTTCGAGACCGCGGTTTCCCACTGCGACGGAAATCTGAAAAACATTCGGTGCACGAATAATCTGGAAGGCCTTGACGTCTTTGCCGATCCTCTGCTCGATCAGGTCTTTGCAAACCTTATCGAGAATTCACTGATGCATGGCGAGGGAGTGACCGCGATCTCGTGCTCGTACAAGAAACAGGGTAACGGGGTCGTGATCGTGTATGAGGATAATGGTACAGGGCTCCTGGAAAAGGAGAAAGAATCCGTATTCCGTGAAGGGTACGGCAAAAATACCGGCCTCGGCCTTTTCCTGGTCCGGGAGATCCTTGCGATCACCGGGATCGCCATCCGCGAGACGGGTAAATCCGGTGAAGGTGTGCGGTTTGAGCTTTTCGTGCCGGAAGGGTGGTACCAAATCCATCTCTCCGGAGCAAAAGTACCTGCCACGGGCTGATGTACCAGTGCCCGGGCCGGTTTTGTGAGACCGTGAGCGGGTTTTTTTTAAAGGGATAACGAGAAAAAGGATCGTTACCGGTTACGGTTCCGGCGTGTCGTCTTTTTTATTTTCCGGGTTTTCCGGGGGAGTCACCGGCGCCTTTTTCTTTCCCGGCTTTTTCTTCTGCATGATCTGCGACTGGATGATGGAAAAGATGGTCATGATACTTCTGTCACGGGAAATATGGTGGCCGGCGTGTTAAAGCGTTTCTGGGTTGTATGGAGGGGGAGGTTTTACGGTTCCGCCAGCCCGCGAAGATATCCGCAGAACAACCCGAGCGCTTTTTTTGTTCCCTCGCGTGCCCGTTCGCTGTCCTGGCAGCCCATGGTCACCGTCATGTGCCCGGCAAACGTGCTCGTGACAAAACAGGTTGTGGGCATTTTGACTCCCGGGTAACAGACGTACGCATCGGCAAGGCCCGGGACCTCCGGGAGGGAAAGCACCCCGGGATTCGAGATGAAGATGTCGGCAAAGCCTCTCTCTTCGAGCGCCGCCATCCTCTCCACCATCTCCTGCACGGCCCGGCCCTCCGGGTCGCAGGCCGCATCCATCCGGGCCTGCTCAGGGACGCCGATGTATCCCTCTTTAAGGCGTCGGGTCTCACGGACGATCCGGGGGAGGAGCCCTGCCATGCCTTCGCCGGGGTTTCGCTCCACCATGATGCTGACGTTTGCGGCCTGGTTGCTCATGACCCGGGAGCCGTCCGCAAGGTGGCGGCGGAGGTTGACCGGGAAGAAGAGGGGGAGCGGCCCGTTGCAGCCGGTAATGTCGCTTATCGCGAGGAAGTACGCGGCCAGGATCGCGTCGTTGATGGTGCCCCCGCGGTTTTTTGTGCAGGCATTGATGGCGGCGAGCTCCGGTGCGCCGATGCATTCGCGGTGGAACCCGGGCGGGGCGTCCGATCTGCCGAACGGGTCCGGCCACATCGGGTCGATCACAGCCATCTCTTCCGGCTGCGGTGCGGCTCCTGTGAGCAGCTGCCGGGTCCAGAGGGTGTCGCGTTCCGGGATTCCCCCGGCGGCCGGGCGGATGGTGCCGGGCGTTTCGTATTCTGTAAGGAGCTGGCCCATGAACGCCATGAGGCCGGCGGCATCGGCTGCTGCATGGGCGAGGTTGACGACAATGACATCGCCCGAAGGTCTCCGCAGGATCCGTGCCCGGACCTGCACCGGCCCGTACGGATCCACCGGCCCGGCAACCCGGGCCCGGTAATCTTTTCCGCATTCCTCCACGGGAACCGGCGCGGCCGGCCCCGGCTCTTCCATCGTCCAGCAGGCCGGGCCGCATCCCCGCACGAGCCGGCTGTGGAGGACCGGGTGGGCAAGGATGCAGGCATGGGCGGCCCGGCCGAGC
>WSSedL1CaDRAFT_10000861_pt1 | contig 19818 bp, 13 predicted proteins | sample WetSurSL1Cattail_FD_9464 | JGI IMG/M metagenome (IMG submission 9464)
CGGCCTCAGCCCTTCTGAGCATTGCAGCCACTCTCGCAACAAGCTGCCTCGGGCTGAACGGTTTTGTCACGTAGTCGTCCGCGCCCATATTCAGGCAATTCAGAATGTCCTCTTCGCCGCTCTTGGCAGTAAGCATGATAATAGGTACCCTTGACATTCGCCTTATTGTGTAGCATACTTCCTCCCCCTGAATATCCGGAAGCATCAGGTCCAAAACTACCAGCGAAGGATTGACCTTGTCAAAAAGCCGGAGTGCCTCCTCACCGTTATAAGCGGAAAATACCGAGTATCCGCTGTTTTCCAGATAAGATTTCACCACTTCAACCAAATTTGCTTCATCATCCACAACAAGTATTGTTTTTTTTGCCTTAAACATTTCATCCTCTTTTTCAGTTATCTGTAGTCCTTCATCTACAATATATTATAATCCCTATATGTTTACTTGTAAATATAAATGTACATAATGCTATTAGTTCAAAAAAACATTGCGTACACTTGTCTGTAATTATTTTGTAATTATTTTGTAATTATTTTGTAATTATTTTGTAATTATTTTGTAATTATTTTGTAATTATTTTGTAATTATTTTGTAATTTTATCTCCATAATTTTCACACATTTTATTATTGACACGCATTTTATCTTGGTGTATTATTATAGCATAGTAAACCAATAAGTTTTATAGGATAATCACTTTGCAATATTTATATTAAATAGAATATGGAAGAGAAGTTGACTGTATCTATCAGAGGCTTGCAATATTTTTGAGATAACCATCAAAAATATTGCAAGCCTTTTTTAATAAAAACTACACTACATCAAATGGAAGGATTTGAATCACTATGAAAAACAGTATTCTCAAAAAAGCATTTTCTCTGGCTCTCGCGGTTGTACTTGCGTTGATCCTCGCCGTTCCTGCGTTCGCGCACGGGGAGACAAACATGGAGCATACCGGCACTGAACCGACACACGCTGATTTCGGACATCACTGGGCCGCCGCGACACTCGCCAAATGGTCGGAGTTCGCACCCGCGTCGTTACCGCACGGTTTCGTGCCGGACGCTCAGGCAACAGCTGCCGACTTTGCCGCGTTGCTTGGAGTCGTGACGAGCAAGGAAATCACACACGAACAGGGCGCGCTCACACGAGGAGGCGCGGTTAAGCTTATTGCCGCAGCACTCGAAGTCAGCAATGAAAACGCGCAAGATCTGTTCATAAAGGGATATAACGACGGAAAGTCGCATCTTGAAGACCTTCTCACCCTCGCGCAGGCGATTACGCTGGCAGACCGTGTCGGCACGCATATTTCGGCTGGGGAAAACGCGCCGGCAATTGAGATTACGGGCTGGATTATCGACCGTGATTGTCTCGGTGTGGACGCGATTAAGCACACGAAAGGCTGCAACCTAATGGGTGGTTGCCTGGCGAGCGGACTCGGAATTTTTAAGTATGATCCAGACTCCAAAACTCCGACGGCTTCGTCTTTGAGCAATTATCTTGTTTTTGACGGAGCAGGTAAAGCAAAAGCGGAAACATTCCTCAATAGTCTGCCAGAGGACTGGAAAAACAACATCACCGTCAAAGCAACGGTGCAGCTTGTGTACAACATTCCCGCCAATGCTGACGAGACCAATGTCCCCGAGACAGAACTTCACGCCGTTGACCATTACCTTATTGGCGTGCGGGTGCTGACAATCGAGGCGGCCTACATAGACGGCATGTCAACAAATGAGCTACCTGATGGATCGAATATACAAACACAGGAAATCGTAACCGACTACGCCGGGCTTTGGTCGTCCGATAACATTACCGTAAAAGTCGGTGTTCCAGTAAAATGGTACGTATACGCAAATGTGGGTTCACTGCCGACTGTGGGAATGGCTTGTGGAAAAACAATCAAAATTCCGGGACTCGGCTGGGGTACCAACACATATAACAAGGATGAGGGACATCTCACGCTGACTGAGGGCAAGAAAATACTCGTGCGCGAGTTCACTCCGACGAAGGTCGGCGATATTCTGTTCACTTGCTGGATGGGCAGCGAATGCCACGGCAATTACATTCACGTCACGGCGGATGGAAAACTTGCTCCCGGCACCGCCAATTCCGGCAGCAACCAAGCTCAACCCGGACACACTGTTACGTTTTCGTACGATTATAAAACGGTACAGGGCGGCGGTCGCAAACTGCACATCAACGGGAAAGCGACAGATGTCGCCCCGGTCATCTTTGAGCGTGCAGGTGTTAAGTATGTTGGGTTCTACTTGAAATCGATATTGGAATATGGAGATTTAACAAAAAATGACGTTGTGAAAATCGTATTGACTGAAGTAAACGGCGGCGAACCGAAAGAGATTAGCGTAAGCCGCGCCTTCACTGACACAGACCCGGCAAGCGGTCTGTACTCTGCGTTCGGCACGGTAGACGCACCGTCGGAAAGGCCATTTAAGGTCGAGGTCACTCTCGCAGGAGATTAACAGCCGTATGATATAGGTCGAGTAAGCCAAGGGAATCTCACCCTTGGCTTCTCACTGAACCGGTCTTGAAAGTCTCCCCCATATCCAGCTCTTATCATTAAACTTACTACATCACTACGGCATTGATAATTGGCAAAAGAATATTTATAAATAGTCTGGGGAAATAATTGATTGGAATAGTACGAAACCATCATAAAATAGTACAAAACCAACTTTACCATTTCTATTGAAATAGGTCTGTAACAGAACATATTTGTTTGTTACAGACCTTTTTATGAAGGATGGGGGTCTTGCCGCAAAAGTAATGTCTTTTTTTTCTATAATTGAAGAGATGGTTATCGTATCACCAGCGATTTTTCCTTTTACATCTACAAGAAGATTATCTTTTTTTGATGTTTTCTCAACAATCTGCTCCTTTGCAAGCTTGGAGCCATTTTCATCAAATTTGAAATATTTATAGCTTCCATCTTCCTGCTTGATGGAAATACCATAACCGTCTTTGGAGCACTCCTCCATCAGATTGCACTGATTGGTATGCTTTTCGGGGTTTTTCGCTATATCGGCTCCATCCATATCCATTTTCATATCTTCCATTTTTGCAAGTCCGCATTTTTGATCAATAACATATCCGGAATATTCCGCTTCGACAACAATCTCTGCAGCTGTTGAAGCTGCCGGAGCTGTTGAAGCTGTTGGAGCTGTTTTGCCGCTTTCATCATGGGCCATTCCGCAGGCGGACATGGCGAACAGGATTGAAAACAACACAAACATATATGGTAATAATTTCATAAACTTTTTCATAAAACACCTCCTATTGCTTTCATTCTCGGTAATTTATCAAGTTCCAAACTCCCACTTCCGGAAATGGGAGTTTGGATGTTCAATTTGACTGAATGAGTTCATTTGGAAGTAATCACAAAGCTGCCGGACATATCATTGTAACTGATTTCAACTCCAAAGCTCTCCGAAATGACGGCGGCAGGCACAAGTGTCCTTCCGTTCACTACGGCAAAGGCAGCTTCCGCTGTTTTCTCAATTTCGTTAACAGTATATTTGGTCTGGCCCTGTATCAGTTTTAATGTAGTCTGGCCTTTTACGACTGTAACAGTCTTTGAAGCATTATCCCACCCTACCGCAGCTCCAAGAGCTTCCGCTATTTTTCGCAAGGGCAGCAGTTTCTTATCATGCACGACTGTCGGGGGCACATCAAGAGTTAATGGAGATCCATTCAGTGTTACACTGATTGCAGCGGTCGCATCATTGTCTGTCTTTTCTTCCCCCATTGGCATGTCCATTGCCGGGGCGGTTGTTGCAGCGGCCTGCGGCGTTTCTGCCGTAACCACAAGACTCGGTACAGGAAGAACATTTGTTGATACTCCTTGAATTGATGTTGTTTCAATTGAAACGACATGTATGCCTTCCAGATGCTTTGCAACTTTACTGGAATCTGTCTCGGGCACACTTGTTTCATCGGCATTTGCCGGTATGTCGCTCACCTTGTAGCCTGACACTTTTACCGTCAGATTTTTGCTCCAGTCGGAAGGCAGCCTGTTCAGGAAATTTCTCGCAATTTCTCTGCTTTCGCCATCAAAAATCAGGTAATCGGGATAAACATTCGATTTATACTCGGTAACTGCCTTGTCTTTTACATAGACTACCAGCCCCAGTCCACTTCCGAAGCAGGAATCGGGAGGCGTCTTTTCTGCCCCCATCAGGTTGCAGCCCTTCGTATGCTTTATTACGTCCACTCCGATGCAATCCCTGTCAACGATCCAGCCTGTCCAGTTCTGTACATCCTTGCCTGCTGCGACCGTATCCTTCGTTTCCGCATAGGCTGCCACTGACATTCCCATCAGTAATACTGATACAAGCAGGATACTGATGGCAGTTTTAAGTAATTTCCTCATAAAAATCCTCCCTTAAATAATTTGATATTAGTCCGTATTACAATTTCCAAGCTGTATGTACAAGCATGAATTCTCATGCAAAATACCGGATCATTTTCCTGTGATTTCACTGAAGCTCTTGTCCAGAAAATCATAACCTGTTTCATCCAGTGTAAAGACAATATCTGTGCCCTCCACCAACGCGTAGAATTCTTTCTTTGCCACCTTTTCCCTGCCGATGAGTACTTTCTTTACACCTCCGGCATTTTCAAATTCAAGACTGCAGGCCGGTTTGTCAAGACCATACTTCTCCAGGTTCGCATTCCCGTCGTCAACAAAGTCTATCGCAACGATCCTGACAACAGCATCCAATACGGGGTCAAGCCTGCCATCCTCCAGTTCTCCTTTTGCAGGTGAAACAAGCTTCCAGACGCCTCCCTCCTTCCGCGTTGCCGAGAACACGATTTCTCCGTTTCGTTCGAAGGTCAGACCTGTGATTTCGTCCTTTCTTACAAAAAGCTTTTTATAATCCTCCGAGGACAATACATTCTTATCCCGGATTCCGGCCTTTGTCAATAAAAACGGTTTGATTGCGCCGGTGTCGACAGTATAGACCCTGTCGCTTCCCTTACTCTTCAGATAATACCCGTCTTTTGTAGGAGTGATGTTGCCTACTTCAAGAACATCCGATTGACCTCCAGCTGTTTCAGCGGATATGATGGCCGGTTTATCCAGTCCATATTTAGCCAGGCTGTCCGGTTTATCCTCTATGATCCTCTTCACGCTTATGTAATGCAAGCTCAGCGGCAATCCCGAAATCAGCGATTTATCGTATAGAATGCCGGAGGGTTCTATTAGCTTCCATTCCTCTTCCTGTTTTTTAATAACAAATTCTATCCCATTATTATTTATTGTAATTTTTTCTACCTCGTCCGTGTTTATATCCAGCAGCTTTAACGTACTGTCTTTATCTGAGGCCGTGCCATTTACCGCGCTTTTATCATCAATAAAAAAATATACAGCAAGCAGAAGAGCTGCAACGGCAACAATCAGGATTGTATTGCGATAGGGCTTCATAAATGCCGCCTCCTCAACCATACATCCACTCCAAAACCAAGAATAATCAAAGGTACCGCCGCCAGAACGATGACGCTGACTACATTTGCCTCATGCTGGCTGATTTTAAGCGTTTGTGTGTTGTATTCCTTCGGGCCTATGGCCGCTTCATCCTTTGTATTCTGCATCCAGTTCAGGACATTGATAAAATAATAGAGCGCGCTACTGAAATAGGCCGATTGTTGTTTTTTTGAGCTTTCATTGAGCAGGGTGCTGTCCCCCATGACAAGTATCCTGGATATATAGTTTTTTGTCTGGCGCTCGGAGGCTGCCGCAAGTTCCAGAGGACCCTGAACGGGTTGTTCCCCGCTGCCGCCTATGATCAGACCGGATGCGGTGTCTCCGGTATTGAGGAGAGAAGTGATTTTATTGGCTTTATCATCATTTTTCAATATCCTGATGCTTCTTGCATCTTTTATCACCAACTGGAATTCTATTGGTACGATATGGTTTGCGGTTACGTCAATAATGAGGGCAAACGGATCATTGGGCTGATATTTTTCTTCATCGCTCTCTTTTACCTTGTCATAGTTCAATGATACGCCATAGCTTTTTATAATGCTTTCAAACTGGGGAAGGGATGGATTGGAAGCGATATAATCAAAAAGGAAAACCGCATTGCCGCCTTTTTGCAGAAATGTCTCCAGCTTTTTGCCCTCTTCCGCGGACAAGTCGCTCTGAGGCGAAGCAAATATCAGAACTCCCGCATCATCGGGTACGGCGGCCTCTTTTATAAGATTGACGGTTTTGACGATATAATTGTTTTTCCCCAAATATTCTTTTAAGGTCTTAAATTGCACCTCCGGATCGCCTTCCCGATGACCTTCGGTAAAATATACTGCGGGCGTAGCGCGGGCGGCCACATATTTGACAGCACCAGTAAAACCCTGCTCCGCAAGCGATCCCGTGTTATACCGGGAGAAGGAGCGCTGATCCAGTTCAGTCTGAAAAATATTTTCATAGGTTAATATTTTAGACTTGCCATTGCCGGTTATAACAAAGTCTGTCTTTTTAAGCCCTTTGTCTCCTTTAGGGTCAAGCTGGCTGATAATATCGGGATCTTTGTCGGGATCGATATATTTTACGGTGATATGTGATTTGGAATAGCTCTCATACCTGTCAAGCAGATTTTTGACCTCTTTGTAGTCCGTATCAATCTTTCCGTCGTCAAAAAGTCCATAGATTGTCACATTCTCGTCAAGCCGGTCCAGAGTTTTTTTCGTAGCATCCCCGAGTGTATAGAGCTTATTTGCGGTAAAATCCCATTTTATTGGTCTCAGCTCGGCAAAAAGGTTGACAGATACGATGATCGCCACTACCGCGATCATTGATATGATTGAGTTTGCGCTCAGCCTGAGCGTGCTCCATCGCCTTTTTTCAATTACTCTGATCGCGAGAAAGATAAAAAGGAAAATGAAGCTCAGGTAATAAATGAGAGAATTAAGGCTGAAAATTCCCCGGCTGAAATCATCATATCTTGAAAATACGGAAAACCCGTTCAGGACTTTGGACAGCAAGCCTCCCGCAACATTGCCGACAGGCTGCGCCATCATCATGATCAGCAGTGCCGTGAAGCTTATGATTGCAGCTACTACCTGATTCTCCGAAAGTGAAGAAGCAAATATGCCAACAGATATCAATGAAGCCCCCAGCAGTATAAATCCAAGGTAACCCCCAACCAGCGGCAATAGCGCCGGGCTTGAATACAGAAACAGTATGACCGGATACATGAGCGAAATCCCTGTAATAACCAGATATACCGTCAGAGCAGCGAGATATTTACCGATGACGATACCGGAAAGTCTGTTGGGAGAAGTCACGAACAGCACTTCCAGGCCGTTTTTCCGGTCTTCTGCTATGGATTTCATGGTAAGTATGGGTACGATGAATAATAAAAAGGTTCCCATGTTTCCAAGCAGCCCCGCAATATCTGTCGAAGGGTTGTAAATATTCCCGATGGTGAAAAATATCGACGTCAGCAGTATGAAAAGTCCTATGATGATATACGCAATCTGCGAATTGAAATAATTCTTCAGTTCACCTTTATATATGGCATACATAATTACTCCACCTCCTTCTCTTTTGTCACAAGCCGGATAAAAATATCTTCAAGGGAGATGTCGATGGATTTAAGTTCAAGAAGCCTGTATCCATCCCTGGCAAGGGCAAAAGAGACTTCGCCTCTGATATCGGCGTCTATTTTGGTATCCAGAATATATGTAATTACTTCATCTGCCTCTTCCTGCTGGATATGAACCTGGTTTACTCCGTCAATTCCGTTCAGAAGACTTATAACCCGGCTTGAAGGGCCGACTGCCGTAAGCTGAAGACTTGAGTGTCTGCTGAAGTTTTTAGAAAGATTCTCCGGTGTGTCAACCGCAATGATTTCACCCTTGCTGATGATGACGACACGACCGCACACGGCACTGACTTCGGGAAGTATATGAGAACTCAGTATGATGGTATGTTCCCTGCCAAGATCCTTTACAAGCTTGCGTATCTCTATGATCTGTGTTGGATCAAGCCCTACGGTAGGCTCATCCAGTATAAGCACTTCCGGGTTCCCGATCAGTGCCTGTGCAAGACCGACTCTCTGCTTATAGCCCTTTGAAAGGTTTCTGATCAGTCTATGGCTCACATCTGTAAGGCTTGTAACCTCCAAAATTTCAGATTGACGGATTTTTCTGTCCTTTTTGTCTACCCGCTTCAGTTCGCTCACAAAGTCGAGGTATTCCAGGACCGTCATGTTCGGATTCAATGGAGGCTGCTCAGGCAAATAGCCTATGCGTTTTTTGACTTCTATCGGTTTTTCGTGAATATCATATCCGGCAACCCTTACAGTTCCCTCTGATGGTGGTATATATCCCGCAATGATATTCATCGTCGTGGATTTGCCCGCGCCGTTGGGTCCCAGGAACCCCACTATTTCACCCTTCTCAACAGTAAAATCAATATTATTCAGTGCTTTCACACGTCCATAATTTTTGGTCAGGTTTTTTATTTCTATCATCAAAATACCCCCTGTTACGCGTTCTTGTATATCATTCAGGCAGGCCGCCTGTTTACGCTCACTGTTTTTGCAGCACCAGATTCGGCGACGGCAGTTTGTTTGTGGATACGCCTTCTATATAGAAAGTTTCAATGGATGTAAGATGTATTCCTTTTCTATGATGATCGACTTTCGTGGAGTCCGGCTCCGGAACATTGGTTTCATCCGCATTTGCCGGTATATTTTCAACGATATAGCCCGATACCTTGATCGTCGTGTTGTTTACCCAATCAGCCGGCAGTTTGTCAATAAAGGTTCTTGCTGCAAGCCTGCTGTTAAAATCGAATACAAGGTAATCCTCCTTTGAGGAATAAGAATTAAATGCTTTCCCAGGTACATATATAACGATGCCAAGTCCGCTTGCATAGCAGGTATCCATCAGATTGCAGTCCCTGGTATGCTTCAGTGGATTGACACCAAGGCAGTCTCCATCAATAAGCCACCCTGTCCAGGATTCTATTTTATTGGCGCTCAGGTTGTCTTTGCCGCCCGGCGTCAATTTGTTTTCAATCCATTTCGTCACCGGTTCACTGCCGTTATCAACCGCTGCGGTACTATTGTCCGTTGCCTTTGACGCCGCTGTTGTTTCTTTATGCACCTGTGTTTCCTGTGCTGCCGTTGTCTGTTCCTGAACTGCTTGTGATTCCTGTTCAGTTGTGATTACCGTTGTCGATTCCTGCAGTGCCGATGATGATGTCACCACTTGCTGCTCCTGTTCCGGATCAGTTCCTTCGGTCGTCCCGTTAGACATACATATATTACTGCTTGAATCATTTGTATTGTCTGTCAGGCTGCCGGACGTAAAGGTACTGTTTTCATCTGCGCCAGCTGCACCCGGTATGGTGTCAACCGCGACATCCCCGGTTTCTTGCGAACTGCCAACGCCGGCATTATCACCGGTATCAACTGTATTTCCCCCGGGAAGTTGTTCCACTACTGTTATATTGCTCTTGATCATTCCCATCCAGCATGTAAATGGAATGACTCCCGTTTGCGTGGGTGTAAACTCAATAAAATTGTCGCCTTCTTTCAGTTTTCTCTCAATTTTCAACTGAGGAACAACAATAGCCCTATTGCAATCATTCAGATTCTCTTTATCGGCATGAAGATTCCATCGCACCCTGATTCCCTTTTGTACGACAATAGCCGGAAAGGAATCAGAAGTCAGCGAGGTGTCAACTACCTGAATATCATCCTTTAATACGGCCACATTTTCCGATATCTCAATTTTCCCTGCAGAAAAAATACTGGGCATTTCAATGTCGATACCTGCCAGAGCCAGACCTCTGCCGATCATAATGACACCTAGTACCAGTACAAGCGTTGCACTGAATTTCAAAATGACATTTGAGTGCTTTTTATTGATTACGGTATTAAGTAATCCGAAAAGGAACAGAACAGGGACGGTCCCTATGGAAAATACAAACATGGAGACCGCGCCATGAATGATATTGCCGGTCCCCAGCGCATACAGCTGTATCATTTGCAAAGGTCCGCACGGCATAAGTCCGGTCAGCAGACCTACGGCAAAAGGGCCGTAATGCTTCCTGCTTTTGTCGGTTGTACTTGCATATATTTTTTTTGTCAGGGATTTCGGTAATCTGATGTATATATGTTTCAATACCGGGAAAAATCCGAACAGATTTATTGCCATGATGATCATGAATACTCCGCCAAAAATAGGAACAATACTTCTCCATATTCCCGAAAATGCAATGATCTGCCCCAATATTCCTGCTATGCCGCCAACAAACGTATATGCGGCAACACGTCCGAAATTGTATAAAGCAGACGGTACAAGCAATGCCGACCTGGCAGCCGATTTACTTCCTTTCTTGTCCACTGTCTGGGATATTGCTATGCCTCCGCACATTCCCACGCAATGGAAGGAAGTAAGGACGCCAAAAATGAAAAGCAGCCCATAGCTGACATCATGGTTGAGATTGGGAAGATATTTGAGCATGAACAAATTATTTGCCAATTCAAGCAAGTTCGTATTAAAAGCTTTATTCACAACAGCATTTGCAAACAAGATCATAATGAATGCGATTAGTATGAACAAAACTGCTCTTACTGGATTTCTGCCATTTTTTTTAGTTGTATGACCCAAAGAATCCGGCAATGATTGTTTCATTTAAATTCAACTCCCTAATATTATGACCTCGAAATGGTCCGGTGCAAATAAAAAGCTGAATTCCGGCGAAATAATGCCGAATCTCAGCTCCAGTTTTCTGGTTGTCCATAAGATTAACCACATATATTTTAAGTATTCCTATATGTTTGGTATTGTATACTATACAAATCTATTTGTCAATAAGTATATGCATGTAATTATGTAGATATTATGTGGTAATTATGAACAATGGTGGACACAATAATAAAAGAGGCAACACATTTTGTATTTGCCTCCTTTTCTTTTCGCGATAACACATAAATAAATTGGTATTCGTCAACGTTTGCAGCAACGTTTTTGCTTTTTCTCTTCCAACTGCAAGATTTCCGGTTCAAAGCCTTTACTGAAATCGAGCACTTTCACTTCTTTAGGGTCGATTCTGTAAAAGGCGTTATTCTCCAACTGTCCTTTTTCTGCTTGTTCCCTGAAGTCAGCGTTTCTTTCTCCTATAATTCCAATGGCTTTTCTTAATTCTTCTTCACTGGATATAAGGGTTGCCCGGCCTGTTACTGCTACATTAACAAATGTAGGCAGTGGCTGGTCTTCATGCTGGAAAAATGCTGAAACCCATGGATTGTTATTTATCTGCGTAGTTTTTGCGGAGTCTTTTCCGGTCGAAAAATAGGTTATCAGCCCTTCTGCAGCAAAATGCCCAATACTGCGTAAAACAGGAACATTTTTGGTGTCCGTCGTAGCCAGTACAAAATACTTGGTTTTGTTCAGATACTCATTGATTTTTTCCTTGTCATTACCCATAAGATCACCCTTTCAAATAAAATTATCCGGTTTTTTTATTATTATGACATCGTTATCTGATTTAACTTTTTGACTGTCAATCTCTCTCCCAATCTTTATAATTCGTAACTATAGATTGGTGATTGCTGAGTTAGAATGCCAAACAAAAAAGCCGAATCCCATAAACCCATATCGGGTATGCCAACTCAGCCTCTGGTGTTTCCAGTCAACCTTCCTCAAACCATATATCTTATAATTCCTATCGATTAAATAATATTATTATACAATAAATACTTTGTCAATAATATATTTTAAACTTAAACGGCAATACAGAATATGATATACCTTTTCAGATCTCTCCGATAAAAAATAAAACATTTTCAAAATAGCAAACTTGCTTTTATTATCACGGATGAGAATGATAATGTCCTTTAATCCACCACCTTTGGAAGCCAAAAACCGTTGTGCTTATCGCAATCTTTTTATTTGACATCTGGAAAAATGAAGTATATTATATTTTATAAAACATATTGGAATAGTAGGTTTGCAAAGATTTCAGCAATTGATCTGCAAATGTGAGGTGGTATTGAGTGATGCTTTTAAAGAACAAGGATATGTCCTCTGTCGTAAAATTACGCGTTAATGTACTATCTGTCCTGATACTTCCGGTTATTTCCTTATTTCTGTCTTCCTGCACCTTTTTGCTAAAAGAGGAGGAAGAGTTGGCTCCGCCGGTGAAGGAGCCGCAAAAAATCACATATAAAACCGTTGAAGTAAAAAAAGGCACCCTTGAAAAAAGGATCCACTGCACCGGCTACTTTGTCTCCGTTTTACAAAAAAATTATTTTTTTGAAAGCTACAACGGTAACCTCAAGGACATATATGTCAAAGAAGGTGACCGGGTAAAAAAGGGTGATCTGCTTGCAGAGCTTTTTGACGATTCCCTTAGCCGGGAAATTGCACTGCAGGAGCTGATAGTAAAAAAAATCCAGTTGAATTACGACAAAATTGGAGCAGAGAGAAAACAGGACGATAAAATCAGTGTCTATGATTTGGAGATAGCCGCCCAGGATGTGGAGATCGAGAAATATAAGCTGAACACGCTGCGAGAGGATTTAAAAAAAAGGAGAATACTTTCAACCATTAACGGAACAGTGGTCTACACCAAGGAACTGCAGCAAGGAGAGACCATTAATGCTTATGATCTCATTGTTTCCGTAGCCGATCCCGGCGCCTTGCAGCTGCAATATACCAATGAAGATGTTTCGGACTTTAAGCTGGGCATGAAGGCTGTAATTGAAATTGATGAAAAGACGTATACAGGTGAAGTCGTTTCAATATCGTCACAAGAGGCATCCGATAAAGCCAGGAATGCTCAAAACTCCACTCTGATCCGTGTCGACAACCTCCCAAAGGATACGGAGCTGGGTTCCTACGCGCGTATTACCCTGATATTGGAAAAACGAGAGAATGTCATTGTACTGCCGATAAAGTCTATCAGCAGTTTTGAGGGCAGAAAATTTGTAAATGTTTTGAAAGACGGTATTCGCGAAGAGCGGGATGTAGAATTGGGAACTCAGTCGAACACTGAGGTTGAAGTGGTCAAGGGACTGGATTTGGGAGAACAGGTCATCATCGGATAATTGAACCGGGCTGTTTAGTTGTCTCTTTACCATAAAATCCGGTAAGAAAAGGAGGAATTGTCTTGTTACTTTTGGTCTTTAGAAGGATGTTCAGCAGCAAATGGATCATAATATGCCTGTTAGTCGGGTCGGTCATTGCAACGGCTATTGCGAGCTGTATCCCGATCTATACGGATGGCATATTGCAGCGAATGCTGACAAAAGATTTGGAAAATTATCAGAAGGATACGGGAGATTATCCCGGTATTTATCAAATTTCCACTTATTTTGAATCTAATTTCTATAAGGATATCCCTAAAGCCTTTCAATTTTTTGACAAAAAAATTACAGAGGATCTGTCCGGCGATTTTGGTCTGCCTTTTTTGACAGTCAGACGGGAAATATCCTCCGACGGCCTGGAATTGAAAACAACCAAATTACAGGGAGATACGGCAACCTGGTTTGTAGATATGGGCGCTATAGAAAAGCTGGCTGAACATATTACCATAACAAATGGCAGAATGTATTCCGGTCAAACTGACGGCAATGTCTATGAAATCATTGTGACCAGCAAGGCAATGTGGGAGTTCAATCTTTTATTGAACAGGGAGTATACATTGAGGTGGACACCCACTGGACAAAAGGAAGCGCAGCTGAACGTCAAAGTGGTGGGTGTATTTACCATCAAAGATACTGGGGATGCCTTTTGGAATAAAGCCACAGCTGAATATGACAGAACATTTTTTTTGGACTATGCCCTGTTCCGGCAGGATTTTACGAAAGAGAATTACAATCTGCTGTCAAAGGCAGAATGGTTTTATGCCCTGGACTATCACAAAGTGTCCATTGACAGTATCGGCAGCATTCTGACTCAATATGCGGCCCAGGCGGAATGGGTCAAACCATACCAGACGAATATGGAATTTAAGATGTCCATGGTGTCCCTGCTGGAAAAATATCTTGAACGGGCCCGGCAATTGAAGAAGACGTTATGGGTGCTTACCATGCCGATATTCATGATGCTTGCGTTTTATATCTTCATGGTCTCCAGGCTGATTGTCCTGCAGGATGAAAACGGTATTGCAGTCCTCAAAAGCCGTGGCGCCAGCAAAAAGCTGATATTTCAAAGCTATTTGCTGGAAAGCCTTATAATCGGCGCATTGGCCCTGGCCTTGGGACTACCTCTTGGAATGACCCTGTGCAAGGTGATGGGTGCTGCCAACGGATTTCTGGAATTCGTTGGCAGGACTGGATTACCGTTGCATTATAAGAAAGACGCCATCCTCTATTCCGTGGTAGCAGTGGCGCTGTTTGTTATTACCATGCTGATTCCGGTCATCCTGGCCTCCAAACCCTCCATTGTCAATTACATGCAGAAGACGGCACGTCATAGCAAACCCCCTCTCTGGAAGCGGTTTTTTCTGGACATCCTGATCCTTGTCTCCTCCGGCTATGGCATCTATCGTTATCAACAGCATCAGAATATCCTTGAGACTGGAATACAGGCAGAGGATATCCGGATCGACCCGCTCCTTTTCCTCTCATCCACACTGTTTATTCTGGGCGCCGGTCTGTTTTTCCTCCGGATATATCCTTATCTGATCCGGTTTATTCATTGGCTTGGCAGGAAACTATGGACCCCAATTATGTATGCATCCCTTTTGCAGGTGGGGCGGTCCGGAGGCCGGGAGCAATTTCTTATGCTTTTCATTATTCTGGCTGTTTCCAGCGGTGTATTCAGCGCTAATGCCGCCCGGACAATCAATATCAATGCGGAGGATAAAATCAAGTATCAGACGGGTGCGGATATCCGACTCACAGCAGTCTGGAAAGATAATCAGCCTCCCGAGCTGTCCCCTATGGCTGTTCGTGACCCTTCCGATGAGCTCAAAAAAGAGCCCCTGAGATATAAAGAACCGGATTACAAGCTGTATTCCACATTATCCGGCACTGAGCGGGCTACCAAGGTGCTGTCGGTAAATGGCGCCTCCATAGACTATTATAATCAGACTGCAATCGACATCAAGCTTATGGCAATCAATCCCAGCGAATTTGCACAGATCGCCTGGTTCAGAAACGATCTGCTGCCCTATCGCTGGTATCAGTATTTGAATGTGATGGCGGAAGCACCGGAAGCATTTTTACTCTCCGTCGATTTGAAGGACAGGTTGAAGCTTAAGCCAGGGGATCCCATTTCCGTATCCTGGGGAAATCAAAGTGCAATTCAGGGAGTGGTATATGCCTTTATAGATTATTGGCCAACCTACAATCCAAACCCCATTTCCGCTGGGAAAGAGCCTGCCGGCCTCATTGTAGCCAATTTCAGCAATGTGGACAGCAGATTGGCTGTCCAGCCCTATGATGTATGGATCAAGAAAAAAGACGGGGTGACTGATAAACAAATCAATGATGATATCCTCCGTAAAAAGTTAAGTATAGAAAAAATCACCTACAGAAATCAGCAAATGATTCTTGCGAAAAATGAGCCCATGCTGCAGGGGATCAACGGTATGCTGACGTTGGGCTTTGTTGCGGCAATGATTATCAGTACTCTGGGGTTCCTGATATATTGGATATTGTCCATACAGTCCCGGGTTATGTATTTTGGAATACTTCGCGCGATGGGACTTTCTAAAGAAAAGGTGATCGGTATTATAGGCTGGGAACAGGTACTGGTTTCCGGCGCCGCTATTTTGACGGGCTTTTTGATCGGAGAGCTGGCATGCGATCTATTCATCCCTATGCTGCAAATTGTATATAGCGCGGCTGAGCAGGTACCGCCTTTTAGAATTATTACAGTAGCCGGAGATTATGTAAAAATATATGCCGTGGTTGCATTAATGCTCCTTCTTGGGTTTGGCATCCTTTGGCGGATTATCGCAAGGATCAGGATCGATCAGGCTTTGAAAATGGGTGAGGACTGAACATGATCTTATTGGAACGAAGGAGGAGGCTATGAAACAAATCATAAAAGTAGAAGCCCTTTCCAGGTCCTTTCATTCCGGCAGTGAAACGGTTCATGCGCTGAGGAATGTCTCAATGGAGGTGCAGACCGGAAAGCTCACAATGTTGAGAGGACGGTCGGGTTCAGGGAAAACCACGCTTTTGAATCTGTTGAGTCTGCTGGACATACCGGACTCCGGCAGCATATTCTTTAACGGAAATGATATGACTAAAGCTGCTGAACATTATAAGGACAATTTACGCAGAGTACGGATGGGATTTGTCTTTCAGTCCGTTGCGTTGATTTCCATCATGTCGGCTTACGAAAACGTGGAGTTCGGACTTCGTATTGCCGGCTGCGACAGCAGGGAATGGGAAAAAAGAACGGTGGAATGTCTTGAACTGGTAGGACTCGGGAAACGGATGCATCACAGGCCTCATGAACTGTCAGGAGGAGAGCAGCAGCGGGTGGCAATTGCAAGGGCTATCGCCCATAAACCAGACATTGTATTTGCCGACGAGCCGACGGCGGAATTGGACACATATATGGGTCTGCAGGTAGTCAAATTGTTAAAAAGCCTGGTGGAACGACAGGGTTTGACGGCCATCATGACAACCCATGACCCGAGTATGATAGAAGTTGGAGATTGTGTATTTACACTGGAGGATGGTGAAATTGTCAATGAATGATGCACCCCAAAGCAAAATGATTGAATGTGAAAACCTTGTAAAAATATACAAATCCAAAGATTTGGAGGTAGTCGCCCTTCAAGGACTTGATCTTGTTGTGGAAAAGGGTGAGCTGATGGCAATCATCGGCAACAGCGGCAGTGGTAAATCCACTCTGCTCAACATGCTGGGCGGACTGGACCGGCCATCCGCAGGAAGACTGCTGGTCGACGGCCGGGATCTTTTGAAATTCAATGAAGACCAGCTGGTAGAGTACAAAAAAGATATCGTTGGATTCGTATGGCAAAAAAATGCAAGAAATCTGATTTCTTATTTGAGTGCAGTGGAGAATATAGAAATTCCAGTCATGCTTTCCAATAAAAAAAATCGACGGGAACGGGCATTGGAGCTCTTGGAGCTTGTCGGGCTCTCCAACAAAAGAAGTAACAGACTGAGTCAGCTGTCGGGAGGAGAACAACAGCGTGTGGCAATTGCCATTGCCCTGGCGAACAGACCCAGGCTGTTGCTTACCGATGAACCGACAGGTTCTGTGGACAGCCGGACGGCTGCACATATTCTGGATATATTCCGTGAATTGAATAAAAATTTGGGCATCACCATTGTGATCGTTACACACGACCAACAGTTATCCAAAAAGGTTGACCGTGTCGTGGCCATCCGTGATGGCAGAACCAGCAGTGAATTCCTGAGAAAAAAATTCTACCAGGAGAAAATGGAAGAAATAAAATCGGGTCTCAACGGACTGCAGGAAGAAACCCACGAAGAGATGGTGGTAGTGGATAAAACCGGCCGGCTCCAAATACCCATGGACTATCTTCATACGTTGGGAGTAACGGGCAGCAGCAAAGTCCGGACAGAGATGGAAGAAAACAGGATTATTCTGCACTTCGCCGGAAAGAAACGGAGCTGATCCGTCGACGAACCATCTGTGTTGATATAAATTATTTACCGATACTTCCAATAGCCCTGTCCAGTTGCCTTGCCGCATATCTGCCATTGTTTGATCCGATCCGGTATCCTCTGTGATTTTCAGACTATAGTCGATTGCTTTTTGCAATGCTTTCCTGTATATTTGCCTCAAAATATCCTTTTTGCCGCTATCAGAAATTTTTGGAAGCATTAATTTTCATTTTCCAGCTTTTTAACAAGTGTAGTTTCATCACTTCCACAAATAACTGTTATACTATTTCCAACAGATTGAATTATTGTACCTTCCGGTGCCGTTCCCAGTTTTATGTCAGATAATTTGAATTGTTCTTTCGTTCCGGATTTAATATCCTTCACATTAAACGTAATTTTATACAAGGATGATTCCGGCTGAATACCATTCAGACTGGCGGAAATGATTCGAATGGTTCCGTTTGCTCCGGTCACTGTGATCGGATTATCTGCCGCGAATATATTCATGGCGCATATCAGAGTCATAATCGTCAGTAAGGTTATCATCGCTGATAAGAATTTTGAGTATCTTCTCATGTAGATTTACCCCCCTGTTACAATTTTTGATTAGCTATCCTGATATCAATTATTATTAAAAAAAAGCCTGCGAATTTTGAAAATCAATCCAAAATCCGCAAGCCTCCGATACAAACAAACAGTCAGCTTTAGAACATATCGTTTCTCCCAAATCAGTACTTTTTCAGTATTCTGTACAGAATCACTGCCGCTTCGGCTCTCGTAGTTTTTGATTTAGGGCAAAGGTATGCTCCGTTCCCCCGGATGATTTCCTCCTTCACAAGCGCTGCAATACTTTCGGTTGCATAAGACGAGACCTCTTTCTGGTCAACAAAGCCCTTCAGGTCGGCTGCAGTACTCTTTGTCCCAATCCCCGCATTTATTTTCAATGCTCTCGCGGTTAATACAATCAAATCCTGCCGCGTGATCTCCGCTTTCGGTTCAAACCGGTTGTTTCCCGAACCGGTCGCTATTCCCAGTTTTTTTGCCACACCGGCTGCCTGGTAATAAGTATCCGTTTTTGCCACATCGCTGAAGTTTCCTTCAAAGCTTGCGGAAAGGCCAAGTGCAGAAACCAGCTGCTTTATGAAATCTCCTCTGGTTATATTTGCATTCGGTTTGAAGGCCGTTTTTGTGATTCCGTCCACAGCTCCCCTGGAAGCAAGCGCCTCGATTGCTTCCTTTGCCCAGGAGACGCCGCCGATATCGCCGAATGTCTTCGTTACCTGCGCAACTGCGTATTTGCTGAAATGAGTGGTATAGAACGTTACCGCTCCCTTTTGGGGATCATATTTGCCATTTGGCACGGGTATGGCCTGATTGCTGTCATCCAGGTACAACACCACAAGGCTGCCTGTGTTTTTCTTCTCCTCTTCGGTCGGAGTATATGGGATCAAAATCAGAACCGGCGCATCTTCGTTCCTGAAATCAAGAGGTTTTCCACCGGATTGGGCGCTGATATTCACTACAGGCCTTCCGCCGATCTTTGCTCTGATACCGGATGCGACTCCCGAAAAATCGGCTGCTCCGATACTCAGGACAATATTCTCCGCCGCCCCCAATTCTTTTGAGTCAAACAGGTTATCGGGAATCGTAAACGTGCCGATATCTGTTTTTATGATAATTTCACTCGTACCTGTTCCTGCTGTCACGAAGGAAACCGGAATCTGAAGCTGGTAGGATTCTGCTCCTTCCAGCTTTGGAATCACGATGCTGACCGACTTCCGTCCGTCCCTGCCCGCATCCGCAAGTTCAAATGCACTTTTAAGCAAACCTCCGGTTACCACTGCAGTTGCAACAGTTTTATCCAGCGTTGCGGTCAAACTTATGGAAACTTTACCGGTAGCTGCATCCTTTATGGGATCGGGAGAATTTTCTGTTCCGATGCCGCTTTCCGTCGTTGCCGAGGCCGAATCTCCCGACGCAAGGGTTGTAACCTGATAGGCGGAAACGCCTTCTATATAATAGAACTTGATGGATGATATATGGATCCCCGTTGTATAGTCTGTAATATTTGACGGCAATCCTGTTGTTACCGTATAACCGGTAACCTTTATCGTTGGGATCAGATTTGGATATGTATCAAGATGTTTCTCCGGATCGTCCGGGTCGGAAAGCTGCAGATTCAACTGTTTAGCCAAAGATTGGCTCGAACTGTCGAATGGAATCCAGCT
>WSSedL1CaDRAFT_10000862_pt1 | contig 19813 bp, 15 predicted proteins | sample WetSurSL1Cattail_FD_9464 | JGI IMG/M metagenome (IMG submission 9464)
TTATTCTTGAAAAACCACGTTGTGCTTTTTCATGTCTTCTTGGTGTTATTGTAGCATGTGTCTTGCTTGCATGGTAGGTGTCCTGCTGTTTGACGCTTACGACTTAACGATGGAGTTTGAGTAGATATGGGAATGGCATGCTTTTTAACATTATTTTAATGTTGGTTTACAAGAACCTAATGTTTTTCTAACCTAAATGAGAAGCAATAAAGTTACAATAGTAAAGATTAGAAAAGAGAAAAAGAGGGAAAAGAATGATGCGAATTAGTAAATCAATATTAGCGTTTGTACTGGCTGCTTCCTTGGTGATGTCATCGCTTTCTGCGTTTGCGCAACAGACAGGGCAACAAAGCGAAGATCCTAATCTGGATAGCGGGTATGCGCGAACGTATCAAGACAGCGGAAGTGTACCGACCGATTCTCCGTTGATTATAACGGAGATTGTCGCGGATGGTCCGGCAAATTCTAGGTTTACCTATGTCGAGGTTTTCAACAATTCGGATGCTACGATCAATTTTAAAGACTATCAATATGATTATAGGAATCCCGGAGCTAGGATGTTGTTATATACGACGGGCGGTCAGAATGTTGAAATCGAATCCGGCAAAACACTCATCTTATGGCATAGCAACAGGGCTGCTTCTACTGGGATGGGAAATTCAGTAGCTGATTTTAATAAATATTATGGCGTAAATCTTGTGGAGAATAAGGATATTGTACGCGTCAGCAGCAGCGGTATCACTAACAACATAAGGCGCGGGTTCCTAATCGGCAAAGATGACGATTCCGTCATCTCAGAGGCTTGGTGCAATGTTAGCGGCGCCGATCTTCCAACATACAACCCGGATAAACTGGGAGTCCAATATGCGTATTCGGGTGGGCGTATGTCGGAAAAGGGTTCGATATCCAAAGCGACTCCCGGTAGCGTGGATCCCTCTCAGGTTCCGGCAGAAAAAGTCCATATATCGGATACGGATACAACGCCGACTATAAATAGCGTATCAGCGCAGGATAGCATAAAGAATGACGGGTTAGAAGTGCAGGCCGATATTTCAATTCCCGAAGGGACCACGGCCGGAGCCTTACAGGCTAATCTGTTTTACCGTCAAAAAAACAGCGAGGTCGATTATGATTATTCGGAATATACGGCCAAGTACATAAAAGTTCCCATGGAGCCGGATTCCAACGGTGTGTTTCATGTCACCATCAATCGAAGCCAGTTTTGGGGCAGCGAGGCCGAGTGGTATGTAAAAGCGAGTTACGGGCCGGGTTATTCCTCTGAAAGCGATCATAAGACCGTTTCGATAGCAGAACCGGACAATGTGGCGGACGACAAAGCCGCACCGTTAATTGTTACAGAAATTAGTTCCAAGGCCGAAACGAAGTATACCTATATCGAAATTTATAACCGGACCGACAGTGATATTTACCTGCCCTATTATAAAATATTCGATTACTATAATTATCCATACCAGACGGCAGCACAGTATGGGACAACGTTTACGATCACCGGTCCCAAGGCGTTTGTAAAGTCCGGTAAAACCATGGTGCTGTGGTTGGACAACACCGGTACGCCCATAGACAATTTCAACCAGCACTATGGAACCAATCTTGTGGAAAATGAGGACATCGTTAAGATTAACAGCGCAAGTTTGCCCCCTACTGCACCGCGCTGGATTCGGCTTGGAACCACGGAGAAGGACGCGTTTACCGTTGCAGGGTTTAACGAAAATACTGATCAATACTGCGATGATGATACCTCCCTTCAGTATTCTTATCCCAAATCGGAAGAAAATATTGCGATTCCTGCTGCAATCGGCGCCATAACGCCCGGGAGCGTGGAACCCTGGCAGGTTCCGTCGGATCTGATTCCGTTTGCGGGATACCCGGATTATCCGCAAGACGACGGGAAAGATCCAACGCTTCAGCTTTCGAACGGCTGGTCCGTACCGGGGACTATCAACGAAGGTGACCAGCTTTATGTGATGTATGATGTGGACTACATTTGGGACGAAGCATCTGCCGCGCGCTATGCTGCCATCGTGAGGGATCAGGGGGAACCTATGCGCCCGTATCTGATCGGCACGACCATCAACTATCAGCTGGACGGAACAGGAGAATGGCATAGCATTGACGAAAAAAAGCAGGCGCGCCTTGGAAAATTTGTCGCCCAGATTCCCTCTGATATTTTGTTCGGGCATGATTCTGTCAAGTTCAATGTTCAGTCCTACACCCTTTACGGAATTAGCCAGACGGAAACGAAAGAAGTAAAGATCAACCGTTTGAACGATATTGACGGCGTGCGTCTGAACGTCGGTAACGGATCCGTCATTTCGGGGGATACGACCATCACCGCGAACGACGGTTCCCAAAACGCTGACACGAAGATTCTGGTGGACGGCAAACAGATTTCCACTGCTCCGATGCTGGAAAACGGGGCGTATTTCTCCGTTCAGTGCTCCGGCTTGGACAACTACTTTAAGAATGCTTTGACGGCGCCTTATAAAGACGACGAACACGACGCTATCACATTCTTTTCTCCCTGGTGTGAGCTGCCTTCTTCCCGTGCGGTAAGGATTGACAACAAATATTTAACGCACGAGGACGGAAAGTACAAACTGAAGCTGACGATGTGGGCGGGCAACAGCGGCACACCTTTTAACGAACTCTACTCTGAGGTCGCTGATGAGAACCATGAAGATTACACAGTATCCAACGTACAGCTCCGGCTTGAAAACGGCAAAGATTATTTGCCTGTCAAAATTGAGCCGGACAACGCCAAGACCAACACCAGCACTGACCTGACAGCGGCTCATGTCATTGGGGACAGTGCCGGTATGGTTCCGCATCTGGACATGTATTTTGAGATACCCGATACGGATGTTACCGCCGTCGGCGCTACGGTGGATACGACTCAGTTTTCCGACGGGGTTCACACCGTTACGGCGACCGCGAACGGAAAAACTACGACCAGTAAGGTGAAGGTGGACAATACGGTTCCGGTTATTCAGGCGGGGCTAGAGGAAAATTCCACCCAATACCAGCCGTTTACCCTTTTGCCCGAAATTGAGGACAGCAGCGAGATCAGTCAGGAAACGGTGATGCTCGACGGCCAAGAACTCAGCATTCCGGCCAGCATCGTTCCGGCAGACCTTACCCCGGGGCAGCATACCATCAGAATCATCGCGGCGGATGCAGTGAACAATATCGCGACAAAAGAAGTGAATTTCATTGCAGGCTCCACAGATGCGAGTACCCTGGCGCCAGGCCAGAATGATATTACCGCGAATTCTGCTTCTCTTTCCGTTAACGTGGGTGACACACAGTCAAATGTCAGTTTTCTTCAGGGAAAATCGCTAACGCTGCAAAATGGTGGTATTACAGTAGAGAGCAGTGAAAGCGGAGCATCCTCCACTTTGAACTTGGGAGAAGACCATTCGGTAACAGTCAGCGCACCCGATGGAAAAATTCCTTATGAGCTGTTTACAGTCAACACCGGTACAGCGGGGGATGATGATAATGTTGCGGTTCACTGGAAGGGAAAAGCCAGTAATTCCGACGCAGACCACGACACTTCCTTGTATGTACTAAATACATCTAACTCTCAATGGGAGAAAGTGGGTATCGAAAAAGACGGCGGAATCGAAACCTCTTTTGCCGCCAACGATCATACGTCAAACGGAAAAGCGGTGCTTCTTGTGCAGTGTCATACCAACGGGACAACGCCGGAAATCAGCTCAAATGAAAAAGCTGCAACGGAAACCGCATCGGCAGATTCTGAATGGGATGGTAACAGCGTACCGAAAAACTACGATTTTTCATTCGCATGGGAAACAGATACACAGTATTATTCCGAAAGTTTTCCTTACCATTACGATCAAATGAATCAATGGATTGTCGATAACCGCAAAAGTTTGGATATCCGGTATGTGATGCATACCGGCGACTTGGTGGACGATGTTGATATGGCCGGCGAGTGGGTCAATGCGGATCATTCTATGAGCATTTTTGATAAAGCCGGTATGCCGTACGGTGTGTTGGGTGGAAATCACGATGTTTTTGCGGGAGCCGAAGGATATGGGAACTATTGGAAGTATTTTGGCGAGGACCGTTTTAAAGATCAACCGTCTTATGGAGGTTCCTATAAAAACAATCTTGGGCATTACGACTTACTGACGGAGGACGGACAGGATTTTATCATCCTTTATATGAGTTGGGATGTTTACACCAATGAGATTGAATGGATGAATCAGGTTCTTGCCCAGTATCCGAATCGCAAGGCGATCATCGCACTCCACCGTTACACCAATGTGGTTGCAGCCGATAATCTTCTGGACTATACCGGAAAACTGGTTCAGAAGGAAGTCGTAGCAAAAAATAAAAATGTCATAGCGGTATTAAACGGTCATTACCACGGAGCCGCCATTCAGACTGATTCCTTCGATGACAATAACGACGGAACGCCGGATCGCACGGTCTATCAAATCTGCACAGATTACCAGTCTGACCCGGAAGGTGGCTCCGAATACATCAAATTTTTGTATTTTGATTTAAAGAATAATAAAGTCTATATGAATTCATATTCGCCTTATCGTCAGGACTTTAACTATTTTGATTCGCCACGCCTTGATTCTTATGGACCCGGCACGAAAGCAGTGAATATGGATATTGCAGAACTGGACGTTGATTTCAACACCCAAGTGAAGACACTGCAGACGGATAGCTGCACGGTCGATGTGAGGACATCCAAGACGATCGCGAGCCAGAAAACGGGAACCGGTATCATTCAGCAGAGCTGGACAGGACTGGGTGCTAGTACTTCATACAGTTGGTACGCCAAGGTTTCCAAAGATAACGGTGAAGTTCTTTATACGCCGGTCATGACGTTTACCACAGCTGGAAACAGTGGTGGTGGGAGCAAAGACCATGGCAAACCCAAGCCCACTCCGGCAACAGTTACGTCTGCCACAGCAGTTTCGCCTACCGCTTCTTCGGGCTTGAATTTAACGAATAAGACTGCGGTACAGCCGGGTTCAAGATTGCTGTTCACCTTCACCTGCGAAAAGAAACCGGACGCGGTTGTCAGCGGTAACGGACGCCTTGTCAGTGTTAACGCGCCCGTAACGGAATGGGACCCGGTAACAAAAACAGTTACCTATTCCCTGTTGTGTTTGGCTTCAACTTTGGAGGAGGGAAATGAAGCGGGAATTTATGTTACGATTGATGGGGTTGTTACCAAGATCGGCACGGTCCAAGTTAATCCGAACCTTCCGCTTACCGTTGATACAAAACAGGATATAACCCTGCAGCCGGAAAGCAGTTATATTTTTAAAATTTCCGACTTAAAAGGAGCGGGATATACGTTTCAAACTAGCAGCGGCGAATCGCTCCAGACTTCCCAGATACCGGGAAAGTACCCGGCGCCAGACGGCAGTTATCTGTGTAAAATCACGGCAAAGAAAAAAGGCTCCTTCGGGGTTTACGCAAAAGTCGGGGGAGTGTCTTATAGACTTTTCACAGTAAAAGTCGGTTAAAATACCAACAGATCATAAAAGTGTCTGCTATGGGGAACTTTCTTCACAGCGGGCATTTTTGCATGGAGTATAAGGGAAAGAAGGAACTGTAAGTTGTGGAAGAAGTGGAGTCGACGTCAACGTACGGCGATAGGATTGTTTTTCTTTCTGATTGTTTTCACCGGGGCTCTGATTGTGTTTAACGCACAGATTCACCGTGTTCCCCTCCGTCCTGCCGGAAGCACGCAGTTTGCCAAGGCGACAGTTGTGAAAGTGATCAGCAGCAATATCGGACAGGATGAAAATGGAGAAATGCAGGGAAATCAGGTTGTTCAGCTGAAAATCACTTCCGGACCTTACCAAGGCAAGGTCTGTGAAGCGCAAAGTCCGCATGCCAATCACGCGGGTGCTTACTGCGTTCCAGGGTTGAATGTGATTGCTCTGGTTAATCTATCCTCCAGTGGCAAACTAGTAGCAAGTGTATATAACTATGACAGAGGGCTTGTTCTATGGATATTGATCGGATTGTTCCTTCTGATCCTGTGCGCAATTGGAGGTAAAAAAGGAATGACTTCTTCCGCCGCACTGGTGTTTACTTTTATATGCATTATATTTCTATATATCCCAATGATGTACGTTGGGGTATCACCTTTTTTGGCGGCTTCGCTTACGTCCGTCCTGGTGACGATTGTGACGATGCTACTGATCGGCGGCTGGTCGGCGAAGTCGTTTTGCTCGATTCTTGGAACTGCGGCAGGAATTCTTGCTGCTGGACTTGCGGCACAGATTTTTGGGTATTTCGGCCATATATCCGGTTTGAATGTCACCGAAATTGAAACCCTTTCCTATATTAGCCAAAACAGCCGACTGGATGTTGGTGGGATTCTGTATTCAGGTATTTTAATTTCCTCTTTGGGGGCGATTATTGATGTCAGCATGTCCGTTGCTTCAACGATAGCTGAAATTCACGAAACCAATCCCTTGTATACCGCAAAACAACTTTTCACTTCCGGACTTCATGTTGGTAAGGATATGATGGGCACCATGTCAACCACGCTGATCCTTGCGTATGCCGGAGGCTCCATTAATACACTGATTATTTTATACGCCTACAGTATGTCCTACCTACAATTTATGAATGAATTTGAAATCGGGATAGAAATATTAAGTGGCATCTCCGGTTCCATTGGGGTAATCCTAGCAGTCCCATTTGTATCGGCTGTTTCATCCTTATGGATGACAAAAACAGGTATAAAATTTATACAACATTTCAGAAAATGAGGATGTAAAATGAGTAGGGGTCTTCGATTAGTGACCTTTGGCGATTAAATACAAACGATCCCTTTTTTGATTCCCGTAATGAGGATTACTTTAAGTTTGAAGATGATATGCTTAAAACATTTTATAAATGCCTCTTGAGCAATATCTTCGCAAATGGAATTCCTTCCGGTAATCAGATATGCCGTCCTGACCGCTTCATTTTTGTACTTTTCAAATATTAGATCGAACGCATCAAGATTTCCTTGTTGCATCATTAAAATCAAATCTGAATCTTCGATTTTGCATTCTCCTTTCTGGGAACGATTTGGTGCACCTGACTATAAGAGCCTGTGAAAGATAAAATGGTTCATAAAATTTAAAATAATTTATAAGTCTTATGGTAAAAAAGTCTTTAGATAACCGTATATCTATTATTAAAAGTTGTCAACATGAATAAATCTGAACTTCGTTCCGATTGGGTACATGATCCAGATTCGAGAAATTGGTTGACGATGGAATTATAAGCAAACTGAGTAACTCGCATTACTTCCCAAAGCAAATTTTCGAACTTCCCTCCATAATCAAGAATCAAGTTATCAGGATTGTCAATCCCATACTATTTGTCCAGATTTTCTTTGTAGGCCAGGACAAAAAAGATACTTCTAACATCGCGCATTCCGGCTTTTATAATAAAAACTATTTTATGGAGATAGCCATACACTAATACCTCAAAGATGATTCGGGGTTCGGCCGCCGATTTTCTTTCTGACACAACCGGAATCGCAGTTTTGTTTGCTTTAATCCGCGGTTTCGTGAAAATCGAAGAAACCGGGCTTGGGAGCTTTTTGGACAGATATCACAAGAAGCGTCTTGTATCTTTTACTTCCGCTTTCACTGGTTGTCTCGATTTTTTTGATTTCGCAGGGAGTAGTTCAGAATTTCAGCAGCTATGATAGGGTCGATCTTGTACAGCCGATTACCCTTTCTGACGGAACAACTGTCACCAGTGAAGTCATTCCGCAAGGCCTTGCCGCAAGCCAGATTGCGATCAAACAGCTGGGCACAAACGGCGGCGGTTTCTTTGGGGTGAATTCAGCGCATCCGTTTGAAAATCCGACTGCGGCGTCCAATCTGGTTGAGATGCTTGCCATTTTGCTGATCCCCGCCGCGCTTTGCTTTACCTTTGGGCGAAACGTCAAAGATAAAAGGCAGGGAGTCGCGCTGTTCCTTGCTATGTTTGTTGTACTATCGGTTAGCCTGGGCGTGGTTCTTTTCAATGAAATGCAGGCAACACCACAGCTTGCCCAGAACGGAGCGGTAAGTACTTCCTTTGTGAACCAGTCGGGTGGTAATATGGAAGGCAAAGAAGTTCGTTTCGGCATAGCTGCCTCCAGCACATGGGGCGCATTTACCACGGCGGCGTCCAACGGCTCTGTCAATGCAATGCATGACAGCTTTACGCCGATCGGCGGAATGATTCTTATGCTGTTGATGCAGCTCGGCGAAGTAATCTTCGGCGGTGTCGGCTCCGGCCTGTACGGGATGCTTGGATTAGCCATCTTTACCGTGTTTATTGCTGGGCTGATGGTAGGGAGAACGCCGGAATATCTGGGCAAAAAAGTAGAGCCTTTTGAAATAAAAATGGCGGTTTTACTTTGCCTTGCAACGCCGGTTGCCATTCTGATCGGTAGTGGCATTGCGTGTATGGTACCCGGTATTTCATCCACGTTGACCAACACCGGCGCGCTCAGCTTCTTCCCTGCGTTGGCGCTTGGGCCGGTAGCCGATTTTTATCAGATGATAGGCTAAGGAGGTTCCATATGAGTACAAAACAAAAAAATACTTTCGCTGATAAAAGGATGGTCAGACGGGCAATTCAGGATTCTTTTTCAAAATGTAATCCACAAATACAAATTAAGAATCCGGTTATGTTTATTGTGTATGTTGCAGCGATTATGACAACCATTCTCTATTTTATTTCACTGTTTGGGATTAAGGACGCTCAGCCGGGATTTATTCTGGCCATCGCCATCATCCTTTGGTTTACGGTGCTTTTCGCAAATTTTGCGGAAGCAATATTTAAAGAGAATTTGGAGCTCATATTTGGAAAGTGATGCGCAGTCTTTAAGAGTGTTTATGGCAAACATTCGTCGAGAACTGGAAATAGATCCAACAAAGCCGCGTTATATTATTACCGAGGAAGGAATCGGTTACCATTTTGCAGATGAATAAGTTGATAAACTTAAAATTCTGTCCGTGCTTTATGGCATGGGGAGAATTTTTATTCTGTATACTCAATGAAAATTAATCAAATATTAATGCATTTGGTTATCTTAACATAAAATTAACACGCCATATCCGATTCTTATACCATCTTAATCAAAATGATGATAGCATGTAATGTAAGATGAAAAAGCCATAGGAAGATTTCAATGAAAAATTATAAAGGGAGATATTACACAACATATGTATGTAATTGTAATCGGGTGCGGAAGACTCGGCAGCAATCTTGCACAGGAATTGTCAGATTCTGGACATGATGTCTGCATCATTGATCGCAACTCAGCCCGGCTCGCCACTCTGGGCAGTGGGTTCAACGGTCAGCGCATTCAGGGAATTGAATTTGACAGCGATAACCTTGCGGAAGGCGGAATCGAACAGGCGGACGCTCTTCTGGCCGTAACTTCGGACGATAATATTAATATCACTGTATCACTGATTGCACATAAGATTTATCACGTTCCTGAAATTATTGCCAGAGTAAATGAACCAAGCCGAAAATATATCTACGACAAGCTGAGTATTGAAACAATCAGCCCGGTACAGCTCGGCGTCGAAATTTTAAAAAACCGATTGGCGATAAAACCGATGGAGATTCTTTCGTCTCCAAATCAGGACTATGAAATTATTGAGCTGCTCGTCAACAAGCCGAATTCCTTTGCGGTGAAAAAAATCGAAACGGATCATTCCTGTATCATATCCGGAATCATTCGCGACGGAAGTTTTTTGCTGCCCAAACCGGAAGATATAATTCAATCAGGTGACCGTATCATCTGCACCATTCTGAAAACTAACAAAGAGAAATTGTTAAAATCACTTGCAAAAGAGGTGCCGATATGGAAGCAATAATTGTAGGCGGGGGAAAAATCGGATATAATCTCCTGAAAACGCTGAAAGAACGTGGCTATCAGGTTACGCTGGTTGAACGTGACGATGATACATGCTCACGCATAGCAGTTGAACTGAATGGAGACGTCATCTGCGGTGACGGCACCGACTTGGAAATTCTGAAAGATGCCGGAATCGAAGAAGCAGAAATTGTGGCTGCCGTAACAGGTACGGACGAAGAAAATCTGGTAATCTGCCAGATCGCTAAAATCAGCGACAGCAGCAAAAAAACCATTGCGCGTGTGAACAACCCGAAAAATGTCTCCATGTTTAAAGCGCTTGGCATTAATCAGATTGTGTGCAGCACAGAGGTGATTGCTAATCTGATTGAGAGTGAGCTTGACAAAGAGGAATACCATATAATCCAGACCTTTGAGCGCGGTTCAGCAATTTTAGTGGAACTATCGGTAAATACAAAAAACCCTTGGTGTAACTGCAAAATCAGAGACCTCGTGCTGCCTAATGAATGTGTAATCACCTCTGTGGTTAGAGAAGAAAAAATGATCTATCCCAGGGGCGACACAGAAGTAAAAGACGGCGACAGGGTTCTTTTTATTACGAACCATTCCACCTTAACCGACTTAATGAATCATTTACACAACAGGAGAAGATAGTATGCAACGTAGAATGAATGAAATAAAGGGGCTTTTTGCCGAACTGCTTGGCACGTTGATTTACGCCGGGCTTATATTTTCCGTTACCGCAATTATCATGAGGGGATAAGGATGAAATTTCGTACTAATGCAGTAAGCAGTTTTGAAATTATCAGTTATTATACCGGCTATGTTGTACTCTGCACCGCTCTGCTTATGACCATCCCTATAATAACCGCTTTGGTATTTGCGGAATGGAACGCCATGCTTGATTTCTTGATCAGTATGGCGATTGCCACTCTGGTAGGAATCGCGCTGGCGGGGATTGGCTGGCGTACCAAGCAGAACAGGGCGAACATCCAGTGGAAGCATGGCTTCGTGATTGCCGCCCTTTCCTGGTTTGTGCTGATGATTCTGTGTGCCATTCCCTATTGTCTCAGCGGACATATCAGTTCCATGCTGGACGCCTGTTTTGACGTAATGAGTGGATTTACCACAACCGGCCTGGTATTGACGCAGGATTTGGATCATCTCTCTACCGCTTTGAACATGTGGCGCCACATGCTCACATTCATCGGCGGGCAGGGAATGGTCGTTCTGGCTCTCACCATAATGATAAGGGAAACCAGCGGCGCATATCGGCTCTATGTCGGAGAAGCAAAGGATATCGAACTGGTGCCGAACGTAAAGGGCACCACAAGAATCATCTGGAGAATCAGTATGATCTATCTGGCTGTGGGAACGGCTGCTCTATGGATTGATGGATTAATAATTGGGCTAAAACCCGTTTCCGCATTCCTTCACGCGCTCTTTATGTTTGAATCGGCGTGGAGCACGGGCGGATTTGCTCCAATGACGCAGAACATCATGTATTATCACAGCCTTTCCTTTGAAACCATCACCATGATAATTTTTATTCTGGGTTCCTTTAACTTTGGCCTGCACTATGCCATTTGGCAGGGAAAACGCAAGGAACTTGTTAAAAATATTGAAACACAGAGTTTTTTTATCACATCGTTTATTGCATGCATGCTGACTGTTTACGGCCTTTCCAGAGCAAATGTTTATCCGGACACCGTTTCCGCTTTCCGAAGAATCGTTTACAATGTAATTTCCGCGCATACAACCACAGGATTCGGTACTGTGTATGCGCGCCAGTTCGCGCTTGAATGGGGCGACTTTGGAATTCTAATCATGGTGATTGTCATGCTGATCGGCGGTTCGGCCTGCTCTACCGCAGGCGGCTTTAAGGGTCTGCGGGTCGGCATCGTGTTTAAGGGATTAATCATGGACATTAAAAAGCTTCTTTGTTCCGAACGAAGCCGAAAAGCCTATAAGTTTCATCATATTAAAGATCAGCTTCTGGACGACAGTGTGGTCAAGTCCTCTTCCTTGATTATTATCTGCTATATGGTTCTGTTTGGCATCGGTACCATGATCGGCACATTTTATGGTTACCCGCTGTCGAGTTCCGCATTTGAGGCCGCTTCCGTAACCGGAAATGTCGGACTTTCTATCGGGATAACATCACCCGCTATGCCTGCAGTCATGAAAATCTATTATATTATTGCCATGTACATGGGGAGACTGGAATTCCTTTCTGTTTTCGCATTGATTGGTTATGTGGCCGGGGGGATAAAAAAGCTATGCGTAAAATCATTAAAATTTTCGTCCTGATGTTTTTGTTGGTTATTTCTTTTTCACTGAACGTTTTTGCCGCACAGAGGACGGATATCAACAGTTTGATTGAACATGCAAAAGCACTGGACAACAAAGAAGTTACTGTGCAGGGTGAAGCGATCGGTGAAATGATGAACCGTGGAGAATACTCCTGGGTCAACATTAATGACGGTACCAACGCGATGGGAATTTGGATAAAAACGGCGGAAGCGGAGCAAATTACCAGCTTCGGTGACTACAAACACAAGGGAGACACCGTTAAAATTACGGGCATATTCCACAGAGCGTGCGTGGAGCACGGCGGAGAAGCGGATATTCATAGCGAAACCTGTGAAATTACTGTAAAAGGAATCACGATTTCCGAACGAATTCCTTCTGGAAAACTGATAGCCACTGTTTTACTGGTGCCAGTTGCTGCAATCCTTTTTTTCCTTTATTATAAAAAGAGTCGAAAGGTTACCGCTGAGCTATAAATCTGCCTGTGCACCTGAAACTTGCAAACAATAAAAGGCATTTCCTGTACGGCTTAAGCCGCTCAGAAAATGCCTTTTATATTCTTGAATAGAGTGTTATAAAAATGTAAATGTCCCCGTTGTGGATAGGTGCATCTGGTGGACTTTATCACCTGTCAAAACATTCATTGCTTTATCCATCACACCCGATACTGAAAGGACAATTGCTTTGTCATTCACTTTCAGTTCAGTGTTTTTTTCGGGAATAATCGTTTGTTCCCCACGGATAATACAGCTGATGATGCTCTGAGGAGGTAAACCGATGTTCCAAAGCTTTTGGTTAATTACCTTAGATTGCTCAGTAATTTCTACCTCAAAGATGACCACTTTTCCGTTTTCAATCTGAAGATAGCGACTGATGCGGTCTGTAATTGTCTCCTGCTCGATCATTTCTATCAAATAATTTGTGGCGCTGATACATCGGTCAACACCAAGTTCCCTAAACAACGGCACATTTTTCAGATCGGTAACCACCGCAATCGTTTTTGGAACATGAAACTTTTTTTTTGAAATCTCACAGGTCAGCAAATTGGATGCATCCTTATGATCCAACGCCACAACAAGATCCATTTGATCAGTCCGTGCGTTCTGGAGTATGCTGGGGCTTGTGCCGTCGCCACAGACCGCGTTTACTTCATACTCATCTGCAAGCATGATACACCAAGCTTTATCCTCATTTACCACCGTAACATCATAATTTTTAAGCTTTAGTGATCTGGCAAGAAAGCGGGTTTCTTGATGACCCCCAACCAATAAGATTTTCATACAGCCTTCTCTTCCTTTGTATTGAATATTACTTTCTGCGCCTCACTGATCGAAAGCAGTACCGGGCAGACCATCTCAATACCTATCTGATCACACGACACTTTTTTTGAGTCATCGTAAATTCTTGCGACCACATGATTCACATTGTAGTGCTGTTTTGCAATCTGCGCGATCATAAGATTGGCATTGTCGTCATCCGTTGCGGCAACAAGCACATCCGCGCAGAGAATTCCCGCTGTTTCAAGGGTATTCATATCTGTACCGTCACCCTCAATAGAAAATCCATGATAACTCTCAGGAAGGTTCTTGAAAGCAGCTGTATATATATCAATTACAGTGACATTTTGATTTTGATTGTAACCCGTGGAAGCCAAAGCAGCACCAAAGCGGCCGCATCCTACGATGATGACATTGTCACTTTTTTTCGAGTTAAAAAGTTTCATACAATATCCCTCTTTCATGTTTAATCTTAACATATGGCGTATAATTTTGGTGTTAAGAATTCAATGAGGATATAAAGATTTTGTAAATGTAAAATCCGGCCTGCCCATATAATATAATTATCATGAATGGTTTGGCAAGCAGAGCTCTTTTCATTTATTATGATCATAATGTGGGGTTCAACAGCCTTACTCAACTTCGCATAAGACCAGTATTAAACCAGAATATAAACAGTGCAAATAGCAAAATAATATTAGCTGAGGGGAAAAATGCAAGCAATGGAATTGCTAGACACAGTAGATCAAAACGGAATACCTATCGGAAAAACAGTTGAACGTGAAATCGCGCATAGAGAAGGAATTCGTCATCGCACATCTCACGTCTGGATTCTCAGAAAACATGATGGAAAGGCACAGGTATTACTTCGAAAAAGGAGCATAAGCAAAGATTCCTATTCGGGTTGTTATGACATATCAAGCGCTGGCCATATTCCTTCAGGAGAAAGTTTTATAGAATCAGCTCTGAGAGAACTAAAAGAAAAACTTGGAGTTCATGCAGCAGCAGACGAATTGATTTATTGTGGGCGCCGCAAATTTGAATATCATAAGACTTTTCAAGAAGAAGAATTTTGGGACAATCAAGTCAGCAATGTTTATGTGCTAAAAAGAAATATAGAATATGCTGAGTTGATTCTACAAAGATCAGAAATAGAGATCGTTTTGTGGATGGACTTAGATATTTGCTTTGACATGGTGAAAAACAAAAAGGCGCCCAATTGTATTCTAATTGAAGAACTGAAAATGATCGCCTCAGCAGTTGAAAATAACGAATTTATTACGTAGTTCAAATTGCTATCCGAACTTCCCAGTTTGTTTACCAGGCTCAGAACATATGCGTATGGATTAGGTCAGTTAACAAAATGAGATTTTTTAAAAAGCGACTGTGCGTCATAGCACAGCCGCTTTATATATATATCAGGATCAAGATTTAGCAGTTCTTCCATTAAGAAATCGCTTCTTGATACAATTACATCGCCACATCGAGCACAAACATATCCGCTTCGCCTTTACATTCCGCAAAGCCTCCGAGGGACTCTGCCGCGTCGCGAATGCTCAACAGGCCGTAGCCGTGGCCTGTGCCATTTTTGGTAGAATGAGGGAATTCGCCGTCTATGATATCCTGCTCACCGTCGAAGCGGTTGGTGATACGGAACAACAAAAGGCTCTGATTTGTTTTGACCTGTAGCCTGACATAACGCTGCTCCGGCGGCAGCTTCAGCGAGGCTTCCAGTGCGTTCTGCAATGCATTGTTCAGTACCAGACACATTTCTACATGGTGCAGTTTCATTCTGCCCAACTGTATATCATATTCAAATTCAGTGTTATTCTTAGCGAAAACTCCCACATAGTTTGCCACCACCGCGTTGAGATACGGGTCGTCGGAATACAGCTCTTTTTGATGGTTCTCTGCATAATTGATAAGATCAGCCAGATAACGGGCAGCTTCATCTTTGTTATTTTCAGTCAAAAGGTGGGAAACCGTGGTCAGGTGACCGTTAATATTGTGCTTCATACGGCGCAGCTCCTCCTGGTTCTGGAGCTGTGTTTCGTAATATCGCTGCTGTGCCTCCATTTCAAAGGTCAGCCGGTCGGAGGCAGCCTTCAGTTCCGAATGCTTCAGCGTGGTCAAAGCGCTGTAAAGGTACAGGCAGAGCACTGCGACGGAAAAGATGCAGAGCGCAATCATGGCCGAAATGATCTTGTTGTCTGAATACGGGCTCAAGGTAAAGGCATAATCAGAGCAGAAATCAATAATTAGCTTGGCAAAAACTGCAATGCCGGCTAGTATGACCCAATTATGACGTCTCAACTGTGTTTGAATCAGCGTGCGGCCTTTTTCGCGCAGGAAAAACCAACAGACGAGAGAAATCACGGCATACATCATGGAAATTACCAGAGTGTTCAACACTTGGATATCCATATTTCCGCGAGTAAAAACGTTGAGCGGTATAAACAAGATATATCCGCAGAAGGTGAACAGGCGGTTCAGAATACACAATGTAAAGATAAGAGAGATCATCTTCCCAAAACGTTCTCGAAAGGCAACAAGCACCAAAAGGTCATTCCAATAACCGAGGCCAGCCAGAAGAATGCTCAGCGAACCAGACAATCCCATAGTAAGCTTATATGTAATTGGCAAGGCGAGGTAAGTTATTGCAACCAACACAGGATAGATCCACCATTTGAAACGCGGGCGCAGGAAGCAGAAAAACACCAGCATATTACCCACTGTGATGGCAACCATACTGGGGCAGTATGATAATATTTTCCATACATATGACAGATAAATCATGTTACAGTATCCTCCTTTCTTAAAAGACACCGAATATCTGTAGACGGTACTTTTTTGACGCCTGTTCGAAATAGCTTTTGGAGACAGGAACCTTTATCTCACCAAGTGCAAATTCGCCTGCTGTCATACCGGTCACATGCTTCAAATTCACAATATAGCTTTGATGGCAGCGCACGAAGAAATCCGAGGAAAGCTGCGTAACAAAGTCGTCCAGCTTGCCGTAGGACTTTAGTGTTTCTCCGTTTTTTAGATATAAATTTACAATGTGATGGTCACTCGACAAATACAGAAGCTGTGAACAGCGCACCGTATGCAGACTGTTATTAAAAGAGATGTGGACAACCTGCTCTTCGTCCCGGTTCAGGTGATCCATGGCACGGCGCAGCACCTCAGCCAGCTTGTCCTGCGTCAGCGGTTTGATGAGATAGTTGAAAGCATAAAGATCGTAGGATTCGCGGTAAAAATCATCGCTGCTGCTTACAAACACCAAAATCACGTGGGGGTTTGCAGTGCGGATGCGTTTTGCTGCCTCCACACCGTTCATACCGCTCATGAAGATATCCAGAAAGAAAATATCGAAACGGGTGCCATTTTCAAAATCCCACAGCAACGCTTCGCCGCTCTCATAGTCAGCGACCTCGCAGTATGGTTGTTCTGATCTTATGAGCGAGACAAGCCTCTGCCGGTCGGCAGGTACGTCGTCGCACACCGCAATTTTAAGTGCCAAGGAGAATTCGCCTCCATCTCTCATTTTTATCTATGATACCATAAAAATCGGGCGAAAAAAACCAAATTGGTCGTTAAAACAGCTAATTTGGTCGAGCATAGTTATAGGGTGCATTTTTATGGTAATGTATCTATATCATTTTATGGCCAAAATCGGAACTGCGTTTACCGGTAATGCAGATTGGGGCGGGGGCGAATCTATGTGAACTTGAAGATTTTTCGCTGCCGATATTGTGGAGCAGAAGTGTCATGGCATGACACAAGCTGTAAAGTCTGCAACCATCTGGTGTCAAACGACCGTGCGAAGCGGCGGATAATAATAGCAGGAGCCTATATAATGCTGCTTGCGGCTATCCTCGTGATATCTGCAGTTTTACTAAAATAATGAAATATAAAGCAGATTAATAGCGAACAATACCAATTCTTTTAAAATGTTTTTATCCAGAAAAAGCAGGAATACTTACCGTATTCCGGGTGCTTTATCGTATACGGGCACAAATTTAGCTGAAACAAACAAGGGGAGAAAACGATCATGAAAAAGAACAGAGCTTTGAGTTTACTGTTAGTATTATCACTTTTGTTAACCTTCAGTTGGTCTGACGGGATACCTGCATATGCGGCTAGTACGCCTGGAAGTTATATCTTCGATATATCTGAAGGCAATATTACTGTTTCTGCGGGCGGCAATACCAACACTCTGAAAATTGTATACGGAGCATCGCAAACCGTGTTGAACAATATTGACTCTGCACAGCAAATTGAGATAATAGGAACAACCGTCGGCAATAAAATTGCTATAGACAGTGTTGCCGCCAATATTATCTTTAACGCGGTTAATATTCAGCTAGCCGCCAACAACGCCTGCGCGTTTGAGCTAAAAGGGAGTGCTAATGTTGCACTTACACTCAAGACCGGTACAACAAACATCTTGAAAAGCGGAAAGTTTGTGGCAGGCCTTCAGGTACCGGAGGGTACTACCGTATCCGTTCATGGTACAGGTACTCTTAATGCAACCGGCGGTTCCAACGCGGCAGGCATTGGCAGTGGAAATGATAATTCGGGCGGTACCATAAATATTTCAAGCGGAACTGTTACGGCAGCCGGTGGTATTGAAGGAGCAGGCATCGGCTGCGGTCTAAGTAATACTAGCGACAAAAGCGGCGGCACCATAAATATCTCAGGAGGCACTGTTACCGCTAACGGCGGAACAGACGGAGCGGGAATCGGCGGTGGCGGCCAAGGCTCACCGGGAGGCCAACTAAGTTACATTGTTTATACGGGCAGCGGAGGCTTCATTACGATATCCGGCGGAACTGTCACTGCAACAGCTGGAGACACTGCGGCAGGCATCGGCGGCGGCAAACTGGGAGCCGGAGGTACAATTAAATTATTAGGTGGAACCATTATATCAAGAGGCGGTGACAATAACAATTGGGGCGGTTCGGCGGGTATCGGTGACGGAGGCAATACTACAGCCTCCACCGTCACAATAAATTCCGGCACAACAATAAGCGCCGTATCCTGCGGATTTAAACCGGCTATTAGCGGTACTGTTTCAAGTACCGCAACCATACTGATGGCGAATTTTGTCGTTCGGCAAACAGACAACGCGGTTACTGTGAATACTTCGCCAGCGGCGACGTTTGCCCCAACCTATCAGTCTGTCGCTTTAACAGTACCTTTAGGTACATATCAGCTTAATGTGAATGGTATATTGCAGGAACATGATAGCGATCGAAGCAAGAACTTTACCGTATCTGGCAACGGGCTTACCACTTTTAACAATGTGGCCGGCCCCGGTTATTATACGGTTTCCTACAACTTAAATGGAGGTTCCGGAGATGTCCCGACGCAGGAAGCCTACGAATCAGGAAGTACTGTTACGGTAGCATCTGACTATGGCCTTACCAGAGACGGTTATACCCTTTACGGATGGAATAACGGTTCCACAACCTATCAAGCAGGTAGTGGCTATTTTATCATGGGCAGCGCTAGTTTCACCCTGACCGCCGTTTGGAAAGCGAATAAGCCAGCCGCGCCGACACTGGCCAGCAAGACCGATACAACCGTTACGTTGACGGCGGTCAGCGGGCAGGAATACAGTATTGATAACGGTTCACACTGGCAAACTGGCAACACATTCACTGGTTTGACTGGTGGTGTGACTTACAATAACATGCTCAGTCGTGTTGCGGCCTCCGGAGGAAATCTCGCGAGCGATGCGAGCAGCACGTTAAGCGTAACGACTAAAACCTCCGCGGCAGCAGCACCCGCCGCGCCGACATTAACCGGCAAGACGGATACTTCCATTGCGGTAATGGTGGTTGCCGAAAATGAGTACCAACTTGACGGCGGCACATGGCAGGACGGAAATATTTTCCCCGGTCTGACAGCGGGTTCGACACATAGCATTTGCACCCGCGTGAAGGAAACTGGCTCTGCCATGGCCAGCAACACCAGCACGGCGCTTACCGTAACAACTAAGACCGCGGCAGCAGCACCCGCTGCGCCGACACTGACCAGCAAGACAGATACTTCCATTACGGTAACGGCGGTTGCCGGAAATGAGTACCAACTTGACGGCGGCGCATGGCAGGACGGCAATACTTTCACCGACCTGACAGCGGGCTCGACGCATAGCATTTGCACTCGCGTGAAAGAGACTGAATCTGCCCTAGCCAGCAACACCAGCACGGCGCTTACCGTAACCACTAAAACCGCAGCAGCAGACGCACCGGGTACGCCAACGTTAGTCAGCAAAAAAGATACTTCCATTACGGTGACGGCGGTTGCCGGAAATGAG
>WSSedL1CaDRAFT_10000863_pt1 | contig 19805 bp, 18 predicted proteins | sample WetSurSL1Cattail_FD_9464 | JGI IMG/M metagenome (IMG submission 9464)
AATTTACAAAACATTTGCACTTACGTCAAGAAAAAAATATACATTTTATTAACCAGCAATTGTTTATAACTTAATCACCAAACCCTAATTAGCGGTTGCCCATCCACAGACTTTGAAGTCTGACCTTTTTAATTCAATATTTTCCAAATCTTCCTTTTCATAAACTAAACCAAATGCCACAAACCTCTTTAAACCCTTGTGAAGCCTTTCATTCTTGTTTTTGGTTTTGATGATTATGTATTCTTTACTAAAGGTATGTGAATAACCGGGCTTATTTAATTTAACCAAATACCAGGCTGGTTCTTCTTTTGAAATACGAATCCTTTTGACTATTTGTCCTTCATTCGGTAAGTAATCGCCTTCAGGATTATATGAAAAAGGCCTGAGGTCAAGTTTCTCCCCTATTATGTTATCATAATCACTTGATTCAAAATTGCTCAGATTGATGGGCTCCCATTTGTTCTGCTTTAACTTTAGCTTACTTAGACTGGATGATAGAATTGCAATTAAATAGGTTCCACTATATAAGGAAGTCCATAAGCTATTATTGGCAACCTTTGGCCCATAATTAAATGCTAAAGCAATATATTCAAACATTAATACAGCAGAAAGGGAATAAATAAGGTAATTCTGAAGTTTTGAAGCATCAATTGTTTTTTGCTCATCAAAGAATGAGGAATAATTAAGCGCATTATTAATGAAACGTATCCAGACAATCAGATTTAAAATGAAAAAAATAGTAGTAATAAAGCTAAAACCATTAACAGTTTCGTTAATTAACCAGAAATCATAAAAGCCATGAGCTAATGCAGCTAGCAAAAAGAACAGCAGGAGATTAATGTATTTATTTCGTTTCTTTTTAAAACGATTTAAAATTAGGCCATAAGCAATAATTGAAGAAAAAAACATATGAGAAACTACAGCAGTTAAGGCTCTGCCATGGATAATATGAAGGCTGGATTCATCGAAATATAACAGGTTCTCCACAAAAGCGAAACCCAAAGCAGAGACTGAGGCATACAGTATGTAATCATAGGGCTCATTTATAATTTTAGTAAATCTCAGTAAAAGTAACAGCGGAATTATCTTTACAAACTCTTCGATAAAACCAATTCCAAATACACAGTAAAAAAAATCATTAATAACCCCTCCGGATAAATTAAAATGAAAGATAATGTGATTAATATCTGTGAAGAAATCAGTGGCAAAACTAAATAACATGCCCAAAACAGCAGTGAAGACAATAAAACTCCATTTTTCTGCTTCAAAAACGTCTAACTTTCTTAAATAAACGATCCAAATCATCATAATCAAAAAGGCCGCAATTGAGCCCCACATGTTTGCCCAATCAAATACTTGTTTAAATATTATCCCAATATAGTTTAGCGCCTCAAGTCTGTGAAAATAGACGGTTCTTTCAATTCGATAGGAAAAGTGTTTACCCGCTTCCTTATCCTTCAGTAAATCATGTAATTGATTGTAATCCATTTTGCCATATAAGATTCCAATTAAATTAGAATAAGCGCCGTCCAGATTCCCATTATTCTTAATTTCTTTTCGGAAATATTGTTCGGCCAAGGCTATGGAGTCCTTTTTTTTATAAATATACCCGATTGAATTATTTAAATATATCAGATTTTCATTTTTCACCTTAGCATAAAATGTTAATGCAGTATCGTATTCTTTTAGCGATACATGTATAAGCCCTGTTCCATAATTACCAATATCAGCGATTTCAATTTTTGATGATTCACTAAGAGTGGTGTAATATGTAATTATTGGACTATCATTTCTGTATTTTGTTTCATACTTGTTTATTCTTTTCTCTTTCGGTATTTCAAAATGAGTTTGGATATATTTGTAATGAAGTTCTACATTATTTGTATCTTTAGATATTAGCTTCAAATAGGTCATTTCAGCCAGTTCTGGTTGGTTGGATTTTAATTCAAAACGAACTTGCTCTTTTAGGTCATTAAAGAACGGATCTTTGCTAATGACGTTTATAATCAGGATGATCAATAAGAAAACGCCAACCGTTACATAGAATGATTTTTTTATTCCAAGTAAAATTTCTGCAGATTTGTAATTATCACGTACCTTGTTCATTAAGATTTGATTTGTTGGTTAGAAGTGAAAATGTACTACGATTCGGTTTAATGCTGTTAGTGTGATTGGAATGACGCTTGGTTTAGCGGCCTTTATGAAAATCAGTCTGCATTCTGATCTTCTTGCAAAGATATTGGAGGATTAATAAACAAATTCTACCATTTTACTCCCGTTAAAACCCTGTAATATATTTGTCATCGTATATTCAGTAACAGTCAGATACGCTTGAAAGTCTTGAACAAAGACTTCGATCACGTTATACGAATGTTGATATCCGGGTTGACGGGTGTATCTGTCTTTTGGGCACAAAAATAGGGCCACTACATCATTTCAAATTTTTCAATCAACTCTCCGGCAATACTAATATTTTTAGGATGGTCTGGCAGATTTCCCCTGGTAAACCAAGCGGCATCGGTAATTTCTATGTTGTCAGGGCAAATAGTTTGAGTATCATCAGCATCGGCAAAGAAACCAATCATCATCGATCCTGAAATTGGCCATGGTTGACTTGTATAATACCGGATATTCTTAACATCCAGACCCACCTCTTCCTTAACTTCACGTTTAACAGTTTCTTCAAGCGATTCACCAATATCAGAATATCCGGCTATCAACGAATACCAATTACCAGGAAAATTCGAATTGTGCGCCAGCAGTATTTTATCCTTGCATACAATTGCCACAATAATCGCCGGGGATATTTTTGGGAAAACGATTGTATTGCAGTCAGGACATATGATTGCTCTTTCGTCCAGTTTTTCTTTGGTTTTTGCTCCACACTTTCCGCAATATCTGTTTTGTAAATACCAGTTCATTAATTGGAACCCAACAATGCTAACCCATGTAATTTCTTTTTGATGAAAGGTCCGGAAATTAATTTCCTTGTAAATAAATTTACTATCATCTGTTTTCGGGCAATCCCAAATAAGAAAACAGGATGTCATGTTAAGTGTGAATAAAAAAGAATGTTCTGTGTCTGAAATGCCTGGGATATCCTTTTTTCGGGGTAGTTCGAATTCATCACCCTTCATTATTAACAATAAGGCATTTCCCTTATAATGTAGGATAAAATCATCATCACGAACATCTTTTGTCATGATAAATTGATTGTTGAACTGATGCGGTAATATTTCATGAATCATACTGATCATTGAGTTAGGTCAAATCACTAATTTTCTTTGCTGTACACATGAGTTATCTGTTTTGGAGAAACAGAAAATATCGGGAATCAGGATGGCAATTATTTAATATTTAACGGATTCCAGTTATCCCTGCCACCTAATATATTTTTTAATGTATAAAGTTTTGCGTCTTTTTCAGTTAGCTGATGTGACCAGGGTATCCTGTCTGCTGTATATGCGCCCATTCCCTTGCTTCCGAACTCGGCATAGTAGGTCGTTTTTTCTTTGTCAGGGAACATGGCATCGCCTTTCCAAGCGTTCCATCCTTCCGGAAGTATGTGCTTGCCCAACTCGCAATTAACGAACACTGTTTTTGCGAAAGGCCGCCATGGTCTCCCAAGGTAAACTTTCTGAACATTAGTATCGGCAATCAGTTTGCAATCGAAAAATACAAAGCCAAATTGCTGGGTCTCTCTGGTGGATGCCGCAGTAATATAAGAATCTATCAGGCTTTTAATGGTAGAGTTTTGAAAAACGGCAATAGCTTCCCCAAAAATGAAATCGGTTGTCCCTTCGATATAGCAATCCTGATAGTACTGCCTGCTGCATTCTTTGGCAGCATATAACGTATCCTGGTTACCCAGTAGCTTGCAGTTCTTTATCACAACACGGTCTCCTTCCACGTGCAACGCCACTGCCTGGCCGACACGACCAGCTGTGTTCTTTATGGTAAGATTTTCGGCCGTAAAATCATTTCCTTGTACAAGTATAGTATAGGATGTGTAAGTGGCAAATTTTTCTTTTCCATAAGCATCTGTTCCTCCAGGGTTTGGCTTGCCGGAAAAATCATCGTTGGTAATGATGGTGCTATCCTTGCTTTCGCCGACTAAGGAAATATTTGTTTTCCATGAGGGAACTACCACCTTTTCGTAATAAACACCATTTTTTATATGGATGGTTACTCGTTTTATGGAAAGGTCACGAACAGAATTGATGGCTTCCTGAATGGTTTTATAATTACCTGAGCCATCCTTTGCCACAACAAGAGAAGGAAGGTATGTGACTGTTTGGCAATACGTAAAGGCAATGTTTGGCAAAAAACATATAATCAGGCTGAGAAGTAATAGGTTATTCTTCATAATACTATAATAAATTATAAAACCTTGATTGATCCTAATTAATTCATAAATATAAAAAAAAACTCCTTTACCCAGGGATTTTTGCTCAATGGTCTGTTAGCTTTTTTTATTACTTGCTTCAAATTTTCCGACCATAACACTATTTTTGGAAAGTATAATGTCTCCATCACAACTATTTCTTTTTTTCACATGTTCCCTTGCCAATTCTGAATTTCAGTCCTATTGAAGGAACAACTGTCCATCCTTTCAAATGGACCGAATTTCCGCTCAATAACTGGTAGTTACCGTAGTTTTGCTTATACAATGCAATAGATGGCATGATATATACAAACTTGTAACCACCCTTTATGCTTACAAAAGTTCCATAAGATAAATAGTTCCTAACATGCTTTATACCCATTATCGCTTTTTCATCAAAATTGTAGATACTGGAGGGTGTGGCAGAGTACTTAACATTTGTATAATTTAATGCAAATCCAAATGAAAAACTCCCATATTCTTCTTCGTTGCCAATTGAAAGACTAAAAATAACAGGAATTAAAATATCTTTTCGCTCAAAGGTATAACCCAACCGGTCCTGTAACTTAGATAAAAGTGATGGTAATTCTTGTTTTTTAGCTGAATATTGAATCCCAATACTTCCGTACAGCCTCTCTTTTGTTTTATCTTTGATGTTACCGGTGGAACCAAACATTTGATATTGAATGTCAAAGGCTTTACAATTACCAGTATATTTAAATCCTATATCAACTCTTTTAAACATTCCATAGCGGACATAATAGTCCACACCCGATTTTAAAGGATCTAATGCATAAGCGATAGCTGCTCTATTGACTTTGTCTAATTCTTCACTGGTCAAAATGGTATCGTGGTTAGCCAAATCATCTACCGTTTGTACCACAATATCTTTCATAGCTCCTATGGTCTGTGTCGGAATATTGGCAGACATATCAGCTCCGGCAATAAAGTTCCCCTTAGGCGTTACTTTCCCGGTGTTGGTAATATTTCTGGGAGACATGCAACCAGTAACTGTCAAAACCAGCAAAAATGGCAGCCGGATATGTTTGGTTAAGTTCTTCATAATTCTATTATTTGTTGGTTATTATCCATCTTTGATTTTAAAAGACAAACTAACTTTTTAATAGTTGCTTAGTAATTTAGATGAACTTATTCGATTCCGCTATAACTTGGATCATTATTGCGGTCGCCTTCTGTGCGGACATTGATGATTTTTATTCTGAAGGATCATTCCAAATTTGAATAGTTGGAAGTGCTTTGAGTTTAAATTAAGAAACCCGCTTAAAATGTGCTATTTAAGCGGGTTTGGTCGAATTTGAAAGGTCTCTGGCGGAGAGAGAGGGATTCGAACCCCCGGTACGCGATGCGTACAACGGTTTTCAAGACCGCCGCATTCGACCGCTCTGCCATCTCTCCTTTTGAACTCTGAGAAATCCACTTCTGCAAATGTTGAAGTCTAACTCAATTTTTCTCAGGCTGCAAAAGTATAATTTTTTTTAATTTCAAAGGCTTATTTTGAAAAAAATACAGCCCCCTTTTTTCAACTTTGTTTATTCATCATGTAATATTTATGAGAAAATGAACTTTTTTGTACGTTTTCATTCATTTTTTTTGTCAAGAATTTGCTAAACATCAGAAATACTCTATATTTGTAATTAAATTTTCTTTAAAATATTTTACTAACCCTAAAATTATTTGTTATGAACAAAGCTGAATTAATTGATGCCATTGCAGCAGAAGCTAAATTGACTAAAGCAGATTCTAAAAAAGCCTTGGACGCATTTATCAAATCTACAACTGTAGCATTGAAAAAAGGTGGTCGCGTTGCATTAGTAGGTTTTGGCTCCTTTGGTGTTGCCAAACGTAGCGCAAGAACTGGTCGTAATCCACAAACTGGAAAACCTATTAGCATTAAAGCTAAGAATGTTGTTAAGTTTAAAGCTGGTGCTGACCTGTTAGGAAGCGTACAGTAACATTTGGCGGTTAAATATTTAATAGGGGGTCTTCGGCTCCCTATTTTTTTATGCATATGACAGATATTCGGCTGATTAATTTTTTGTCGGAATTTGTTACGGAACGTCGATTGGCATTATTAGATCATGTGTTGGATAACAGAACTCGCTATGTTACAGTTCTGCTTGAAGATATTTTTCAACCTCAAAATGCCAGTGCTGTGCTTCGTACATGTGAATGTTTGGGCATTCAAGACATTCACATTATCGAAAATCGTAATAAATATAAATACAACCCGGGGGTAGCCATGGGATCAGGTAAATGGTTGCAGTTATGTAAATATAATAAGCTTCAAAATAATTCAACCGAAGCAATAAAACACTTAAAATTAAATAATTACAGAATTATAGCCACGGTTCCTGCAGAAAACCAAGTATTACTACCTGATTTTGATGTTACAAAGGGCAAATTTGCTTTTGTTTTTGGGTCTGAACTGAATGGAATATCGGATGAAATACGTAAGCAAGCCGACGAAATGTTAACCATCCCCATGTTTGGATTTACTGAAAGTTTCAATCTTTCGGTTTCAACTGCCATTATTTTGTATAACGTTTTGGATAAACTTAAAAATTCAACGATCGATTGGCGACTCGAAGAAGAAGAAAAGGCACAATTGAAGTTGGAATGGATTAAAGCCTCCATTAAAAAGCCTGAATTGCTGGTGAAGAAATTTTATGACATGAATTCCGACCAAAGCCATACATAACTAATTTTAATATAACATGTTGATTAAATTTTATTTGAAGGGGTGCGGGTTATTAAAAAATATGTTATCTTTGACAAAAGCATTAATATTTATGATGAATTACTCTTATTGTTAGATGAAAAACAGCAACGATGAATTGTATTATTATTGATGATGATAAGTTTTCATGCAGGGTGATAGAGGAGTTTGTTGCTAAAACGGATGGTCTAACGCTGTTAAATACCTTTAACAATCCGGTAGATGGCATTAACGCCTTGGAAAATCAGCCGGAAATTGATTTGATTTTTCTTGATATTGAAATGCCGGAAATGAGCGGCATAGATTTTCTGGACTCTTTAACCATTGCACCTCAAATTATTATTATTTCATCCAAGGAAAAGTATGCTTTAAATGCATTCGAGTACGATGTAACCGATTATCTGCTAAAGCCTGTTCAATACGGCCGATTTTTTAAAGCGGTAACTAAGGCGATCAATCGTTACAAAAAGGGTAAATTGGACACCAAAGGAAACGAAATATTTATCAAGCATAATTCTTCGCTCATCCGGTTGAAATACAATGATATCCTTTGGGTCGAAGCGCTCGAAAATTATATCGTATTAAACACATATCGTGAAAAGTACACCATACACTATACAATGAAATCTATTGAACAAAAATTGCCCATGAACAAATTCACAAGGGTGCATCGTTCTTTCATTGTAAACACTAATAATATTAATGTTATCGAGGATAATGGCATCCTTATTAAAACGCATGAGGGAACTAAGGCTATTCCCATTGGAAAATCCTATAGGGATAAACTAATGGATGATATCAATTTGATTATTAGATAAATGTGCATTTTCAATGTCATTATTTCACCGAAAACTTATCCTCTTATTTTTAATTGTATTACCTTTTTCCATTAGAGCCCAAATAATTAGTAGCGAAGATTACAGGAAATCGGTTGATACTATTGCTAATTTATTTAAATCCATTTCCGGGACACAATCTGAAAATGAAAAAATTGCCTGCAATGGCAAAATTGTAAATATTTTCAAACAATTGCTAAGTGAGCCCAAATCCTTCACCTATTCTTTTGATACTTTAAAAAATGTGGGGCATATTGTTGCTCCGGATAAATCATTTCGCATTATCAATTGGAACCTGCCATTGCTAAATGGAACACATCAATACTTCTGCTTTTTACAAGTAAAAAAACAATCAAATGTTCAGCTATTTGAGTTAACCGATCGGTCTGAAGAAATACCCAAACCCGAAAATGCGGTGCTCTATAATGGAGATTGGTATGGGGGTTTGTATTATAGGATTTTGAGAAATGAAGTTAAAGACAAGGTTTATTATACCTTATTGGAACTACAATACCATAATTTTTTTATTACACGGAAAATTGTAGATGTATTATACTTCGATCAACTTGGAAATCCAGCATTTGGAGCCCCTATTTTTGAGGTTGAAAGCAAAATGAAGAAAAGAGTTGTGTTTGAATATTCAGCCAAATCCGGCATGAACTTAAGATACGATGATAAACTTCAAATGATTGTTTTTGACCACCTTGTACCTAGCCAATCTGCATACACAGGACAATACGAATATTATAGTCCCGATTTAACCTTCGATGGCTTTAAGTTTCTGAAAGATCACTGGATTTTCAAATCCAACCTGGATATTCGCAGACCCGACCAACCACATCGCTGACGATTTGTCAGTTTACTCCTAATGGCATAACCTTTGATTTGCATGATACGATATTAATGTAAAACCAAAAATTTAATTACTATGCAAAAAGGTCAGATAGGAGTAAGTACAGAGAATATATTTCCGATTATTAAAAAATTTCTCTATTCAGATCATGAAATATTTTTACGTGAATTAATCGCGAATGCCATTGATGCTACGCAAAAGCTAAAAGCGCTTGCTTCAGTTGGTGATTTTAAAGAAGAAATAGGTGATATTACAATTCGTGTTAGTCTCGACAAAGAGAAAAGAACACTTACGGTTTCAGATCGTGGCATAGGCATGACAACTGAAGAAGTTGAAAAATACATAAACCAGATTGCATTTTCGAGTGCGGGAGAATTTCTCGAAAAGTATAAAAATCAGTTGAATTCAATGATCGGACATTTTGGCTTAGGTTTCTACTCATCATTTATGGTGTCAGAGAAAGTCGAAATTGTTACAAAATCATATAAAGGAGGAGCTGCTGCGCAATGGAGCTGCGATGGAAGCCCTGAATATACCTTAGAAGAAACCACCAAAGATCTTCGGGGAACAGATATTATTCTTCACATTGACAAAGAGTCGGAAGAATTTCTGGAAGAACACAGGATTAATGAATTACTCAAAAAATATTGCCGTTTTTTACCCATTGACATAGCCTTTGGTAAAGAAAAAGAATGGAAAGATGGTAAGGAAACCGAGACAGGTAAGGATCATATTATCAACGATTCCAAACCTTTGTGGACCCGCAAGCCGGCAGACTTAAAGGATGAAGATTATAAGAAATTCTATCGCGATCTGTATCCCATGTCAGATGAGCCAATGTTTTACATCCATTTGAATGTCGATTATCCGTTTAACCTTACTGGAATCCTTTATTTCCCTAAAATAAAGAGTAACATTGAAATTCAGAAAAATAAAATTCAATTATATTGCAACCAGGTATTTGTGACTGATTCGGTTGAAGGCATTGTGCCAGACTTCCTTACTTTGTTACATGGTGTAATTGACTCACCTGATATCCCTCTTAATGTATCACGTAGCTATCTTCAAAGCGATTCAAACGTAAAGAAAATTTCGAGCCATATTACCAAGAAGGTTGCTGACAGACTCGAAGAAATTTTCAAGAATGATCGTCCCGAATTTGAAAAGAAATGGGATAATCTTAAACTCTTCATTGAATACGGAATGATTTCGGAAGAAAAGTTCTATGAACGTGCCGAAAAATTTGCCCTCTTTAAAAATACCGACAACAAATATTTTACATTTGAAGAATACAAAAAGCTGGTACAAGATAACCAGACTGATAAAGATAAAACCCTGATTTATTTATATTCGAGCAATCCTATTGATCAGCACAGTTTTATAGATGCTGCAAAAGCCAAAGGCTATGATGTACTCGCGATGGACGGATACTTCGATGCCCATTTTATCAATAACCTTGAATCTAAATTCAAAGATTGTCGTTTCGCAAGAGTGGATTCTGACATTATCGACAGGATAATTGTAAAGGACAATCTGCCGGATTCTAAGCTTTCCCTGGAACAACAGGATGATTTAAATCCGGTAATCCAAAGCATTTTGCCAGCTAAAACCCATTTTCATATTCAATTTGAAGGGCTTTCTGAAACCGAACAACCTATGATCATTACTCAAAATGAGTTTATGCGTAGAATGAAAGACATGTCGGCACTTGGTGGTGGAGGCATGAATTTTTACGGTGAAATGCCCGACAGTTATAATTTGGTAGTAAATACCAACCATCCGCTAATTAACCAGGTAATTGAAGCCAAAGACAAAAAATTAGGCACTGAACTTACCAAATTAAACGAAGAATTAATTCCATTAAAGGCTGATAAGGAAAAGCTTGAAACGGAATTGAAGGACAAGAAGGACGAAGAGATTCTAACGGAACAAAAAGATCGTCGTGAAACCCTGGATAAGAAAATTCAGGAAGTTAAAGATAAGCGCACCGAAGTTCTTAAACAGTACGGGAAAAATAACAAACTGGTTAAACAGTTGGTTGACCTCGCTCTATTATCAAATAACCTGTTGAAGGGAGAGGAGCTTACAAATTTTGTTAAAAGAAGCGTAGAGCTTATTAAGAAATAAGTAATGTAAATGGTGTATGCTTAGATGCTACCCCTCCAGGATTTACAGGTGATGCTTTTCAATTCTATAAATATTTTAATCCTTCGGGTTTGCTCCAAAGTATCTAATTAATTAATTAATTAGATGGATTTAGGGAAAGCCCGAAGGGCTGGTATATTTATAGAAGTAGAAGTCTGGGCATCAGCTATAACCCAGAATGGGTGTCATCTGGGTATGCCACCCATTCTGGGTTTAAAAAGTCATAATTGATTAGTCTGTCTACAAATATTTCAACCCTTCGGGTTTGTCCGGAATATCAGAATATCATCAATATCACCTGTTCTTTTCTGTTCCTCGACACAGGAACGTGTGAAGTATCATGCATAATGATATAACTCCCATCACTCTTAACAAGAGTTCTTGTATGTTGTGTTTATAAAATATGTCAGCTTGTATTCTGATTAATTGGGATGAATAGCAGATTCCCTAAAACAGCTTTTGAACTTCTTCTTTTAGAAGATCGATGGCAGCGCTGGATGGTGTTTTTTCCATATCAAAAACCATTTCAAGAATCGTTGTCGTGAGCTGCATGTATGGAGCATCGTCTGGAACCTTATCTGAGGCGGTATTGATCAGCTTTAAAGTGTTGGAACGGGCATTTTTAACCATTTCCCATGCTTCATTGGATAAGTATAGTTGTTGTGAAAGATTATGATCGAATTCAGCTCTTACGGAAGTCAATATCTCTGATTGCAGTTGTTTACTGCTCATGCCGGTTTGGCTAATACGCATGATAAGAGATTCCGGCGAAATACGTTCCAGGAACAAAATAACCCTTTCATAAGCCTGTAGACGCAGGGGGGTAATTAGTTTTCGATTTTTAAAGGTTGTCTTAAATTTTCTTTTTCTTTCCTGATCCTCAAAATAGGAGTGTAAAACATAGAAAACTGTTAAAAAAACCACCAGGGATGGTACAACATATTTCAGAATTTCAAGCATAAATAGGTAATAATCAAAATTTACACAAAGCAACAAAAAAAATAATTATTCTATTACTAAAAACCGTATTTTTAACCGATAAAATTAATGTAAATAATTCATAAAACTTAATTGATGTATGGAACATCTTTCAAAGAGAATTAACAGTTTGAGTGAATCTCAAACCATGGCTATGAACCAAAAGACCCGCGATTTGCAGGCTCAAGGTATCGATATCATTAACCTTACGGTTGGTGAGCCCGATTTTTTTACACCTCCTCATGTTAAGGAGGCAGGTAAAAAAGCCATTGATGAAAATTATTCATTTTACCCTCCGGTAAATGGTTATCCTGACTTAATTAAAGCTATTGTTAATAAATTTAAAACAGAGAATAATTTAGAATATAAACCTGAGCAAATTATCGTTTCAACAGGCGCTAAACATTCGCTTGCCAATGCTATTCTTTGTCTTATTGATGAGGGTGACGAAGTAATTGTTCCCGCTCCATATTGGGTTACCTATGCCGAGCTGGTGAAGCTTGCCCAGGGTACCAATATTATTTTAAAAACTTCGCTGGACACTAATTATAAGATTACGCCTGCCCAACTTGAAAAAGCGATTACTCCTAAAACAAAAGCCTTGTTGCTTTGCTCCCCGTCCAATCCTACAGGAAGTTTATACTCCAAGGAAGAACTGAAAGGTTTAGCTGATGTTATTGCAAAGTATCCAAGGATATTTGTAATAACCGATGAAATATACGAGCATATTAATTTTGTTGGCAAGCACGAATCTATAGCTCAATTTGATGAAATCAAGGAAAGGGTTATACTTATCAATGGTGTTTCAAAGGCTTATGCCATGACCGGTTACCGTATTGGTTATATGGCAGGTCCGGTATGGTTTATCAAAGCGTGTTCCAAACTGCAGGGTCAGGTTACATCCAGCGCCGCTACAATTTCAATGCGGGCTGCAATAGCTGCCCTAACGATGGACAATGCTTACACCAAGGAAATGAATGTAGCTTTTAAGAGAAGAAGAGACTTGGTGCTAAAGCTTATGCAGGATATTCCGGGTTTAAAATGCAATATACCCGACGGAGCCTTTTATGTATTCCCTGATGTTAGCTATTACTATGGTAAAAGTGATGGTAATACAACCATTAAAAATGATATGGACATGAGTCTTTACCTTCTCGATAAAGCGTTCATTTCTACAGTACCTGGCGATGCATTCGGAGAGCCAAAATGTATCCGGATTTCTTATGCCAATGCAGATGAAAAGCTCATAAAGGCAATGAAACAAATGAAAGAAGCGCTTGCAAAGCTGAAGTAATATCTACATAAAAGAAGCCTTATTATTCACGCAAAGACGCAGAGTCGCAAAGTATTATAAACCAAAATATTTATTTGCGTCTTGAAGTCTTTGCGTGAGTTTTATTTTTATCACATTGATAATTTAATCTAACGATTTTCCGTTTAGGAAATGAGTTTTAATTTTGTACGCTAAACCGAACAAAGGAATTTGATGGCAAAGAAGAGTAAAAGCCGAAAAAAAAATACATCCCCCAAGGGAATGTTAGTTGGCAAAATTTTGGTTATTGCAATAGTAATCGGATTGATTATCATATATATTGGTTATCGGAAGATTTATAAGCCTAACGTAAGGGTTGAAAAGCAGGATAAACAAACTTTTCTTTATGTCCATACCGGCTCAACGTTTGAGCAAGTGCTCAGCACACTCACAAGCTCTAAATTTTTGTGTGATGTAAAATCTTTTGAGTGGATGGCAGTAAAAATGAACTATCCATCGCATATAAAACCCGGCAGGTATCTGCTGAAAGATGGAATGAGCAATCGGGAGCTTTTGGGTATGTTACGATCGGGCAAACAGGTTCCGGTTGATCTTGTTCTGCAGAATGGGAGGTTTAAAACCAAACTGGCATCCGATCTGTCCAAACAAATTGAACCCGACTCTCTTTCTATTCTGCGCTTTCTTAATGACGATATTTTTCTTAGCCGTTTTGGGTTCAATTCCCAAACGATATTGGCCATGTTTATCCCCAATACTTATGAATTTTACTGGAATACTTCTGTTGATGAAGTGTTTGATAAAATTCACATTGAATATAAAAAATTCTGGAACGAAAGTCGCACCAAACGGAGTAATGACATTGGATTAAATCCCATAGAAGTTTCAATTCTGGCTTCAATTGTGGAAGAAGAGACGGTTAAAAACGACGAAAAAGCTACCATTGCAGGACTGTACATCAACAGGATTAACAAAGGAATGATGTTACAGGCAGACCCTACTGTTCGTTTTGCGCTTGGTAATTTTGGTATTAAAAGGGTTTGGAGCAAATACACCAGTATTGATTCGCCTTATAATACTTATCGCAATTTGGGGCTGCCTCCTGGCCCGATATGTATTCCCTCTATCGCATCTATCGATGCTGTTCTAAATTACAAACAAAGTGAATATTTATACATGTGTGCCAAAGAGGATTTTTCAGGACATCATAATTTTGCGAGAACACTGGAACAGCATAATATCAATGCTCAAAAATATCAAAAGGCCTTAAATAAGGCAAGGGTGAAGTAGACCTCAATCCTCCTTAATCAACTTAAACCCATGACCGATAATCTCATTAGCATCAATCACTGTCAGAAATGCATGGGGGTCGATTTCCTTTATATAGTCGATCAATGTTGCCAATTCGCGACGCGTAATATTGGTGTAGATGACCTTTTTCTTCTTACCACCTGACATTCCTTCAGCAAGAAAATAAGTGCCCCCACGATCCATATCAATCAGGATTTTCTTTCGTATTTCTTCATGCTTATCAGAGATGATAAATATTGCTTTATCATAGCTAAAACCTTGCATAACGGCATCAATAACTCTTCCGGTAATAAAAATAACAATCCATGAATAAAGAGGGATCCTCCAGTCTCTGAAGGCCGCAAGGCCTAACAATACGACCACCGAATCAACATATATCAGCAACTGACCTAAAGGTAATCTTGTATTTTTTGCAATGATCATTGCAATGGTATCCGTTCCACCAGTGGCCCCTTTGGCTTTAAATATTAAACCCAGTCCAAAACCAAACAAAACGCCACCAAATACAGACGATAATAAGGCGTCGTTTGCGGCTAATGGAGTATAGCCATGAAAATATGTTATGGTATCAATAAATACGGATGTCATCACCAATCCGAATATATTTTTTATTCCAAAATTTGGGCCAAGTAATTTCAGGCCTATAAGCGTAATAGGGATGTCAAGAATTAGTCCCATGGCACCTACAGGAAGCCCTTCAGGCATAAACGAGAATACTCCTTTGGTAAGGTAGTGGATGATAATACTGATGCCATAAATACCGCCTGGCACAATCTTGTAGGGCGTAATAAAAAACACATACCCTGTAGCTACAATCAGTGCGCCGATTGTAACTGTAATATAACTGAGGAGCCAATGGTTATGTTGTTTTTTTAATTTTCGTGGCATGAAGGGCGTTTAATTGATAATAAAGTTAATACACATTTATTAAAAATTTCAAATTATCCATAATTAAATTAGAAACCATGGCAATAAATAAGAACAACAAATTGATTTTTTTTGTAAATTGGTAGAAGTTATTAATTTACATTCTTCAAAATGCCAAAAAAAGATTATCCTTTAATTTATGTTGTCGAAGATAACATGGCCTTTGGGCAAATTGTAGCGCATCACCTTAAAATAAACAAATACACCAATGTTACTTTGTTTATATCAGGTGAAGAATGTTTGAAACATCTTAATGCAAAGCCTGACATTGTAATTCAGGACTATAAATTGCAGGGAATAAGCGGGCTAAACGTACTTGAGCAGGCAAAAAAAATATTGCCACATACTGAATTTATATTTTTATCAGCTCAGGATAACGCTGACATAGCTGTTGATACAATGAAGGCCGGAGCTTTCGATTACATTGTTAAAAATGAAGTGGCATTACATCGTATACTTCAAAATATAGGAAACATAATCACACTGCAAAAACAGAAAAAACACAATCGTTTGCAACGATTACTTATTTATCTGTTTACAGTATTTATCATTCTATTGGTTATTGCCTTAACAATGGCATATCGGACTAAAACACCTTTGTAATATAAAAATCCTTTGAATATTTAAGAATATTTACCCCTTTGTTAAGCCATCCTGAACTTGGATTTATGCGCTGAAAATTGAGGTTAGTATGAAGCATTTCATATTTTTGAGTATCCAAACAATTTTCAAAGTTTTTGCCTGATCTACCCAAGCATTCGAGAAAATAAAACGTAGCATCATAACCCAGAAAAGCAAAATTGAACCCTTCTTTGGTGAACTGATATGGGTAATTTTCTTTGTTATGATAATAAGGTTGTGTATTGTAATACTTTTTATATTTAAACAAAAAGTTTTTGATGTTTGAAGCGTCGTAGTCAATATAAAATGATGTGTAGTAATGAAATTCGAGATTGTAAAAATAATCCTGACGAACATTCTTGAACATGGTGCAAACCGGCAAACCAAATACTTTTATTGAATATGTTTTGGCAGCAGTGTTCAACTGGCTGAAAACATCATTAATAATATTAAGATCTCCGGATGGAATAACCACTAAATTATCTACTTTGTCAGCAAGGTAAAAATTAGGCTGACTGTTGTTTGCTCTATAATGATATTCCTTAAAATTAGGCGAAACAGCCATGAGTTTTTTACGGTACAAATCGACCATTGCCTTATCTTCCTGTTTATTGCTGTTGATAAGTACAATGTTTTTATTAGGGTAGGTTGCAATGAAATTGAGCATCGCATCGCCATTTACAGAGTCATTGGGAATGATCTGAAACACGTATGGATTATTTTTTAGCATATTGCTGTTTACAGAAACGGGAGAAACCAGCTTAATTTGATTTTTTAGGGCAAAAGGTGCTACTTTTTCAACAGCTTCGGTAAAAAATGGACCAATAATCAAATCCATTTTGGCCATCTCAGGCCGGTTTAAAATTCGGGTTATTTTTTGTGTGTCTTTACCTGTATCGTAGGTATACAGTTTTAGACTCATTCCAGCTCTCTTAAGTGAATCAATTGCAAGTAATGCACCCTGATAGAATTCCAGAATATTTGCAGTGCGCTGGTATATTTCCGAACTCTCTAAACTGCGTTTTGCACCTTCTTTAGCTAAGTTAGCCGAATCAATCATCACCAAAGTCTCATTCTCTTCCAGGAAGAGCGGCAACAATAAAGCTACATTATACGTTTCGGAAAATGCTTTATAAAAGCCACAAGGCTTGGTAACTAAAGGATTTGTAACAGGATTATCCACCGGGTAATCAGTGGTAATTATGACAGGCGGTTTAGTTACAGTATCTTTCTTAATTGCAACTGGTACAGGAACAATCTCTGTCTTGGTTTTTACAGGCACTCTCAATACCTGACCCGGCTGTAAATCCTCTGTATTCAGGATGGGATTTGCTGCAATCAATTCATCTACAGTTATATTGTATTCTTTTGCAATAGCATATTTTGTTTCTTTCCGCTTAACTTTATGATCGACATAGCTTTGGACAATTTGAATTTTGTCAGCTTCAGGAGCAACATTTGCACTCTTGGGAATTCTTACCACCTGGCCAACTTGTAATGACGAAACCTCAAGCTCAGGGTTATATTTGTATAGCTCTTCCTTCGATATTTTATATTGTTGGGTTAATTGAAAAACGTTTTGACCTTCTTCAGTGATATGAAAAATGAATTTATCCGATTCGATCTGTTGTATGTTTCGCGGAGTGCTTGGGTCGGTTGGGATCTTTAATATTTGTCCTTCTTTAATTCCCGACAATGCATCAGGGTTGGAATAGAAAATATCCTTCTGGGTAACTCCGTAAGCTTTACTTATTCTATAAATATTTTCACCTTTTTTTACAGTATGGAGGTAAAAGGTTTTGCCATTTATAATTGTTTTTTCTTTGGACATTACCACCACAATTTCGTTACCGTTCTGAGCCTTTATAAGAGCAGAAACTGGATAGCACAAAATAATGACGACAAAAATTCTTACTATACTAATCTTTCGCATCTTGAAAACAATAATTGTACTTTTTAAGTTGGTGCCAAAGGTAATAAACTGATAGGGAAAACAAAAAATTAAAATATTGCCCTTTATCAAACAAATTAACAATTGAATATTGCGTTATATTTGAAATTTGTGTGTCTCTATCATAAAATGAAGTTGTATGTTTCGATTTTTCTTTTTGGTTATTTTTATTTTCATTGTGACTTTACCAGCATGTGCTCAGCATAGCGATATTGAGCTTCTCAGGTACATTAACCATCATCGACCGGTAGGGTTGGACGGTACTTGCCGGTTTATTTCAAGCACGGTTACTCCATTGGGTATTGGGTGTCCTTTTTCATTGGTATTTCTTGGCCAAATGAAAGGAGACAAGGCAATGTTTCAAAATGGTATTAAATCGGGTATAGCTATAACAGCCACCGTAACCACGTATACCATCCTTAAATATGCCATTCATCGTAAAAGACCTTATGAAACATATGACGATATTGATAAGCTTGCAAGCGAATTTACGCCTTCCTTTCCGTCAGGGCATACTGCATCAGCATTTTGCACTGCAACTTCTTTAAGTCTTATGTATCCCAAATGGTATGTAATAGTACCTTCATTCTCATGGGCATCATTTGTGGGATATTCACGCATGCATTTGGGCATGCATTATCCATCCGATGTGCTGGTAGGAGCTTTATTGGGCATAGGCACATCATTAATTACTTTTAAAGTTCAACAATGGGCAGGGAAAAAATAGCCCAAAGAACAACAAATGCATAAATGAGATTGTGCAAATATTTTTTATGATACCCCTATTCCATAAAAGGTTTCGTTAATCATATCCATATATCGATTAGAAAATTGGTTCAATACCCATTCTTTCAGCATTACAATTTCTTCAGAATTCAACCATTTCAGCGATTTCTGCAATTCTTTTTTAAATAGCTCTTTTTGATCTGAAACTTGTTGAAGGACTAATTTCTGTAATTCTAACATAAGTCAATATTTTAATTAAAATCAATACTTTATAAACTACCTTGCTATAAGTAGATTGAGTTTTTGAGTCCATTTCAATGAACTCTTTTTGTCTAAATAGCCTCGTTTAGGTGTTAAAAGTTTGTAGTTGCTAAAAACAAGCAATTTTCATTGCTTAATTGTACGCTAGTTTCTAAAGTCAAAAATAGAAAAATGATTGACTAATGTTTCATAAAGAATGTTAATATTGGGTTAATTAATTGTACTCATTTTGGTGGGGCTATTTTTAAAAGAGGCTAGATGTTGGAAAGAGGCAAAAAAAGAGGTTGTCTAAAAAGAAACGCTGACAGTCTGTCGTGTCAGGTTAACCTTTTCAGGCAACCTCCTGGTACCTAGTGGTGTAATTCAGTATGATAGTACTTAGCTTACTTTGATGAGCTTTTCGTATGCTATTCTTTTTTAGTTGTCTTGATCCCCAATGCTGTATATAGTGGGCAAAAACTTACTAAACTTGTTAAAATAAAGACTCCTGCAACTATCAGGAGTATAATTGCCAAAGTTCCTGAAATTATGTGCGTAAAATATAAAACGGCAATTACGACCGCAACCAGTATCCTGATTACTTTGTCAATGGTTCCCATGTTCTTTTTCATACATCAGTTTTTAAGTTAAACACTTTTTAATTCTTTATTGTTTTAAAAGATCAATTATCTTTTTTAGTTTATCAGCAACTTCTTGAGCTAAAGGCGCCAATGCGGGATTTGGAATAGCCATCATCGAAGCTATAGGATTGATGGCCGCCACTTCGGTTGTGCCATTTTCTTTATCGATTATAAGGACATTGCAA
>WSSedL1CaDRAFT_10000864_pt1 | contig 19781 bp, 22 predicted proteins | sample WetSurSL1Cattail_FD_9464 | JGI IMG/M metagenome (IMG submission 9464)
CTGCCGCCGTCGGTCAGGCCGGGGTGGTGCGGCGCGACCCGTTTGCCATGTTGCCGTTCACCGGCTACAACATGAGTGACTACTTCCAGCATTGGCTGACCCTGGGTGCCAAGTTGGAGGCCAAAGGTGTCAAGCTGCCCAAGATCTACACCACCAACTGGTTCCGCAAGGGGGCTGACGGCAAGTTTGCTTGGCCAGGTTACGGTGAAAACATGCGCGTGCTCAAGTGGATTCTGGACCGCCTGGACGGCACCGCCCCCAAGGGTGATGAGTACTTCTTTGGTGTCACCCCCACTTACGCGGCACTCAACTGGAAAGGCATGGACTTCTCTGAAGCGCAGTTCAAGACCGTCACCAGCATCGACAAAGCGGCCTGGAAAGCTGAAATGGCATTGCACAACGAACTCTTTGCCAAGCTGGCTTACCACCTGCCCAAAGCCCTGACGGATACCAAAGCCCGCATCGAGGCTGAACTCGCCTGATTCTGGAAAATAGCCGATCGGCCATGCATCAGAAAAGCCACCGTTAGGTGGCTTTTCTGTGATGAACACACCGCCTTGGTACTTGTCCGGTTTTTCATGAAAACGATTACATGGGTTTTTGATGTTGGTTAAGCTATGGCACACCCGGATCGCTAAAATCCGATAAAGAGTTCAAATTTGAACCGCAGCTTTCTGTTGATGGTGTGTTTTGGGCAGGGTGAAAACACTTGCCCCCCGCCAACAATCAGATCAAAGTTGCCAAAGGAGCCAACATACATTTCACCCCAACCGGGCGCTATCAGAGCCATTCTGTCCAGAGCCGGAGCACAAGCAAAACCTGTTGCCCGTTGATGGACCCCATGTCAGGATGGTCTGGATTTTTCTTTCACAACGTAACTAACTGAAAAGGATTCGGCAATGGCACAAAAAATTTTGGATGTGGTGAAGCCCGGCGTAGTGTCCGGTGATGATGTGCAAAAAATCTTTGCCATTTGCAAAGCCAACAAGTTTGCGATGCCGGCGGTGAACGTCATCAGCACCGATTCCGTCAACGCGGTTCTGGAAGCCGCCGCCAAGGTCAAGGCACCGGTGGTGATCCAGTTCTCCAACGGTGGCGCGGGCTTTGTCGCTGGCAAGGGTTTGAAGCTCGACGGCCAACAAGCTGCGATTCTGGGAGGCATTTCTGGTGCCAAACACGTCCACCTGATGGCGCAAGCCTACGGTGTGCCAGTGGTTTTGCACACCGACCATGCTGCCAAAAAGCTGCTGCCGTGGATTGACGGCTTGTTGGATGCTGGTGAAAAACACTTTGCCGAAACCGGCAAACCGCTGTTCAGCTCCCACATGCTGGACTTGTCTGAAGAGCCCCTGAAAGAAAACATCGCCATCTGCGGCAAGTACCTGGCCCGTATGGCCAAGATGGGCATGACACTGGAAATCGAACTCGGTGTGACCGGTGGTGAAGAAGACGGTGTGGACAACAGCGGTCTGGACCACTCCCTGCTCTACACCCAGCCCGAAGATGTGGCCTACGCTTATGAAGAGCTGAGCAAGGTCAGCCATCGCTTCACCATTGCCGCCTCCTTTGGCAACGTGCACGGCGTGTACAAACCAGGCAACGTCAAACTCACGCCCAAAATTCTGGACAACTCGCAAAAGTACGTGTCCGAGAAATACAAGGTGGCGCCCAATACGCTGGACTTTGTGTTCCACGGCGGCTCCGGCTCCAGCGCCGACGAGATCAAGGAAGCCATCAGCTACGGCGTGGTCAAGATGAACATCGACACCGACACGCAATGGGCCACCTGGCAAGGTGTGATGAACTTCTACAAAAAGAACGAAGGTTACCTACAAGGCCAGATCGGCAACCCCGAAGGTGACGACAAGCCCAACAAGAAGTTTTACGACCCACGTGTCTGGCAACGTGCCGGCCAGCTTGGCATGATCGCCCGTCTGGAGCAGGCGTTCCAGGAACTCAATGCGGTGAATACCCTGTAAGCCACAGGCAAACCAAGTCACAACAAAAAGGCCGATGGCGACATCGGCCTTTTTTCATGGAGCTGTGGTGCAGGGTGGGTATGTGGTGTTGCCTGCCACTGCAGGCAAAAATGGCCTCTAGCCCTTATAAATAAAGGGCTTACAGCTATCTTTTTTATGAAAGCAAGCGCCATGTTGTGATGGACTTGCGGTTGGTCGTACCGGGCAAGGCCTGCGGCGGACGAGGTCTTCAAGTATGAGGAGTCGGCGCGCTGGGATACTTTTAACGGTGGTGGCTCTTGGGCTGCGCCGATTCTCCAACACGAAGTGTGTATGAGGCCGATGGTGGTGTACTGGTTTGGGTCTTCAAGCGACAGTGCAAGCTTGGTTCATCTCTGTAAATCAAAGGGATGAAGCAGCGGGGTCATGGACCTGAACCCACGCCCACAGCAGGATCGCAGCAAGCAACGCACAGCCACCGGAAAACCCGAAGGCGGCCAACGGTGAGGCGCTCTGGTAAATCCAGCCAAACACCACAGATGCAGGAAACAGAAACACGCCTGCCGTCAGGTTGAACCAGCCAAAGGCGGTGCCGCGCTGGTCAACGGGTGCGATGTCGGCCACCAGCGCCTTTTCCACACCTTCGGTGGCCGCCATGAACAAGCCGTAAAACGCAAAAAGTGCAAAGAGCAAAACGCCGCTTTGGGCCATGCTGCCCAGTCCGAAATAGAACAGACCATAAGCGACATAACCCGCCACCAGCAAGCGGACACGGCCAATACGGTCTGACAAGCCTGACAGATACGTGGTGAAAATCATCGCAACGGCCGACACGGCAGCCCATAGCAGCGGAACCTGTGCTTCTGGCACACCCAGTTCTTTGGCACGCAACAGCAGGAACATGTTGGACGAGTTGCCCAGCGTGAACAGGGCCACCACCACCAGATAACGTTTAAAAACAGGCGGCATGTCACCCAAGCGCCAGTTAAAAGGCTTGGGCGCTTTGGCTTCGTGGGTTTGGGGTCTTTCAGCATGAGCGCAAACGCAAAGCACAAAATGGCGGGCAATAAGGCCCACAAAAAGATATCCTTGATGGCCATGCCCGCACCGAGCATGAGCGATGCGGCAATGGGCCCGATCACAGCCCCCGCGTTGTCCATGGCACGGTGCAGCCCGAACGCCAGGCCTCGCTGACTGGCATCCACGCTTTCGGCCAACAGCGCATCCCGCGGCAAACTGCGCAAGCCCTTGCCAAGCCGGTCTGCAAAACGAATGAAAAGCAGCCCGTACCAACTGGTGACGAGGGCAATCAGCGGTCGCCCAAAAGCCGCCATGCCATACCCAAACACAATCCAAGGCTTGGCACGCCGGGTCCGATCCACGATCACGCCAGAGAACAGTTTGAGCAAGCTCGCCGTGGCTTCGGCAATGCCTTCGATGATGCCCAGCGCCCTGGGGCCAGCCATCAACACCGAGCTGAGGTACAGCGGAATCAGTGGGTAGACCAACTCGGAGGCGGAGTCATTGAGCAAGCTGATCAGGCCAATCAGCCAGACGGTTCGCGGCAAGTTCTTGATGGCGTTGAGCATGGGACCTCACTTGCCAAAAACGGCAGAGCGCCCTAGTTCGCGTTCAATCTCCAGCAGGCGGTTGTATTTGGCAATACGCTCCGAACGGCAGGCCGAGCCGGTTTTGATCTGGCCACCACCCATGGCTACCGCAAAGTCGGCCATGAAACTGTCTTCGGTCTCGCCAGAGCGGTGCGAGATCACAAAGCCCCAACCGGCTTTGCGGCACAGGTGAATCGCGGCAATGGTTTCGCTCACCGAGCCGATCTGGTTGAGTTTGATCAGCGCCGCGTTGCAGGACTTTTCTTCCACCCCACGGGCAATAAAGCGGGTGTTGGTGACCAGGTTGTCATCCCCGACGATCTGGATGCGCTCACCCAGTGCGGTCGTCATGGCTTTGAAACCGGCCCAGTCGTTTTCGGCATGGCCGTCTTCGATGGAGATGATCGGGTACTTGTCGACCCAGCGTGTGAACAGGGCCACCATGTCGTCTGAGGTCTTGTCACCCTGGCCGCTGCGGCTGAGCCGGTAGAGACCGTCCTCAAAAAAAGAACTGGCCGCTGGATCAAGCGCCATGGCAATGTCCACACCGGGTCGGAAACCGGCCGCCTCGATGGCCTGCACAATCAGTTCGCAGGCTTCGTCATTGCTCTTGAGTTGTGGTGCAAAACCACCTTCGTCACCCACACTGGTGCTGTAACCCTGTTTGCCAAGAATATTCTTCAAGGCATGGAAGGTCTCTGCACCGTAGCGCAGTGCTTCGGTGAAAGACGGTGCACCCACCGGGAAAATCATGAACTCCTGAAAGTCCATGCCCGAGTCGGCGTGTTTGCCACCGTTGAGCACGTTCATCATGGGAATCGGCAGGTGCACCGCACCCACGCCGCCCAGATATTGGTAGAGCGGCAGGTTGCAGGATTGCGCCGCCGCACGGGCCAGGGCTTGTGACACACCCAAAATGGCATTTGCCCCCAGATTGGCTTTGTTGGGTGTGCCATCAAGTTCGATCATGGCCAAGTCCAGCTCGGCCTGGGCGCGTGGATCGCGGCCTTTGAGCAGCGGGGCAATGTGTTGGTTCACGTTGTTTACCGCCTTGCGCACGCCTTTGCCGCCATAACGTTTGGGGTCATCGTCACGCAGCTCAACCGCCTCGTTTTCACCGGTGGACGCACCCGATGGCACGGATGAGGTGGCGCTGATGCCGTTGTCCAGATGCACATTCACACGTACCGTGGGGTTACCGCGTGAGTCAAGAATTTCGAGTGCGTTTATGCTTTGAATGCAGGGGTTCATGGTTGATCCTTCAGTGGTTGAACAAATCTGTTTTCAGAGAGCCTTGCGCAATGCATCACCCAGCGCGAGGGATGAGGCCAGGAAAACAGCAAAGGCCAGCAATGCGGTCAATGCATCGTCAACAGAGATGGCAAGCAAAGAGGAGAACATGGCAATCTCCAGGTTCAGAGCGCCACTTCACAACGGAAAAGAACGGCGCGAACGTGCAGCAATTCATCTGCATGGTCAGTCAGAAACTTGCGAAGTCGCTCTTCCATGTCGATCAACTCGATGCACAGCGGATGGTGCGCAGGCGCGCCTTCGAGTTGTGCGTGACTGAGCCTTTTTCCCGGCAGATACCCGGCATGAACTGAATGCAGCAATGCTTGATGGATACCGGCACGGCGTGCCGCCGTCATCAGGCGATGGCTCAGCGCGGGCGCAGACAGGTGGTGCCAAAGGCGAGTGGGCTTGGCACGGGCTGATTGCGGGAAATACAGTCGCAAGGCGGTCAAATCTTGGAGGGTGTTCATGGCTCGGCTCCTGGAGTTCAGTGTTCGTTTTGGTCTTTTGCCGCTTGCTCTTGTTGTTCTTTGCGGTAGGCGGGCAACTCACCCAACTTGATACCTTCGGGTGCATGGTGGTGTTTGGCGTGGCCAACCCGTTGTGAGCGATAGATGCCGGTATGTCCCGAAAACAAGTAGCTCACCACACAGGCAATGGCGGCAAACACGCCTACCTCGGCGCCAAACAACTCCATGGCCATCAGGGTTGATGCAATGGGCGTGTTGGCGGCACCGGCAAACACCGCGACAAAACCAATACCCGCCAACATGGGAAATGGCAGGTTGAGCAAGGGCGCCAACGCGTTGCCCAAGGTGGCCCCAATGTAGAACAGCGGTGTCACTTCGCCACCTTTGAAGCCGCTACCCAGAGAGGCGATGGTGAAAGCCATTTTGGCGGCAAAGTCATAAGGCGCCAGGGGTTGGGCAAAGGCCTCCACGATGGTCGGAATACCCAGACCGATGTAACGGTCCGCGCCCAGGAACCAGGCTGCCGCTGCAATTACGACACCTCCCGCCAGAGGGCGAAGCGGCGCATACACAATGCGCTTTTTCATCCAGCCGCTCAGCGCGTGTGTTGCCTCGGCGAATACTTTGCCGGTGAGGCCAAAAACCGCCCCGGCCATCACCATGGCCAACAGGCTCCAGACCGCGATCTGAGGCAAGGCGCCAATCGCATAGTGGGTATGGTGAACACCCCACAACAAGCCAACCTGATCGGCGACAACAGCGGCAACCATACAAGGCATCAAGGCGTCGTAGCGCAGGCGGCCGATGGCAAGCACCTCCAAACCAAAAATCGCACCCGCCAAAGGTGTACCAAAAACAGAGGCGAAACCAGCGCTGATCCCTGCCATCAAGATGATGCGGCGGTCTTCGTGTTTGAGCTTGAACAGGTGGGTGAACTGGTCGGCCAAGGCCCCGCCCATCTGAACCGCCGTGCCTTCCCGGCCCACGGAGGCTCCAAACAAATGGGATACCACCGTGCCACCCAGCACCAGCGGTGCCATGCGCAAGGGGATGACCTTCTTGGGATCGTGAATTTCGTCAATCAGCAGGTTATTGCCTGCCTCAACATGTTGGCCAAAACGCAGGTACAACCAGCCGACGACGAAGCCCGCAATGGGTAGCAGCCAGATCAGCCAGCGATGTGTGATGCGTGTGCCGGTGGCCCAATCCAGGGCAAACAGGAAAAAAGCCGAAGCAGATCCGGCCAAGGCGGCCACTGCGCTGGCCAGCAACCACCACTTGCCCAAATAGGGCAGCAGCGTCATCTGTTCGGGGTGTTTTGAAGGTTTCATGCATGTCCAGTAATACGTTTATAAAAACAATGCTGGACAAGCGACGGACTGACGGTGGTACCCCTACACCTCCCGCTTGACCAGGATTGAATGTAGGCATCATCAGCCCTAAGGGCGGTTAAAGGAGGTATGCCATCTCCTATATGGGCATATTAACATGCCACTTCACCCGCAGTGCCCCAAGAGACCAGGCGCCAAAGACTTGACAGAGCCCACTCAATCACAGCCGCCAGCATAAAAAAGTCGGCCCATTGAACCTAAACTCAACCCCTGGCCTGATTGACTCTTTTGACCGATGCCCACGTTATGACCACCTCTGCTGAAACCACCGTTCACACCTCTTCCCTGACCTCGCTGACGCTGCTGGCACGCGGCAAGGTGCGCGACAACTACGCGGTGGGTGATGACCGCATTCTGATGGTGGCGAGTGACCGCATCAGCGCGTTTGACGTGATCATGGGCCAACCGATTCCCGGCAAGGGTGTGTTGCTGACCCAGATGGCGCTGTTCTGGTTTGACAAACTCGGCCCCAAGGGTCTGAACCTGTGCCCGATCCACCTCACCGGCGAAGCGCCTGAGAGCGTCGTCACCGCCGCCGAAGTGCCGCAAGTCACGGGCCGCTCAATGCTGGTCAAACGCCTCAAACCGATTCCGGTCGAAGCGGTGGTGCGGGGCTATTTGGCGGGCAGCGGCTGGAAGGAATACCAGGCGAGCCAGTCGGTGTGTGGTGTGCCGCTGCCCGCAGGCCTGAAGAATGCCAGCAAACTGCCCGAGCCAATCTACACCCCCGCCGCCAAGGCCGAGATGGGTGAGCATGACGAAAACATCACCTTTGAGAAAACCGTCGAGATGATTGGCGCCGACTTGGCCACGCGCATCCGCGACATCAGCATCGCCATCTACAAAGCCGCCAGCGAGATCGCCGCTGCCAAAGGCATCATCATTGCCGACACCAAGTTTGAATTTGGTCTGGACAAGAACGGCACGCTGGTGCTGATGGACGAGGTGCTGACACCCGACTCCTCACGCTACTGGCCGGCCGAGAGTTACCAGGAAGGCATCAACCCGCCCAGCTACGACAAACAGTTTTTGCGTGACTGGCTGGAAACCGCCCAGGTGGGTGGCAGGCTCTGGAGCAAAACACCACCGGCGCCGCACCTGCCGCGTGAGGTCATCGACAAAACCTCGGCCAAGTACCACGAGGCGCTGACCCGGCTGACAACCTGAGTTAAGTGCTAAATAGGCCTCTAGCCCTTATAAATATTGGGCTTGTAGCTATTGAAATAGTAGTAAATGATGCCTTGAGTGCTAGCTCACTGCACTTGCGACGTGTCACACAGCCGACTCTGACGGACAGGCTTTTTTGACAAGCCTCTATTCCATTTCCACTTCCAAATTGTCATCGTGTTGCAAACGCTTGATGGTTTGTTTGCGTGAGATCAGCATCGGGATCGCCACACCAATCGACAGCGCCAGCATGACAAAAAAGGCCGACAAACCATTGTTGACCGTCTTGAAAAAAATCTTGCTGTAAAGCGTCGGATCTTTTTCGACCGTCAGTTCAATCATGCCAACCATCGCCTGGTAGGCAAAAAAGCCTGGAATCATGGGAATCACGGCGGGAATCGCAAAAATCATCGGTGGCGCCTTGCGCTGGTGTGCGGCCAACACACTGAGCAGGCCAATCAGTGAGGCTCCTGCCAAGGTGGCCAACGCCGCTACCGCGCCTTGCTGCAGCAAGGCAAGCTTGACCAGCCCTCCCATCGCCGCGATCACAAAAATGGTAGCCAGTGTGCGCCGTGGCACGTTGAATAACACCGCAAACCCAATGGCAGCACAACCCAGCCAGATCCCTTTTTCCAAAAACAGCAGAGTGGTCATGGTTCAGAACTTGTAAGCCACCAGCGCGACGGTCAGCCCCAGCGCAATGGCAAACGCCATGATCATCACATTGACACCACGCACGATACCGTTGAGGGTGTGGCCATCCATCAGGTCAGAAATCGCATGGATCATCGGCACGCCGGGAATCAGGAACAACACCGAGGTTGAAAATGCGTGGCTGTAGACCTCGTTGGGGTGGAAGTAAAAATAGGCGCCTGCCACCAGTGCTGCTGTTGCCGCCGCAAAAAAGATCGAGACATAAAAGTTGAACTTCAGCTTGATCGCTTCCTGGCGCACATACAGTCCGCAGAACGACGCCACAAAGGCCGCCAGCACCTCCGTCAAGTTGCCACCAAACAAGCGGCAAAAAGAGGCACCAGCCAGCGCCACCAGCAACAACACCACGTACCTCGGGTAAAGCGGTTTGCGGTTGAGTTGCTTGAGCTCCTGGTTGATGCGTTCCAGCGACCACTTTTCGAGCACGATCTGCCAGCTCATGGTACTGATGTCAGAGATTAGGTTGAAATTCAGATGCATGCCGGGCATCCATTTCACACTGGTGAAGGCTTGGTGGTTGTCTGGATAGGTCAGGGTCAGCATCAACGCGTGGTTGGTGATCATTAAATCCGACACGCAGTCAAAAGCGCTGGCGATCCGGTCGATCGTGATCTTGATACGTTCGGTATTGGCACCGGAAACCATTAACAAGGCGCCAATTTCCAGCAGCATGTCGCCCAGTTCATGGTGGTCAGAGGGGGCGGTGGCTTGCATGGAAGGGTGGAGTTGTCGAACGGGCAGCGCATTCTATGCGGTAGGTGATGGTGCCTCATCAGTCCAGCGCCGCAGTCTTTAGTGGTTTGTCACAACCCGCTACCACCACAAGCGCATCAGGTCACCCAACAATGCGCAGGCCTTTAACCAACAGGAGACAAACATGGCAGCCAAGAAAATTTTGATGATTTGTGGTGACTACTGCGAAGACTACGAAACCATGGTGCCGTTCCAGGTACTGCTGACTGTCGGCCACGTGGTCCATGCGGTATGCCCGGACAAAAAGGCGGGGGATCAGATCAAAACCGCGATCCACGACTTTGAAGGTGCCCAGACCTACAGCGAAAAACCCGGCCACAACTTCAGCTTGAACGCCAGTTTTGCCGACATCCAGGTGCAGGACTACGACGCGTTGGTGATCCCTGGTGGTCGCGGCCCCGAGTACCTGCGCACCTACCCGACCGTGGTGGCGATGGTGCAGCATTTTTTCACCACCAACAAACCGGTAGCGGCGATCTGCCACGGTGCGCAGTTGCTGGCCGGGGCGGACGTGCTCAAAGGGCGCACCTGCTCGGCCTACCCGGCCTGCCGCTACGAGGTGGAACGGGCTGGTGGCACCTATGCCAACATCGCCATTGACGGCGCCTTCACCGAGGGCAACCTGGTCAGCGCCCCGGCTTGGCCTGCGCACCCGGCCTGGATGGCACAGTTTCTGGTTTTGCTGGGCACACAAGTTACGCCGTAACACGGCGCTGTCTTAATGGACCCGATGCCCACGCCGGGGTGGTCAAGGTTGATTGGCGAGTGGACCAGGCCTGCCGGGGCGGGCCACTGGTTTGCCCGGATTGACGCACCTCCACACGGTCGGCATGCTGCCCCGACCCACCACCCATCGGAGCCGCCCATGTGCCAGGTATTTGTCAACGCTGACCCGCATCTGTACCAAAGCCGCGCCCGCTCGGTGCGCCTGCACGGCGTGGCCACCAGCATCCGGCTGGAAAACCTGTTCTGGAATGTGCTCGATGCCATTGCCCGGCGTGACGGCATGAGCGTGCCTCAGTTGTGCACCAAACTCTATGACGAGTTGATCCAGGCGCGGGGCCAGGTGGAGAACTTTGCCTCGTTCTTGCGGGTGTGTTGTGGGCGTTATCTGGCACTGCAACTCTCGGGTGGCATTCCGAGCGACGCGTCGATCCCGATTGCCAGCCTGAACGCGCAGCGTGTGTTGGCCACTGAACATTGGCCGATGGCGATGCTGGCGGCGGTACCAGCATCGGCGCCCCAGGTGCGCGCTGCGTAATTGTGCTGAAAAGGGCCTCGGGCGACCTAGCGTATCAGCGCCGGGTGAGCCGGTGGCGTGGGGTGGTGTCGGTGTGGGTGACCAGCACACCGGGAGCGTTGTCCCAGACCAGTGAGGTCACCGTCATGGTGAACCAGATTTGTTCGCAGCAGGTGCGGCAGAGGTAGGTCAAGCAAAAGGCTTCCATGCGCCCGGACAACACATCGCGAATACCCTGCACGGCGCGGGCAGCGCTGTCATCCGTGTCGTGACTGTGTGAGAGCAGCTCCAGGTAGTTGACACCCACATCCGAGTGGGTGGCGGGCAGCCCCGGCTGCCTGCCGTAGCTCGTGGCGTGTTGCTGCCAGCTGGTGTTGGTCATCACGATGGTGCCCTGTGCGTCAAGCACCGCCGCGTGGTCGGGCAAGGCGTCCAGCGCGGTGCCCAGCAGCGCCTTGGGGTCTGGCTGGTTGTCCGCTGCAGGCGGGCCGTTGACATCAGATACAAGAACGTTCACGACAGATGACCTTTACGGGTTGATCAACCCGGATTCATTCTATCGAGCGAATATTGCCGCTACCTGACGTGTGGGAACGGGTTCATCTCGAGTTGGTGCGCTTGTGAACCAGCTGCGTGCATGGTCCGAGTGTGTGCGTGGCTGCGTCGCGATAAACCACCACCCAGCGCAGTCAATTGAGCATCATGCTCAGGCGTCGGCGGTAGGTGGACACCAGCGCGGCCTGTGGGTCTTCGGGGGCGGCGGTCTTGCCCAGCACCTCGATACCCGCGTCGGTTTTTCCCGGCACGGGCGCAGCGGCTTTGGGTTTGGGTGGGGTAAGTAATTCCAGAATTGCCACCATGGCTTTACGCGGTGCCTCGTCGCCCCATTTTTTGTCGCGCATGATGATTTCCAGCAGCTCGTCCATGGCCGCCGTCCATTCACCCATGGCCATCAGGATGCGGGCTTTGGCAAAGCGGGTGTCAAAGTCGCGTTTGTTTTTTGCAATCTCTGCATCAAATTGCTCCATCGCCCAGGTGGCATAAGGGGGTTTTGATGCAAAAACAATAGCACTTAACCAGTGACCAAGCGCCTCAAACCTGAGCGCGCGTGGTATTTCACTGAGCTTGGGCGCCAGGGCGGCCCCGGCTTCTTCCAGTCCGCCCAGGCTGATGAGCAGCTTGATGTAGTCAAAACGGGTGTCGTCGTTGCCGGGGTCGGCGGCCAGCGCATCAGCCAGCTTCTCCAGTGCCGCTTGTGGGTCACCCGCTTGCAGCAGTGCCTGGGCTTCATCGACCTCGGCGTCGGCGATCAATTCCCCCTCGCTGGGCAGGTGCTTGTCCAGAAAGGCCTTGATCTGCGCGGGCGTCTGTGCACCGGTAAAGCCGTCGACTGGTTTGCCGCCAGACATCAGGATGCAGGTCGGGATGCTGCGGATGCCAAAGGCCCCGGCCAGTTGCTGCTCGTCGTCGGCGTTGATCTTGGCCAGTGTGAAACGGCCCTGGTAGTCTTCTTCGAGCTGTTCCAGTGCTGGCCCCAGCGTCTTGCATGGGCCGCACCAGGGCGCCCAGAAGTCGATCAGGATCGGCTGGGTCATGGAGGCGGCAATCACCTCGGTCTCGAAGTTTTGCAGGTTAATTTCAATCATGGCGGTGGGGGGATTGGGGGTTGGATGGGGTCAAACGTAAAATTCAGGGATGAAAAACATCCAAATCGGTGTGCTCATGGGCTCCAGCTCGGATTGGGACACCATGCAACACGCAGTCCATATTCTCCAACAGTTCGGCATCAGCCACGAGTATCAAGTGGTGTCTGCCCACAGGATGCCTGATGACATGTTTGCCTACGCGCAGAACGCTGTGGGCCGCGGTCTAAAAGCCATCATCGCCGGTGCCGGTGGTGCGGCGCACCTGCCGGGCATGTTGGCGGCTAAAACCACGGTGCCGGTGCTCGGTGTGCCGGTGGCCAGCCGCCACCTGAGTGGGGTGGACTCCTTGCACAGCATTGTGCAGATGCCCAAGGGCATTCCGGTGGCGACCTTTGCCATCGGTGCCTCGGGTGCCGCCAATGCTGCCCTGTTTGCGGTGGCCATGCTGGCCAACAACGACATCGTGTTACGCGCCCGGCTGGAAGATTTCCGTGCTGAACAAACCCAGATGGCGCGCGACATGACGCTGCCTCCCGTCTTATGAGCCGCCCCGATTTGCTGCCCGGCAGCACCGGCTGGAGTGACAGCGGCCAGCCCGCCACGCTGGGGGTGATGGGCGGTGGTCAGCTCGGGCGCATGTTTGTGCACGCGGCGCAATCCATGGGTTATGTCACCGTGGTGCTCGACCCCGACCCCAGCAGCCCGGCCGGGCTGGTGAGCCACCAGCATATCCAGAGTGATTACCTCGACGAGCAGGGCCTGGAGCAACTCGTCCAGCACTGCGCGGCCCTCACCACCGAGTTTGAAAACGTGCCCGCGGCTGCCTTGGCCACGCTGGCGGCGGCCCGACCGACCGCGCCGAGCGCCGAGGCGGTGGCAATTGCGCAGGACCGCATCCAGGAAAAGGCGCACTTGGCGCGCAGCGGGGTGCCGGTGGCGCCTTATGCGGTGATCGAATCGGCGGCTGACTTGGCGGCGGCGGCCGACACGCTGCTGCCCGGCATCTTAAAAACCGCACGTCTGGGTTACGACGGCAAGGGCCAAGTGCGTGTGCGAAGTCGCGCCGAGCTGGCCAGCGCCTGGGATGCCTTGAAGCGAGTGCCTTGTGTGTTAGAGCAGATGTTGCCGCTGGCGGCCGAGTGTTCGGTGATTGTGGCGCGTGGCTGGGATGGCACGTGCGTTCACTTTGCGCCGCAGCTCAACCTGCACCGCCAGGGCATTCTGGCCGTTGCCCAGGCTTATGAAGGAAATATGCCACCAGCCCTTTCAGAGAAAGCGGTAGCAGCTACCAAAAAAATAGCCGATGAGCTGGACTACGTGGGTGTGCTGTGTGTCGAGTTTTTTGTGCTGGCCGAGGGCTCGCCCGAGTCTGCTGCACTCGGTGGCCTGGTGGTCAACGAGATGGCGCCGCGACCACACAACAGCGGCCACTACACGCTGGACGCGTGTGACCAGTCGCAGTTTGACCTGCAGGTGCGCACCCTGGCGGGTCTGCCACTGGTGCAGCCGCGCCACCACAGCGCCGCTGTCATGCTCAACCTGCTCGGGGATTTGTGGGTGGACGGTGCTATTCCGCCCTGGGACGCGGTGCTGGCACTGCCTGGTGTGCATTTGCACCTGTACGGCAAGGTACAGGCCAAACCCGGGCGCAAGATGGGCCACCTGACCGTGACTGCTGCCACGGCGGCTGAGGCCAATAGCACCGCTTTGGCGGCGGCCCGTTTGCTGGGCATTGAAGCATTTTGAAGCTGTTCCAGATGCCACGGGTGAGTTTGTGATTCTGCCCGGTAACGATCCAAAATCAATAGCTGAAGCCGTAGACTGCATCAGGGCTGGCAGGTTGTTGGGCTTGCCAACCGAGACCGTCTACGGCTTGGCGGCCGATGCCGACAACGACGCTGCGGTGGCGCAGATTTTTGCCGCCAAAGGCCGCCCGGCCGACCACCCGCTGATCGTGCATGTGCTGGGCGCACCCGCTGTTGCCCATTACGCGGTGGACATTCCGGAATTTGCCCACAAGCTGATGGCGGCCTTCTGGCCCGGCCCGCTGACCTTGATCTTGCCGCGCCAAACCGGTGTGGCCAACGCTGCCACCGGTGGCAACCCAACGGTGGGCCTGCGCTGCCCGTCACACCCGGTGGCGCTGGCGCTGTTGCAGGCCTGCGCGACACAAGGCGTGTGGGGCGTGGCCGCGCCCAGCGCCAATTTGTTTGGCCGTGTCAGCCCAACCACTGCGGCGCATGTGGCGGGCGAGTTTGGTGAGGATTTGCTGATTCTGGACGGCGGCGCCTGCAGCGTCGGCATCGAGTCCACCATCATCGATTGCAGCCGCGGTTTGCCGGTGCTGCTGCGCCCGGGTGCTATCACGCCGGAGCAGGTGCAGATGGCTTGTGGCTTGAAAGTGCTTCAAAAAGAAGAGCTGAGTACCCTTGATAAACAAGCGCCCAAGGCCTCTGGCACTTTGGATTCACACTACGCACCCCGAGCTCGTGTGCGTCTGATGGATGCCGCCGCGATGGACCTGGCATGGGCCGCGATGCTGGCTGAAACCAGTTCTGCGGCTGGCCAGCGCGCTGGCCCGGAGCTTGGCATCTGGTCACACCGCCCGCTGGCCCTGTCCGACGACCGGTGTCTGTGGCAGGCGATGCCCGGTGATGCGGCGCTGGCAGCCCAGCAACTGTTTGCTACGTTGCGGGCACTGGACGCTCAGGGAGTCAGTCAGATCTGGGTGGAAACCCCAGCGGCCACGCCTGAGTGGGACGGTGTGCGCGACCGCCTGCAACGCGCCGCCTACTAAACCCAGATTCGGCTCAGCGGTAGCGCAGCTTCATCAGCAGAATCAAGGCCGCCAGCGACACGGTGATGGCGTTGGAGATCACGATCGGCCAGGCGTCCATCAACAGGCCATACACCAGCCAGCACGCCACACCCGTGGTGAACACGGTGTACATGCCCAGTGAGATGCCGCTGACATCTTTGGTGTGGAAGGTGTGCCAGGCTTGAGGCAAAAAACTGATGGTGGTCAGCGTGGCGGCGACCGAACCAATGATGTCAATCAGTGTCATGGGGAGGGGGCTTGAGGGGGATGGCTGATTGTCGGTCAAGCCAGTGTCACTTCTGAGTCGTCATTGTCAACGTCCCAAAGCGTTTGGACCTGACTTGTTCGCCTCTGCCGCTGCCCAGTCCATCACCGCTTCCAACACGGGCCGCGCGGCGCTGGCATTGGGGTGGTTGACGATGGCCACCAGGCACAGGTGTCGACCATGGCTGCCATGCACATAACCAGCGATGGCTTGTACATCACGCAGGCTACCGGTTTTTAAGTGCGCGCTAGCGAATGCCGCACGGCTGCGTTTGAGGGTACCGTCCAGCCCGACCAGTGGCAGCGAGGACATCAGCTCGGGCATGTAGGGCGATTGGTAGGCCACCTGCAGCATCCGACCCAGGCCAGCGGCGCTGATGCGCGCCTGGCGCGACAGTCCGGCGCCGTTGTCCATCACCGGGACCGGCAGCGCCTGGGCCGCAGTGCCTGGTAGCGCGATGCGGCGCTGCCACCAGCCACGCAGCACTTCATTTGCGGCCTCGAAGCTGGCCGGGCTGCCAGCGTCGGCGTTGCGCGCCAGTGTCAAAAACAGCTGCTGAGCCATGACGTTGTTGCTGTATTTGTTGATGTCGCGGATCACCTCGGCCAGCGTGGGGGAGCCCACCTCGAAGCTCGGTCGTGTTGCGGGGGCGTTGCCATCGTGCACATTGCCATCGAGCTTGCCACCCAGGCTGCGCCACAGGCCTTCAATGGCTCGGGCGGCGTAGCTGGATGGGTCGGCGTAGGCCACCGGCCAGAGTTTTTCACCACAACCCATGGGGTAGCTACCAGCAAAACGAATCCGTGTTGGGTCAGAGAAGTCAGCCTGCAGGTTGCCCCGGTAGTCCCCACAGCCGTCCGCGCTGGTGTTGTTGCCCAGCGGCACGCTGGTGGGCATCTGCACCCCCGCCAGCGGCGGGTCCATCTGCACCCGCGCCACCCGGTTGGCCGGGTCGGGGGTAAAAGTCATAAGGATCGACTTGAAGTTGATCAGCAACGCCTCGGGACTGGCGTTGTAGGGGCGCAGGGGCTCACCGTCAAAGTCGCCCGGCTGGCTGGTGAGCGGTACAAAAGCGCTGCGGTCGAGCACGATGTCACCGGTGATGCGCTGCACACCCAATCCCTGCACCCGGCGCAGCAGCAGCCAGAGCTTTTCGAGTGTCAGTGCCGGGTCGCCCTGACCAGCTATCACAAGGTTGCCCCTGAGCACGCCGTTGCTCACACGACCATCTAGCCACACCGGTGTGCGCCAGGTGAAGGCCGGGCCCAGCAGGTCCAGCGCGGCGGCGGTGGTGACCAGTTTCATGACCGAGGCCGGGTTGACTGGCACCTCGGTGCGGTAACTCAGGCGCGGCGCCGACTGACCGTCGGCATCCACCACCAGCAGGCTGATGGCATCCAGCGGCAACTGCGCGCGCGCCAGGGCTGTGGTGATGGGTTCTGGCAGCGCCTGTGCCGTGGCGGTCAGACTAATGAGGCTGAGGCAGAGTGGCGCCAAGCCATGGGCTAGTCGGTGAAGGAGTCGGTGGGGTGTCAGAGTCATCACCGGATTATCCGGGGCCTGCCGCAGCACCCGCCTGGGCGCCAAGCATCCCTGGCGCCACAAGGCTCGGTTGGCCCACGGATAATGCCCCTCATGACCGATGCACGCCACCCTCTTCTTGCTCGTTTTGCCCCTCGCACGGTGGGCATGGCTGCTGCTGTGATCACGGTGTTGATCTGGACCGCGTTCATTTTGATTGCCCGCGCCTCCAATGACCCGGTGCGTGGGGGTGTACTCACTCCGTTTGACATTGCTTATTGCCGCATTGTGGGTGCCAGCCTGATCCTGCTGCCTCTGGGCGCCTGGCTGGTGCGCCAGGACCGCGCACGCGGCATCCGGGGCTCGTCCTGGCTGCGGGTGTCGCCCTTGCCCGGTCACATCACCATCAAGACCGGGGTTTTTGGCGGCCTGCTGTATGCCTTGTTGGCCTACAGCGGTTTTGTGTATGCACCAGCGGTACATGCCTCGGTGTTGCTGCCGGGCAGCTTGCCGCTGTGGACCGCGCTGCTGGCGATGTGGCTGCTGAGTGACCACATCACCCGCGCGCGCGCCACCGGCCTGGCGCTGATTGTGTTGGGTGATTTGCTGGTCGGTGGCCTGAGTCTGCTGCGGGCTTTTGAGGGTGGCTCGGTCTGGCTCGGTGATGTGCTGTTCATGATCGCGGCCATCTGTTGGGCCTGTTACAGCGTGCTGGCGCGCCACTACCGGCTGGACGCGGTGCGTGCCACCATCGCCATCACCGCGTTTGCCTGTGTCGCCTATCTGCCGATGTACACCGCAATGGTTTTGACCGGGGTGGTCAAGTCGCAGTTGTTTCATGCGCCCTGGCGCGATCTGCTGTTTCAGGCAGCCTTCCAGGGCTGGGGCTCGGTGGTGATCTCGGGGGTGACCTTCACCCAGATGATTCGCCACTTTGGCCCGGTGCGCTCCACCATGATCACCGCTTTGGTGCCAGGCCTCTCAGCGCTGGGTGCGGTGCTGCTGCTGGGGGAGCCACTGCACTGGAACCTGGCGGTGGGCCTGCTGCTGGTGACCGGTGGGATTTTGTTTGGTGTGCGTGCTGCCGCGCCAGCAGTTTCTAAAAACATAGCTGCCAAGGCAGTGTCTACAAGGGCTGGAGGCTGATTTGACTCATCGAAACATGAACCTACTGGCCCTGGACACCAGCACTGAACAGATGTCGATCGCTGTGCAGCGGTCTGGTGTGGCCACGCCCTGGCAACACACCAGTGCCGGTGGTGCACACAGCTCCACCCACCTGATTCCCGAGACCCAAAAACTGCTGGCGCAGGCTGAACTGTCCTTTGACCAGCTCGATGCCATTGTGTTTGGCGCCGGGCCAGGCTCGTTCACTGGTTTGCGCACCGCCTGCTCGGTGGCGCAGGGTCTGGCCTTTGGTGCGGATCTGCCTGTGCTGCCGGTGGACACCCTGCTGGCTGTGGCAGAAGAAGCGCGCTGGCAGTTGTCTGGCGCGGACGGTTTTGCGGTCACCAGCCTGCTCGACGCGCGCATGGATGAGTTGTATGCCGCCAGCTACCTATTTGAGAGTGGTGTGTGGAGGCAGGTTAAGGGCTGCAGCCTGATTAAGCCTGAAAACCTGGTGTGGAATGGTCTGGGTGTGCTGGCTGGCAATGGTTTTGCCGCGTATGGTGGTCTGCCTGACGGTCCCGGTGTGCGCCTGCTGGCGCTGCCCACCGCCAGCGCCATGTTACGTCTGGCACCGGCTTTGCTCGCCGCTGGTGGCGCGGTCACGGCGGCGCAGGCGCTGCCGACCTACATCCGCGACAAGGTGGCGCAGACCACACTGGAACGCGCGGCGGCCAAATCGGTGGACTGAACCCAGATGAGCGCCCAACTGCAGCCTGTCGAAGTGCGTTTTGAGCCGATGCGCGAGGCCGACCTCGACGCGGTGCTGGCGCTGGAGCAGCAGGCCTACAGCCACCCGTGGCAGCGGCGCCACTTTGCTGACTGTCTGGTTGCGGGCTACCAGGCGCAGCTGCTGCTGGCGGGGGACACCTTGCTCGGCTATTTTGTCGCCATGCCCGGTTTTGAAGAGGTGCATCTGCTCAACCTCGCGGTGGCGCCTGGCCACCAGCGCCAGGGCTGGGCCCGGGTGATGCTTGATGCGTTGGTGGTGTGGGCGCGTGGCCAGGGTTTGCAGTGGGTCTGGTTGGAGGCCCGCGCCAGCAACACCCGCGCGATGCAGGTGTACAAGGCGAGCGGCTTTCGTTATGTGGGCCTGCGCAAGCAGTATTACTCGGCCCATCTTGGCCAGCGTGAAGATGCGCTGGTGATGAGCCTCAAGCTCGATGGTGCGTCCTGATGGCTGTGCACCAGCCCGGTTCGCCCAGTCGGTGAAAATCAGCCCATGAGCCTTGACCTTGATACCCGCCAACGCGCCATGCTGGCCGAGATGGGGGTGCACGTCTGGTGGCCGACCAGCGCGGCATCCGATGAGGCGTTGGCCCATGAACTGCAGGCCGACAGTGACCGCCACCATGATATTGAAAACATAGCATTCAGCCCAGATAACGAAAGGGCTGGAGGCCAAAAGCATTCACGAGCTGTGGCGTCGCAGGCCAGCCCGCCAAACCAGGCCAGCAGCCGACCTGCGCCACCCCACGTGGCGGCGGCACCTGCTGCGCCAGAACACACGAGCGATCGGCGGCCCGCGTCACCGGCCAGATCACGCCAAGCCCACGTTGGACCCGCCCCCACGGCGCTGATACCGCTGCCAACAGGCATCGAAGGCATGGACTGGCCCACGCTGCAGGCCACGGTGGCGGCGTGCCAGGCCTGTGCCATGTGCCTGGGTCGACGTGGCCCGGTGCAGGCGACGCCCGCTGACGGCTTGCGTGCTGACTGGCTGGTGCTGGGTGAACCGCCTGATGACGCGCAGGAGCGTGTCGGCGAG
>WSSedL1CaDRAFT_10000865_pt1 | contig 19743 bp, 15 predicted proteins | sample WetSurSL1Cattail_FD_9464 | JGI IMG/M metagenome (IMG submission 9464)
CTTTTAACAACATCTTTATATCCTTCTCTGTATCCGTAATAATCGTGAATTTGGTAGCTTCCGAGCCCGTACCCGCCGTTGTCGGTATCAGAACCATAGGGGGAAATTTACCCTTAATCTCTACTCCCATGTAATCTGAAATCTTACCGCCCAGGACACTCATTGCTGCGATTGCCTTTGCACTGTCTAAAGGACTTCCTCCGCCGATTGCTGCCAGAAAATCACAGCCTGTTTGTTTCAATGCTTTTACTCCGGCCTCAATCATTTGGGTGGTAGGCTCTCCGGTGATGTCATTAAATATTTCGTATTCGATTTCCCACTTTTCTAACCAATCGGTTAGGATTTTTACTATCCCTGTTTTTGTAACGACTTTCCCGGTAACGATAAATGCCTTTTTCCCCAAGCTCCGTATTGCTGCTTCACTTGCCTCCAAAGCATTATTCCCAATGATTACACGTCCCGGTACTGTAAATTGATATGCCATAGATACACCTCTCTAGCGGTTTACTTCTGTTGGATATCTTTCGCAAATTCGGATATCCTTGCCATGCATAAAGGAGCACGTCGTATCTACGAGTGCTCCCTTGCATTAGATTTTTTATGATGCCTTATATTATCAAATTAAAATTTATTTGGCAATATGCAGTCAAACAAGAATCAATGTGCACTTGCATAGTGGAAACTTATTACTGTGATACATTATTTCTTAAAGAAATTCCTTATCTACCTCAGACAATACTTCATCCAGCTTGACGAGCTCCTCTGTCAACTGATCTTCTGTAATAATCAAAGGAGGGGCAACAATAATCATATTCTCATGTGTATAGGTCATAAACTTTTTTGCTTTCAACTTACCGAGAATCTTACCCATGATTCCTTCCGGATCTTTACCGTACGGAACTAATGCTTCTTTTGTATCCTTATCCTTAACCAGTTCCAAGGCAGCAAAAAGTCCGATATACCGCACATCGCCAACGCATTTATGTATCGCTTTCATTGCTTCCAGCTTTTCTCCGAGTAATTTGCCTACCTTGTTGACATTTCCCAAGATATCTGCTTCTTTATAATAATCAACACATGCCACTCCTGCTGCGCAAGCAAGGGGATGTCCGCTGTAGGTAAGTCCGCAGGATAGCAAATTATCATCAAAATATTCTGCTATCTTTTTACTTACAACAACTCCGCCAAGCGGAACATAACCACAGGTAACGCCTTTTGCAAAGGTTACCATATCCGGTGCTACATCAAAATTCTCAAAGGCAAACATCTTACCGGTTCGACACCACCCGGTCATTACTTCATCACAGATCATCATAATACCATACTTATCGCAGATCTTTCTTACTCCGGGCAAATAGCCCTTTGGTGGTATTATGACACCGTTAGAACCGGTAACCGTCTCCAGAACGATAGCAGCTACTGAGTTTGATCCTTCATATACAATTTGCTCTTCGAGCTTCGTAAGGTAATACTTAGTTGCCTCTTCTTCTGATTTAAATTCAATTGCCTCACGGTAAATATAGGGATCAAAAAACTTTATGAATCCCGGTATACCGGGCTCTAGCGGATACCTTCTCGGCTCTCCGGTCAGATTTCCCGAACCGAAGGAACTACCATGATAACTGCGGTATCTACTGAAAATCTTATTCTTACCTGTATACATTCTTGCCATTTTTATGGCATTCTCATTGGATTCTGCACCTGCATTGGTAAAGAACACCTTACCCATACTGTCAGGCATTAAGCTGATGATCTTCTCAGCCAGTTCAGCTCTGGATTCACTGCCATAGGAGGGTCCAATGTAACAATATTGATCAACCTGAGCCTTAATCGCATCTCCGATTGCTTTATTTCCATATCCCAGATTCAAATTAACCAACTGGGAGGACATATCAGAGTAACGAACACCGTCATAATCCCAAAAATAAATACCCTCTGCCTTCTCTACCGGAATTGGATTCAGTCCCTTTTGCTTACTCCAAGACTGTAAATTATACTGTTTCAATTTGCTTTTAATTGCATCGCTCTGCATATCAAATTGCCTCCTTTAAATAAATAAGCAGCAAGGAACTCCTATAGCTCCATTGCCACTTTGTTAACGTTATTTTAGAAGTAATTATATACAGCAATAATCAAAAATGCAATTGATATGCGACCAATCATCCTTGTGCACTTGCATAATAGGTACCGAATCTCACATTATATCCTTCATGTAATAGCCCATGTAGAGCTTCACCCGGTCCTCAAGCTCCAAGGGATTGAAGCCTGTTATACTTTCAATCTTCTTTAATTGGTTCGTCACCGTATTACGATGGATGAACAGCTTCTCTGACACAAGCTGAAGACTCGCATTGTTTTCAAAATAAATCCGCAGAAGCTTAATCAGCTCTGTATTATTTTTACTGTCATAAGCTTCTAATTTTCCGATGGTATCATAATAATAGCTTCTCAATACAGATTTATCGCTGACCGCATAAAGCACCTTATATAGGTCGAGTTTATCATAAAAGCTACAGGTTTCATTTCTTCTCTTCGCCATTTCCATGGCAGCGGAGGCCTTCTCAAAATTCTTATCCTGGTTATATAATCCCTGCTGGTTTGAGCTGATGCCCATATGCAGGTGATATGCGGTCTTATCTTTCTTAACCAGTTTTATAAATTCTCTTACAAAACTCTCAATATCCTTATTCGAATAATCTACCAACACCAAGATTAGACTCTCTTTATAAGAAAACGAGATGAACAACTCCTGTATACTTCTTGCTGTCTTTTCCGCATAATTTTCCAGTATATCCACATATTCCTGGGAGGGGATACTGTCCTTATCCTCCGCTAAGATACTGACAAAGCAAAAGTACCCATCTCTCTGATATCCATACCGCTCCATCTGCAGTACCTGGGTATCTAAATCCCCGATCTTAAAAATGATATTCTTAACGGTAGTAGCCATGCTATTCTCAACATGGTCATTATCCATAATTCTATGACAGAAATCCCTGGTCATATCAACCATCCTTGTCTGCCAAGGTATTGTAAAAAGCGGCATGTTGACTTCGTTGCAAAAATCAATTACCTCTTTCGGAATATCCTTGGTGTATGGCCCGATATTAACCACAAACGCACTGACTCCGGCATCGTATAATCTCTTCGCAAATTCTAACATCCAATCAGGCTCATGATTCAAAATACCTGCCGTAAAAACAAGCTCCTTGCCATGCAAAAAAGCACTTACGTTCAGGTCTTCAATGATGTGTACCCATTGTACCAGGTTCGTAAGTCCATTCCTTCCGGCGATCAGATTCATTTGATATAGAAAGGTTCCGTTTTTATATAGTTTTTTCACCATTATCGCCATAACATCATTCCTGCCTCTTTGAAATAAGAAAGGTGCTGCTTCTACGGCAACACCCTTGTTAACGTCAGTCTAGCATATCTTTTCCTACTTCGCAACTGATTATTACTGAGAATGTTTTTCGCTGTATCGTTCTGGGGACGGTAGTTGACAGGAATCTCGGTGACCTAAGAATTGCACGTAAACTGCAAATGCTTTCAAAATTGCACCCCATCACCGTTCTTCCCGTCAACTACCTGTCTATGGACTTTTTTACTAAAATACTAAGGATGCAATCACCGGCAGTTGCTTGTAGGTGCCAGTACACAATGATTTCTAGGTGTTAATTATCGTAAATTCAAGACTATCTTGCGAAAACTTCAGGGTCATTCCCTTTTCATTAAAGAATTTACTGACTTCTTGCTTCAAGATAGACGCCTCTTCAGGTGTTACGTTTATGTCACCAGGTGTCTGTAGGGTAAAGCTCTGACTACCGCAGAGATCATGCATGTGAACAGTATAGTTTTGCTTTTTTTCTATTAATAATTGATTCAATTCTGCCAATGTGTTATAGGTAATAATATTTCTTCCCATATATTTTCGCGCCTCCATTATACGATATTCTTTTAAACCTTACTCCGGTAAAATAGAGAAAGGGCAGATTACCTGCCCTTATGTTTCTCTTTACGTTTCTGTTCTTTTATAGCATAGAGTCTTTCTTCTTCAGCTTCTTTCATCTGCCGCGAACGAGTCATTCTGATCAGTTTATTTTCCTCGTGCTGTAGCTGTAATGCCTGCTGTGATTTCGTTCCTATACCAATATGAGTCATCTGTTTCTTTACCTCGCGCTGTTGCCGCTTCGGATTCATATGATCCATCTGCTTTGTTATGGCCTCCGTCGCGGGGCTAAAGCTTAATCTGTTCCAATTCACTAATACATATTCCTCAAGTTCATAATCTTTTGGCTCTGCTCCAAACATTATCTTGCAAGCAGATAATTGATTATCTTCCACTCTTTCACAGATACCAATCCAAAAGGGTTCCTCAAAGAATACCTGTAATATTACTGCTACTTTGTCCATGATAAGCCTCTCCTTATTTTAATGAACAAAGAACGGACAACCAAGGGGGCAGATTACTGATAACTTATGTTAATGCTACGTCTGGACTACCAACCAGAACTGTGGCAGACCGGCTGACGACGGCTGTCAATATTCGTTTTGAGACTCAAGTGAAATGGCGCCTACTTTTGCGCCATTCCCACTACGTTTTGAGGCTCAAATAAGTATATGCCTAGGAAGGAAAGGCAACCAAATGAATATATATACGACGATATACATGGCATATCCTAAAAGCGACTTTTGGCATTCGTATCAATATTTACAATGATTTAAGTTCTACTTCATCTTCTTCGTCAGCGATGACAGATTGAAGGCACAGATACGATCCATCTGATAGGAAGCTTGTTCAAAGGCGACTGATTCATAGCAGACATACAAATAGGAGCCATCAATCGCAATACCTTCATTCATCGAAGGCATTTCAACCGTATTAATCGAAGCACCCCGCGTTATTAACCCATCCACGGCATTATCAAAGTCAGGCTGATATAAATCAATTTGACGCATATAACCCCTGAGTCCTTTATAAAGTTGACAGGAGCGAGACACAATCATTACTCCCTGCTTCGTAAAGGCAACGCCCTGAACTCTGGTTGGCATGCCTATCATATCCATTTCTGTTAAGAATGGCTCTGTATCAATATCCTCAATTGCATAGCTGAACATATAGGTTGATTCAAGTTCATTATAAGAACCAATCCAAAGCCTATCCTTATAATAGGTCAGATACGAAATCGAAATATCAAGGGTACATGTAGTATTATATGTAGCCCAATAAAATGGTGACTTTTCGGCTATTGCTTCCTCTATCCAAGAAAGCGGGATCGATGATACTTTTGTTCCAGTAGGAATCCAGACATTGGTTCCGTCAAAAGCGATACCACCCGCATGTGTTTTGGAGGGCAATATCATTGTGGTTAATAATTTCTTTGTCTCCTTATCAATAATATATACGACGGAATTCTCCTCACCCTTCATGTCATAGGCTGTCATCAGTAAGTACTTGCCTGCAAAGGTTATCCCTTGAGGACACATGGCATTGCTTGCAAATCCATCAATATTGGTAACGACCATGCCCGGCATGATGTAACTCTTTGAATATTTCATATATTTTTTAAAGAAAGCTATGTCTGTATAGGAGATTGCGTTTTTAAATGCTTCTACGTCAGCAAAAAGTTTCGCCTTAGTGCTGGTTACCGGTATTTCTGTCATAACAACCGGTGTAATGGTAGATTTTTGACTTTGAAATTCCGCACCATTATAAACAAGGCGAGCGATGGCATAAAAATTATAGGTCTGATCTGAGGCAAGCTCCTCTATTGTATAGCTACAGGCACTTGATGCCTCTTGTGAAACAGCCAACATGTATCCGTTCATGTCATCTCCGATATAGATATCATAATAGGAGGCCCCGGTAACTTTATTCCAGGTTATTCTGACCTTCTGCTCACCAGCTTTATATTTAAGCAACATCTTCGCAGGATTTGTACTGGTATCAGCCACATTGGAATCAGCACCATGATAATCCTTGCTATAGACATAAGCGCACACCTTATATTGATAAGCTTTACCGGAAGATAGATTTTCATCTGTATAGCTCGTAAATGAAGTCGTATTACAAATCTTGTAATCTTTTCCCGCGTTCGTTGAGCGATAGATGATATATCCTGATGCTCCTGCTACCGCATTCCAAGATAGCGATACCGAAGTTGCAGATGTTTGGTACACATATAATCCCATAACAGCGTCCGGGGCTGTTGCTCCATAAAATAAATCCGAGAAGGATCCTCTGTATTCCAATCCCCCAGAAGAGCCAACAGCACATATCTGGATACTGAACATAGTCGCAGGTGCATAATTAAGTGAAAGGCTATTCGTATAAGCAGTTGACAAAAGTACATAGGATGCGCCAAAAGAATCCAAGGCATAGATTTCGTATCTGATTGCACCCGGTACTGCATCCCAGGTAAGAGAGACCGAATTCATATTATAGACTGTGGCGACAATGTTCGTAACCTTAGCCGGAAGTACAATAACACTTACATAGAATGTAGCCCCTTGATAGCTAATTGTTATATACTGAAGCCCAATCAGCTTGCTGTCATAACCGCTAATTGTATAATCCGTTATATATTGGTAGGTTCCGTCACTATTATGGCCTACGAGAATCATATCAGAGAAATCCAGGCTTTCACCCTGGTTGTAAGTGGTCCTTGTAGGATATTTATCGAGGGTTATATTACTGTAAGGAATGGTCACTGTACCATTGTCTGTACCGCTATCTGTCCCAATTTCCGCAGCAGTTACCTTATGTACATTAAATGTATGATAAAAGCAAATTGCTGTAATAAACATAAGTACTAATAACATTATTCTTTTTTTCATTTTGTAATTCACTCCATGTATTCTTATTTGTCAAAAGTAGTTTCCTAAAGCATTCGTGTGAAAACAAAAAACTTTTTCACCCTTAGAAGTTTGAGCCTGCGTCACTTCCATTTTCTCCTGCCTCTGGAAATGATATCAATTTATTATGGCTATCCTATGACTTAAATATGGCAATTTTATGTTACTTTTAAATTAATTTATATTTAATTAATGAATTGAGCATTCTTTGGAACTGTATGAAAAGCCTTCTTAAAAGCTCTGGAAAAGGTTGAATAATTCTTGAATCCGCTTTGAAAGCAGGCCTGCGTTACAGGACATCCGCTCTGAACCAGACTCTTTGCTAAGAGCAGCCTCTTCTCTGTTATATAATTTCCTATCGTATATCCGGTTTCCTCCTTAAAAAAGTGCATCAAATAATACCTGTTAAGATAAAAACAGGCGGAAATCTTTTCTATCGTAATCTCATCTGACAGATGACAGTTAATATAATCCAAGATTTGAATAAGTTTTGTGCTTGCGATGGAAGAATCCAAATAATTGATATGTTGAGATATAACCGTTCGATTTAATTGAATCATAAATTCTAAAAATAAAATTCTTTGATAAAGCTCATTTGCAAAGGCTTCGTCCGAAAATGAATGCTCAAGTTCAAGACATACCTGGTATAATTTGCTTTTGTCAAGGGAATGAATCCGAAGTACACTCGATTTTTCTTTCTTTGCACTTTCAAAGCAATAATTCAGATCATAATCTTCTTGCTTATAGGCATATAAAAATTGCGTGGAAACATAGATAATAATTCTCTCATAATCCGTAGCATCGATTACAGACGGACGGTGAATTTCACCGGCATTGACCAATACAATATCATAGGGCATCAAGGTATAATTCTTACCCTCAATCGAGTAATTAATATTTCCCTTCAAGAAGATGATAATCTTATTAAAATCGTGGTAGTGGAATGCAAAGTCCTTCCTCTGCCGGTCGACTAGATGAAACATTTTAAAATCATGATCTAAATATCCGAATTTTTTAAAACTGTCCATAAATGGGTCCCCCAAACCATGCATCCGCATATGTATGTTATTAGGAGCATTTGTAAATCGAGTCATCCGAAAGCTTACATTCTTTCCTATAAAACCATTATACAGCAGTATATGCAATATTCAAAGCATTATAGTGCTATTTTTTTCAAATTATGTTATATATAATATAATTAGTAGTCTAGTGCGAAAGCAGTCTCGCAAAAATCATGCGAGCCATTAGGACTATGAAAATGAATTCCATTGGAAATTCATTTTCTGCATATTTCAATTTTGTGTTTCTAGCCCAATATGGCTATGCAAATTCAGTGTTAGCGGTAAAAGGGAGGTTTCTTATATGCAGCTTACAGGAGTCTGGCTACCCATCATCACTCCGTTCAAAAATGATAAAATTGATGTTAAATCATATCAAAAACTGATTGAGCATTACAGTAACAGGGGGATTAGCGGAATTATTCCATTAGGTACTACGGGAGAGATTCCTACTCTAGATGACTATGAATTTGAAGAAGTGCTTTCAACGACAATGGAATATAACCCTAAGCATCTTCCGGTTTTTGCGGGTGTCGGTGGAAATTATACGACTAAAGTAATAAGAAAAGTCAAACTTGCACAGTCTTATGGAATAGATGGAATTCTGTCTGTCTGCCCGTATTATAACAGGCCGAGTCAAGATGGAATCTATCAACATTTTAAGAGTATCGCAGAAGAAACCGACAGGAGCATCATCATTTATAACATTCCCTACCGCACAGGCGTAAATATCGAGAATGATACGCTTCGAAGACTTGCAGAGATTAAAAACATCGTTGGGGTGAAAGATGCCAGCGGAGATATCAAACAGACAACGGCTCTGCTTATGGATCCTCCAAAAGATTTTTCAATTCTGACCGGAGAGGATATCCTATTCTATGCAACCTTGTCGATGGGAGGCCAGGGAGGTATACTCGCTTCCGCCCATCTTTTTACCGAGAAATTTGTAGAAGTATATCAGAAGGTAAAGGATAACAACCAAGAAGAAGCCCTCGATATCTGGAGACAACTTTATAAATTGATTTCCCTCTTATTTAAGGAACCTAATCCTGCACCGATAAAATACTGTCTGGCTAAGCTTGGTTTACTTGATTCACCGGAGGTTAGACTTCCGCTGACGCAGATCACAAAACAATTAGCAGATCAACTGGATTCGATTATCTTAAAACAAAGCTCAGTTAGATAAAATATTGATAAAAGTGAAGGATAGTGGGAGAATGATTATCACCCTCCTACTATCCTTCACTTCGTAAAAGTCTATAAACTTGATTATCCTTCCACACAAAACAAAATAAGAATATTAATCATTTAAATTATGTTACTTTGTCAATTCTTTTGGAGTAGATCTTTTATAATTTAAAATCAAAATAACGAATATCAAAACACCTGCTCCAATCATAACATAGCCCGTCATAAAAAACAGCTTCAGGTAGGGGGAGCTTGTTCCCGCTATCTCAAAAATGCCCTTTAACAGACTTCCTATCGTAAAGACCGCTATACCCGAATTGTAAAGGTTATAGAATAAACGATATCCTGTGAAACATATCATCCCCGGAAGCAAAAATCCAATCAGCAGATAGAATAAACCTCCAAGGATTAACGGATATAAAAACATCCAGGTCATAGCGTCAGATTTAACCCCATGTCCAAATAATGAATATACTTTATTAACCGCAAAAGCGAAAGCACTGAATAGCAGAAAGACTATCACAGTTTTGCCGTATCGATATTTATTGTCATCCATTCTAGTATCCAATATAGACAATATCGCTCACCTCTCTTTCACCAAAGGTTCTTCCATCGGTAGGTATGTTTACTACCTTACCGTTAAAATACATCGTTGAAGATCCTCCACCATCCAAATTATATGCCTCGATACAGCCTTGTTTGGTAAAGAGATCCGCAAGCTCCAAAAGAGATAAGCCGGTACTTTCCTCTGTTCGTCCGTCCGAAACGATTATCACGTAATGCAGTGGTGAAATCATTCCGATCGCCGTTCTTGGATTGCTGGACATGGAACGGGATACCTCACTGGTATTGTCTACAACAACGTTACCCTCTTTGACTAAAGCAGGCCCGAAGGATAAAATCTGCCAGATTGAGGACAGATTCAATGAATCCGTACTCGTCTCACTCTCATCAAGGATTGAAAAATCACCGGTATTATCGATGACCAGATCCTCTGCTGCTCCGGCAGTATCACGATAAAGTGTTCCGTTTCTAAGAACATATCCATAATCTCTGAAGCCATAGAAATCTCCATTGATTGCAAAGATTGCCTGGTTATTCTCCGCAATTTCCGAGGTAGCTTCCTTGATATTACGACCATAAGTATCATTAGCTAAAGCGGTCTTAAGATAAGAAATGTCTGTAATACTGATATCCGCAATATAAACTGTCGTATCATCAGCTTTCTCTGTCGTGATATTTATCTTAATATTATCATCCTGATAGGAGGTATCCGTTAGGATCTGCGCTGACTCTGAATCCTCCGTTGATGGCGCATCTGTATCTGCTTCGGTGTTGACGGTTGTATCAACAATAACTTTTACAATGGACTTCGGTATCACAAAGGTATCGAGTAGCACATAAGTAGTTGCCCCTGTCAGTAATACCGAGAAAATAATTGCCCAGCTGTATGGTTTAAATAAAAATTGCTTCATCTGCTATTCACATCCTTTTTCACTACTTTACAGTAAAATTGTGATAGAACTATGAAAATGAGATGTGAATTTTTAATTAATATTTACCAAATTCTGCGTCACTTAGTGCGATCTTAGCCTTGGATGAGGGCTTTTTATTTGTTCCCTCATCATTATGCTGCTGTCCGTAAGTGGCTCTGTCCGGTCTGCTTTCTAAATAACTCATAATTTCAGGACTCAGTTCGGAATACTTACTAAATGAGGATCGTGATTTTTTTAAACTAAACTTACTAACGGAATCCTTTAGCATCTCAGCCTGACTGGAAAGCTCTTCACTTGCTGATGCACTTTCCTCTGAGGTAGCCGAATTTGTCTGTACCACCTGTGACACCTGCATAATACCTTGATTGATCTGTTCAATTCCAATGGCCTGTTCGTTGGAAGCAACGGCAATATTACTCACCAAAGTAGCAGCTTTGGCTACATCCTCAACAATCATATTCAGCGCTTGCGCCGTTTCATTGGCTATCTTTGTACCCGTCTCCACCTTTTTAATGGAACCCTCGATCATATCTGTTGTCTCTTTTGCTGCATTTGCAGATCTAGCCGCAAGATTTCTTACCTCTTCTGCCACTACTGCAAAGCCTTTTCCATGCTGTCCTGCTCTAGCCGCCTCTACGGCTGCGTTCAGGGCCAAAATATTCGTTTGGAATGCAATCTCATCTATTACCTTAATAATCTTTGATATATTGGAAGAAGAAACATTGATCTCTTCCATAGCCTTTTGCATCTCACTCATCTGGCTATTTCCTCTAATTGCATTCAGTTTTGCAATCTCCGCAAGTTCATTTGCCTGATTTGCATTCTCTGCGTTTACTTTCGTCTGTGAAGATATCTGCTCTAAAGATGCCGTCAGTTCTTCAATTGAGCTTGCCTGTTCAGTAGCTCCTTGGGAAAGTGCAATACTTGAATCAGATACTTGTCGTGAACCTGCAGCCACCTGATCAGAGGCTGAAGCTATATTATTCAGTACCTCATTATTTTTTTCTACCATTTCATGCAACTTCTTACCTAGTAGATCCTGCTCTGAATTGATGGTTACATCTACGGTAAGGTCTCCTGTTGCAATTTTCTCTACCATCAACGCCTGCGAACGTATGTTGGAAATCATATGCCGGAAAGATTCCGCCAGATGACCGATCTCATCTTTTGAATTAATCTCAATACTTGCATTCACATCTCCCAGTGCAAGCTTATCTGCCGCCACAACCATTTTATTAATCGGTTTACTGATAATACGGGAAATAAACAGACCAAGAATTATTGCTATCAAGATACCGGCCGCAACAATGACAATCATGATAAGAATTCCACTTTTGGCTTCAGCTGCATTACTATCTGCATCGTCTTTTGCAAGGCTTACTTTACGTTCCAGCAAATTACTGCCGGTCGTCTCAATTATCTTTGCGATATCAGCTCCGTTAACGTATATTCCCTCCTCTGCCTCCTCCAGCTTTCCTGCGTTAATCAGGTTTATGATATTATCTCGGTTTTCCCTAAAGCCTTTCAGTGCTGTTTGAAAGGTTTCTAGATCCTTTAGAATCTGCGTATCCGTACTGCCTGCTTTAAAAGTAGCCATATTGGTATCAATATTACTATCGAACTCCGCTAATTTATCTATGCTGCTTTGCCTCTCAGACTCATCAATAATCAGTAGATCCCTGACAACTGCTCTTTCCTTCTGATACTCCTGGAAGATGATTGCCATATCATCCAGGGTTGAAGTCTGGTTTGTATACATTTCCGCATCCAGAGTCTCCATTTTCTGAATATTGACTATTCCAACGATTCCAACTGCCCCAGCAATCAGTGCAACAATAACAAAAGCAATCATTAATTTAACGGATATTTTCAAATTATAAAACCAACTCATATGTGTTCTCCTTTTGTATTTTTATGGGTGATAAGCTTACCTTTTATTAATAATTTCTATAACACTTCACCGATTCCATCCAAATCCTCTTCCGTTAAAAGCTTTTCACAATCGAGCAAGAGCTTTACTTCATTACCGACCTTCCCGATATTCTTTATGTACTTGTTATGCTGGCCTTTATTCATCTGCGGAGGTTCCACAATATCCTGATCATCAATGGACAGTACTTCCGAAACACTGTCAACAATAAGCCCGATTGACAACTCCATAATATCAATTACGATGATACAGGTTCGATCATTATAATCTCTGGAATTTTTCCTAAATCTTAGCCGAACATCCATAACCGGTATTATTTTCCCTCTCAGATTAATAATACCTTTGATATACTCCGGTAGCTCCGGCAGTTCTGTAATTGCCTGAATCCCTATGATTTCCGTAACATACTTTATCTCAATTCCATAGGTTTCCTTTCCCAGTGAAAAGGTTAAGAATCTACCCCTTTGGGTATCTTCCTCCATTTCTACTTGCGTATCCAATACTTCTGCCATTCATGTTTCCCCTTTCAAGTATTTTTATATTAACATCCGCCGGTTTTCATTATTATTCCTGCTACATCAAGGATTAGACTGATATAACCATTTCCTAATAATGTACAGCCAACCAGACCATTAATTTTCCTTAGTTTACGAATGTATTCCGGAAGGGTCTTCACAACCACCTGCTGCTGCCCCAGCAATTCGTCCGCAAAAATACACAAGGTCCTTCCATCCTGTTCAATCATAATGATAATTCCACAATTGATTTCGGTTTGGGCCCCTTTCACACCAAATAATTCATATAGCCTGATTACCGGATAACACTGACCTCTCACCATAATCATTTCATTACCATCTGGGTCAGTGATAATGTCTTCTATATCTGTCCGAAAAAATTCCTTAACAGAAACTGTAGGAATTGTGTAGTGTGAATTACCTACCTTGATATTCATCCCATCAATAATTGCCAATGTCAGAGGTATTTTCAACATAAATACCGTACCCTTACCCTGAACACTATTAATGACTACCGATCCTCCTACCATTTCTATATTCTTAAGCACCACATCCATTCCGACGCCACGTCCGGAGAATTCAGTAACCTCCTCATTTGTTGAAAAACCCGGAAGCAGGATTAAGTTGTATATTTCCTTTTCTGTCATATCTGCCTCCGGCCTGATAAGCAGATTGTTCTCCCTGGCTTTTTTCAGTATTCGTTCACAGTCCAGCCCTCTTCCGTCATCCTTAATTATGATAAGTACATCACTTCCTGAGCTTTTCGCTTCCAACGTTATGGTTCCGATTCTTGGCTTCCCCTTTTGTTCTCGTTCTTCCAAGGTTTCAATACCATGATCCATGGAATTTCTCACCAGATGCATCAGCGGATCAGAAATGTGCTCAATAATATTCTTATCAACTTCTGTATCTTCACCGATCAGCTCCAGCTTTACCTCTTTATCAAGCTTTTTTCCCATATCCCTGACAAGTCTCTGCATCTTATGGAAGGTCGCTGCCAGTGGTACCAGCCTTATTGCCATTACAATATCCTGGATTTCATCTGTTATTTTTTTCAACTGTCGTGATGCTTTATTAAAATTGTTTAAGACAAGTCCATTTAGGTCAGGATTTTGTAATACCATCGCCTCAGCAATCACAATCTCACCGACCAGATCCATCAACTGATCCAATTTCATTACATTCACGCTGATGATACTTGGCTGACTAGATATAGGCAGATGCTCTTTTTCTTCAAAAGTACCACCATCTCTATGCCCTGTATCGCTTTTCTTCATTTCCTCCTCAACACATTGTGTTACAGTGAAACGTTTCTTAATTTCCTCATCATTTTCCAGCTGTATAAGATCAATCTTCTTGACAAACACTGTCTGCACTAACAACTGCTGAATTAATTCATAAGAATACTGTGATTTGATATATATCTGAAAGCCATCCTTTCTGATAATATCAGCACTACCTTCATTCGTATCGATGTCCTCAGGTATATAAAGCACTTCATTTTGGGATTTTTTCAGACTATGGATAAGAGAATAAGCATGAATGTTTTCCATTGAAATTCCTTCATCAAAAAATATGATAGCTTTATATAAGTTAATTGGATTTGATATCATTTCTGTATATGTGACAATTGTCGTATCTGTACTATCTTCCTCTAATTCTAACTCTGTGTCGTTTTGCTTAATTTTTTGAAGATACTGATCAATCCGACTCTTTAAAGCAGAATATTCACCATCGGGGGTACTTCCATCCGTTATCTTTTCTAACTCTACTTTTAGAAAATCCAGACATGCAAAAATGATATCAGAAAGAATGGAATAATTAATTCCAACCGGTTTCTCCTCACGTAGGTAATAGAAAAGATCCTCCATTGAATGAGCTAGGGCAGATATATTATCAAACATCATCATTGCGGAAGAGCCCTTTATTGTATGCATAATTCGAAATATTTCACTGATTTCATCATCCGGATAACAGCTTGTTTTTTCATTTGTTAATATAATGATCTCAAGCTTCTCTATCATTTGTGTTGTCTCGAAAACAAACATTTCCATCATTGAATCGATAAAAGATTGATCTGTCACTTTTCTTCCCTTTCTTTTATACCAGCTTATTTGTTTTTGCTATAATATAAATCGCTAAATCTTCCTTAAAAGTGCCAATGACTACATTTTCTGCAATTAATGTCCTTTTTATAGAATTTATTTCCTTTTTACGTAATATCCAATACACAATTTAAGGTATTTAATTCCATGTTTTTACTATTGTGCGCATGATTTTGACAAATAATATGATTTGTATATGATCATGTAACAATATTGCTATTTTGTTACATGAATCGCAGAAATAAAGATGCAATTAATAAAATTTTAATCTATAATAAGTTCAATAAGTTAATAAAATTTTTTCTAAAAGTGGTACTAATTTATCTATGTGAAGTCAAGGACGATATCCGGAGGAGTTAAAATATGACAGTCGAGCCCATCAGAGACAGAGAGCTAATAAGCCAAATGTACTTTTATTTGGCCAATAAGGATCCGAGATACGGTTTACTATTTAAATTTGGATTAAATACCGGGCTTCGAATCAGCGACATACTGCCGGTACAATTGAAAAATTTATATACAATTGCAGGAGATTTCAGGGATTATTTTACACTTTATGAGAAAAAGACGGGAAAAGAGAAAAAAATCAAGCTTAATACTGCATTGCGTGAGGCAATCAGATATTATGCACAAGAAGAGAACCTAATGCCGGAGAGCTATTTGTTCTGGAGCAAAAAGGCAACACATCTTGGCAGGGTACAGGCATACCGGGTATTAAAGGAAGCTTCAGAAGTACTTGGAATTGAGAATTTCGGAACCCATAGTCTTCGAAAGACCTGGGGTTATTGGACTTATAAAGCATCGCAACATAATATCGGGTTAATTATGGATACCTTCAATCATAGTTCCCAAAGTATCACTCTCCGATATATTGGTATTAGTCAGGACCAGAAAGATGAACTGTATACCTTGGTGCAATTCTAAATCATCTATTCATCTCAAATAACTATAAAATTAACGTTTTTGCATCAAAATGTCCATACAATTTAAATAATATGTAATATTATGCATTTTTTTGTTGCTATATGCAATCAATTGTTATATAATTAATGTAACATTATAGCAATTTTGTTACATCGTGAATATATTTCTTGTATTTATTTAGTATTATTATATACCATTCATATCAAATCACATATGAAATAATTAGCCAAATGTCTAAATTATATTAATTTGTGCGACTTTAATCCATTTTATATCAACAAATTGAACAATCCTCCCGGATTAAACTATTATATACTTATCAGGAAGGATTGATTTTATACAAAAGGCAATATTTGTAAGTGTCTATCTGGATTTGAACTACATTATATGGATTGGATTGTAGCTTTTATCCTTCTGACTCCCGCTGAACAAGCTTCTTCTTTTTGCAGAGTAAAAGCCCTAAGTTCTCTTGTGTTCGATGCATGAGGTCCCCCACAAATCTCCTTTGAATAGCCTGGAATCGTGTACACTTTTACTCTTTCGCCATATTTACTATCAAATATACCGATTGCTCCTGACTTTTTTGCCATTTCCGGTGTCATATCTTCACAGATAACATCAATTTCATTTTTTATCGCTTCATTTACTATTTCTGATACTTTATCTAATTCGTCCTCTGTTAACTTTCGGTCAAATGAAAAATCAAAACGTAACCGTTCCTCCGTGATATTGCTGCCTCTTTGATTAATATCATTACCCAGAACTTCTCTAAGTGCTCCATTCAGTAGATGTGTTGCTGTATGCAATCTAGTTGTTTGAATACTATTATCAGCAAGACCGCCCTTAAATTTACCCCCCGCTCCTTGTCTGGACCTTTCTTGATGTTCTTTGTATTTTTCTATAAAGCCCTCCAAATCTACTTTTGTCCCACATTCAAAAGCCAGCTCTGATGTAAATTCTATCGGAAATCCAAAGGTATCATATAACTTGAATGCGAGATCGCCACTTAATATTTCTCCCTCTTCTAATTTAGAAAAATATTGTTCGGCTTTTTTTAACCCTGTATCTATTGTTCTACCGAATAATCTATATTCCCTATCCAGTTGATCCAATATGAACTCCTGATTTTCCTCAAGTTCAATATACACGGCTTTATATTGCTGAATAATTTCCATTGCCAATTCACCTAGTACATTATAATCTAGTCTAAGTTTTCTTACGAAACCGATCGTTCTTCTTATTAATCTTCTTAGGATGTATCCTTGTTCTGTATTTGAAGGGGTTATTCTTTTAGAATCCCCCAGAATAAATGTCATTGCTCTGATATGTTCGCATACAATACGAAAAACTTTCTTAGTTTCCTCCGAATAAGTAACCTCTGTCATGCCTTTTAGCTTATTCATAATGGGTATAAAAAGTTCTGTATCATAAACATTATCTTTTCCATTTATTATTGTAAGGATTCTTTCCATTCCCATTCCGGTGTCTACATTTTTCTGTAGTAATGGTACGTAGGAACCATCTATCTCTTTGTTATACTGTAGAAATACATTGTTCCATATTTCTACGTATTTGCCGCAATGACAAGCGGGACCACAGTCTTTTCCACAAGCCTCCTTACCCATATCATAAAAAATCTCGGTATCCGAACCACATGGTCCTGTCCGGCCTACCGGTCCCCACCAATTATCCTCCTTGCCATAGAAAAATATTTGATTATCGGCTAATCCCTTTGACTTCCATATTCTTTCTACTTCATCATCCCTTTGGATGAATTCATCACCTTGAAATACAGTGACTGCAATCCGGTTAATAGGTATCTGTAATTTGGTTATTAAGAATTCAAAACTCAATGAAATAGACTCTTCTTTAAAATAATCACCGAGAGACCAATTTCCTAGCATTTCAAAAAACGTCAGATGAGTATCGTCACCAACTTCATCAATATCACAGGTTCTAACACATCTTTGCACATTAACCAAACGCTTACCAAGTGGATGTAGCTCTCCTAATAAGTAGGGAACTAAGGGGTGCATACCGGCAGTGGTAAAAAGAACCGTTGGATCGTTATCCGGAAGTAAGGAAGCCGATGCTATTTCTTTGTGCCCCCTTTCTTTAAAAAACTCTACATACATTCTTCTCAATTCCTCTGCTGTCATAATCGTACTCCTTTCATTTTTTTGTAATAAAAAAAGCCCTAAGCTGATTTATTCAGCTTAGGGCGAACTATCTAGTCCGTGTTACCACCTAAATTCAAATTAAATTTGCACTCTGTCAGTACGAGGTTATTCACCGATACCGCTTTCCAAATAACGGTGGAATCTCCGTTGAAGCCTACTTAGATTACTCTGTTCGGTTCACAGCTCCGAGACTGCTTCAACACTACCTTCGTGAAGATTCGCACCACCATCTTCTCTCTGGAACTCCGGTAACATTTACTATCTCTCTTCATTGCCTTTATATTTTAAATTATTGATAGAGTATCATCCTTTACTACATTTGTCAATTTATATTAATCGATATCTTTATTATAACAAAGCCAAATTAAAAAAGGGTCACAAAAAAGGGTATTGAATACTCTTATATACTTGGATTTACGCCATCATCCGATTTCACCTTAGAATTATTACATTAACATTGTTGACATAGAAACAAAAGTTAAATACAATATTGTTAATACACCAATGGGCGGGAGGACAGGCCATGAGCAAAGAAGATCAGATTATTATGGGTTTCAGGGACTTACACAATAAGATAGATTTTCTTAATAAGTTTAAGATGGAAGACGGTCTTAAGGGTTATAAGTCTTCTGAAGTACATTTCATCGAATCTATTGGAAGGAATGTTGATTCCAACGTAACAAAACTTGCGGAGTCCTTTTATATGACTCGCGGTGCCATAAGCAAAATAGCTAAGAAGCTAATAAAAAAAGGCATTATTGAAACTTACCAGAAGCCGGATAATAAAAAAGAGATCTATTTTCGCTTGACTTCACAGGGGAACGTAATTAACAACATCCATGAGGAACTGCACAATGAGTTAAGGGAGCGGGATAAAGCCGTATTTGAACAGATAACCGAGGAACAATTTGACATTATGCTTAACTTCGTGGAAAAGTATAGTAGGCATTTGGATGCAGAAATAAAGAAGCAAGGTATAGATATAACAAATCGAAATGAATTTAAATAACTGGATTGTATCAATAAGTAGCCTAAATGGGGCTGTATCAAAACGCTGAAATATCAGCATATGATATAGCCCCATTTTTATTGTTCCTGCCAAGTGAATCAGTTTATAGATTCATATTGTTGACACGGAAACAATATGCTGTTATAGTGATTATGTTGCCAAGGAAACATTATTACTCTTTTTCGAAAGGTGGAATTGTAAATGCGTAAAAATTCTTTGTGGATCATTGTGGGGATTGTGTTGATGAATGGAATCGGGATGACAGTGGTATTCCCCCTATTGCCATTTTTACTTGGCAATTACTTGCCCGCTTCCCAAATAGTGATAGGAATGAGTGCACTGGCATCCGTATATGCGGCTTGCACTTTTTTTGCAGCGCCAATATTGGGGGCGTTGAGCGATCGGTACGGTAGAAAAAGGATTTTAATCGTTAGTTTACTCGGATCTGTCATAGGATATCTTCTGTTTGGTATCGGCGGGGCG
>WSSedL1CaDRAFT_10000866_pt1 | contig 19720 bp, 22 predicted proteins | sample WetSurSL1Cattail_FD_9464 | JGI IMG/M metagenome (IMG submission 9464)
CATCAATCAATAATCTTCAGGATCAGCTTCTTGATCGCGAACACCACCGTGTCCAAAACCAGGAACACGATGTAGGCCGCTACCGCTGTCTTGGCCAACGCCAGATCGAACGCCGGAACGGCCAAGGCCGCGTGGTTCAACATCACCGGACCGATGATCTGCGCCGCCAAAAATATCGCGGTCGCCAGCACCGGAATGATGATCACACCGGCGAACTTGTTGGTGATTAGACCGAAAAACAAGGCGATCACGGCGACGTAAATGTACGTCGGCGAAACCAGCAGACTGTGCAGAAATCCGACGAAATACGGCGGAAAGCTCGTAACGATATGCATGATTAGACCCCCTAGCCCAAGCCAGCAGTCTACGCCAACTCGGCCGCAAGCGCTATCGCGTCAGTGGCGTGCGGCGACGGTTTTCAGGAGCCGGGTTCTGAGGAAATAAAACGCCACAATCAGGACCACATAGCCGACGTAGATCGCTAGCCAGTTGTGCCAGGTCGTCAGGTCCAGCAGCGCCGGAAGCCGAATCTGGGCGCCGTGGTCGATCGCCGGGGCCAGCATCAGCGCGATGATGTGAAAAACCAGCGCGGCCAGCGCCATTTCCCAAAGTTTCCTCCAGGCCGAAAGCTGGAACGATGCAATCAAGGCAATTATCAGCCCAAGCACGACGTTGACCTGATTGAATCCCGACCGGAACAGGTCGAGCACCGGCGTAAGAAAATGTTGGATCGTGTCCATCGTTTTGCCCCTCAGCATTAACCAAACCGGAGCAGACAACAGACCACGGGCATTTTCAATTCGGACGTGACGAGATTTTAAGGCGGAACTTAGCTGCCGAGCAGCGTGCGCCAGCCGAACACCAAGACCCCCAACAGGCCGCCGAGAACAAACAAGACGAAGAAGAGGATGGCGCAGCCAAGTCCGCAGCCGCCGCAGCCAATCGCGCGCAGGAACGGCGGCGGGTTGATATAAATCCGGGTCTGTGGCGGGCGGAAGGGATCGGACATCGAAAAAACAACTAAGCAACGGTCGTGCTTAGCCTGTTTCGGTGCCGCGACCAAGGGTTGACAGACAGGCGCCGTCCGCCCTGCAAAAAGCCCTCACGCGGGTTTGCCGCGCTCACCTACCATTTCGGCGAGCCAGCCTTGCGGCTCGTCGTCGATGTCGAAGGTGAAGTGGTTCGGAACCGCTTTCACCACTTCGAGTTCCGGGTACTTGGCTTTGATCTCGTCGATCGTGCGCGCCTTGACGACGCCCCACACGCCAGCTTTGCCGAAGTCGTACGAAACCAGAAAATCGATCTTATTTTGCATCAGCCTATCATCTCCAAAGCCACCGCCGTTGCCTCGCCCCCGCCGATGCAGAGCGATGCAACACCTTTGTTCCATCCGCGCCGCTTAAGCGCGTGTACGAGCGTAACCATTCACTTCGACCACGTCCTCGACCGTTCTGCCGGCCAGACCTGAGGATTTGCGGCCCGCCCCAACCGGGGATCTGCACGGCTCCATTGCGAAGCTCGCTGGGGGACGATACGCGCACTGGCCTTAATGCTCCGTGACCGGACCGCGGTTTCCGAGCCAGGAATGAGGACGCCGGGGACCGCGAGGGGCCCGATTTCGTCGTCAAAATTGCCATCCGCTTCGGCGCGCCGGACCTGGACGCGTGATTTCGCGGCATGGCCGGCAACGGCGGCGGCGCCCGAAGCGCGCAGGCAGAATGCGGCTGCGAAACAGGAATATTCAACTCACCCCGTGGGAATTGAAGTGGGCGCCGTAGGCTTTGTCGCTTTCCTGGATGTGGTGCTTCAGCCAATCGCGCAGCAAATTCAGCGTTTCCATGCCGAGACCGGCCGTGCCGGCCTGGAACTTCTGGATCTCAACCATCACTTGGGCCTTGAGCTTTTCATGCTCACGCTTGTGGGCGGCGGCACCGGGGTAATTGGTCTCGGCGAAGAACGCCTCCTCGCGCTGAAAATGCTCGACCGTGTAATTGGCGAGCTGGCGCAGGATACCGCCGACGACGTCATTGCTGTGTCCGGCCAACATACCGGCATGCAGCTCGTTGATCATCGCGATGAGCTTCTTGTGGTCCTCGTCGAGCACGCGGACGCCGACACTCATCGCGGGGTTCCAGGTGAGCAACGGCATGGCGTGCCTCTCCTGTGTGACGTGTCATTATACGCTTTTTGGGAATAGTTAAGAATTATTCCAATTCGATAGTAGACGACATCCCAAACTGCTGGAGCAGATGGTCGTGCATTGCGCCGCTGTGGTGAACGCCCCGACCCCACAATCTGACCACGAATCAGATGCCCCCGGCACAACGCAGGGGGCAGCTTGGAGACATACATCAATTCGGGAAAAGACTGGTGCGGCCGAGAAGATTCGAACTTCCACAAGATTGCTCCCGCTAGCACCTCAAGCTAGTGCGTCTACCATTCCGCCACGGCCGCAGCGTCGGGGCGCGGGGTGTAGCAAACCCCAAAGCGCTTGTGAAGGGCTTGGAATTCAGCCGAAAAACGCCGGGGTGGGGGGTACGGGCGGCAAACCGCCGCGCCTGTGGCTTACTTTCCGCAATACAGCTTATAGAGGAGCCGGACGATCCGCAGAACCTTGGGATCGGCAACGCTGTAATAGATCGTCTGGGCCTCGCGCCTGGTGTTCACCACCCCGTCCTGGCGCAGCCGCGCCAAGTGCTGCGACAGCGCCGACTGGCTGAGGCCGGAGGAAATCACCAGATCGCCTGCGCTGCGCTCGCCGGAGGCGAGTTCGCACAGGACTTTGAGTCGGGCGCCATGGGACAACGAGCGCATCAGCCGCGCCGCCTCATCGGCCCGGCGGCCCATCGCCTGCAATTGTTTTTCGCCGTTTGCAGCCACGCGCGCGTTCCTTAGCTTCCCCCGTATATTAGAACGCGCTAATATTTCAATCAAGCGTGGCAGATCGTGGGCCGGTACTGGACGCATCGAAGCCTTTGAGCATATGGCGCAAGGGGCCAACGTATGCAAAGTTGATTTTCTGCAACACCTTGTAAATACCGGTTGCAATCGTTTGCAATAATTTCCCGACTATAATAGTATCGCTACCAACTCGGGAAAACCGAGGTCAAGCGATCACTTGGTTCCACCTAAAGAAGAACCAGGACTATCTAAAAAAATCTAACGGGAGAGATGCAAATGCAACGTCCAGCTGGACTACTTACATCGGCCTGCGTTTTAGCGTTCGCAGCGGGCGCGATCAGCGTTCCGATTTTTGCACAGACCACACCAAGTGGCGACTCGGCCGAGACCATAGAAACGGTACTCGTTACAGCCTCCAAGATTGGAACTCAGTCGCTGCAAGCTACGCCGCTGGCCATCCAGGCCTTCAGTGGTGAATCACTCAAGGTCAAGAACGTCATCGACGTGGGTTCCTTGATGTCGTCGATCCCGGGCGCCGCGCCGGGGCAGGACAATTCGAACTCCGCGCGGTCGTATACCATTCGCGGTGTCGGTACGAGCACGTCCACCAACGGCGACTCGCCGATCGGTTACTATCTGGACGACGTTCCGTTCAACGTCCCGAACTTCGGTATCGCACCGCCAATCCGGTTTCTCGATATCGAACGTGTCGAAGTCCTGCGCGGTCCCCAGGGCACGCTGTACGGCCAAGGTTCGGCCGGTGGTACGATGATTTTCCACTCCCGCCAACCGGACTTGGAGAAATTCCAGGTCGGTGGCGACGCGCAAACGTCGAGCACGGTCGGCGCGCACGAACTCAACTACGATTTCTCGGGGTTTGTTTCGGTCCCGCTGGTTGAAAACAAACTGGCCCTGCGGGTCAGTGGCGGCGTCTCCTACACGGCCGGTTACACCGACGTGTATTACGGCGCCGACACCGCCGCGACGGTGACGGGAAAACCGGACCAGAAGGACGCGAACTTTTCTCACAACCAGGACCTGCGGGCTGTCCTGCTCTGGACGCCGATGGACAAAGTGTCGGTCCAAGCCCAGTTCTGGCAGTTCCGTCCGACCCAGGAGTACGCCAGCTACGGCCGGTCTCTGGATCCGTCCTACATGATCAATACCGGTGGCGTGCGCGGCTATTCGTCGAGCAACTTCCGGCTTTACAGCTTGACGACCAACGTCGATTTCGGCTTCGCCGAGGTCACAAACATTGCCAGCTACGTCGACGGTAATTTCGGCTACCAGTATCCGATCGGCGACGGCGGCATTTTCTCATCCTTTTTCTATCCCACCAACTTCAGCGAAGAAATTCGCATCCACTCGTCTGGCGGCCCACTGCACTGGTTGATCGGCGGCGCCTATCAGGATGGCGAAGGTCCGCAGATGAATACGCTGAAAACGTCGGCGGTGGAACTCCATCCTGATAATAACTCGATTGCCACCAACGGAGCGCTGTTCGGCGAAGTCAGCTACGATCTGCTCGATGGCAAGCTGGTGCCGCTGGCCGGCCTGCGCCTCTATACGGAAAGACGCGCCTACGCCGATTCCACGTCCGAAAATCCGGTGAACCGGGACGTGCTGACTTGGCGCCTTAACTTGTCCTATCTGCCGAACGAAAACCTGACGATGTTCGTGACCGCGGCGACCGGCTTCCGGTCCGGGATGATCCAATCTAAGTTGCAGGCCGATGCGGTGAGCGACGTCGGCGTTCCCTCCTCAACATCCCTCAACCCAGAAACTCTCACCAACTATGAATTCGGTGTGAAGTGGCTCACCGACGACGGCAAGCTGTCGATCGCCGCTAACCTCTACCGCATCAATATGAAAGGCCTGATCACCAGCATCGCGACCAACATCGATAGCGTGAACGGCTACGCCAATTTCGGCAACGCCCATACCGACGGCGTCGATCTCGAAGTCAACTGGCATACCCCGATCAAGGGCGTATCGCTGGGCTTCATCGGCAATTTGAACGACGGCCAATTCGACTCGGTCAACCCCTATGCTCAGGAAAAGCTGACCTACATCACTCCGGGTTCGCGACTGGTCAATGGCATCCGGAACAATTGGCAGGTTAACGCCAACTACAACCGAAGCCTTACCGACAGTGTTGATCTGTTCGGCAATTTCTCGTGGAACCAGTACGGTAACCGGTTCATGTCGTCGGGCATCTTGGTGCCGGAATACGGTGTCGCCAATGCGACGGCCGGGGTGCGCTACGATACCTGGGAGCTTGCTTTGGTGGCGAGCAACCTTGGGGACGAGCGTGGACCGTCGAGCGTATTTTCGGAGACGACCTTGATCGGCGTGACGCCGCGTACCATCGGCATCCGGCTGCGTAAAACGACGGACTAGCCGGAACGTAATGTCGTAGTCGGCGGCGAGCGCGTGATTATTCAAACGCGCTCGCCGCACACGACAGCGGATCGCTTCTTTTCGCTGCCAAAGTACAGAGCCGGCGACACAGGCGACCTCGGTGCGCTTAGCCTGATATTCAAGCCAAAATATCCGCACTAACAATTTCCTCCGCTGGTAAATGCCGCTACGGTGTCGGTGACGCTTGCTTTGGATCATCCATGCCTGCCCTCACCTTCATCCCGCCTGCCGATTTTTCTCATGTGGTGCGGTTCACGCCGCTTGTCTCCATCGATCTCATTTTGCGCGATCCGGAGGGGGCGGTGCTGGTGGGTTTGCGTACCAACGAGCCAGCCAAGGGATTTTGGTTTGTGCCCGGCGGGCGTATCGGAAAGGACGAAAGGCTGGCGGACGCCTTCGCGCGGATTCTTGGTGTCGAGACGGGGCTGTCGATCCCCATTTCCCAAGCGCGGCTCTTAGGGGCCTATGAGCACTTCTATGACACCAACCGCTTTTGCGAGCCTGGCTATGGCACGCATTACGTGGTGCTGGGATACGAAATGAATCTGGAATCACGCCCGGACATTGCGCTGAACGAGCAGCACAGCCGGGTCCAGTGGATGGCCGTGCCGGAGCTTCTGGCGGCGCCAGACGTGCATGAAAATACCAAAGCTTACCTTCGCTAAATGCCTTCGCCGTCGATGCCGACATGGATGCCGCATTCGTCTTTTTCGAGACCAGCCCAACGGCCGTCGCGGTAGCTTTCGCCATCCTTGATGCGGCGCGTGCATGGCATGCAGCCGATCGAGGGATAGCCGTCATCAACCAAGGGATGGCGCGGCAGATTGTGGGCTGCGAGATAATCGTCAAGCTGCTCTTGCGCCCAGCCGGCCAGCGGATTGAAACGGAAGCGGCCTTCGAAGAACTCCACGGCTTGCATTTCGGCGCGGGCCTGGGTCTGGAAGCGCTTGCGGCCAGTGATGGAAGCGTCGAAACCTTCGAGCATGCGGCGCAAGGGAACGACTTTGCGGAACGCGCAGCACGCATCGGGGTCCTTCGACCACAACGTCCCTTCGGGATCGAACTGAGCCCGATCGGCCGGATGCGGCGCCACAGCACGCAAATCGCCAAGGCCGAGAAGTTCCTGCAGCCGGTCGCGGTAACGCAACGTCTCGCCAAACAGCTTACCGGTATTGAGGAACAGAACCGGTGTGTTGGGATCGATTTCCGCCGCCATGTGCAAAAGCACGGCCGATTCCGATCCGAACGACGAGACCAGCGCCGCCCGCTTGGGAAACGCCGTTATGGCGAGCGCGACGATGCCTTGCGCGTCACGACCCTTGGCTTCGGCCTGAAGCCGCTTCAAACGCACCTCGGTGGTCTGGTCGAGAACTTCACGCCGATCGCCGACCCGCGGCGCCCCGCTGATGACCGTTACCGCACTCAACGCAGCCAGCCCTTCTCTTCAATGATTTTTCGTGTCCGGACGGAGATGTCCCCGGCCGAAACGCCCTCGCCGCGCCAACGCTCACGCGCGTCACCCAATTCCACCGATCGCGCGTCCCACTCGGGACCGAAATGCTGCTCCAGCCACTCGCGCAAGCGCCGCGCCAGTCCAGGGGCACGGCCGCGGGTCGAGACGCTGAACAACAGGTCGCCGCGGCGCAGGATGGCCGGAACATGGAAATCGCATAGCAATGGAATGTCCTCGACATTGACAAGAATGCCGGCCCGGCGGGCGCGCAGTGCCAGAGCCTCAGACCGTTCCGCATCGAGTCCGGCAACGAAAAGGATCGTAAGACCGCCGAGATTGGCCTCAGGACCGATTGCGATGGGCGTGGTACCTGCCCCGGCCAGCAGCGCGCGGCGGCGCTCCAAGGCTTCACCTTCGCCTGCCAGGCCGATTTTGGCCGAATTTGGAGTCAAAATGATTGGAAGCACAGCCCATCCTCAAGGAACTACATTGAAGTAGGAGCCTTAGAGGAAAAATGCAAGAACTGTATGTGTAATTACTATAAAGCCAGTAGAGATATGTATTTTAGTTATAACCGCGCAGGATCTCGAGCACGGACACCCCGATCCTATCGCCCTGGATGACGATTTCGCCCCGCGCGATCGGCTTATCATTGGCCAGGATCAGGACCGGGTCGTCCTGGCAGGAGTTAAGCTCAATCACCGCGCCGCGGCCCATCCGCAAAAGCTGGTGCATGGGAATGACCGACCGGCCCAGCACTACGGATATTTCAACTTTGACACTTTGGAGATTGTTCAGCATGGGTCATACCCTGGAGAGCGAAGCACATGCTTAGGCTGCCATGCTTTCCCAACCGTTAATTGCCACCCCACAATGGACCATCCGCCCGGGTCTGCTGCCCTATCCCGAGGCTGTGGCCTTCATGGAGGCGCGCGCCGCCGCCATCGCAGAGGGCACCGCCTCCGAACTGGTCTGGCTGGTGGAACACCCGCCGATCTACACCGCCGGCACCAGCGCCCGCGCGGAAGACCTGCTCGACGCCCGCTTTCCCGTGTTCAAAACCGGACGCGGCGGGCAATTCACCTATCACGGCCCCGGCCAGCGCGTCGGCTATGTGATGCTGAACCTTCGCTCGCGTGGCGGCGACGTGCGCCGCTATGTCCACGACCTCGAAGAGTGGCTGATCCGGGCGCTCGCCCGCTTCGATGTCAAAGGCGAACGGCGTGAGGGCCGGGTCGGCATCTGGGTGGTGCGAGGCTCCCGCGAAGACAAAATCGCGGCCCTGGGCGTGCGCGTGCGCCGCTGGGTGACCTTTCATGGCGTCGCCTTGAATGTGGCGCCGGACCTCTCGCATTTCGGTGGCATCGTGCCCTGCGGCATCCACGGCTTCGGCGTGACCAGCCTGGCCGATCTCGGCGTCAAGGCAACCATGGCCGAGGCTGACGTGGCACTCAAGGCCGCCTTCCAAGAGGTGTTCGGGCCGGTGGCCTGAAGTTACGGCACCAGTTTCATCACCAACGGCACCAAGACCGCGGTGAGCAGGCCATTCAGCGCCAGCGCCAATCCGGCGAAGGTGCCGGCGACTTGGCTGTCATGAAAGGCGCGCGCGGTGCCGATGCCGTGGCCGGCCAGGCCTGAGGCAAAGCCATGCGCGGCGTGATCGTGGACGCGCAACAGACGCGTGAGCGGCAGCGCGATGATGCCGGTGAGGATGCCAGTGACGACGACCATCGTGGCGGTCAGCGACGGCAAGCCGCCGACGAGCGCGGCGATGCCCATGGCAATCGGCGTGGTGACCGATTTCGGCGCCAGCGAGGCCAGCACCACATGGGGCGCGCCAAGCAGCCAGGCAATCCCAACGGCGCTGACGATGGCGGTGAGCGATCCGGCGACCAAGGCGAGCAGGATCGGAACGGCGAGCCGGCGCATGCGCTTGAACTCGGCCGCCAACGGTACGGCGATCGCAACCGTTGCGGGGCCGAGCATGAAATGCACGAACTGGGCGCCTTCGAAATAGGTCGTGTAGGGCGTCTTAGTGAACCACAACAGCGCGGCCAGCGGGATCATGGCGACCAGAATCGGATTGGCGAGCGGATGGCGGCCGGTTCGCTTGGAGATGACATCGGCAAGCACATAGGCCGCGAGGGTTGCAAACAGCCAGAGCAGCGGACTGGCCGACAGATAGACCCAAAGCCGAACTACATCCTGGCTCATTCGCGGTCCTCCAGCTTCATGTGGTGGACCACGAAACGAAACACCAGCGCCGTAACCGCGATCGCCAAAACGGTCGATCCCAGAATCGCCGCGCCGATGGCGAGGCCTTGCTTCTGGAGCAGCGGCAGGAACTGCACCACGCCGACCGCCGCCGGCAGGAACAGCAGCGACAAATTCCCGAGTAGCACCGTCGCCGCCGCCTCGCACATCTTGCGCAGCCGGACACTGGCGATGCAGCCGATGGCGAGCAGCGTCATGCCGACAACAGGCCCCGGTATGCCGACATGCAGCACGCGGACGAGAACTTCCCCCGCAAGTTGGAAGCCGAGCAGGAGGACGAAAGCTTGTAGCATCAGTAGGTCGAGGCCAGCGAGAAGCCTTTCCGCGTGGGCGGATCGGCACGGTGAAGTTCGATGTTGGTCACTTTGGCGCCCGTCGGCCCGCGCATACAACAGCCGACGAACTCTTCCACCTGTAGGTTCGGGCCGGAAACGAGGAGTTCGACGGTGCCGTCGAAGACGTTGCGGACCCAGCCATCGAGGCCGAGACGGCGCGCTTCCATGATGGCGAAATGGCGATAACCAACGCCTTGCACGAAACCTTCGATTTTCACGCGCAAGGTGGTGAGGTCATCTTCGGCAGTCATAGCGTGTCCTTTACCCTCCGACATTTGCATGCGCAAAAAACTGCCGCAAGACCTCAAACGAATTCGAGAATGACATCGTTGAGCGCGAGATTGTCGCCGGGCTTGACCTTGATCTCGCCGATGACGCCATCGCGTTCGGCGATCAGCACATTCTCCATCTTCATGGCTTCCACCACCGCCAGTGGCTCGCCGGTTTTCACTTCTTGGCCGCGGTCGACGACAATCGAAACGACCAGCCCCGGCATCGGGCAGAACAGCTTTTTGGACGTGTCGGGTTTGGCGCGCTTGGGCATGAATTTGGCAAGTTCCGCCGCCCGCGGCGCCCGCACCGCGACCAGCGCCTGTTGGCCGCCTTGACTGAGGCGATAGGCACCGGGCAGACGCGTGAGCTGGATGGCGTATTCCTGACCCTCGTCGCAGAGGCGCAGCACCGGCTGGCCCGGACGCCAGTTGATCCCAGCGCTGTAATCGGCACCGCCCATCTTGCAGAACAGTTTTCCGCCGGTGAGAAAGGCATCATCCACTGCGAACTGTTCGGCCTCAAGCGCCACCGTGAACTTCTCCGAGCCGTGGAATGGGCCATTGAGGGTGCCGGAGATGCCGCTGGCGCGTTTGGTGCGCGCCAGTTTGGCCGCCACCGCCGCCGCCACGAACCGCCGTTTGGCCACCGCGTCCATGGCGCGGCTTTTGAATCCTTGGGGAAATTCTTCGGCGATGAAGGCGGTGGAAAGACGGCCTTCGCGGAAGCGGGCGTTGTGGGTCAGCGCACTCAAGAAGGCGACGTTGTGCTTGATGCCGGAGAGGACGAATTCGTCGAGCGCCACGCTCATGGCATTGACCGCTTCCACCCGCGTCGGCGCATGGGTGGAGACCTTGGCGATCATCGGATCGTAATAGATGGTGATGTCGTCGCCTTCGTGCACGCCGGTGTCGATGCGCAAGGTCGCGGCGCCGATCATGCCCTCCTCCGGCGCGTAATAATGAACCAGCCGCCCCGACGACGGTAAAAATCCACGCGCCGGATCTTCGGCATAGATGCGCGCTTCCAGCGCCCAGCCCTGCCATTTGACGTCTGGCTGCGCCAGCGGCAGTTCCTCGCCCGCGGCGGCACGGATCATCAGCTCGACGATATCGAGGCCGGTCACCATTTCAGTGATGGTATGCTCCACCTGCAGGCGGGCGTTCATTTCGAGGAAGTAGAAGTTCTTGTCCTTGTCGACGGCAAATTCCACCGTGCCGGCGCTGTCGTAGCCAGCGCTCCTGGCGAGGGCCACCGCAGCGGCACACATCGCGGCGCGCATCTTGGGATCGACGAAGGGCGACGGGGTTTCCTCCAGCACCTTCTGATAGCGGCGTTGAATCGAGCATTCGCGCTCGCCGAGATGGATGACATGGCCGTGGCGGTCGCCGATCACCTGCACTTCGATGTGGCGCAGCGGCGAAATATATTTCTCAAGGAATAAACGGTCGTCGCCGAAACTGGTGCGCGCCTCGTTGTGCGAAGATAGCAGCGCCTGGCGCAAATCCTTTTCGCTTCTGACGATGCGCAGGCCCTTGCCGCCGCCGCCCGCCGAAGACTTCACCATCACCGGATAACCGATCTCCGACGCAATGCGGGCGGCATGAGAAACGTCGATCACTTCACCGACATAACCGGGGATGGTGACGACACCCGCCGCCTTGGCGAGCTTCTTCGAATAGATCTTGTCACCGAGACGCGCGATGGCCTCGGGCGAAGGCCCGATGAAGGCGAGCCCTGCCACGCGTGTGACGGCTTCGGCAAACGCCTGGCGCTCCGACAGAAAGCCATAGCCGGGATGAATTGCCTCGGCGCCAGTGGCGCGGGCCGCTTCCAGAATGGCATGGGTGTTGAGGTAAGACTCGGCTGCGGGAGCCGGTCCGATGGCGACGGCTTCGTCGGCCAGTTCGGTATGCAAGGCGCCGCGGTCGGCATCGGAATGGACCGCCACTGTGGCGATTCCCATCCGCCGGGCGGTCCTAATGATTCGACAGGCGATCTCGCCCCGGTTGGCAATCAGAATTTTCTTGAACACGCGTCCCTCTACCCGGCTCGATTTTTCGGGGCGTGAACTGCATTCTCTCTGTCCTGTTGCTTTTAGGTGCTCAAGAGGCTGAGGTAAACCCATGCTAGCTCTAACTCTCCTCAGCACCCAGCTTGCGGCCGTGCCCCGCCGCCTCGGCCTCAATTTGTTTCGCATGCACATTGAAAACGGGGTGTTTGTTTCCCTGGGCATGGCGGCGGTGGGGGGCGCCTTTGCCCTCGCCTTCGGGCGGACGGACGCCGTCCTGGCGGCATCGGGGGCCTTGTGCGCGTCCATTGTCGACCGGCCCGGCCCGCTGCCGGTCAAAGCCCGCATGTTCACCCTGGCGGTGGCGGGCGCGACGACCCTGGCCTTCCTCACCATGGCGTCGAACGGGCGCCCGGTGATGATGGGCCTATTGGTAGCGGCCATGAGCGTCGTGTCAGGCCTAGTGTCGGCCTACGGCCAGCGGGCGATCGGGCTTGGCGTTGCCGCCATTTTGGCTATCTTGTTCGGCATGGTGGCCAATCAGACGGCACTGCTGCCGATGTCCGGTTACCTGACCTTCTTCGCCAGCGGCGGTATCGCCTATGCGCTGTTCGCGCTGGGCGCCTCGGCCGTACTCGACGATCGCAACCGCCGCACCTTCCTCAGCGAGGCCGTGCACGCCTTCGCCGCTTACCTCTCGGCCAAGGCGGACCTCTATGACCCCGGCACCGAAACCGATCAGGCGCTGCGGGCGCTGGTCGCGGCGCATGCCGGGTTTATCGAGAAGCTTCAGGCGGCGCGCGATTTCATTTTCCTGGGGCGCAAGTCGGCGGCGCGGCGGCGCTGGATGGCGGCCTTGCTCGCCCTGCTCGATTGCTTCGACACCATCGTTTCGAGCGATGCCGATATTGAGACTTTGCGCAATTCCGGGATCACCGGCCTGTTGGTGCGGCTCAAGACCCTCACCGCCGCGTTCGCCGAGGATTGCGAGGAACTGGCGCTGGCGCTGACGACGCCGGGCATGCGGTTCGACTTCAATGCCCATGCCGACGAGATCGCAGCTTTACAAGCCGAAGTCGAGCAACTGGCGGCGACAAGCTGGGGGCGCGAGACGCTGGCGACCTCGGCCTTCCGTTCGACAGGACACAAGATCGCGCTTGGCATCGCCCGCCTGGAACGGCTGGCGCAAGCCGCCGACCCTGACGCCGATGCCCGCACCATCCTGCCCGATGTCGATCTCGAAGCCTTCGTCCATCGCGACCGCATGGACCCGCGCGTGCTTGCCTCCCAGCTCAAACTCAGCTCGCCAGTGCTGCGCTACACCATCCGCCTGACGGGCGCGATGACCTGCGGCTACCTTCTCACACTGTTACTGCCCGGGATGTTACACGGCGGCTGGGTTCTGCTCACCACCATGTTGATCATGCGAGCGAACTACAGCGTCACCAAGCAGCGCCGCAATGACCGCATCGTCGGCACCGCCGTCGGCTGCATCGTCGCCGCCCTTTTGGTGCATTACATACCGCGCGATTACCTGTTCCTGCCGGTGATCCTGACGGTCGGTGGCGCCCACGCCTTTGCCACAGTGGATTTCCGCGTCACCGCCTTGTGCGCCTCGATCACCGCTCTGTTGCAGCTCCATTTCTTCGGACCCGACGTCGCGCCGGGGGCCATACTGGTGCTGGAGCGGCTGGCCGATACGCTCGCCGGTGCGGGACTGGCGTGGGGCTTCAGCTATCTGCTGCCGAGCTGGGAATGGAAGAACGTGCCCAAGCTGATAAATACGATGATCGGTGCCGACCGCGCTTATGCCGCCCTGTCGCTGGCGCGCCGCCACAACGACCACGACTTCCGGCTGGCCCGCAAGCGCGCCAATGACAGCGCCGCCAATCTCGCGATGACGGTGCGCCGCCTCGCCGACGAGCCCAAGATCGACCGCAAGGTACTGGCGGGTCTCAACGACCTCATCACCGCGAACTATCTGCTGGCCTCCGACCTCGCTTCGATGCGGGTGTTGTTCCGTACCCGCAAGAGTGAACTCGATCCCGACGCCACCGAAAAGCTACTTACCACGGCGCGGAGCAATATCGACGCCACGCTGGAGGCCCGCACCGCCAAGCAATCCCGCAGCGACCGGCTGTCGCGGCGCAGCCTGGGCGCCAGCCTCGGCGGCCACAACGCCATGGTATCGCTGACACGGCGGCTGATCCACATCGAACGCACTGCCGATCGCGTGGCGGCCTTAGCGGCAAAGATACCGCGGACCAACTGATGTGCCGGTCAATTTTCCGAGCCGTGCTAACGCTTACCTTGCGCCGCCCGGCGGCCGCTTCATGACAAGCGTGGGTTCGTCCTCATAGATTGTTTCATACCAGCTCTTGAAGCCGCATTTCTCGGCAACGCGAACGGAGGCGAAATTCGCTGGCGCCACGATGCAGAACATCGCCGGATTGCCGAGCTTGGCATCGGTCCAGGCGAGCGCCGCCTTGGCCGCCTCGGTGGCCAACCCGCGGCCGTGAAAGCGCGACGCCAAAGTCCAGCCCGCCTCCGGCATATCCTCGATACGCGGGGTCATCTCGCGCCTCACCTCGAAGGTGCCGATCATACCGACATACGCACCGGTGGCCTTCTCTTCGAGCGCGAACATGCCATAGCCCTTGACCGCCCACATGCCGAAGCCGCGCAGGAACCGGCCCCAGGCTTCCTCGCGGCTCATCGGCCCGCCGTGGAAATGGCGCCGCACGTCGGGGTCTTGCCACACCGCCAGCATGGCCGCGAAATCAGCCTCGCGATGGGCGCGCAGGATCAGGCGTTCGGTTTCAAGAGTCGGGATGGCAAGATCGGCGATCGACATGGTGGTTTCAGCGTTGGGTGTTAACCGGAGCGTTCAAGCTATAGGACCGCGTGAAAGCGACCAGCGCAAGCGGTTGATCTTTGTTTTCCGGAATCCGCGAAAACCTGCCTCCCCCCACCCCCCGGCAAACGGACCGGCACGGCGAGCAAACTGCCGGAATCAAAATCGAATAGCTCTAAGGTGAGGGTCTTCGCGACCGATATGCAGGATCAAACAGCGGCGCCGAACGGGGCGTCTTACGGATATGGGAACGGCGGGGCGAAACCGCAAGAGGCAACATTCAGATTGTCGAGATGTCGAGCATGGTGCGCATTATTGATTCACGTGGAGGCGCGGAGCGGCCTGCGTTTCCTGGAGAACGATGGTGCCGGTCAAGCAAGCCGCAGAGACGAAACAGGCATCCCGCTCCGTGACTCTGCGTGAAAATTCTTCTGCCCGCGTTACACTGGGAGTTTTTACTTTGACCCCAATTAGGCGTTCTTCACAAAAGTGAAGCGAGTTCTTCCGCAATTTCCTTAACTGTCTTCAGCGAACTATTCAGTGCAACTTTGTCAGCGAGGGTCGGACTTCTTGCTGCAACTTCATCCTTTGTCACATGGTGCCATATTGGCAAGATCACCTTTTGGCCTCCGACTTCAATTGCAGTCAGTCCATCCAGTTCTCTTTGTGGCCATTCCTTAGCAAAGAACTTATCCGAAAGCACTACAACGCCAAAACGCGATCGTGAAATGCCATGGTCGATTTTTCTACGTAAACTATCCCCGACGCTGAGCTGTTGCTCGTCATACCAAACTCGGCATCCGCGTGTTTCCAATTCCTGCACTAATGGGCGAACGAACTCGTTCTTATCTTCACTGGCATGAGAAATGAAGAAGTCGTATTCCTTCGTCACTGAAGATATCCCCGTGGTATATGGTATATTTGCGTCGTGCGCCGCAACAGCTATCTTAGTGGTTTCAAACTCGCGACGAAGTTCTCTCTCTCTTTGCAGTCGCTCCCTATGCTGGCGCTTGTCAAGATCGTCTACTCGCTTACGTTCTCGTTCTTCTTCATGAGCAAGCGCCATTTGCCGCCGGTGCAAATCATCGCTCTTGCGGGCCAATTCGTCGTGTAGCTTCGACTTTTCACGCTGTATATCGGACAATTCTTTCTGCGCGCGCTCCAGGTCTCTCATCTTCGACTGTATAGAAGACGCACTCAACCGGCCATTTAGGTCACCTGTGATCCTGCCGATTCGTCCCGTGATATCCGCTTCTTTTCGACTTTTGTCAGATAATTTTTGATGTATGCTAGCAACATCTTTTTGAGCTTGAACGACAGAATGCTGTGCTGTGGCGACACTCATTTCCCCTCCTGACTACAACCCCTATAGCGGCTCATTCCCATGCTTTTTCCACACCGGCTCGACTTGTTTGTTGCGCAGCATGCGCAGCGCGCCGGCCACGCGTTTGCGCGTGTTGTGGGGGCGGATGACTTCGTCGACCCAGCCGCGCGACGCCGCCACGAACGGGTTGAGAAACTTGTCTTCGTATTCTTTGGTGCGGGCGGCAATGGCGGCGGGGTCTTTGTCGGTGCGGAAGATGATTTCCACCGCGCCTTTGGCCCCCATCACGGCGATCTCGGCCCACGGCCAAGCGTAAGTGACATCGCCGCGCAGGTGCTTTGAGGCCATCACCAGATATGCACCGCCATACGCCTTGCGGGTGATGACCGTGACCTTCGGCACCGTGGCTTCGGTGTAAGCATATAAGAGCTTGGCGCCGTGCTTGATGATGCCACCGTGCTCTTGCGCGGTGCCGGGCAAAAAGCCGGGCACATCCACGAACGTCACAATCGGAATGTTGAAGCAATCGCAGAAGCGCACAAAGCGCGCGGCTTTGCGGGAGGCATCGCTATCGAGCACGCCCGCCAGGATCAGCGGCTGGTTGGCGACGAAGCCGACCGTGGTGCCTTCCACCCGGCCGAAGCCGGTGATGACATTCGGCGCGAACTTCTCAGCGATCTCGAAGAACTCGCCCTCGTCGGCGATTTTCAGGATCAGCTCTTTCATATCGTAAGGCTTGTTGGGATTTTCCGGCACCAGGGTATCGAGCGACGGCTCGACTCGGTCGTGAACATCCTCGGTGGGAAAATGCGGCGGCTTCTCGCGATTGCTCAGCGGCAGAAAATCGTAGAGGCGGCGAATTTCCTCGAGCGCCACAATGTCGTTCTCATAGGCGCCATCGGCGACCGAGGTTTTGGTGGTGTGCACCTTGGCGCCGCCGAGCGATTCCGCGGTGACCTCTTCATGGGTGACGGCACGGGTGACGTCGGGGCCGGTGATGAACATGTAACTGGTGCCCTGGACCATGAAAACAAAATCAGTCAGTGCCGGGGAATAAACATCACCACCGGCGCAAGGGCCCATGATGACCGAAATCTGCGGGATCACGCCCGAGGCGATGACGTTGCGCTTGAAGATTTCACCGAACCCGGCCAGTGAAGCGACGCCTTCCTGAATGCGGGCACCGCCGGCATCGTACAGCCCGATGATCGGCGCTTGGTTCTGCAACGCCATGTCCTGCAGCTTGCAGATTTTTTGCGCGTGGGCTTCCGACAGCGAACCGCCGAAGACGGTGAAGTCTTTGGCGAAGACATAAACCATGCGGCCGTTGATGGTGCCCCAGCCGGTGACGACGCCGTCGCCTGGGATGCGCGTTTTGGCGGAATCGAAATCGTGACCCCGGTGTTCGACGAACATGTCGAACTCTTCGAACGAACCGGGATCGACCAGGAGTTCGATGCGCTCGCGCGCCGTCAGCTTGCCCTTTTTGTGCTGGGCTTCGATCTTGGCTTCACCACCGCCGAGCCGGGCGCGCACGCGGCGCGCTTCAAGTTCCTGGATGACGTGCTTCATGGGCGAGGCTCCGCGGCGAACGAGGAATGGTAGAGCGGGGACGGGAAACTGTCATCCCCGGCCGAGCGCTCTGAGCATAGCGAAGAGCGGGAGGGGAAGGGGACCCAGGTGGTCGCTGAGGTCCGCCGTCACAAGAAACGCTGTGCCACCATTTTGTTGTAGGAGAAACACCACGACCTGGGTCCCCTTCCCCTCCCTGCCTTCGCACTGCGTGCTACGGCGGGTCGGCCGGGGATGACAGCCGTTATTTTGCCAATCTCAGAAACTTCTCCACCGCTTTCAGTTCCACCAGAAGCGCGGCGGCGCGGTCGGTGGCTTCTTGGTCTTCGCCCCAGTGTTCGGCCTGAAAGCGCTCGTCAAGCTGGCTGAGGGCAAAGGCGGCTTCGGCGTCGAGGCGGCGTTCGGCCAGCGCCAAGGTCAGCACCAGTGAACCAAGGATCGGTGCGGCGGTGGCGAGCGCCGTAAGCTGGAACGGGTCATAGGCCGCCACCGCTTGGCGGAGCACGGCCACGGCCTCATCGGACTGGGCGAAATGAACCGGCCCGGTGCGGGTCTGCAAATGCGCCCCGTAGCATGCTGCCGCCCAATCGAGCAGCGGGTCCCATTCCCCCGACTGGCGCGCCACCAGGGCCGCCGGGTGATCGGCGCGATAACACAGAAGATCGTTGACGTAACGCATCACCTGCCCGGCCACGGCGTCTTGCAGCGGCGCGACGCGATCAAGCGCCGTGTTGGCGAGCTTGGTCAGCACCATGAATTGAGGCGCGATGTCATCACCCTGCCCGCGCCATTCGTCGGCCACCGCTTCGGCCAGCGCGAGCGTCGGCAGGGTGAGCGCGGCCTTCATCGGTGTTTTTAACGGGCGGCCATCGAGCAGGATTTGGAATGGGGCGGCGGAAACCGTCACCTCCTTGTAGAAACGCTTCATGACTTGCGCGGCCGCATTTTTCCGGCCGATTTCTTTTTGGGGGCGGGTTTCTTGGTGCCGGGCTTCTTGCGCTCGAATGCGGGCTTGGCCGGTTCGGGCTTTTTGGCGGGCTTGAAGGAGAAAATCTTGGGCTCGGCATCGGGATCGAAGCCGAGGGCCTCGAAGCTTTCGCGCATGTGCGGCGGCAGCGGCGCGGTCACCTGCAATCGGCCGCCATCGGGATGGGCGATGTCGATGCAGCGGGCATGCAGATGCAGCTTATCAGCGATAACGCCGGTGCCCTTGGCCGCGTCACCGCCGTATTTAAAATCGCCGACAATTGGCGTGCCGAGAAACGCGAGATGGACGCGGATCTGATGGGTGCGGCCAGTGACTGGCTTGGCCGCGACGAACGCGAACTCCTCGCCCGCCTCGCCCAGCACCATGTAATCAGTAATGGCGTGCTTGGAGTCGTCGGTGTCGCGGACGGCCATTTTCTCGTCGCGGCCGTGCGGACCAAAGCCGCCTTCCTTCAGCAGCGCCGCTTTGATGGTGCCTTTCTTCTTGGCCGGTACGCCTTTGGTCAGCGCCCAATAAATTTTCGACGCGTCGCGGCTGGCCAGCGATTTGGACAGGGCCGCGGCAGCGGGCACGGTGCGCGCGATCACCAAGACGCCCGAGGTGTCGCGGTCGAGCCGGTGCACCAGACGCGGGCGCTGACCCTTTTCGTAGGTTAGGGAATCCAGCATGCCGTCGATGTGCTTGGTGAGGCCCGAACCGCCTTGCGTCGCTAGCCCCGGCGGCTTGTTGAGCACGATCACCGAGGTGTCCATGTAGAGGACGTAATCCTGCAAGGAGCCTTGCATCACCGGGGCGGCGGGACGCGGCTTTTCGGTCAGATCGCCTTCGGTGACCAGCGGCGGCAGGCGGAGCATCTGGCCCTCGGCAAGCCGGTCGGCGGACTTGGCGCGCCGGCCGTCGACTCGCACCTGGCCTGTGCGCAGGAGCTTTTCCAACCGGCCGTGGGTCAGCGCCGGGAAATGGCGCTTGAACCAGCGATCCAGCCGGATGCCGTCGTCGTCGCGTTCGATGCGTTGCTGGCGGTCCATTTTGGGTTGCCGTGGGGTGCCGGTGGGGTTCTAGTAGCCTCCTGAAGATTCCGCCAGTGCCTGGAGTTTGCCGATGCCACCGATGCCCCTGCTTTTGCTCGTGATGACCGGGGGCGCGCTTGGGACCGGCGCCCGCTATGCGATTTCGCGCCTGGNTGCCTCCAGCATCGGCGAGACCTTCCCGTGGGGGACGCTGATTATCAACATCACCGGCTCGTTCCTGATCGGCTTCTTCTTTACCCTGACCTCCCCGGACGGACGGCTGATGGTCTCCGGCGGCACCCGCCAG
>WSSedL1CaDRAFT_10000867_pt1 | contig 19714 bp, 16 predicted proteins | sample WetSurSL1Cattail_FD_9464 | JGI IMG/M metagenome (IMG submission 9464)
GCCCGCCGCATGGCTGAACGACAAGACGGTCTGGCACGTCAATCCCACCGGCTCGTTCGTGGTCGGCGGCCCCGACGGCGATTGCGGGTTGACCGGACGCAAGATCATCGTCGACACTTACGGCGGCGCGGCCCCGCACGGCGGCGGCGCCTTCTCGGGCAAGGATCCGACCAAGGTGGACCGTTCGGCCGCCTATGCCGCCCGCTATCTGGCGAAGAACGTGGTGGCGGCGGGTCTTGCCGATCGCTGCACCATCCAGCTCGCCTATGCCATCGGTGTTTCCGACCCGCTGTCGGTCTATGTCGATCTGCACGGCACCGGTCAGGTGGACGAAGCCAAGCTGGAGAAAATTCTGCCCGAGCTGATGAGCCTGAAACCCCGCGGCATCCGCGAACACCTCGCCCTCAACCAGCCGATCTACGCCCGCACCTCGGCCTACGGCCATTTCGGCCGCATCCCCGATGCGACCGGCGGCTTCTCCTGGGAAAAGACCGATCTTGCCGGAAAGCTCAAAGCCGCATTCTGAAGGAGCGCATTCGGAAAAGTGGGAACCGGTTTTCCGACCAAATGTGCGACAAACACCTTGCCGGAAGATCCAGCGCATAAACAAAAGCTGTACGGGCGGAGGAAGGGACCGAAACCCTCCGCCCGTCAGGTTTTTTTGCGCGATACGCTGCTGCCGACGCTCGCTCTTAAGCTCGAAGCCGGCCGCGATCCCCGGACCTATTTTCCCGCCGCCGTCGACGACGTTTGGCTGGAAATCGGCTTTGGCGCCGGCGAGCATCTTTTGGCCCAGACGCGCGCACATGGCACCGTCGGCCTGATCGGCGCCGAGGCCTATCAAACCGGCACCGACAAGCTGCTGTCGAAGCTGGAAGATAACGACCACGCGCGCATCCGCCTGTTCGAAGGCGACGGCCGCGACATCATCAAGGCGCTGCCCGACGCATCCTTGGGCCGGTTCTTCCTGTTGTTCCCCGATCCCTGGCCGAAGGTCCGCCATCACAAGCGCCGCTTCGTGCAGATGGACATCCTCGACGAACTGGCGCGGGTGCTGAAACCGGGGGCGGAACTGCGCGTCGCCAGCGACGATGCCGGCTATGTCGCCTGGAGCCTGGAGCGGCTATGTGCGCATCCCGCCTATCGCTGGACCGCGACCGGACCGCAGGACTGGAAAACCCGTCCCGCCGACTGGCCGCCGACCCGCTACGAACAAAAGGCGCTGCACGGCCCGCCGGCCTTTCTTCGCTTCGTAAAGACGGCTAAGATCGGGTCATGAACGAAAGATCGGACGAAATCGAAAAACGCTTTCCGATTTCCAAAGAGGATGTCGGCTTCTTCATCGCCGCGGTGTGCTGCCTGTCGATGATGCTGGGGCTGGTTTATTATGTCTTTCTGATGCCCTCGCCGTTCGAACAATGGTTTGCCAGGTTCGAGGACAAACCGGCCGCGGCCAAGGTCCAGGCCGCCCCGAAAAAAGACGCCATGATGCCGAGCTATTCCGTACCGCCGGAGAGCCAGGAACGGGCGGAACAGCCCGAAAAGGCGGAAAAGCCGAAACCCTGACTTGCGGAAATCCCCACGCCGGAGTAAAAGCCTGCCATTCCCATTACAACAGAGTGCTGTTGTGTGGCGGTTTAAGGAAACCGTCGCGGGGAAAAGGTTTGTTTTTTCTTAAGGAGTATCCGCCATCGTCGCGGCCGTGTCGCATCTGGAACCGATCATCGGGCCCGCTGTGGAAGCGGCAGGTTTCCGTTTGGTGCGGCTCAGACTGCTGGGCAGCAAACGTAAAACCCTGCAGGTGATGGCCGAACGGTCGGACGGCTCGATGAGCGTCGAGGATTGCGCCGCCCTCAGCGGTGCGTTGTCGGATTTCCTCGAGGCCGAAGATCCGATCGAAGGCGATTACCTGTTGGAAGTGTCTTCGCCCGGCATCGACAGGCCGCTGACCCGGCTGACGGATTTTTCCCGCTGGAAGGGCAACGAGGCGAAAATCGACCTTATCGCCCCGCTCGACGGGCGTAAAAGGTTCAAGGGCGTTTTAATGGGCTTGGACGGAAACGATGTCGTCGTAAAGGTCGCGGGAACCGAATTGAAGCTGCCGTTCGACGCCATCGTCGATGCCAAGCTGGTACTGACCGACAAACTGATCGAAGAGGATTTGCGTTCGCGGGGGATGCCCCCCGCCGGACAAGGATAAGCAGGAGAAGACCATGGTCGTTGCCGCCAACCGAACCGAATTGTTGCAGATCGCCGATGCGGTCGCCCGCGACAAATCGATCGACAAATCCGTCGTCCTCGGCGCGATGGAAGAGGCGATGCAGCGCGCCGCCAAAGCGAGATACGGCAGCGAGAACGAAATCAGGGTCGAGATCGACCCCAAGACCGGAGAAACCCACACTTCGCGCTATCTGCATGTGGTCGAACTGGTCGATAACGACAAGATCGAGATTTCGCTGGACGACGCCCGCTTGCGCAACCCCGCCGCTCAAGTCGGCGACATCATCGCCGAAACCCTGCCGCCGGTCGATTTTTCGCGCATCGCCGCCCAGGCCGCCAAGCAGGTGATCGTGCAAAAGGTGCGCGACGCCGAACGCGAACGCCAATACGACGAATACAAGGACCGCATCGGCGAGATTATCCACGGCATCGTCAAGCGCTCGGAGTTCGGCTCGGTGGTGGTCGATTTGGGCAAAGCCGAAGGCGTGGTTCGCCGCGACGAGATGATCCCGCGCGAGAATTTCCGCACCGGCGACCGCATCCGCGCCTACATCTACGACGTGCGCCGCGAGTTGCGCGGCCCCCAGATTTTCCTGTCGCGTTCGCATCCCCAGTTCATGGTGCGGCTATTCGCCCAGGAAGTGCCGGAAATCTACGACGGCATCATCGAAATCCGCGCGGTGGCGCGCGATCCTGGCTCGCGGGCCAAGATCGCGGTGATCTCCAAGGATTCCTCGATCGATCCGGTCGGCGCCTGCGTCGGTATGCGCGGCGTGCGCGTGCAGGCGGTGGTGCAGGAGCTCCAAGGCGAGCGCATCGACATCATTCCCTGGTCGAACGATCCGGCGACCTTCATCGTCAACGCCCTGGCCCCGGCGGAGGTCACCAAGGTGGTGATCGACGAAGACACCAATCGCGTCGAGGTCGTGGTGCCCGACGATCAGTTGTCGCTCGCCATCGGCCGGCGCGGCCAGAACGTCCGCCTCGCCTCGCAGCTTACCGGCTGGCAGATCGACATCATGACCGAAGCCGAGGAATCGGAACGCCGCCAGAAGGAATTCCTCGAACGCACCAATCTGTTCGTCGAGGCGCTCGACGTCGACGAAACCATGGCACAATTGTTGGCCTCCGAAGGGTTCGCCGAGATCGAAGACATTGCTTATGTACCGCTGAACGAACTGGCCGCGGTGGAAGGTTTCGACGAGGACACCGCCCAAGAGCTGCAGCAGCGCGCGTTGGAATACATTGAGGCGCGCAACAAGGAACTCGACGACAAGCGCAAAGAACTCGGCGTCGAAGACGCCGTGCTGGAAGTCGAAGGCGTCAACCTGGGCATGGCGGTGGCGCTCGGCGAGGCCGAGGTCAAGACGCTGGAAGATCTGGCCGGCTGCGCCACCGACGATCTCTTGGGTTACTACGAAACCGTCAAGAACAAGACGACCGGAGAAAAGGAACGGACCAAGGTTCCCGGCATTCTCGAAAGTTTCGAGCTGACGCCCGCCGACGCCAACGCCGTCATCATGCGCGCCCGCGTCAAAGCCGGCTGGATCGAAGAGATCGAGGAGACGGCCGAAGCGGAAGGCGAAGCGGCCGAGGAGACGGCCGAAGCGGAAGGCGAAGCGGCCGAGGAAGCCCCGGCCGAAGAGAACCAAGAGGCGCCGGACGAAGCGTGAAAACGGCCCCGATCAAAGACGACGAGGTCGAAGACGGCCGGACCGACACGATGCGCGAGCGCCGCTGCATCGTGAACGGGGATTTGCGCCCCTGCGATGGGATGGTGCGGTTCGTCGTCGGACCGGGGAATGAGGTTTTTCCCGATATCGAAGGAAAACTTCCCGGTCGCGGCCTTTGGGTAACCGCCGAACGGATGGCCTTGACGCGCGCCGCCACCGGCAACGTCTTTGCCAAAGCGGCCAAAATGCCGGTCAAAATCACCGACGGGCTGGTCGACCGGGTCGAGCGGCTGCTGGTGGCGAGACTGTGTGGCGATCTCGGCCTGGCGCGCCGAGCCGGACTTCTGGTGTGCGGGTTCGACAACGTGTTGAAAAGCCTGGACGATAAGGCAGCCCCGCGCGTATTGGTTGAAGCCAGCGACGGAGCGGCCGACGGACGCGGAAAGATTGCCGGCGCCGCCGCCGCGCGTGCCTTGGGCGTTACGACGGTGAATTGCCTTTCGAGCACGGAATTGAGCTTGGCGCTGGGACGCGAGAATGTGATACATGCCGCAGTGAAACCCGGCCCGCTGGCGGATCGGCTGATCCGCGACGGGGCCAGGCTCGCGGGGATGCGCACAGCGACGATGGACGCAGCGGCAGGTCCGAATCCTGCCGGTTAACGAAAGAAACGCATGAACGAGACCAACGACACGCCCGCATCCCACAAAGGCAAGACCACGTCTTCGCCGAAGGCGACGCTGACACTGAAGAAGACGGAGACCTCCACGGTCAAGCAGAGCTTCAGCCATGGCCGCACCAAGGCGGTGGTGGTCGAGAAGAAGCGCACGCGCGTCGAGCCGAGCAAAACGACCGAAAAGAAAACCGGCAAGGATGCCGCGCCTCCGTCGGCGCCTTCCGCCAAGGAAACGATGCCCAAGCCGCGCGTTGGGGTGGTTTTGCGCGAGTTGACCGAAGAAGAGGCCAAGCGCCGCGTCGAGGCCCTGGCCGACGCCCGCGTGGCGGAAGCGGAAGCCCGTAAAACCGCCGAGGCCGAGGCCAAGCGCCGTGCCGAAGATGAGGCGCGGCTTAAAGTGGAGCGCGAGGCGGCGGCAAAGCGCAAGGCGGAAGAAGACGCCCGCAAGGCCGCCGAGGAGATGGCGAAGAAGCGGGCAGAGGTAGAAGCCACCCGCCGCCAGGAAAAAGATAAAAACGGAGAACCGGCCCCAAGCGTCAGGCCGGCCGCCAGGCCCGCGGCGAAAACGCCGGGGGCCGAGCCGTCGACGACGATCAAACCGGCGGAAACGCCACGCCGCCGCCTGGTCGCCGAAGAGGAAGACGAGGGCAGCGCCAAAAAGGGCGCCAAGACACCGGTCAAGGCCCCCGCTGCCAAAAAGGGCGAAGGCGACCGCCGCCGCGGCAAGCTGACCGTGACCAAGGCGCTGTCCGACGACGACGAACGCATGCGTTCGGTCGCTTCGTACCGCCGCCATTTGCAAAGGGTCAACAAGGGCGCGCAGGTTCAAGTCGCCGGCCCGGTGGGACCGCGCGAAGTGACGATCCCCGAAACCATCTCCGTGGCGGAGCTTGCCAACCGCATGGCGCGCCGCTCGGTCGATGTCATCAAGGTTTTGATGAAGAACGGCATCATGGCGACGGTGAACGACGCCATCGACGCCGACACCGCCGAACTGGTGGCCACGGAATACGGCCATACCGTCAAACGGGTCGCCGAATCCGACGTACTGGAAGGCCTCAAAGGCGGCGACGACGCAACGGAAACGATGCGCTCCCGCCCGCCGGTGGTCACCGTGATGGGCCATGTCGACCACGGCAAGACCTCGCTGCTGGATGCCTTTCGCAAGACCGACGTGGTATCGGGCGAGGCCGGCGGCATAACCCAGCACATCGGCGCCTATCAAGTGACGCTGAAGACCGGCCAAAAGATCACCTTCCTCGATACCCCCGGCCACGCCGCCTTCACCGCTATGCGCGCGCGCGGCGCCAAGGTTACCGATCTGATTATCCTGGTGGTCGCCGCCGACGACGGCGTGATGCCTCAGACGGCGGAAGCCATCGCCCATGCCAAGGCGGCAAAGGTGCCGCTGATCGTGGCGATCAACAAGATCGACAAGGCCGGCGCCGATCCGATGCGGGTCAAGACCGAGCTGTTGCAGTACGAAATCCAAGTCGAAGACTTGGGCGGCGAAACCATCGCCGTCGAAGTGTCGGCCAAGAAGGGCACCGGCCTCGACAAGCTGCAGGAGATGATCCTGCTCCAAGCCGAAGTGCTGGAACTCAAAGCCAATCCCAGCCGCACGGCCGAAGGCGCCATCATCGAGGCCAAGCTCGACCGCGGCCGCGGCCCGGTGGCGACCGCACTGATCCAGCGCGGCACTCTGAAAGTCGGCGACATCGTGGTTGCCGGCGCCGAATGGGGCAAGGTGCGGGCACTGCAAAACGATCACGGCGATACCGTGGCGGATGCCGGCCCGGCCGTGCCGGTGGAGATTCTCGGCCTCTCGGGCGTACCGGAGGCCGGCGACGATTTCGTGGTGGTGGAATCGGAAGCGCGCGCCCGCGACGTTACCGAATACCGTGCCCGCAAGCGGCGCGAAGCACGACAAGCCGCATCCGGCCGTCAGACGCTGGACCAGCTTTTGAAGCAGCGCGAAGCCGGCGAAAAGAAGTTGTTGCCACTGGTCATCAAGGCCGACGTCCAGGGATCGAGCGAAGCGATCGAAGGCGCGCTTACCAAGCTCGGCACCGAAGAGGTCGGGGTGCAGGTACTGCAATCGGGCGTCGGCGGCATTACCGAAAGCGACGTCATCCTCGCCCACGCATCGGGCGGCGCGATAATCGGCTTCAACGTCCGCGCCGACAAAATGGCACGCGAACGGGCCAAACGCGACGGCGTCGAGATCCGCTACTACAACATCATCTACAACGTGGTCGATGACGTGAAGGCGGTGCTGTCGGGCATGCTGGCGCCGGAAACCCGCGAGAACTTCCTCGGCAACGCCGAAGTTCTCGAGGTCTTCACCATTTCCAAGGTCGGCAAGGTCGCCGGTTGCCGCGTCACCGAGGGCGTGGTGCGCCGCGGTGCCAAGGTGCGGTTGATCCGCGACCATGTGGTGATTCACGAGGGCGAGCTTTCCACGCTCAAGCGCTTCAAGGACGAGGTCAAGGAAGTGCAGAACGGCCAGGAATGCGGCATGGCCTTCGCCAATTATCAGGACCTTGCCAAGGGCGACACTATCGAAGCCTTCGAGGTCGAAACCATCCAGCGCGCGCTGTAAGCCTGCGCGTCATCCCGTATGCCGCGGATCTTGCGGCATACGGGGTTGGAGTCTGTTATGCCCCGCCATCGCCCCCGCCCCGCCAATTTAGGCCCCACTCAGCGCCAGCTCCGCGTCGGCGAAATGCTGCGCCATGCACTGGCCGACGTTTTGCGGCGCGGCGACATCCGCGATCCCGACTTGGCCGGCGTGTCGGTCACCATCACCGAGATTAAGCCCTCGGGCGACATGCGCTACGCCACCGTTTTTTGCGAGCCTTTGGGCGGCCGGGACGCCGACAAGGTGATCAAGGCCCTCAACCGCAACAAGGCCTATCTGCGCGGCGAAATGGGCCGTCTGATCGCCCTCAAATTCACCCCCGAATTGCGCTTCCTCGAGGACAAATCCTTCGCCGAGGCCGAAAAGATCGAGACCATCCTCAAGTCCGAGAAAGTGGCGCGCGATCTTTCCAGCAAAGACGATACCGATGGCGCGTAGGAAAAAGGGCAATCCGGTCCACGGCTGGGTAGTGCTCGACAAGCCGATCGGTGTCACCTCTACCCAGGCGGTCGCCGCGGTCAAACGGGTGTTCGACGCGAACAAAGCCGGCCACGCCGGAACCCTCGACCCCATGGCCAGCGGCGTGCTGGCGGTGGCTTTGGGCGAGGCGACCAAAACCGTGCCCTATGCCATGGACGCCGAGAAAACCTATCGCTTCACCGCCGTCTTCGGCGAGGCCCGCGACACCGACGATACCGAAGGACGGGTTACCGCCACCTCGGACAGCCGCCCCAGCCGGAAAGCGATCGAAGCGGCCATTCCCCGCTTCACCGGCGAATTGATCCAGACGCCGCCGGCGTTCTCGGCGATCAAGGTGATGGGGATGCGGGCCTATGACATCGCCCGCGATGGCGAAACCCCGGATTTGACGCCCAGAACGGTGTCCGTGCGCCGGATTACGCTGATCGAGCACCCCGATCCGGATCATGCTTTATTCGAAATGGTTTGCGGCAAGGGCACCTATGTACGAGCCTGGGTGCGTGATTTTTCAATATTTTTAGGTACTTACGGTTATGTTGGGGCTTTGCGGCGCCTCCAGGTGGGACGGTTTCACGAAAATGACGCCATCGGACTGGAAACGCTGAAAGGTTTCCTGCATAGTCCGGCCGCTTTTGAGCACCTGAAGCCCGTTACGACCGCGCTGGACGGCATCCCGGCCTTGGCCATGACGGGTGAGGATATTCACCGCCTTCGCTCCGGCAATTCGGTTCTGATCCGCGCCAGCGGGTTCGCCCTGATTGTCGCCGCCGCAGACGGGGGCGATCCGCAAGGGCTTACGGTCTTGTGCAAAGACAGCGACGGCGGGCCGGTTGCGCTCGCTACCTTCTCTGCCGGGAGCCTAAGACCGTTTCGTGTTTTCAACTTCTGACCAACGGATGACCGATGACCATTACTCTCGAACGTAAAGCCGAACTCATCAAAGAATATGCCACCAACCCCGGCGACACCGGCTCGCCGGAAGTACAGGTGGCGGTGCTGTCCGAACGCATCGCCAATCTGACCGAACACTTCAAGACCCACGCCAAGGACAATCATTCCCGCCGCGGCCTGATTAAACTGGTGTCGCAGCGCCGGCGTCTGCTGGACTACGTCAAAGCCGTCGACGAGAAGCGCTATGAAACGCTGATCTCTCGGCTGGGATTGCGTCGCTGAGCGCGCGCGTTTCCCGTATTCATGAGCGCAATCGGAAAGACGTGAAGCGGTTTTCTGTAAATTGCGCGATAAGAAAACTCCCTAGAGTAAAATCGTGTTTCGAAGAAACACGGTCTTGCTCTAGGTTGTGATTCGTCCCGTCGGCAGGGAATCCTGCGGACGGGCGTCAGTGTATTTATTACCCCGATCGGCAATCCGGCCCACCGGGAACGACAAGGCAAGAAAGTAGGATAACATGTTCAATATCTCTCGCGAGGAAATCGAATGGGGCGGGCGCAAGCTTGTCCTCGAAACCGGCAAGATCGCCCGGCAGGCCGATGGTGCGGTGCTCGCCACCTACGGCGAAAGCGTCGTGCTCGCCACCGTGGTGGGCGCCAAGACGCCCAAGGCCGGCGTCGATTTCTTCCCCCTCACCGTCAATTATCAGGAAAAGTATTTCGCCGCAGGCAAGATTCCCGGCGGCTATTTCAAGCGCGAAGGCCGCCCGACCGAACGCGAAACCCTGATTTCGCGCCTGATCGACCGGCCGATCCGCCCGTTGTTCGCCGACGGATATAAGAACGAGACTCAGGTCGTCGTCACCGTGCTCAGCCACGATCTCGAAAACGAGACCGACATCCTGGCGCTGGTGGCCGCCTCTGCAGCGCTGACGATTTCCGGCATTCCCTTCATGGGCCCGATCGGCGCGGCGCGCGTCGGCTTTATCGACGGCGCCTACATGCTCAACCCGCCGATCGACAAGATGCCGGAAACCAAGCTCGATCTGGTGGTCGCCGGCACCCACGACGCGGTGCTGATGGTGGAATCCGAAGCCCACGAGCTTTCCGAAAGCGAAATGCTGGGCGCGGTGATGTTCGGTCACCGGGAAATGCAGCCGGTGATCGAGGCGATCATCCGCCTTGCCGAGAAGGCGGCTAAGGAGCCGCGCGACGTTCCCGTCGATACCACCAAGCCGGTGTACGACGCCCTCAAGGCAAAGATCGCCGACGATCTCAAGGCCGCGTTCAAGATTCCGGAGAAGTTCGTCCGACGCGACCGGTTGGAGGAAATCGGCAAGAAAGCCGCAGAAACCTTCGTCGGCGAAGGCGACGGCCACGTCGATGCCATCAAGTTCGGCGGTTTGATGCACGATCTCGAAGCCGAAGTGATGCGCGGTGCGGTGCTCGACACCCATGTCCGCATCGACGGACGCGATCTCGTTACCGTGCGCCCGATCGTGGCCGAGGCCGGCATCCTGCCGCGCACTCATGGCTCTGCTCTGTTCACCCGCGGCGAAACCCAGGCACTGGTCGTTGCCACCCTCGGCACCGGCGAGGACGAGCAATTCGTCGACAGTCTGGAAGGCACCTACAAGCAGCACTTCATGCTGCATTACAACTTCCCGCCCTATTCGGTAGGCGAAACCGGCCGCATGTCCGGACCGGGCCGGCGCGAGATCGGCCATGGCAAGCTGGCGTGGCGCGCCATTCACCCCATGCTGCCCAAGAAGGAAGAGTTCCCCTACACCGTCCGCGTGGTGTCGGAGATCACCGAATCCAACGGCTCATCGTCGATGGCGACGGTATGCGGCACCTCGCTGTCGCTGATGGACGCCGGCGTGCCGTTGGCCCGTCCGGTTGCCGGCATCGCCATGGGTCTGATTAAGGAAGGCGACCAGTACGTCGTGCTCTCCGACATCATGGGCGACGAGGACCATCTCGGCGACATGGACTTCAAGGTGGCGGGCACCGAAGACGGCATTACCGCCCTGCAGATGGACATCAAGATCACCGGCATCACCGAAGACATTATGAAGGTGGCGCTCGATCAGGCCAAAGCAGGGCGTCATCACATTCTAGGCGAAATGGCCAAGGCGCTGAGTACCGCTCGTGCCGAACTCGACGAGCACGCCCCGCGCATCGAAACCATGAAGATCCCCACCGACAAGATCCGTGAAGTGATCGGCACCGGCGGCAAGGTGATCCGCGAGATCGTCGAAAAGACCGGCGCCAAGATTAACATCGAAGACGACGGCACGGTGATGGTGGCCTCTGCCGACGGCGAGTCCATCCGTGCCGCGGTCAAGTGGATCAAATCGATCACTGCCGAGCCGGAAATCGGCGAGATCTACGAAGGAAAAATCGTCAAGGTGATGGACTTCGGCGCCTTCGTGAATTTCTTCGGTCCGCGCGACGGCCTCGTTCACATCTCGGAACTCGCCTCCAAGCGGGTGGCCAAGACCTCCGACGTGGTCAAGGAAGGCGACATCGTAAAGGTCAAGCTGCTCGGCTTCGACGATCGCGGCAAGGTGCGCCTGTCGATGAAGGCGGTCGATCAGACCACCGGCGAAGATTTGACCAAGAAAGAAGCAGCGGCGGAAACCGCCCCCGAGACCAAACCGGAAGAATAGTCCGGCATTTTCTGTAGAAAATCGAGCCGCCCGCGGGATCCCCTCGCGGGCGGTTTCGTTTATGCCGGCCCCCGAGGCGATACCGGCGACGAGACGCCGCTCGGCTGCCGGCAGAATGCGCCGCCGTCCCCAAGTGCGATTGAACGCGCTAAATAATGGTTAACCGCCCTTCATATTCTTGTCAGCATGGCGTGCGGTGGATAGCCTAGCATAGTGGGCATAGTCACCGTCCGGTGGATTTCGGGGAATATCATGACCGTCTTCATGCGCGTGGTCAGTCTCGTTCTGATCGTCATCGCCTTAATGCTGCTGGGCGCCGATCTCATTACCTCGCTGGAAATGCGAGGCACCATTGTGGTGCGGTCGGTGGCGACGGTGTGGAATCTGCTCGATGCGGGCGGTCCCGACGCCGTCAGGCAATGGTGTGCCGGCACACTGCCGTCGTTCCTGTGCGCGGCGGTCGATTGGCTGCTCGGAGTATATTGCTGGGCGATCCCCGGTCTTCTCGGCGTGGCTTTGGCCTTTGCCTTCGGGCGCAAAGAAACCCAAGACTGATTAAAGGAAAAAACTCGCTTGGGGCGGCTCGGCGCTGGTTTTTTGCGGGATTTTGGGGCCGAGAGACTTTTTCGCGGACGACGGATTACCGCTCCGCTCCCGGCTTCCACAAGACGTCCTTCCTGCCGTTCGCGTTGGCTGCGCGCGCGGCAACAAACAGGTGATCGGACAGTCGGTTGACATAACGCAAGACGACCGGATTGATTTTCTCCTCGCTTGCCAGTGCTGCTAGCCGCCGTTCGGCCCGGCGCACCACGGTGCGCGCCAGATGCAGGTGTGCGGCCAACACACTGCCTCCGGGAAGTATGAACGAAGTCAGCGGTTTCAGTTTCGCATTGATTTCCGAAATTTCCGTCTCCAACCGCGTCACTTGGCTGTCGGCCAGACGTAAACGCGCCCGTGCCGCCTCATCCCGATGCGGCACGCATATATCGGCACCGAGATCGAACAGATCGTTCTGGATGCGCGCCAGCCTTTTGTCCGCCTCGCCTTTGGCGTAAAGCCTCGCCATGCCGATGACGGCATTGACTTCGTCGATTTCGCCGATGACCTCGATGCGGGCCGCTTGCTTCTTGACCCGCGTACCGTCGCCCAGCGACGTTTCGCCGTCGTCCCCGGTTTTGGTGGTGATTCGATTGAGCCTGACCATACTCAAGGCTAACCTACGGCACGAGGCTGCGCAAACCGCTTGCGGATGCCGCACCGGCCGTTATGCTCGGTTCGTTGGGTTTGAAGGCATCCTCATGCAACAGGAAATAAAACCGGTTACCGAGGTCGATACGCCTCGCGTTGTTTGCGACGGCGGCGGCAAGCTGGGTCACCCCAAAGTCTATATGGAATTTGGCAACGAGGACACCGTCGATTGCCCTTATTGCGGGCATCGCTTTGTTCTGCGGACGAAAGCGAACCGACATTGACCGCTCCCGTAGGTCGACCGATTGCCGCCGGCGATCATCTTTATCTGATCGACGGTTCCGGCTTTCTGTTCCGCGCGTACCACGCGCTGCCGCCGCTCACCCGCACGGCCGACGGATTGCCGGTGAATGCGGTTTCCGGTTACTGCAACATGCTGTGGAAGCTGTTGGAGGAAATGAACGGTCCCGATGCTCCGACCCATCTGGCGGTGGTGTTCGATGCCGGCCGCAAGACCTTCCGCAACGAAATCTATTCCGCATACAAGGCCAATCGCCCGGAGCCGCCCGAAGATCTGATTCCGCAATTCCCCTTGGTGCGCGAGGCAACGCGGGCGTTCTCGGTCTCCTGCGTCGAAGCGCCGGGATATGAGGCCGACGACCTGATCGCCGCTTACGCCCGCCAAGCAACCGACGCCGGCGCGCATGTTACCATTGTCTCGTCCGACAAGGATCTGATGCAATTGGTGGCGGACGGACGGGTGCGCCTTTACGACGCCATGAAGAACAAACCGATCGGCGTTGCGGAAGTTCTGGAAAAATTCGGCGTATCCCCTGCCAAGGTGCCCGAGGTGCAGGCGTTGGCGGGAGACAGTACCGACAACGTGCCGGGGGTTCCCGGCATCGGCATCAAGACCGCCGCCGAGCTGATAAGAACCTACGGCGATCTCGAAACCCTGCTTTTGCGCGCTAATGAGATCAAACAACCCAAACGCCGCGAAACCTTGATGAATGGTGCCGAAGCCGCCCGGATTTCGCTGAAGCTTGTGCGGCTCGACGATGAAGCCCCCCTGCCGGCGCCGATCGACGATTTTGCGGTGCGGCCGCTCGAACCCGATACCGTACTAGGGTTTCTCAAAGATATGGAATTCGCCGCCCTGGCGCGACGCATCGCCGCGAAAATCTGGCGCGAACGCGAAACGGAGATTGCTCCGCCGGAAGAAACCGCGCCGCAGGTCGCCGCGACGATCGATGTTACGGCTTACGAAACCGTAGCTACGCTGGACCGCCTCGATGAATGGATTTTGGCGGCACGACGAAACGGCGCTATTGCGGTCGATTGCGAGACTACTTCGCTTGATGCGATGCGGGCGGAACTGGTTGGCGTGTCGCTGGCGCTTGAGCCCGGCAAGGCTTGCTACATTCCCTGCGGCCACCATGCCGGTGATGGCTTTGCCTTCGAGGGAAGCGGCATTGCCCAACTTGGCGAAGCCGAATTGCTGGTCAGGTTGAAGCCGCTGTTTGAAGACGAAACCGTGCTGAAGATCGGTCAGAACATCAAATACGATAATTTGATTTTTTTGAACCGTGGCGTCCGCATCGCTCCGATCGACGACACCATGCTGATGAGTTACGTGCTCGAAGCCGGTCTGCACGGCCACGGCATGGACGAGTTGTCGGAGATGCATCTTGGCCACAAGCCGATCGCCTTTGCCGATGTCGCAGGCCGAGGAAAGGACAAGGTCACCTTCGACCGCGTACCGATTAGGGAGGCGACGGCTTACGCTGCAGAAGATGCCGACGTGACCATGCGGCTGTGGCATGTGCTGAAGCCGCAGCTTACCGAGCAGCATTTGCGCACGGTGTATGAAACTCTGGAGCGGCCGATGGTGCCGGTGTTGGTCGATATGGAGCGGACCGGCATTACCGTCGATTGTGCGCTGCTTAGGCGATTATCCAACGACTTTGCGCTAGCGCAAGGCGCGTTGGAGAAAGAGATTACTGCGCTGGCCGGTCAGACATTCAATATTGCCTCGCCCAAGCAACTTGGAGAAATTCTGTTCGACAGGATGTCGCTTCCCGGCGGCAAACGCACCAAGACCGGTGCGTGGTCGACCGACGCCGACGCGTTGGAGGAACTGGCCGCCTCTGGCCACGAATTGCCGATCAAGGTGCTCGCCTGGCGCGGTCTTGCCAAACTGCGCGGTACCTACACCGACGCACTGCCCGAGCACGTCAATCCCAAGACCGGCCGCGTGCATACCTCGTATGCGATGTCCGCGGCAGCGACCGGTCGGCTCGCCTCTACCGACCCGAACCTGCAGAACATTCCGGTCCGTACCCAGGAAGGCCGCCGCATTCGTCAGGCGTTCGTGGCGCCGCCCGGCGCCAAACTGATCAGCGCCGACTACAGTCAGATCGAACTGCGCCTTTTGGCACACATCGCGGACATTGCCGCGCTGAAGCAGTCTTTTGCCGACGGAATCGACATTCACGCCATGACCGCCTCGGAAATTTTCGGCGTACCGGTGAAGGACATGCCGTCGGAAGTGCGCCGTCGGGCCAAGGCGATTAACTTCGGTATCGTCTACGGCATTTCCGCCTTTGGTCTGGCGAACCAGCTCGGCATTCCGCGTTCCGATGCCGACGATTACATTAAGCGCTATTTTAAGCGCTTTCCCGGCATTCGCGATTATATGGAAGCGACCAAGACGTTTGCCCGTACACATGGCTACGTCGAGACCCTGTTCGGCCGCCGCATACATATTCGCGAGATAAACTCCAAAAACGCCGGGCTTCGCGGCGGTGCCGAGCGAGCGGCGATCAACGCACCGGTTCAAGGTTCCGCCGCCGACATTATCCGCCGGGCGATGGTGCGCATGTCGGGCGCCTTGGCATCGAACGGTTTGGCGGCAAAGATGCTGCTGCAGGTGCATGACGAACTGGTATTCGAGTCGCCTGAGGCGGAAGTGGATAAGACCTGCGCCGTCGCCAAGGCGATAATGGAAAACGCCGCTTTACCGGCGGTAAAACTGGATGTCGCACTGACGGTCGATGCGCGCGCCGCCGACAATTGGGACGCTGCGCATTAGCCTTTTTTCGCCGGCTACGCCGCGGCGGATTTTAGACAAGTCTCGGGCTGCACGCCGATTTTGCGGAGCAGCTCCGTCAATTCCGACGTGGCCATGCCTTCGTCGAGTTCGTCGCCCGATGTTCGCAATTTGTTATCGATATACCCCTGCACGAAGCCGGGCTTTACGGCATATCCCGTCACTGCCTCGCGCGCCTTTTTGGCAAGGCGCGGCTCGGTAAAGGTGCCGGCCGCAAGCAGCTTGATCAACATGATTGCCTTTTCGGCCGCATCCGACGACTGCGTATCGATGGCCTCGAACAACTTGGATTGATCGGCCAGGTCGCTCGCGGCGATATCGAGAATGTTGGCGATTTTCCTTCCCGAATTGTCGCCGAAACCGCTGCTCCGCGCCAGCGCGTTCAACTTCGCCAGGCGATGCAGCCGCTTCAAAATTGGAATGCGAGACGATTGAAATTGAGCGACAAACGCCTTGGATACGACCAATCGCATGATGGTGTTGTATAGCGTCAACTTGTTTTCCAACCCAACGATGTTTCCTTCGGCGAAAAACAGCCATTCGATCTGTTCGTCGGGAAGGGTCGACATCGCCAGGCAGGCTTTCAGACATTCGGGTTCGATGAACCGCTTGGCCCTGAGTTCGAGGGCGGGGATCAGTTCCTCACGCGACATGAACGGACCGATTCCCCGCATCGCCAAATCCGTGACCTGGCGGAACAGTTTCATTTCCGTATCGTAGGAATCGATGCGCAGCCTTTTCAGAGAATAAATCTCGGCGACGATCCGTTCGCCGAGACTGCGGCGCGCCAGCGGTAATTCGCCGACGGAAAACAACCGCGCCAGACGTGCTGCGCCTTGCCCCTCGCCGTACTGCCCCGTTTGTTCCTTGCCGAGAAATATGTTGATCAGCATCAGCAAAGCTTCGCCAAAATTCTCTTTTTCGCCGATGATATCCTGCAACGCGGACGACATAAGCAAAATTTCGGCAAGCACCTCGTCGGCTGCACCGCGCACAAACGCGTACCCCGGAGCTTCACGCCGATACATCTCCGTCAACTTCGTCAAGCGGACGGTCTTCTCGTTCCAATTGGAACAATCGCGTAAGTTTCTCGCCAATGCGCCGTTGAAAATATAAGCGCCGTCCTTGGCAGACGCCAGTTTCACCGCCAAAGGACCGAAACCTTCCGCCTTAACCTCGGGAAAGACGTCATCGCGTTTATCGTCGAACACGCGCGCATAGACCGCGTTAATGAGCCTATCGAGTTCGCGGATGGTTTCCTGCACCGGAGTACCGTCGGCGGAGGAACGGGCGACCGCAATTTTCTGCATTGCTTGCTGCAGGTACATGCCGGCATTCTCGAGCTTGGCGAGCATATCGGCACGGTGCAGAACCTCAATCACCGTCACCTTGTGCTTGACGAAAAAATCGGGAATCAGACGGTAGATTTTCCGTCTGGCCTGCGTCCGATAGATATCATCACGGGTCTGGCAGATGCCGTCCTCAGACGTCATGCCATCCATTTCGTCCATTGCGTCGTTTGACACCTTCGTACCCACCCGTCGCGACCGGTTCACTGCTTCGAAAGGGTATCAAGGCGGGGTTAAAATGCGGTTTTTTCGCAGTGCAAAAAACAAATGCCCGCAACAATTGTGCTGCAAGTGCTAATACTCACCAACACACGATCTGGGGCAGGCAACGGATTGAACCTTGAATTGCCGCCACCCTTGCGGGCACTGCTGCAACATTTACAGCTTTTTTTGCAAGGCGTAGCATGCGGTCTTCGCTGGGACACACCGAACTAAATCTCCTTGTCTTCGGTAAAAAAAGTTGTTGGTAACTTTTTTGCGACCTATGGCCGCGTTGCGGCATCGCGCCTGCAACATATTTTTCACCATGCATTATTGATGGCTAATACATTGAAATGATAATATTTTTGTCAAAAGCACCCGACAACAGGACCAGCCAAGCGAATCCGTCGCAGTTTTCAAATTGCTGCAGATGCGTAATAGGTGGGGCCCGGAACAATTAACATGAGAGGTTTGGGTTGAGCGGCGCATTTGGTTTGGAAACGCACGGGTTTAGCAACCTTAAAGCGGTATATTGGAATTTGACGCCGTCGGCGTTGTACGAGCAGTCCATTCAGCGCGGCGAGAGCACGCTGTCCGAGGATGGAGCGCTGGTCGTGCTGACCGGCAAGCACACCGGCCGCTCTGCAAACGACAAGTTCGTCGTCCGCGACGCCAACACCGAGAAAGAGGTTTGGTGGGACAACAACAAGTCGGTCACGCCGGAACAGGCGGAACTGCTGTTCCAGGACATGATGAAGTATGCCGAAGGCAAGGAACTGTTCGCCCGCGATTGCTTTGGCGGCGCGGATCTGACCTATCGCCTGCCGGTCCGGGTGATCACGGAATATGCGTGGCATAATCTGTTCATGAACAATCTGCTGATCCGGCCGACCAAGGAACAGCTTAAGGATTTCAAGCCGGAATTCACCGTCATCGATTTGGCGAACTTCCAGGCCGACCCGGCCAAGCACGGCACCAAGACCGGAACCGTGATTTGCGTCGACATCACCCGCAAGCGGGTTCTGATCGGCGGCACCTCCTATGCCGGCGAGATGAAGAAGTCGGTATTCACCATCCTGAACTACCTGCTGCCGGTGAAGGGCGTCATGCCGATGCACTGCTCGGCCAATGTCGGCCCCGAAGGCGCCTCGGCGATCTTTTTCGGCCTGTCGGGCACCGGCAAGACCACCTTGTCGGCCGACGCCAGCCGCACGCTGATCGGCGACGACGAGCACGGCTGGAGCGACGCGGGCGTCTTCAACTTCGAAGGCGGCTGCTATGCCAAGGTCATCAAGCTGTCGGCCGAAGCCGAACCGGAAATCTACTCCACCACCAAGCGCTTCGGCACCGTGCTGGAGAACGTGGTGTGCGATCCCGAGACCCGCAAGCTCGATCTCGACGACGACAAGCTTACGGAAAACACCCGTTCGGCCTATCCGATCGACTTCATCGAAAACGCCTCGGAAACCGGCCGTGCGCCGCAGCCGCACAACATCATCCTCTTGACCGCGGATGCTTTCGGCGTTCTGCCGCCGATCGCCAAGCTGTCGCCCAGCCAAATGCTGTACCATTTCCTATCGGGCTTTACCTCGAAGCTGGCCGGCACCGAAAAGGGCGTGACCGAGCCGGAGCCGACGTTCTCGACCTGCTTTGGCGCGCCGTTCATGCCGCGTCATCCGTCGGTCTATGGCAACCTGCTGCGCGCCCTCAAGGATAAGCACAACTGCGACTGCTGGCTGGTCAACACCGGCTGGTCGGGCGGCCCGGTTTCGGGCGGCGGCAAGCGCATGGCGATCAAGTTGACCCGTACGCTTTTGAATGCGGCCCTCAGCGGCAAGCTGGCCAAGGCCGAGTTCCGTATCGACGACAATTTCGGTTTCCGCGTTCCGGTGGCCGTGGATGGCGTCGATGCGAACGTTCTCAACCCGCGCAACACCTGGGCCGACAAGGCCGCTTACGACGCCATGGCGAAGAAGCTGGCCGGCATGTTCGTCAAGAACTTCAAGAAGTACGAGTCCCATGTCGACGAGCGCGTCATGAAGAATGCCGCGATCATCGCCAAGGCGGCGGAATAATACCGATTGCCTAGCAACAAGAACGGCGCCTCATATCTGGGGCGCCGTTTTTTTTTGTATTTCCCAAACCGTCGGCTGCCGAGCGGTGGACTGGCGTCCGCCCGATCGCTTTTCGACGGGTTGCAAAAATCGGAACAATACCCCCACGAGTGCCGCTTGGGATAAGCCGGAAAAGCGCGTAGGATCGGCAGGCGATAAGAAGGGAAAACCGGCGATGTCCATCAAGCAGTTGATCTTCGTTGCGGCGTTGGGCGCCGCCATCGGATTGGCAAATCCGGCTATGGCCGCCGACATCCAGGTTTCCGAGGCCGACAACGGCGGAACGGTCGCATTGCATACCGGGCAATGTCTGGCCATCGGCCTGCGCCTGCAAAGCGGCACCGGCTACGATTGGTACATGCTGCCGAATTCCACGCCGCTGATGCATCTCTACGGACGTTCCGTCACCACGGCGGGCACGGCGGACCATAAGCCGCTCGTCGGCGGTCCGGCCACCGATACCTTCTCGCTCTGCGCCGGAGAGGACGGCGAAGGTCAGGT
>WSSedL1CaDRAFT_10000868_pt1 | contig 19703 bp, 17 predicted proteins | sample WetSurSL1Cattail_FD_9464 | JGI IMG/M metagenome (IMG submission 9464)
ACTCTCAATCCCGAACGTGACTCCGTAATTGCCGAGCACGTTGCGCAAACGCTTATTTAGCCGTTGGCTGCGTAATTGGGCGACAACTACCTTGACGCGCGCCGAAGCCCAACCAGTTCTCAAGCTGTTTGACTTGGTGGCTGATCGCCGCCTGCGTCACATGCAACTCGGTCGCGGCACGCGTGAAATTTCGATGCCGCGCGGCTGCTTCAAAAGCTCTAAGCGCGTTGAGAGGCGGTAATCTGCGGATCATTTGATCAATTTTTCTAATCGAGACAATGAGAATACATCGTTTTGTTTTTATCGCCAGCCAAGTTCAAATTGCCCTCTCAAGCCCGCATCGTCGGCAGAAAAAACGCTTAGAGGATTTACATGATTGAATTGAAAACCTGGGGATTTCTCCTCAGCTTCGCCATACCGATGGTCGTCAGCCCGGGGCCGGGCAATACCATCTTGGCTGCCGCTGGAGGAAAATTTGGTGTAAAGGGCACAGTCCCTTTCTGGCTTGGATTCGAAATGGGAAATTTGCTTTGGTGCATGATCTATGGTTTCGGTCTCAGTCAGGTATTCAAGGCACATCCACTGCTTTTTGAGATGTTGAAATGGGGTGGCACGCTGTATGTGCTGTATCTGGCTTGGTGCTTTTTTCAATCCTCTTCGATGTCGGAGCAGGAAGCGGTGAAGCCACTTAGCTTCTTCGACGGTTTTGCCTCGCTGTCGTTGAACCCCAAAGTGCACTCGATGATTTTGGTTATGTTTTCCCAGTTCCTCAATCCGGCACTGGACCTGGCCACACAGGTGGTGCAAATAGCGACTGTCTTTGTTCTCATCTGTTTTGCATGCCATTTCGCGTGGATCTACAGTGGGCAGGTCATATTCAGTAGGATCAAAAGTGAATACGCAGTCCGCATACAAGCGATTGTGTTTGGAGTGTGCATGGTTCTGGTCGCAGCGTTTATCGCGTTTTCCTGAGCGATGCATGGGGTGNACACTTCGCCCCGTGCACCACGGCGCGTCATGCCTTCTCCCACTGGCGGGGTGCGGCAGCACGCGCCGCAGCCTTTTGTTCGGAACGCACCTTTGCCTCCTTGAGCTGATGGGATTCGTCGTCAATGGTCACGATCTCGCAGCGGTGCACCAACCGGTCAATCAGCGACATCACACAAGCTGCGTTGGGAAACACCTCGTGCGGAATACGACAAATACCCGACCTCGTCCACCAGCAGCAAGCCCGGTGCTGCGTCACGCTTGAGCCGACGGCGCTGTGCCGAATCACTGTCCAGAGCGGCCAAGTCATCCAGCAATTCAGTGACCCAGGCCAGCGTTTTTGCCCAGAGTGATCTGTTCAAGGGAGAAGGTTTCAGTTTGAATTGCATCGTGGCCCATCGGACGGCTACCTGCTGGTCGCCAAATACAACAGCGGCGAGATCTTCCGTATCAGCACCAACAATGGCGGCGACATCCAGCGCGTGAGTTTGCCCGATGCGGTGACGGGTGCAGACGGTTTGCTGCTGCGTGACAAGAACCATCTGATCACGATGAAAAACGCGGGCAATGACCAGGTCGCGGAGTTGGTGTCCAACGACAGCTGGAAATCCACAACATTTCAGTCCGCGCAAAAGACTGCCCATTTGTTTCCGGCGAATGCGGCGCAAGTGGGTCAGGTTATCTATGTCTTGAACTCACGCCTGGACACTTTGCTGACAAAAGATGCGATCAAGGTGCGTGACTGTTTGCTGCAGAAGTATTGATCTTGTTGCTTATGCAGCAGATAACTCATTCGGGTGGGCACTCGGTGCCCCTAGCCAAAGACACCGCCAGGGGGCACGGGTTAATAACAGAAACGCTATATTGTTNATAGCGTTGTNGGCTTGTTTTGTATGGGCTTAGAGGTAATTTTATATGCGGGTTTGACTACCAAGTGCTTTAGCGAGGCCTTGTTTCGCCTCGACACATTCACCTCGAACCTGTCAAACCGAAGACGCTTCACCCTCACACAACAACAGGTTGGGCGCCGCTCTGCCTAAACCTTCTTCGCCCACGAGTACGTCCAGTGGCAGGGTGGCCAGATCGTCGGCGACCGGGTCCACATCAAGGTCTTTGTCCTGAAAACAAATTTTTGCGTAGCCGTGGCAATGTTCACAGGTCTCTGCGGAAATGGCCTGTTGCTCACCTTCCAGGCTCAGATACTGCACTTTTGATCCTTCCTCACACAGGGTGCAATGGGCTCGCACCACATTCCAGCGTGAAGAACACAGGCAACATTGCTGAAATCTCAGGCCAGCCTTGCCTTCGCCAGACAACACAATGCTGCCAACAGCAGTCGATCCGCAGACCGGGCACAGTTCCGAGTTGGCGGGATTCAAGTCAGTTGCTGTTACTTGCTGGGCTACCGCTGTCCACACCACTTGCATGGCGGCTGCCACCATCAGATCCGTCAGATCGCGACCGGAGCCATCGGTCTGCCCACGCGCCAGATCGTAGTTACGAGCCACTGAGCGCTTGAGCTCATCTTCAGACAGCCGAGGCGCGGGCGCGACTGCGTCCGACCCTGTAGAGACTGGCCCCTGAGAAACCAACATGTCATAAATAAGCGCCACTTTGGTCAGCACAGAAGGCGTTTGCGACAACTTTGCCGGTTGCACCATGTCAAACCAATCAAAAGGTCCGTTCGACAGCGTATCCAGTGCTTTTTGTTGTGTTTTGCTGATTGTGGCCAGATAGTTCAGCCAGGGCTCCAAACTGTGGCCAGGTGCGAGATGGCGAAAACGGTCACTACGGCGTGTAAAGATGTCTTGCGGAGGCGGCAACAAGGGTGAGGCCGTATTGGTTGGCGAAATGGTTTGTTCTGGCAGCAGGTAGGACATGAAAGGCGCTCACACGAGCGAGTAGGAGGTCGATGAAGGTAAAAAGTCCAGTTGGTCAGGCTGGTTGTAGACGACCCGTTGGTTGTCGCGCGCAAAACCAATCAATAGAATTCCAGCTGACTTGGCCATCTGGACCGCCATCGTGGTGGGGGCGGATACCGCCACCAGTGCTGAGATGCCCGCACGCGCGGTTTTTTGAACCATTTCATAAGAAGCACGGCTGGTGATCACCACAAAACCGTCGCTTGTGGGCTTGTGCTGCCGAGCCAGGGCACCGACCAGTTTGTCCAGGGCATTGTGCCGCCCGACGTCTTCCCTGAGTAGCTCGATGTTGCCCTGGGCATCACACCATGCCGCACCGTGGCTGGCGCCCGTGAGGCTGCGCAGGGGTTGCCAATGCGGCAGTTGGCGCAAGCCTTCGGTAATGGCGTCATTGCTGGGTTGGACCCTGCCAGGCACCGCCGCTGCGCTGCTGGCGGTTTGCGCCGTGATGGCTTCGAGGCTGTCAACACCACACAAACCGCATCCGGTGCGCCCCACCAAGTTGCGGCGGCGGTTTTTGAGGGCAAAAAATCGTTCNCTGGCAATGGTCATTTCCACCACGATGCCTGAGCATTCCCTGTGGATGTCAAGGTCGTGGATTTCGCGGGCGTGTTCAATGATGCCTTCACTCAGGCTGAACCCCACGGCAAAGTCTTCCAGATCAGTGGGCGACGCCAACATCACGGCGTGCGAAATGCCATTGAAGACCAGCGCCACAGGGACCTCTTCAATGACATGGTCTTCATCAGCGGTCGCCGTGTTGCCGCTGATCCGGTGCACGTCACACAAGGTTGCCGCTTCCGGCAGTTTTACTGCGTCAGCTGACAACCGTGAAGACTGACGTTTTGTCGCATCCAAGGGGCTCACACTCCGGAGTTTGATCCTGGGGTGTTGACCAATAACAGCGCTTTTGGGCTGCTTGTGTCGCCACCCCTTCGGGATCGATGGCTGTGTTATTTACCGGTCACTTGCCGGTACCAGCCGCGATGGTGTTGTTTGGCCCAGCCGCGGGTGACCGTGCCGTACCACATGGCACGCACCGTGCCCTTGACCCAGATCGCTGCGTAGATGTGGACCATGATCAGCCCGATCATGACGGCGGCGGTCGCAGCGTGGACCACAGCACCCAGCCGGACCGCCGTGATGTCAAAGCCGAACCAAGCGCGCCAGATGAACAAGCCAGAGACCGTCATCAGCAACATACACAAACCCAGTGCCCAAAATAGGACTTTCTGACCACCGTTGTACTTGCCCTGCTCAGGCATGTCGTGGTCATTGCCGTCCACCATGTTCTTGGCTTTGGCCAGCCATTCCAGGTCGGCCGGTGTCATCTTGTTGAGGTTCTTGAAGCGCAGGAAGATGATCAAAAAAGCCACAGCCATGAGCACCCCAATATAGGGGTGGATGATGCGGGTCCAGACCGGACCGCCGAACAGTTGGGTCAACGGGAAAAAGGCCGGGTGAAAGAATGCCAGGCCAGACAGCGCGAGCAAGATAAAGCTCATGCCCACAATCCAGTGGTTGGCGCGCTCGGAAGCGTTGTAGCGTTTCAGGTCTTTCGGGTCGCGGATCATTGTGCATCCTCCTTCTCGATGTCGTCTTCGATCTCTTTCGAGACCTCGTTGGGGCCTTTGGTTACATAGTGGAACAAACTACCCAAGGTGATACCTGCCAGCGCCAAGGTGGCAAGTGGTTTGGCCACACCTTTCCATAGACTGACCAAGGGGCTGATGGAAGGTTCCTTGGGCAGGCCACTGTACAGCCCTGGTTTGTCAGCATGGTGCAACACATACATCACGTGTGTGCCACCCACACCTTCTGGATCGTAGAGGCCGGCCTGATCAAAACCGCGGGTTTTGAGCTCGGCTACCCGGGTCGCGGCGACTTCCTTCATGTCTTCTTTGGAGCCGAACTGGATGGCACCGGTTGGGCAGGTTTTGACACAGGCTGGTTCCTGGCCCACGGCCACACGGTCCGAACACAGCGAGCACTTGTAGGCTTTGCTGTCTTCCTTGGAGATGCGCGGCACATTGAACGGGCAGCCGGTCACACAGTAACCGCAGCCGATGCAGTTTTCTTGGTGGAAATCGACGATGCCGTTTTTGTATTGGATGATGGCACCGGGTGACGGGCAGGCTTTCAGGCAGCCCGGGTCGGCACAGTGCATGCAGCCATCTTTGCGGATCAGCCATTCCAGCTTGCCGTTTTCTTCAGTTTCAGAGAACCGCATGACGGTCCAGGCCTGCGCCGAGAGGTCGGTCGGGTTGTCGTAAACGCCGATGTTGGTGCCAACTTCGGCGCGGATGTCGTTCCACTCCGAACATGCCACCTGGCAAGCCTTGCAGCCGATGCAGGTGGTCACGTCAATGAGTTTGGCAACTTCGATGGTTTGCCGCACCTGGGTGGAGGGTGTGGTGGTCGCCGAGCGGCGCAAGATGTCCAATGATTGCAGAGCCATGACTTGGGTCCTCCTCAGATTTTCTCAAGATTGACGAGGAAGGCCTTGTATTCCGGTGTCTGCGTATTGCAGTCACCAACGCCAATCGACAGCGAATTGGTCAGGTACCCCTTCTTGGCAACGGTTTCCCAGCCCCAGTGCAGCGGGATGCCGATCTGGTGCACGGTCTGTTTGTTGACAGAGAGTTCCTTGACACGTTTGGTCACCACGGCCTTGGCCTTGATATAACCTCGTTGCGAGCTGACCTTGACCCAGTCGCCCTGAGTAATGCCCTTTTCCTTGGCCAGTACTTCGCCGATTTCAACGAATTGTTCTGGTTGAGCAATGGCGTTCAGGCGGACCGACTTGGTCCAGAACTGGAAGTGTTCGGTCAGGCGGTAGGTGGTCCCGACGTACGGGTATTCCTTGTGTGTGCCAAGACGATCACGGTCACCCTTGAACATCCGCACCGCCGGGCTGTTGAAGACCTTGGGGTGCAATGAGTTGACGCCCAGTGGGGACTCCATCGGTTCGTAATGTTCGGGGAAGGGACCATCCACCAGCTTGTCGACGCAGAACAGGCGACCCACACCTTCCGGATTCATGATGAAGGGGTTCATCCCTGTTTCCGGCCCGGCATCGGCCTTGAAATCGGGGATGTCCGCGCCAGACCATCGTTCGCCGTTCCAGCCAATCAGTTTGCGGTTGGCATCCCACGGTTTTCCAGCCGGGTCACAGGATGCACGGTTGTAGAGAATGCGTCGGTTGGCCGGCCACGACCAGGCCCAACCAGGGGTGTTGCCCAGGCCGGTGTCGGTGTTGTCGCGGCGTGCCATCTGGTTGCCAGCCTGCGTCCAGCAGCCCGAAAAAATCCAGCAGGCACAGCTGGTTGAGCCATCATCCTGCAGCAAGGTAAAGCCGGGCAGTTGTTCACCTTTTTTGGCCAGGGTCTTGGTTTTGTCCTTGGGGTCGAGGATGTCAACCAGGGCCTTGCCATTGAGTTCCTTGGCCAGTTCCTCGGCACTTGGCGCCTTCGGATCGCGGTAGTTCCAGGACACGTTGAGGATGGGCTCGGGCAGCGTGCCACCTTCCTTGCGATACAGGTCGCGCAAGGCCACAAACAGCTCGCCAATGATTTCCTGATCAGACTTGGCCTCACCCGGAGGCTCTGCACCCTTCCAGTGCCACTGCAGCCAGCGTGCTGAACTGACGATGGCACCGTCTTCTTCGGCAAAGCAGGTGGAGGGCAGGCGGAACACCTCGGTCTGGATTTGGGCCGGATCAACGTTGTGTGCCTCTCCTTGGTTTTGCCAGAAGGTGGATGTCTCAGTGGCAATCGGATCGATGATTACCATGTACTTGAGCTTGGAAAAAGCCTCAGCCACACGGTTGGCATCGGGGAATGAAGCCAGCGGGTTAAAACCCTGCACCACAAAACCATTGATCTTGCCAAGATGCATCATGTCGACCATCTGCAACACGTCGTACATCTTGTCCCATTTGGGTAGCCAGTCGTAACCCCAGTGGTTGTCCTTGGTGGCGTTATCACCCCAGAACCATTTCAACTGGCTGACGACGAATTTGGGTGTGTTCGACCAGTAGTTGAACTGCCCTTCGCTTTGCGTTTTTGGTGTTGTTTTGGAGATGTATTCGTCAAACGTCGTGTGGTCCTTTTCGTTGGGCAAGGTCAAGTAGCCGGGCAGGGCGGTTGACAGCAGGCCCACGTCGGACAGCCCCTGGATATTGGAGTGGCCGCGCAGCGCGTTCACGCCACCGCCAGCCATGCCAATGTTGCCAAGCAAGAGCTGAATCATCGCCATGGTGCGGATGTTCTGCGTGCCAACGGTGTGTTGTGTCCAACCCAGTGCGTAGAGCACGGTGCCGACCTTGTTTGGCACAGCTGTCTCGCCAAGCATCTCGCAGACCTTGATGAAGCCTTCTTTCGGCGTGCCGGTCAGATTGGTGACCACATCCGGCGTGTAACGCGAGAAATGGGCTTTCATCAGGTTCCAGACGCAGCGCGGATGCTGCAGCGTTGGGTCGGTCTTGATCAAACCGGCGGCATCAAGCTCATAAGCCCAGCTACCCTTGTCGTACTTGCCTTTGTCGCTATCAAAACCGGAGAAAAGTCCTTCATCAAAGCCATATCCTTCGCCAATGATGGCGCTGGCATTGGTGTATGCCTTGACGTAATCCCATTGGATCTTGTCATTGCTGATCAGCCAGTTGATGACACCGCCCAGGAAGGGAATGTCAGCACCCGCGCGGATCGGCAGGTAGAGGTCGGCGACGGACGCGGTACGGTTAAAACGCGGGTCAACCACCACCAGCTTGGCGCCGCGTTGTTTCTTCGCCTCAATCGCCCAGCGAAAGCCCACCGGGTGGGCTTCGGCGGCGTTGCCACCCATGACTAAGATGAAATCGGCGTTCTTGATGTCAACCCAACTGTTGGTCATGGCGCCGCGTCCGAAAGTCGAGGCCAGTGCCGACACGGTTGGGCCGTGGCAGACACGGGCCTGCGCATCGGTGGCAACAATGCCCAGTGAGCGGATGAACTTCTGTGTCAGGATGCCGGTTTCGTTGGAGCTGGCCGAGGCGGTCAGCATCGCGGTGGACAGCCAGCGGTTGATCGGCACACCAGCTGCGTTCTTCTCGACCACATTGGCGTCGCGGTCGGTCTTCATGTGCTTGGCGACACGTGTGATGGCTTCATGCCAGCTGATGCGTTTCCATTCTTTACTGCCAGCCTCGCGCACTTCCGGGTATTTCAGGCGGTTCGGGCTGTGGATGAAGTCGAGCAGACCCGCACCTTTCGGGCACAACGCACCCCGGCTGACCGGATGATCCGGGTCACCTTCAATGTGCATGATGTCGGCCTTGGCATTTTTGGAACCGCTGCCCAGGGTGTACATCAGCACACCACAACCGACCGAACAGTAGGTACAGGTATTGCGGATTTCCTTGGCCCGCGCCAGTTTGTATTCACGTACCTCGGCCCGCGCCGCTGTGGGTGCCAGGCCCACCATCACCAGGCTGGTGGCGCCAACCTGGCTGGCTGAGATCTTGAAAAACTGTCGTCTTGAAACTTGCATTCGTTTGGTCTCCTGTGCATTCTTTTGCTATTTGTTTTGTAGCAAAGTTGATCTATATCAAGTATAGACAGGATGTGCTGCTGGTCCAGCAGTGCTTGTTCTTAGCTGAAGGAAAAATTCAGGCTTTGGCGACAAATTTAAGCTCGATAAGAGAAAAGGGTTGCCCTGGAATGCACTGGAAATCAGGCATCGGTACGGTCTTTTTTTACAGTACAGATGCTTACCCAATGCAACGGTGCACCAACGGTTCAACCATCAACGTGTGCCTGGTCGTTTCCTGCGGCAATGTGATGCGCCGCTGACACAGTCAAGTGATACAAAAGCTGATGGGGAGTCCCTCTTGGGACATAAGCCCTTGTTTTCAAGGACTTTTTGGAAGAAGGTGACGGACCTTGACCCCAGCACTGACTCCACAGTTAGGGCTGCTTGGTTCCCCACCTGACCCGGTTGGCCGCTTCACCATGTGGGAAGGCCCGTCGGTGTCTATTGTAGTGTGTTGCGGGCGACCTGAAGCTGAACGCAGGCCCATATGCCAAGTCGGGGTAAGGTGACCGACGAGCGGGGTGGGGCACCTTAGAATCGCTTGATGTCTTACCTCGTGCTCGCCCGCAAGTACCGTCCCCGCAACTTCACCGAAATGGTTGGGCAGGACCACGTGGTGCAGGCGCTTTCCAACGCCCTGACCACGCAGCGGCTGCACCATGCTTATATGTTCACCGGCACACGCGGTGTGGGCAAGACCACGGTGTCGCGCATTCTGGCCAAGTCGCTCAACTGCCAGGGCGTCGATGGAGCAGGTGGAATCACCGCCAGCCCTTGTGGTGTTTGCCAAGCATGCACTGATATTGATAGCGGTCGATTTGTTGACTACACCGAGCTGGATGCCGCCTCGAACCGCGGCGTGGACGAGGTGCAGTCGCTGCTGGAGCAGGCGGTGTACAAGCCGGTGCAAGGCCGCTTCAAGGTTTTCATGATCGACGAAGTGCACATGCTCACCGGCCATGCCTTCAACGCGATGCTCAAAACGCTGGAAGAGCCGCCCGAGTACCTGAAGTTTGTGCTGGCCACCACCGACCCGCAGAAAGTGCCGGTCACCGTGTTGTCGCGCTGTCTGCAGTTCAATTTGCGCCCGATGGCGCCCGAGACCATCCGTGAGCATTTGCAAAAAGTGCTGGAGGTGGAGCAGGTGGCCGCCGATGTGCAATCCCTGCGCTTGCTGGCGCGCGCGGCGCGTGGCTCGATGCGAGACGCTTTGAGTCTGACCGACCAGGCGATTGCTTTTGGTTCCGGTGCGCTGGCTGAGGCCACGGTGCGCCAGATGCTCGGCAGTGTGGATCGTTCCCATGTGTTCCGGCTGATCGATGCGCTAGCGCAGGGCGACGGCAAAACTGTGGTTGATACCTCTGAGGCGCTGCGTTTGAATGGTTTGAGTGCTGCTTCGACGCTGGAAGAAATGAGCGCGGTACTGCAACGCATGGCGGTGTTGCAAGCGGTGCCCGGTCAAGCGGCAGAGGACGACACCGACCCGGAACAGGCCGAGTTGCAGCGCCTGGCCGCGCTGCTGCCGATGGACGAAACCCAGCTGCTCTACAGCATCTGCCTGCACGGACGTTCTGAACTGGGCCTGGCACCCGACGAATACGCCGCGCTGACCATGGTGCTACTGCGGCTGCTGGCGTTTAAACCAGCCCATGGCGCTGGCGCTCTGGCTGAAAAAAAAACACTGAAAATTCCGTCGACCACGCCTGAGCGTGTATCGCCACCGCCGCAAAGTGCGCCCGCTGCACGGGCTGAGCCGGTGGTTTCGGTGGCAACTGTCGCCACAACTGCAACAGGTGATGTGGCCGGAGATTATGGAAAAAATAAGCCTGTAGCCACCGTATCTATTGGGCAGGTAGCTCCTGAAAAGGAAGCAAAACAGGCTTTGCCAGAAGGTCAACACCTGGCTGTCAGAGAGCCATCTGACCAGCCAGTTGCAGCTAAGAATTTTGAACAAAATCATGCTCCAGCCCAGGTAGAACAAAGGCTGGTAGCTACAAATATTGAAGCATTTCCAGTTCGGGTGCAGGCCGACTCGCCACGTGATGTGGCCGCTGCCCGCACCCCCCACACCATTGACGCCACGCCCGAGGGCGACTTTTGGCACAGCACCGTGCAGTCGCTGATTGCGGCCGAGGCCATCAATGCGATGGCGCGTGAGCTGGCCCTGCAGTCGCAACTGGTAGCGCGTGACAGTGATCAATGGCTGCTGCGGGTGGAGCGCGAGTCGCTCAACCACGCTGGTAGCAAAGACCGCCTGACGACCGCGCTGGCGGCGGCGGGACACCCGGTGCGCCTGGTCATCGAGGTTGGCCGTGTCACCGACAGCCCGGCCAAACGCAATGCGGCGGCAGCGGCGCAAGCCCAGCTGGCGGCAGAAAAAATCGTTTTTGACGACCCGTTTGTGCAATCGATGATGCGTGAGTTTGACGCGAAAATCGTCCCTGGCAGCATCAAGCCGCTTTAGTGTGCTGGTGCCCAGAATTCTTTTTTTTATCTATCACCAACCGAAGGAACCCCCATGTTCAACAAAGGACAACTCGCAGGCCTGATGAAGCAGGCGCAGGCGATGCAGGACAACATGAAAAAAGCTCAGGACGATCTGGGCAACATTGAAGTCAGCGGTGAGTCCGGCGCGGGCCTGGTCAAAATCACCATGACCTGCAAACACGAGGTGCGTCGTGTCACCATCGACCCGAGCCTGCTGGCTGACGACAAGGACATGCTTGAAGATTTGGTAGCCGCTGCTTTTAATGCGGCGCTGCGCAAGGCGGAAGAGACTTCGGCGGAGAAGATGAGCAAGATCACCGCAGGGATGCCAGGCCTCCCCGGCGGCATGAAATTCCCTTTTTGAAGTTGGCTACCGAGTCAGCGTGATCCGTCGTTGGGCGGTGCTCGCAATCTTCACGTACAGGAAGTACGTTCCGGTTGCTGCGCTCCGTCCGCCTAGGCTGACGCTGGCTCGCTACGCCCGCTACGTTGGTTGCCAATACCGTTTTTACTGAGCACTCCCTTTTATGTCTGACACCAATACGCTTGAGGCGCTGATCCAATCGCTGCGCTGCTTACCGGGCGTGGGGGTGAAGTCGGCGCAGCGCATGGCGTTTCACCTGTTGCAGCACAACCGCGCGGGTGCCGACACGCTGGCGCGGGCCTTGAACGAAGCCACCCACAGCATCCAGCACTGTGCGCTGTGCCACACCTTCACCCAGGCCGAGGTCTGTGCCACCTGTTTGGACGAGCGGCGCGATGCCAGCAAGCTGTGTGTGGTGGAAACTCCGGCGGACCAGTCGGCAGTGGAGCGCACTGGTGCCTACAAGGGGCTGTATTTTGTGCTGATGGGCAAACTCAGTCCGCTTGACGGCATTGGCCCCAAAGACATTGGTTTAAAAAAGTTGTTTGATCGGGCGTCGGACGGCACTGTGCACGAGGTGATCCTGGCCACCAACTTCACCGCCGAGGGCGAAGCCACGGCACATGTCATCAGCGAAGGCCTCAAAGGCCGTGGCTTGCAACTGACCCGACTGGCACGTGGTGTACCGGTTGGCAGCGAGCTGGAATATGTCGATCTGGGCACCATTGCCCATGCGCTGGTAGACCGGCGTTAACACACTCAGGAGTTGTTATGGTGCTTGCGTCCTTTACCCTGGCCTACTGGTGTGTGTTGATTGCGGCGCTGCTGCCGATTGTGTGCGCCGGTATCGCCAAATGGGGCGCGTTGACCAAGCCGCCGCAACAGGGTGGTTTTGACAACAACAATCCGCGTGCCTGGCTGGCCAGCCAGACCGATTGGCGTGCCCGCGCCAATGCGGCGCAGGCCAACAGTTTTGAGGCACTGCCGTTTTTCATCGGTGCGGTGATCATCGCCCACCAGCTTGGCGCCTACCAGGCTCGACTGGATGTTCTGGCGGCCCTGTTTGTGGTGCTGCGGCTGGTCTACATCCTGCTGTATGTGGCCAACCAGGCCAGCCTGCGCAGCGTGGTGTGGGTGTTGGCTTTGGGCATCAATATCGCGATTTTGTTTGCCGGTTACCGTTAAAGCTGAGGTCGGCACAACGCTGAACTCGGCTGGGGTGTGCTGTTCGGATCAAACGCTTATTGCGGCCTCACCCGCTGCCGAATCACTTCTTCTTGGCTGGTACCGATTTTTTACGCACGGGTACTTTGGCGGTCTTTTGGGGGGAGGGGCTTTTTGAGGTGCGTGTACTTTGGGCGGGTTGGGCGTTCTTGGCGGGCGAACTTGCTTTGACTGCTCGAATAGCCCGGGCTGGCAAATACACCACCACTTTTTGCCCGGCTTTGAATGCCGCTGACGTGTTGACGTTGTTCCAGCGGGCGACCTCAGCCACGTTCAGACCATAACGTTTGGCCAGGGTCACCACACTGTCTTTTTTACCCGCTTTGACGCTGGTTTTGTGCAGCACTATCTCGGGGGCCAGTGTCAGCTGGCCGTTGTCTGCTACATGGTTGCTCACGTCATTCAACACACTGCTGTCCCGGCGCACCAGCAACGTGGAGCCGGCACGGATCAGCATGCGTCCCTTGATGTTGTTGACCTCACGCAGTTCACTCTCAGACATGTTGAAGCGGTTGGCTGCATCGGCTGGTTTGAGCGTGGTTGGTGCGATCCAGGCGGTCCAGCTGGCCAGTCCGCTGCCACCGTAGGCTTCCAAATTTGCCTGAAACACCTCGGCGTTGTCCCAGGGCAGCAGAATGCTGGGTGTACCGGCCGCCAGCAGCACTGGTTTGGAGGCTGATGGGTTGAGCGCCCTGAAATCGCTCAGAGGTACTTCGGCCAATTTGGCTGCCAATGCCACATCGATGTCATGGCGGATGTCCACCGTTTGAAAGTACGGGTGGTTGCCTATGGTTGGCAAGCTGGTGCTGAACTTGACCGGATCTAAAACGATATTTTTGACGGCCTGCAGTTTGGGCACATACAACTGTGTCTCCATGGGCATTTTCAGGTCGAGGTAGCTGGTGCCCAGGCCGAGTTTTTTGTTTTTGGCAATGGCCCGGGAGACACTGCCTTCGCCCCAGTTGTAAGCGGCCAGGGCCAGATGCCAGTCGCCAAACATGCCGTACAGACGTTGCAGGTAGTCCAGCGCGGCACGGGTGGATGCCAGCACATCACGCCGGTCATCACGAAACATATTTTGTTTGAGCTCGAAGTGTTTGCCGGTGGCGGGCATGAATTGCCACATGCCAGCGGCTCGCGCGCTGGAGACGGCTTGCGGGTTAAAAGCGCTCTCAATAAAGGGCAGCAGGGCCAGCTCGGTCGGCATATCGCGTCGTTCCAACTCCTCAACAATATAAAACAGGTATTTGCCACCCCGGTCGGTCATGCGCTGCACATAGTCGGGCCGACTGACGTACCACTGCTCGCGGTCCCGCACCAAGTCGTTGTCGAGGTCGGGCATGGCAAACCCTAGGCGGATACGGTCCCACATGTCTGACGGAGGTGTGAGTGCACGTACCGGCAGCGAGTTCAGTGTCAGGCTGGGCAGGGCGCGCAAACCACCGCTGGGATAAATTGGGTTGCGCAGTCCGGGCGGGTTGTTGTTGCTGCGCACACCCGGTGCGCCGGGTGTGGTTGCCAGTGTGTAGGTGTCCGGTTGACTGCCTGGAACGGTGCTGGCGCAGCCCACCAGCCAAAGACAAAGCAGCAGCGCTGCCGATTTCAAAAAATGTGTCAAAACTGATTTTTCCAGGTTCGCAGCGCCGCAAAAACGCTCACAGGGTCTTGTGCTGTAGCGTCAAATTGCTGCACGGCGCGGACCACACTGTTGAGGTGTGTCCGCAAAAATGGGTTGATGGTTTTCTCCAGACCGATGCGCGATGGCAGGCTGGGTAACTGCTGCTCGCGCAGCGTTTTGACCGTGGTCTGGTGGGCGATCACGGCTTGGTTGTCGGGCTCAATGGCATGGGCGAATACCAGCCCGCTGGCTGTGTACTCATGGGCGCAGCAGACGCGGGTGTTGTCCGGCAGGGCTGCCAGTTTGCCTAGCGACGACAGCATTTGCGCCGGGGTGCCTTCAAACAGGCGCCCGCAGCCCGCGCTGAACAGGGTGTCACCACAAAACAGCAGCGGGTCTTGCCCTATTGGCTTGGTGTAGAAAGCAATGTGTCCTGACGTGTGACCCGGCACGTCAATCACCTGCAGGCGCCAACCCAGCAGGTCAATCACATCACCACCCGCCAGGCGCATCAAAGGTTCGGGCACCTGCTCCAAAAGCGGGCCAAACACCTGGGCACCGGTGACCTCACGCAGCTCGGCTACACCGCCGGTGTGATCGTGATGGTGGTGCGTGACTAGAATCGCCACGAGTTGGACACCAAGACGCTTGATGGTCTCAAAAACCACCTGGGCGTCGCCAGGGTCCACCACCAGGGCACGCTGACCATCGTGCAGCATCCAGATGTAGTTGTCGTTGAAAGCAGGCAGTGGAATTAAGTTCATGAGCGATCAAATTATAGGGATGCATGATTGGTTGGCCTCGCCGCCAGGGCAGTACCTGCTGGCGTGGGAACGTTCGCAAATGGTGCAGGCGGTGGGCAATGTGTTTGGCTTCCATGCGCTGCAACTGGGTTTGCCGGAACTGGACGCACTGGAGGCCAACCGCATGCCGCACCGGTGGTTGGCAACACAAACTCAGTCGGAAAGCATGCTCCTGGCTGATGACACCCTCACCACCCGTCGCGTGGCGGTGGTGAGCGATTTTTCTGCCTTGCCGTTCGCCGCCAACAGCCTGGATTTGGTGGTGATGCCCCACGCGCTGGAGTTGTCTACCGACCCGCACGGTGTGTTGCGCGAGGTGACGCGTGTTTTGGTGCCCGAAGGCCGGGTGGTGATTTGTGGGCTCAATCCCTTGAGCTTGTGGGGTTTTAGCCGACGCCGGCCGCGCTGGTTCAGGTGGATGGGCGCGCAGCGGCCGCTGTTGCCGTCAGCGAGTGAATGGATTGGTTACCTGCGCCTGCGCGACTGGTTGAGCCTGCTAAATCTGGAGATCGAGGACGAGCATTTTGGCTGCTACCGACCAGCGTGTTCCGGTCAGGCTTGGCTGCAGCGTTTGCACTGGATGGACAGGGCCGGTGCACGTTGGTGGCCGATATTGGGCTCGGTGTATTGTGTGGTGGCAGTCAAGCGGGTGCGTAGCATGACCTTGATCAACCCGGCCCGTAAAGCTGTAAGACGTTTAGCAGTCACTCCTGTTTCTATAGCTAATAGCTCAGGTAATATGAGGGCTTCAGGTCAAAATGATCATTAAATTTAACAACACGGACAAGCACATTGAACAGCATTGACATTTATACCGACGGTGCCTGCAAAGGCAACCCCGGCCCAGGAGGTTGGGGCGTGTTGCTGAAGTCGCAAGAGGCGCAAAAAGAACTGTGTGGTGGTGAACTCGACACCACCAACAACCGCATGGAGATGATGGCGGTGATTGAGGCCTTGTCTGCCCTGAAGCGACCGTGCAAAGTCACGCTGCATGTGGATAGCCAGTATGTGCTCAAGGGCATGACCGAGTGGCTACCGGGCTGGAAAGCGCGCGGCTGGAAGACCGCCACCAAAGCTCCTGTGAAAAATGTCGATCTGTGGCAGCGGCTGGACGCGTTGGTCAATGGGGGTTCTCACCAGATTGAGTGGCGCTGGGTGCGTGGCCATAATGGGCATGCTGGCAATGAACGGGCTGACGAGTTGGCCAACAAGGGCGTCGAGATGGCCTTGCAAAATCGCTGATGTTTGCTTAGCAGAACAGGCAAGTCATTCTGGTTCGGAGTTGGTATGGCGTTGTACCAGCGCCGATCCTAAGAGGTAACTTGAATGTTCAAACTGACATCGTTGAGCATCGTCCAGCGCCTGACCATGCTGATCAGCGGTGCCATGCTGGGGTTGGTGCTGCTGGCTTGCGTGTTTCTGGGGTCGGAACGAACCCTGATTCTGCAGGAGCGACAAAGCGCCGTGCGCCAGACAGTTGAGGTCGCGCAGGGTGTTCTGGCGTATTTTCACAGTCTTGAAACACAGGGCAAACTGTCCCAGGACGACGCCAAACGGCAAGCCATTGAGGCACTGCGCCAACTGCGCTACAGCGGTTCCGAATACTTCTGGATCAATGACATGCAACCCAAGGTGCTGCTGCACCCGATCAAACCCGAACTCGAAGGCACGGACGTGTCCGGCCTCAAAAGCCCCAACGGGCAGTTCATCTTTGTCGATTTCGTCAAACAGGTTAAAACTGCTGGCGATGGTTTTGTCTCGTATGTCTGGCCCAAGCCGGGCAATACCGAGCCGGTGCCGAAAATTTCTTATGTCAAAGGTTTTGAGCCCTGGGGCTGGGTGCTTGGCTCCGGCGTCTATGTTGACAATGTCGATGCGGCGGTCTGGCGTCGAGCCATCAGCTTTGCCGGTGGCACTCTGTTGTTGCTGGTCTTGCTGGCTGTTTTTGGCTTGCTGATCGCACGCAGCATCCTGCACCAACTGGGGGGCGAGCCCAGCGCTGTCAGTGACCTGACCCAGAGAATTTCCCAGGGTGATTTGGCCACACACATTGAGCTGCGGCCCCAGGACAACAGCAGCATGCTGTTTGACTTGCGGACCATGCGTGATCATTTCGCCGCCATCGTGCGGCATGTGCGTGAGGGCTCAGAAGGTGTGGCCACCGCCAGCTCTGAGATCGCCCAAGGCAACCAGGACTTGTCGGCCCGTACCGAAAGCCAGGCCAGTGCGCTGGAGCAAACCGCCGCCTCCATGGAGCAGCTCAGTGCCACCGTGAAGCACAACGCCGACAGTGCTGCCCAGGCCAGCCAGATGGCGGTGCATGCCAGCAGTGTGGCCGTGCAGGGTGGTCAGGTGGTGGCTGAGGTCGTGACCACCATGCATGGCATCAACGAGGCCTCACGCAAAATCAGCGACATCATTGCGGTGATTGACGGCATTGCTTTTCAGACCAATATCCTTGCCCTGAATGCAGCGGTGGAAGCTGCCCGCGCCGGGGAGCAGGGGCGTGGTTTTGCGGTGGTGGCCAGTGAGGTGCGCTCCCTCGCCGGGCGTAGCGCCGACGCAGCCAAAGAGATCAAAAACCTGATCAACACCAGCGTGGAACGTGTCTCCAGTGGCTCGGCGTTGGTGGATCAGGCCGGCAGCACCATGAACGAGGTGGTCAGTAGCATCGCCCGGCTGGTGGATGTGGTGGGCGAGATCAGTGCCGCCAGTCGCGAACAGAGCCTGGGTGTGTCTCAGGTGGGTGAAGCCGTCACACAAATGGACCGGGTCACCCAACAAAACGCTGCTCTGGTCGAGGAAATGGCTGCTGCCGCCAGCAGCCTGAAGTCCCAGGCCAATGATCTGGTGCATACCGTGGCGGTGTTCAAGCTCTGAAGGAGTTACGCCAACGGGGGGTTGATGCTTGGCCTGCGGGACGGGTTTACATGCCATTTGACAAGTGTTGGGTTTAACCGACACCACTTGGTTTGGGCCGGTGCTACCTTCTCGCCTCCTTTGACTGAGACGAGCAAAACATGCCCAAAACCCTGATTGAACCCTTCCGCATCAAAAGCATCGAACCCATCCGTATGACCACCCGTGAGGAGCGGGTGCAACTGCTGGAAGCCGCCAAACTCAACGTTTTCAAATTACACGCCGAAGATGTGTTGATCGACTGGCTGACCGACTCCGGCACCGGTGCCATGTCCAGCCGCCAATGGGGCGCCATCATGGAGGGTGACGAGAGTTACGCCGGTGCCCGCAGCTTTTACCGTCTGGAAAAAGTCATTCAAGACATCACCGGCATGCAGTTTTTTGTGCCCACCCATCAGGGGCGTGCTGCTGAAAAAGTGTTATTCACCGCCGTCTGCAAAAAAGGCGATGTGGTGCCCAACAATTGCCACTTTGACACCACCCGCGCCAACCTGGAATATCTGGGTATTGAGGCGTTGGACCTGGTTATCCCCGAAGGGACACAACCGGCCACCATCCATCCGTTCAAAGGCAATATTGACCTGGCGCGTGTCGAAGCCCTGTTGAAAGAACGTGGCGAGCAGATTCCGTTTGGCATGATCACCGTCACCAACAACACCGGAGGCGGGCAACCTGTGTCGATGGCTAATATCCGCGCCTACGCCGCACTGCTTAAAAAGTATGGCAAACCCTTCATCATGGATGTCTGCCGTTTCTCGGAAAACGCCATGTTCATCAAGATGCGCGAGCCGGGTTACGAGAACACACCGATCAAGCAAATTGTGCAAGAGATGTTCAGTTATGCCGACGGTGCCACCATGAGTGCCAAAAAAGACGGCATGGTGAACATCGGGGGCTTCATCGTACTGCGCAGCGAGGAGTGGATGGACGCGGTGCGCAACGTGTTGATCATGACCGAAGGTTTTCCCACCTACGGCGGGCTGGCTGGGCGCGACCTGGAAGCGTTGGCTGTGGGGCTGGAGGAGGGCATGCAGGAAGATTACCTGCGTTATCGCCTGCGCACCGCCGAATACCTGGGTGAGCGCTTGGAGGCGGCAGGTGTGAGTTTTGTTAAACCCACTGGTGGCCACGCGGTGTACATCGACGCCCGCACCGTGTTGCCCGATATGCCGGTGGCCCATTACCCGGCATGGGCACTTTGCAACGCGCTGTACTTGGAGGGCGGCATTCGTGGCGTGGAAATCGGCTCGGTGATGTTTGGCAAGCGCTTGGCCGATGGCAGTGAAACCTACCACAGCATGGAACTGGTGCGTCTGGCTTTCCCGCGGCGCATGTACACCCAGAGCCACTTTGACTATGCAGCAGAAGTGATTGCCGAGGTGAAAGACAAAGCCGCCTCGATTCGCGGTGTGAAGATCACCAAGCAGCCGCCTTTTTTGCGGCACTTCACTTGCGAATGCGCGTGGGTGGATGCTTAAAACAGTTGCGAGTTTGTAGTGTCCCCCATGGGGGACGCATCAAAGAATTGCCATAAGGTGAGCGGACCACAGGGGTGAGAAGTGGCTTTGACTCACCAGGTGACTACAGCACGGTACAACATGTAGGCTGCCAGCAAATACAAGGTACAGGCAAACCCACGTTTCAGGCGTTTGACCGGCAGTTTGTGGGCCGCTGCTGCACCCAAAGGCGCTTATGCAGAAACATCTGTGCCAGCAGATCGGCATGCTGAACCGGATTGCTGAAAACACAGAATATCGATGCAATCGTCAATTCATTGGTGAACAGGATGCGAGTTTTACTTGGCAGAC
>WSSedL1CaDRAFT_10000869_pt1 | contig 19696 bp, 17 predicted proteins | sample WetSurSL1Cattail_FD_9464 | JGI IMG/M metagenome (IMG submission 9464)
ATGTTCGTAACATTCCATTTCGGATCACCCGGATTGATGCGCTCTGGACAATGCGAAAGAAAAATATCTTCACTGATCGTGAAACCGTGTTTTTCGAGAATCGGCTTGATCACTTCTTCGGAAACATAGGGGTTTACAGTCGATTCAAGGATGACTAATGAACCTTTTTTCGCATTTGATGCCACTGTTTCTGAAGCACCGACAACCGGCGTCAGATCAGGATGACGCGATTCATCTACCGGTGTCGGCACACAGATAATATGAATGTCGGCGCGTTTGAGTTCAGTAGGATCATTGGTAACGAGAATAGGGTATTTTGCCAAGTTTTCTTCAAGGTAAGCGTCTTTGAAAATCAATTTTCCTTCCTTGAGCGCATCGATTTTACGTTGGTCAATATCGAATCCGATGACATCATAACCGCGTTCGCTGGCGCGGACAGCAAGCGGAAGACCGACATAACCAAGACCGATAACTGCAACTGTCTTCTGGGTGTTTTTCTCCATAAGAGTGTTAGTAGGTAGGGCTGACTTAGTCGTATTCTATGAGAAAATGGATGGAATAGCAAGGAATTCGGAAGAAGAGTATACTAGGGAAAATACTTCTTTATGTTTCTGACACCAAGAATCGAACGCGCTATTGTCCGTGCAACGGAACTCCATGCCGGGCAGCGGCGCAAAGTGAATAATGCTCCGTATATCGTTCATCCGTATGCGGTAGCGTTTCTTTTGGCGCATTATACCGATAATGAAGATGTCGTTATCGCCGGATTACTGCATGATGTTCTTGAGGATGTCCCTGGATATTCAGCGCAAGATTTGGCTGATGAATTCGGAAAACATGTGGAATCTATCGTATCGGAAGTGACGGAAGATTATACTGAAGCAGAAAAAGAAGATCATAGCCTTCGAAAACATAATTGGAAAGAACGCAAGGAAAAATATCTCATCAATCTTTCTGATGACAGCCATGAGGCGCTCCTGGTCGCGACAGCTGATAAGATCCATAATCTCCGTTCTCTTATTGATGATTATAGAATATGCGGCGAATCAGCTTGGGAACGTCTTGGAAATAAGGAACGAATTTTTTGGTTTTATGGTGAAGCTACCCGTATCATCTCCGAGCGCCTAGATCATCCTCTGGCCGAAGAACTCAGAAAAACATTTTTTGAAGCCACAGAATCGACTTCCTCTTGACAGGAATCTATTAATATGCTATCATCCCCGTTGAGTTCCTTTTACATACATATTTTGTGATGTTGTGTGGCTTTGGCATGACTACGAAAGTAGCTTGTTTACCCTGAAGAGTTCGGAGCAAGCAAGCTACCAACGTGGTAGTGTCTAAGGAGAAAAATTCATGAAGATGAACCACACCAACTATTCCGAAAAGGTCGAGGGCAACGACGGCAACCACTTGACCGGCAAGGGCCCGGCCGAGAAGATGACCATCATCGCCTACGGCGCGCTCTCCGGCACCGCCTCCTGGGTCTGATCTGATCCGGCGGCGCGGGTAACAGTCTCTAGGTTTGTTGCAACAGCGGGTTCCTTCGGGATACCGTTGAATGCATCAGTCTGAAAGGCTGCCCGATCTGGCACTGTGCCGTGTCGGTACCTGCGGTCGTGAGCAGGGGCAGTACGTTGTTCACGACGATTCCGTCGGGATGTAAAAATCCTACGGGACGAAAGCAGGGCTTGAGGGAGCTAATGTCCGATCGGTGTGTCGCGTCTGGAAACGGGTGCGTCTAAAGACCGGCTGTGCTTGCCACCTGTCCCTTGCATCCCAGAGGGGTCTCGACGGAATGGTAGTATCATCACCAACCGCATGTGGGCTTCGGGAGAATGTCTCCTGCGTCAGAGGCTATTGGCCGCGACCCTTGAGGCCGCCGCCGCGCCGCTCGCCCATCGTGCATCACTACGAGGAGAAAGCATGAAAGTGCAATCCCTCGACGACAGCGGCCATCGCTGGTTCCGGTACTATGCTGCTTCGATCGGCATAACGGCCGGACGACTGATGACTTAGTCGTCGACTGTGCTCCACGTTCATCACCTGAGGAGAAAGCATGAAAGTGCAATCCCTCGACGACAGCCATCATCGCGCCACCAGGAACCACAGGGTTGAAGCCTCTGTATGGACCTGGTCACGCCAATGACCTCTCGTCAAGCCTGCATTTCAACTTTGTGGGCAATCAGCGCCCCCGGATTTCGTTAACAACGAATCCGGGGGTTTTATCTTTTCTGATAGTTCCATTGCAACAAGCATCTGGTATAATGGATTTATATGAAAATCGGTATCAATGCATCATTTTTACGTAAGCCAGGGACGGGTATTGGGCAAGTGACAACCCAGTTTCTTCGGGCACTCGCTCTATCTCCTGATATGGGCAAGCATGAGTATGTTTTGTATCTTGAAGAAGATGCGGATATCTCTTTTTTACCAGGGAATGTTTTGAAACGAATATATGTGCCATGGTGGAAGCGCGACGATGTGCCGCGCAAGTGGCTTTGGGAGCGGGCGATACCGAGATTGGCTCAAGAAGACGGTTGTGACGTGTTTCTTTCACTGTATCAATCAGCAACTGTTTTTCATGGCTGTAAGCATGTGATGATCGTGCATGATATCATCCCCAAACTTTTCCCTGAATATCTCAGCAAGTGGTCGCAGCGGTTTTACTGGAAGGCCGTAGAGCGGTCTATCATGCAGGCAGACCGTATCATCGCTGTTTCAAAGTCTACTCAAGATGACTTGATTTCGAAGCTTTCCGTCAAAGCGGATAGGATCACTGTTTCGTATCCGGATGTGGATGACAGGTTTTCTGCACGGGTGACAGACGAAACATTGCAAAAGGTCATGGGGAAATTCGATCTGAACAGGGGATATATTTATCATGGCGGAGGATTGGAAGTGCGGAAAAATACCGAGAATCTTTTGCGGGCATACGCGCTGCTTCGAGAAAAGGAAGAAGGGGGAGATCTCGGATTCCCGTTACCGCCGCTTGTTATTTCTGGAAAGCTGTTTCCTTCATCGAACCGTCTTGCGACAGATGTTCGAAGAATAGTTCGTGAGCTTGATCTTGAAGCGCGAGTGCGATTGCTCGGTTTCGTCCCTGATGAAGATATCCCGTCTTTGTATACGGGAGCGCTCTTTTTCGCTTATCCATCGATGTACGAAGGATTCGGCTTACCTCTATTGGAGGCGCTTCGCATCGGAACGCCGGTTTTGGCATCTTCCGTGTCATCAGTGCCGGAAGTATGTGGAACAGCAGCGCTCTATTGTGATCCGAAGAGTATAGAATCGATTGCTCGCGGTATGGAACAGCTCTTGACCGATGATAGTCTCCGAAAAGAACTTTCCATGCAAGGCAAGGCTCAAGCGTCACGGTTCAATTGGAAACATTTCACGCAAATGATCATTGATTCGCTTTCTTTATGATGATGCCCATGAACGTGTTGTTTCCTGGATGGAATCAAAACAAGCTGCTGCTTATTATCGGCAATGTGATGCTTGGCATTGTTTTCATAGTGTTATCAAATGTCGGTTTACTACCGCTCAATCCCGTCCATTTCATATTTTTTACAGTCGTCGCCTTTCTATGCTCACTCTATCGTCCTGGATGGATGTATCTTCTTTTTGTCGGTATGGTACCGTATGAGACAGTTCATCTCATGCCAGTAGGATTCAAGGTTGATCTCCGGCCGTATCAATGGCTTGCGGTCGTCCTTTTTTTCGCTATTATCGTGCGTGCAGCTGTCAATCGTCTTCCGTTCGTGTTGGTCCGGCCACGTTGGTTCGACGGGGTATTGGCTATTATTCCTATTGGTGCTTTCGTGTCTGTCCTAGCGGCTCCCGATTCTGCGACAGCCTTCAAACAGGCTATGGTCGTTCTTTCATTCGGATTGGTGTATGCGATCGCGAGAATTTTTTGGCAATCATGGAGCGATGCCGCGCAAGCGATCCCATTTTTCCTTTCGTCGAGCGGCGTAGTTTTCGCGTATGCGCTTTGGCAGAACCTTGCCTTTTTGGCTGGTCGCGGAGGATTCGAAACGATGGCTGGACGACCGAATGCTGTTTTTAGCGAAGCCGATTGGCTTGGGGCATTCGCTTTGGTAGCGCTCAGTGTATCGTTAGCTCTGGTTTCATCTCGTCGCTTATCATGGCGTCATCCGTCGACGTTCTTTTGGGGAATATTCCAAATTGCCGCTTTTGTGACATTACTCATATCGCTTTGCCGAAGTGCTTGGCTAGGTGCATTCATTGCTGCTTTTGTCACAGCTATCGCCATGACGTTCCGTCGTCGAGCTGTCGGGTATGGACGAGCCGCTTTTCGCACCGGACGTTTTGTTGCTATGGTGTCGGTTACGTTTTTAATCGCACTCGGATTGGTTATCGCATTCCATCTGACTCCATTCGGTCTTTTTGATCGCGCTCATAGTACGGCATCGGGATTGCAAACGATTACCATAGCTTGTGATCATGAATCGCCAACGTTACCAGAGAAAATTTCTTCCACCTCCGAACTCGAATCCTTCGGTTGCCGCCATATCAATCTCGAAGAAATCGATAATGAACGTTCTCATGGCGCGTTTGTCACGGAGATTTTTCGTGATGATCCGAATATCGCTATTCGGCAAGATATTTATGCTAAAACGATAACGATATTGAAAGATCATTGGCTCTTCGGAATAGGCTGGGGGAATATAGCTATGTTTCTCGGTACGGATGAGCGTGGCGCCGGCCTCAACGCGAGCAATATGTTTTTAGAAATATGGCTTGGCAGCGGTTTGGCTGGCCTGGTTGCTTTCTGTATATTTTGGATAGCAGCATTAGCGTGGTCAATAGCGCATATCGTACGTTCCGATAATCATGCCGATGCCGCAGTACTTATTCTCGCTCTTTGGTCGGGATTGACAGTATTTAATTCTTTCAATTCCGGGGTATTATTGGGATTTTTCTTTTTGTGTTTAGCGCTCATTGCGCTCGGATTTGAATCTCGCATTTCGAAAAAAAATACTATCATACATGCAATATGAGCACTTTTGCCATCGATATCAGATTGATAGGAAGAAAGCGGACAGGGGACGAAGCCGTTTTCTTCAATCTTACTCGTGCGCTTATCGCCCTCAAAACCCGTCATCAATTCGTACTTCTGACGAATATCGTTGATACTGTCGAGCTCGATGGCATAAAGCAGCGTCTCGGATGCACCGGAAATGAATTGGTGAGAATAGTGACACTCCGAGGGAAAAATCGTTTCGTGTGGAATTTTTTGACCGTGCCATGGTTTCTTTTTCAAAATCATATCGATGTATTTCATACGCAATATATCCTTCCGATTGCTGTTCCATCACGAACGAAAGTCATAACACATATACACGACGTATCGTTTTCTGCGTATCCGGAATTGATAGGATGGAAAGATCGATTATTCCTTTCTTTATTGATTCCATCAGCTTTGAAACGCGCCGATACAATCGCCGTCCCTTCCCGATTTACCGCTGATGAAATCGTGAAATATTATCGGATCAAGCCTGAAAAAATAATCGTAGTTCCGAATGCGTTGAGCGATGATTTCTTGTCGGTATGTGATGATCTCGATGCAATACGGCGCGTACGTGAACAATATGACCTACCGGAACGATTTATCATTTCCGTCGGAACACTTCAGCCGCGGAAGAATATACCTTTCCTTGTAGAGGCATGTTCTGCGCTTCGAAAGCGTATTCCGGATATGGGACTTGTTTTAGTAGGAAGTCGGACGGCTCATCATGCCGATACTGCGGGATTGGATGCGGCGATAACTCGTTCTCACATGGATACGGCCGTGTTCTTTCCAGGATTCATACCGCAGGCGGATCTTCCCTATGTCATAAAAGCCGCTTCAATCTATGCTTTCCCTTCGCTCTACGAAGGCTTTGGAATTCCGCTTCTTGAAGCGATGAGTTGCGGTGTTCCGATTGCTGCTTCTCGCATACCGAGCCTGCGTGAAGTCGGAGGTGACGCAGTGGCGTATTTCAATCCCTCAGACCTTGCTGATTGTGCTGAAACGTTGTATGCTCTTTCTATTGGCGATGAACAGCGTACAGAGCTTATCCGAAAGGGATATGAGCGTCTCAATGCCTTCTCATGGAGGAAAAGCGCCGTCCTTATGCTTGCTCAATACGAACGGCTCTCCGATTGATTCGTAATATATTTTTTGATAGCAGTATCCTTATGTTCGGACATACACCAAAAAATAATGAGATTGTTGAAGGTTCCAAGAAGCGTCGTTGGCTTCGTGTCACACTTTTTTTCGTTATACTGATCGTTATTGCTGGCGGTGCATTCGCCTGGAAGACCGGATCGGTCATAAAGAAGATATCCCAAGGAAATGGCAGTATCCTTTCTAACTTGGTGAAATCCATTCCGGGTGTTGATCAGAAACTCACAGGCGAAGATCAAGGACGTATCAATATTTTGCTTCTTGGCATGCGAGGTGAAGGTGTTGAAGGAGGCGGTTTGCTTGCCGACACTATTATGGTGCTTTCTATTCATCCAAGCACTGACGCGAATGATTCAAGCAAGGCTTCGCTCATTTCTATTCCTCGCGATCTTTATGTGCAGGTGCCGAATAGCGATGAACATCGTAAGATAAACGCTGTGTATGCTTTGGGTGAAGAACGTGCCTATCATAAGGGCGGTATTGAGGATATGCGGTCCATCGTAAGTGATGTGACTGGTCTTGATATTCCATATGCTATCACGATAAATTTCCAAGGGTTCAAGGATCTTATCAACGCAGTCGGTGGCATTACGGTACATCTTGATCAACCTTTTGAAGAAGGGGTGCAATTTCGCGGTCTTGAACAACGTTGTGATGGCTTGAAATACACTCTCCCATCTGGAAATGTCGAAGAGAAGAAAGGTACTCGGAAAAATGGTTCGACATATATTCGGCATTATGCGCTTTGTTATGAAAAATTGACTACTGATGAGGCTGCATCTCGCCTTGAATGCGGTGGGGATTTCAAGCTGCCGGCTGGAGATAACCAGCTCGATGGAGATCAAGCGCTTTGTTATGCGCGTGCGCGATACACATCAAGCGATTTTGAACGAGCTCGCCGACAGCAGCAAGTGATCCAGCTGGCAAAGGAGAAAGCACTTAGTATTGGCACGTTGACTGATTTCTCGAAAGTAAGCGCCATGCTTGATAGTCTCGGAAACAATGTCAGCACGAACATGGAGGCCTGGGAGCTCAAGCGTCTCTTCAACATATATCAGCAGATCGGAGAAGTCACACCGAATCAGAAAGTATTAGAGAACTCCCAGGAAGGTTTGTTATATAATCCTCCGGAAACGAAAGAGACTGGCTATATTCTGCTGCCGCTCGGTGATACGTATGATCGTATCCATGAGCTCTTCGCCAATTCGCTCAATTACTAGCCGCTATAACGCGGTGGCTCATTCGCATGGAAACGGTAGAACTGACTATCGCTGTCAATGGATATAAGAATCCGGAGCTTTTGCGGCTCTGCCTCGATTCTATCCAGAAGGAGATGTCTTCTTCTGGAATACGATATGAGATAATCGTAGCTGATAGCGCCACAGGAGAAGATACGGAAATGCTCATGCGTGAGCGTTATCCCGATGCTCGATTTTTTCCGTTCAAAGAAAACGTCGGGTTCAAGCGCATGGTGAATGTATCGCTGGATGAGGCACACGGAGAGTATATTTTTCTCATCAATAGCGATATTATCCTTACGGAAGGAGCAATTCCGAATATGCTGAATTATATCCGAACGCATTCGGATATCGGCATTTTGAGCCCAAAGCAGTTAAATTTCAACGGAACGCTTCAGCCGAGCTGTTTCCGTTTCTATCGACCACTCACTATCGTATATCGTCGTACATGGTTCGGTAAGCTTCCGTTTGCAAAACGGCATCTTCGCTGGTTCATGATGGAAGATTATGATAAATCAGCGCCGAGAAATGTCGATTGGGTCATGGGGTCGGCTATGCTCGTCTCTAAGCGCGGCGTTGTCAAGATCGGAAAAATGGATGAGCAATTCTTTATGTATATGGAAGATGTCGATTGGTGCAGACGCTTCTGGGAACATGGATATCGCGTTGTTTATTATCCTGATGCGACCGTCTATCATTACCATGGAAAGGGAAGCGCTAAAGGAGGTTTCATCGGTTCGCTTTTATTCAATCGCTTGACTTGGTACCATATAGAGAGCGCCGTACGCTATTTTTGGAAATATCGGAATAAGCCGACTCCTTCCACTGATAACTCATTGAATCATTGAACGTTTACATGTATATGTTTTTTTCATTCAAACCATCGACTCCGGATGAATATGAGCGCGGACAGCGAGTTTTTCGTCGGTCTTTCCTCGTTTTTTTCGTAGTATTTCTTATTGCCGCAGGCTTTTTTGTCGGTTATGAGCGCGGGCGGTCATCGGCATTAGCGTCATTCAGTCAAACTCAAACGCTTTCTCCGGACGATGCTATTATCATAAATAAAGAAAGCCAAGATCAGACTATTGATTTTGCGCTTTTTTGGAAAGTTTGGGGGCTGCTCAAAGATATGTATGTCGATAAGTCCTCGCTTGATGCGCATGAGCTTTTTTATGGCGCTATCCGCGGTATGTTGGCTGCAACAGGAGATCCGTATACGACGTTTTTCAGCCCGAAAGATAACCAAGAGTTCAAAGAGGATATTTCCGGAACATTTGATGGTATCGGCGCTGAAATGGGCATGAAAGATGGCGTTATCACCATCATCGCTCCGCTTGATGGCGCACCTTCAGAAAAGGCCGGTCTGATGGCTGGCGATAAGATAGTGAAGATTGACGGGGAATCATCTTCAAATTTATCGATTGACGAAGCAGTGAAACGTATTCGTGGTCCGAAAGGTACCAAAGTGACGCTGACCGTATTTCGGAGTGGCGAACAAGAAACTCGCGATATTACCGTGACACGTGATACCGTCCTTGTGAAAAGCGTCCGTTTTGAGATGAAAGATGACGGCATGGCACTGATACGCATCAGTCGTTTTGGCGATGATACTGAAAAGGAATTCAAGGATGCTGTCGATCAGGCGATACAACAGCATGCTCGCGGACTTATCATCGATTTACGCAATAATCCCGGAGGATACCTTGAGAGTGCTGTGAATATGGGCAGTTTGATGATTCCGTCTGGCAAGACTATCGTCATCGAGGAAGATGGATCCGGAAATCGTACGCCTACGATGGCTAAAGGCGGTGATGTCTTATCGAAAATCCCGACTGTCGTCATCATCAATGCTGGAAGTGCGAGCGCATCAGAAATCCTTGCCGGGGCCCTTCGTGAAGATCGTGATAACGTGACGTTAGTAGGAGAGCGTTCATTCGGGAAAGGTTCAGTACAACAGCTTATTCCGACAAGCAAAGATACTTCCGTAAAGATTACCGTCGCTAAATGGCTGACACCTCAAGGAAACCAGATTCATGGCATCGGTATCGCTCCGGACGAAGAAATCAAATTGACAGCTGATGATGTCGCGAATGAGCGTGACCCACAGCTTGAAAAAGCCATGAGCATTTTGCATGATACGATTGGCAATTAGCACTCTCTTGACCATAGTGCTAGTGTCGCTTATACTAGAAATGTAAGATAATAATCGAAAAACCGTATGAAAAATATTAATGTCATTCCGCTTGGTGAAAACGTGCTCATCCATCCAGAGAAACCTGAACAGAAGACGGCAGCCGGTATTTATCTTCCCGAAACAGCAAGCCAAGATCGTCCACAGCTTGGCACAGTAATCGCTGTAGGAGAAAGCGACAAAATCAAAGTAAAGGCCGGACAGAAAGCCATCTTCCGACGATACGGCGGCGAAGAAGTGAAGATCAATTCAGAAGAATATATTATCGCGAGTTACAAAGATATCTTGGCCATTATCAATTAAGCAGCGTCGATGGAATATCTTTTCTTGGAACGAAAAACCCTTCTCGTAATCGGGAAGGGTTTTGATTTCCTCTGCCTTCGTCACATATGACAAATATATGTAACATGATATGTATTTTCTCGGTGTATTCATCATTCGAGCGGCAATCCGGAGGCATCCGTAAGGATTGTATTTCCTACAAGGGTTTTTGCTCCGAATACGCCGATATCAGTAAGACGAACTCCGGCTTTGAAGGAAGCGAGCTCATCAGCCCCATACACGATGATGGTTTTTGCAACAGGGAGATCTTGGATACGTTTTTCAAGGTCATCTAACGGGATATTCAGAGCGCCTCGAATATGTTTTTTTGAAAATTCATCAGCTGTCTGAGTATCAAGTATGGTGATGCGGCTTTCAGGATCTGACAGGACAGTTTTAAATTCTTCTACTGAAATATATGTCACTTTCGATTGGTCGACGAATGAATTGGGATCTCCTGAAGTTATCGTCTGGCTCGTGACACTTTTCCAGGCATCGAAACCGCCTTTTACAAAAAGGGAGGGAGCGGATTTTGTGAGCAGGATATTTTTTGCCGCTTCGAATGTCTGTATGTCATTTGGATCGAAGATGATTACGATAGTTTGTCCTTGATTTGGCGAAAAGTTACCTAGCTGACTCACCGAAAGCGATATCGATCCCTTGGCGTGTTCAGTAGCATAATCGGAAGATGGACGGATATCGATGAGTTGATAAGCATTCTTATCGAGGAGGATTTTTTTCTGAAGCGTTTCGGCATCGATAGTCGGGATGCTTTTCTGTTGCGCGGCAGCATCGGATGAGGCAGTCGAAGAGACCGATTGAGCAGCGTTTTCGGACGAAGGAGAGTGCAATGAGTGCCATGCGAAGTAACCGCTAACAGCTATGATAGCCGCTCCGCCAGCTAAAATCGCATTAATATCCCGCCGATTATTGTTTTCCAATTCTGTGCGCATATATTTTTCTATTGGTATCACAAGAGAATATTTCCGATAAGGTCACTATTGCCTCGCAGGAAATCGTCGATAGATACGCGACCTTTCCCTTCGAGCTGGACTTCTTCAAGGAAAACGATTCCAGCTCCGGTTTGCACGCCGATCTTTTCACCGATCATCACTACTTGGCCGACAGGGTAATGAGTCTGCGGTGAGAGTTGCTGATAGGATATACGGAGCAATTTGAGCCGGAAGAGCGTTTCGTTACGTCGGAAAAAGGTGAAAATGCCTGGCCAAGGATGCAAGGCCCTATATCGGTCGTAAATGCTTTTAGCATTGTCGGTCCAGATGATGCGGCCATCATTGCGTTCGATGAGTTGGCATAATGTCGCTTGGCTATTATCTTGTGTCGTAGGTTTGATGTCTCGTTGTATCCAACTTGGAAGCGTTTCCAAAAGCAATCCGATGCCCACGGTTGTCAATTTTAAGAAAAGCGTTTCACGAGTATCTTGCTGATCGATAACCACTGGCTGTTGAGCGAGAATATCTCCCGTATCCATACCAGCATCCATAAGCATGATAGTGACGCCCGTATGCGTTTCTCCGGCAAGAAGAGCATTCTGTATCGGCGATGCGCCACGCCATTTCGGTAAGAGCGAAGCATGCACGTTAATACATCCGAATCCTGGAATCAGGAGAAGACTTTCAGGAAGGATCTTACCGTACGCTGCGACGATGATAAGGTCTGGCTTCCAATCGACAATGTTTTGGATTGCTTTCGCGTCGATATTTTCTGGCTGGATGGTCGGGAGGCCGTGATTTTTCGCTGAAAGTTTAACGTCGCTTTCGGAAAGCTCGTGACTGCGTCCTACTGAACGATCTGGTTTCGTAACGACACCAACAACGTTATAGCCTGATTGGACAAGCTCATCGAGTATGGAAGCGGCAAACTGTGGCGTTCCCATAAAAACAATCCGTATCTGCGGAACAGTAGGGGCGTTTTCATGATCCGATTCGATAGTTTTGAGAGGGTTCTGGATCGTCGGCATATCCGGTTCAATAGTCTTTAATTTCTGTATGATGAATCGTCAACCATTGTTCTTCCGATCTTACAATAACCGTTGATTCTCTTTTTTTGAAAGTTTCCGCTGTTGTTTCTGGAATCGATCGCAAATGAGTATGCCATCAAGATGATCTATCTCATGCTGTATGATGACAGCGAGAAAATCTTGTGCTCTGAGCTTCTTAAGAAGACCTTTTTCGTTTAGGTATTTTATCGTGATAGTTTCTGATCTGATGATGGGGAAAAATTGCCCAGGCAAACTGAGACAACCTTCTTCAAAAACAATTTTTTCTTGAGAAAAGGAGGTGATTTCCGGGTTGATGAGCGTATAGAGGATGCCTTCATGCTCGAGAACAGCCAGTCTGATGGAGCGGCCGATTTGCGGAGCAGCCAATCCCGTACCGTCTTCAGCATGCATAGTGGCAATCATCTCAGGAATGAGCGATTGGATATCATGAGCGATCGGATTTTCAACAAGGGCTGTCTTTTTATGGAGCAATTCATTTGTCGCTCCGGTTACGAGTTTGAGCATAAACATCATTGATAATCATGAGAACGAGATAGGATCGACATCAATAAGAGTATCCATCTGACGATCCGCAGCAATCTGCAACAGAATATCTGGTAATGGCGCGTCGTGAGGGATACGAACAAGAATCAGTGATCTTTCGATATGTTTCCGTTTTTCTTGAGGAAGCGATTGTGCTGGCAAGATTCGGAATCCGGGGTCTTTCGGAAGAGCTTCTGATAGCATAGCCGAGACGGCATGGGCAGTTTTTTCAACCGCTGCTGGCGTCTTTCCTTGGCAAACGATAGAGATAAGCCTCGTGTAAGGAGGGTATCCCAAACTTTTACGATCCTCAAGGACTCGATCCATGAACGCACCACTCTCAAGCGAAGCTATCCGTTGAAAAAAAGTCGCTTCCGGATGGAAAGTCTGGACAATGATATGTCCTCCTGTTTTTGCGATTTGCATGGATGCTCTTTCGAGGTCTTGGAAGAGCCGCTCATCGCCACGAAAATCCTGGAAAGAAAGCAAACTATCCGCGTCAATCATAGCAATCAGCGCAAGTTTCGGCAAGGGAGGATTTTTGAGTATCATCCGTGTCCCTATAACGATATCGATCTTGCCTGACGAACCTTGATCATAGAACGTCTGAATCATTCCAGGCTTACGCATCGTCGTAGCATCAGCCCGGAAAAGTCTCGCTCTTGGAAAGGCGCGTGCTACCTCCCGTTCAATGCGTTCAGTACCGAATCCGACATTGCGAAAAGAGAGATGTCCGCATTGCGGACAGCTTGGGAAAATATTTGTCTTGTAGCCGCAGGAGAGGCAGCGGAAATATCCTTCCTTACTGCCAATGAGCGCGCGATCGCATTGTTTGCATCGAAGGATGTTTTTGCAATGCTCACAGACAGAGAAAGCGCTTAAGCCTTGTCGATTGATATATAAGAGTGCCTGATGTCCTGATGAAATTACTGAACGAAGACGATCAATCAATTCGATAGAAAGGGGAGAATAGTTTTTTCTGAAACGTTCAAGTTTCAAATTGACAAGCGTCATAGCGCTAGTTACAGAAAGGTGATTTTGCTGAGCGCTTACGAGAAGACATTCCTTATCTCGTACAGATCGCAGTGTTTCACTTCCTAGCGTATTTGAGGCATATACAAGCTGTGAAGCGTAAAGTTCGGCGACTTTGCCCGCGATTCGTCTGCCGTCATAACGCGGACTCATGTCCCATTGTTTGTAGCTTTCATCCTGCTCCTCTGATACGATGATCAGTCCGAGATCATGAAAAGGTGCGAAGAGTCCTTGGCGCGATGCGATGATAATGGAAGCCGTCCCGGAGCGGATGCGCTCCCAGGCGCCGAAGAAGCTACCATCAGACATTTGACTATGAATAGCCACGATATCGGACGGAGGAAAGAATCGGCTCAATCCCGCGACAATCGGAGGAATAAGTGTGATTTCGGGAACGAGAATCAAAGTCTGTTTTCGTATTGAGAGTGTCCGCTTCGCCAAGAGCGCGAATAAACGTTCTGGGTCCTCTCTTTGCGACATATCAATCGCGATAGGCCGATTTTTTCCAGACGCCGCATCAAATATCTCTAGCACGGAAGCTTCATCAGTTCGTGGCTTGAGTATCGAAAGTTTCGCTCTATGCTGCAAATCCTCTTTCTTTTTCCGTTCAGTAACACGCTTTGGAATGAAATGCCGGAGCGTTTTTCCTAGAGGTGTCATGTATTCTTTACTGATGAACGTAGCAAGCTTCATTTGTCCATCAGTCAGAAACGACGACATGATTACGCCAGAGAAAGCTTTCATCCATTGTGGATGTTTTCCTGGCATGACATCACAGCGATAGACGATACCTTCGGTGTTTTGATGTCCGAAAGATATGGCGACAAGCGAACCCAAAGCGACTGGCTCATTACTGGTATAGCTGAAAAAGGGCGACCGCCCCAAAGGCAGGATTACGAGCGGAGCGATTTCTAAACGGTAAAGTGGCAATTGAGTATCCATGACTCTATTGTACCAAATGGTTGGATTCAGAAACAGAGGCACTCAAAAGCTTGATTTTTTGGCTGAAAAAGGCTATCATTTCAGATATATATCCTTCATAAAACGATTAAGATCGGAAATTCATCCGTTCCATCGAATCATAGCAATGAATAAGACTAGGAGGCTTTTTGTTGGTTTGCCGCTTTCTCCGGCGCTTAGAAAACGGCTCAAACGCGATATGGCATTATGGCCCAAAGAGGCTGTGCTTCAGACTGCCGAAGACAATCTTCATGTAACACTCATGTTTCTTGGTTTTGTCCATGAGGAAGATGTGCCAGAGATGTGTGCGAAAGTAGGCAAGGTTTGTGAAATGATCAACGCTTTCGAACTTTCTTTTACTGGCATGCAATTGCTTGATAGCAATGAAAATCCTAAGGTGATCTGGTTACACGGTGAACCGAGCGAAGAGTTGAAACAACTGCGTGAAGCGCTTGAGAAAATGTTCTCTGCGTTTATCGTCGAGAAAAAATCGTATCGTCCGCATATCACACTCGCCAAGATTAAGAAATCGAAATGGGCCGTATTGCCTGAGAAACCGAAGCTCAAAGAACAACTCCTTTATATCGAGTCAGTTGACACGGTGGCAGTTTTTGAAAGCCTTACGATTGACGGCAAGCGCCGCTATGAGCAAATCGATACCTTTGGACTCCAGTAAACGGTGACTAGGATGAAAATTCTTGGAATACCAATTGATATTCTTTCGAGGGAAGATATCTTGCGTACAGTAGGGAAGGTTCTTGATTCTTCTTCGTATCATCGCATCGCAACGGTCAATCCGGAGTTCTTGCTGCTCGCTGAGAAAGATCCTGCTTTCCAGCAGGCGCTCATTGATGCGAACCTCCGTATCGCAGACGGCTTCGGTATCGTGCTCGCTGGACTTTTACGCGGCCGATGCATCACGCGTTTTCCCGGCGCCGACCTGATGGAAGCGATTCTCGCAATCGCGGAAGAGCGGAAGCTCTCGATTTTTCTCGCCGTCCGTGCCGATGGACTCAGTACGTATGATGAGATACGTTCAGTGATTCTGAAGAAGTATCCAAATATCACGGTAGGGGGAGCAGATATGGATATTGCAGATTCTGAATGCATAGCTCTTCAATCTGAAATCAAAAATCTAAAATCTAAAATCGTCTTCTGTAACTTCGGTGTACCCTATCAAGAAATATTCTTGACGAATATGCAGGATACCGGGGTAACATTCGGCATGGGTGTCGGTGGCAGCTTCGACTACCTAACCGGGAAACTACGACGTGCTCCGAAGTGTCTGCACATGATCGGCCTCGAGTGGCTCTGGCGCCTTATCCTCCAGCCGAAACGTATCGGTCGCATCTGGAATGCAGTAATCGTCTTTCCAATCAAAATGATTTTTGGAAAAGAAAAAGCCGCTCGGTAAAGGATCTACCAAAACGACCTGAATACACCTTTAAATACACATTATAAACTAAAAAATGTATTTTGTCAATATTGCTGATATGCTATAAAAAAGCTATCATTAAGCCATAAATCTTGCATTTTTTGAATCCTATGAATGTTCGTGTCCGTTTCGCGCCGTCACCGACTGGCTACCTCCATGTCGGCGGCCTCCGTACCGCGCTCTATAACTATCTCTTCGCCAAGCGCCATGGCGGCACGTTCATCCTGCGTGTCGAAGATACTGATCGCAATCGTTTCGTCGAAGGCGCGGTCGAGAGTCTGGCACAGGTAATGGAGACGACTGGCCTTATGCCGGACGAAGGCGTGTTCCTCGCAGATGGCAAGCTCGTCCAGAAGGGCGATAAGGGACCATATATCCAATCCGAGCGCCTTGATATCTATCGACAATACGCTAATGAACTCATTGCGAATGGCAAAGCGTACTATTGTTTCTGTACCACTGAACGCCTGGAGCAAGTACGCGCCGAGCAGACAGCGAACAAGCAAGCACCGAAGTATGATAAACACTGCCTCACGCTCCCGACTGACGAAGTGAAGCGCCGCATCGAAGCCGGCGAATCACATGTTGTCCGTCTCAATGTCTCTGTCGAGAGGGGAGATATCGTTTTCGATGACCTCGTACGCGGACAAGTGAAGATTCACACGAAAGATATCGATGATCAGGTGCTCATGAAGTCCGATGGTTTCCCAACCTATCACCTTGCCAATGTCGTCGATGATCATCTCATGGAAATTACTCATGTACTTCGTGCTGAAGAATGGTTGCCATCGACACCCAAACACATTCTGCTCTACGAAGCGTTCGGTTGGGAGTGTCCGGAGTTCGCCCATATCCCGCTCCTCCTCAATCCCGACAAATCAAAACTCTCCAAGCGCCAGGGCGATGTAGCAGTGGAGGATTATCTTAAGAAAGGCTACCTTAAAGAAGCGCTCATCAACTTCGTCGCACTCCTTGGATGGAATCCAGGAAAAGGCAGCACAGAAGAAATCTTCTCGCTCGATGAACTCGCAAAAACCTTCGATCTCACACAGGTCCACAAGGCTGGCGCCGTTTTCGATTTGAAGAAACTTGATTGGATGAATGCGGAGTATATCAAGAAATTTTCTATCGACGAGCTTTACAAAGCCGCACACCCATTTTTCAATACAGACCAGGATGAGGCCTTTCTCAAGCGCGTACTCACTGTGGAACAGGATCGTCTCGCGAAACTTTCCGATGCTGGTATGAACAATCCGTTCTTCTTTGCCGAACCGTCATACGAGGCAGCGCTTCTCAATTGGAAAGACAACTCGGACGAAGCGACCAAAGACGCTCTGAGCAAGGCACATACCATCTTCGAAGAACTCACCGATATCGAATGGGAGAAGCGTGATATCCTCGAGCGCATCCTCCTCGAGGCAGCAGGGGACAAACGAGGTGATTTCCTCTGGCCGCTCCGTGTCGCCCTCACCGGCGCAGAGAGGTCCCCTTCACCATCCGACTGCGCCTGGGTGCTCGGCCGTAAAAAAAGCCTAGCACGACTAAAAAAAGCCATTGGAAAGCTCTCATAAACAAAGAGCATCCATGGTATACTATGATGGCGGCAGTAGCATTTTACAATAATGCTCCGCTACGCAATCTCATGTATGTTGCCAAAAAAAAATACTCAAATCCGAAAACTCCGCACGATACAGACTGTCACGATCATTGTCGGCATGCTTGTTTTGCCGTACCTTAGTCTATCATCGGTTTTGGCTTCGGATGAATATGATTGTGATGCCTTGACAGATGATGATAAGAAAGAAGCCTGTCAAAAACTCGAGAAACAGAGCAAGCTCTATAATGCAACACTGAAATTGAAGCAGAAACAAGCGTCGCTTTTGACGGATCAGATTACGACTTTGACAGGACAAGTACAGACCGTTACGGCACAAATTGATGATAGTCAACAAAAAATCAACGATCTTTCCCAACAGATCGACAGTCTCGATTCTCAAATCAATGAAAAAAATCTGGTCATCAAGAGCCAACAGAAAATACTCGCCGCGCTCATGCAGTCATATTATGATGACACGTCTCAAGACGCCCTTTTGCCAGCTTTAGTTTCGATGTCTCCAGAAAGCGGCATCGGTTTTCTCGGGCGTTCTGAATATACCGCTGAAACAGGTGGGAAAATCCAAGAACTTCTGGAAAGCATCACGTCGCTTCGTGATGGATTGACTGCAGATAAGAAGGAATCCGAAGAAAAAAAGAATGAAATCGATACGCTTCGTGAACAATTGAAATCACAGAATGCTTCATTAACAGCTGTTCGAAGTAATAAGACCGTATTGCTTGGTCAAACACAAACTGAAGCAGAAAAATATCAGGAAATGCTAGCTAACATAGAGTCACAAAAAGCTGATTTGTTCGATTTCAGTTCCGCTTCCAATGCAGATGCACTCATTGAAAGCGTCAGCGATTATGATGCTCCGGATGACAGCGATGAACTTTCGACATCGTGGTATTTTTCACAGCGTGATTCACGTTGGGCATCGACAAAAATAGGCAATACCAGCTCAAACATGCGCGATTATGGATGTGCTGTCTCGTCAGTCGCTATGGTATTCAAGAAATTCGGAATCAGCATCACGCCTGGAAAACTCGCTAAAATGAATATATTCTATAAGGATCTCATCAATTGGCCTGATTCTTGGTCTTCCTCTATCGATCTTGTTTCATCGACTTCACACGGCAATGTCAGCTGGTCTGAAATTAACAGTCAAATTAAAAAAGGGAATCCTGTCATTATTCATATTGCCAAAACGAACGGCAAGGGCGGACATTATGTTGTTATCGGCGGAAAGGACTCGAACGACTACATAGTTCATGATCCTTATTTCGGCGCGAATCTCTACTTGAAAACGTCAAGATCGCTTGTTGGAAAGATCGGCACTGATAGCGGTACCAAGATCGACCAGATGATCATCTACAACGATTAGAGCTTATGGTAAAGAAATCGTTTCGCCTGATACGTACGCGTTTTGCAGAAGATATCGTAGCTGAAGCAATGTTGCCTGAGCGACAGCAGGGGAAAGTAACGATTTTTTGCGCCGGACTACCCTCTTCGCCTAACAAGAAAGGCCTTCTCGAATTCCTTGCGGCTCGAGGGTACATAGCCATCTTCCCACGCTATCGCGGCACCTGGGAAAGTCAGGGGAATTTCCTCGAGTATTCTCCGGCCCAGGATATCGAAGATGTTATTGATGACCTCGTACAGCACGGAAGTATCCTCGACCTCACCACCAAGGAACGCATTCCCATAAAGGTGTCATCCGTACACTTATTCGGTTCATCATTCGGCGGACCAGCCGTACTCATGAATTCGCATCTATCGATCGTAAAAAAGATCATCGCGATCTCCCCCGTCATCGATTGGAAAAATGAAGGGGAGACAGAACCATTCGGACTGCACACACAATTCGTCGAAGACGCATTCGGAGACGCCTATAGGTTGAAGCACGCAAGCGATTGGCAGAAGCTCGTCCAAACGGATTTCTATAACCCCATCAATCACACAAAAACGATCACGGGACAAAAAATCTTCATCATTCACGCGAAGAATGATACGATCGTGCCATGCGATGCAGTCATCCCGTTTTCTGAAAAGACTGGCGCTTCATATTATCTCAAGCCGCACGGTGGACACGGTCTCGACTTGCGGCACGGATTTCTTTGGAAAAAAATCGAAGCATTTCTCAAGAAACACTAGAAAAGAATTTGGTAATGAGAGCCAATCAAA
>WSSedL1CaDRAFT_10000870_pt1 | contig 19690 bp, 22 predicted proteins | sample WetSurSL1Cattail_FD_9464 | JGI IMG/M metagenome (IMG submission 9464)
CAACGAAAGTGTTGGAACGGGTGGCGAAGCAGCGCATTGTGACAATCAATTACACAATTGCCGCCAACGGGATGCGCAATCTCGCGTATTAAAATTTGTAGGCCTTCAACACGGATTGGCAGCTTGATCCGCAACGCTAGCGAATGTACCGTTCTTCGTGCCAGAAATGCATCGCGCATCAGCATCGCGGCGCCGAGCGATTTCGTGTGTTCGAAAGGCGTACCTGCAACGCTTTCCTCTCGCGCGCTTCCGTATTGCCTTGATTTTTTGCGGGCCGCCGCCATTTACGTAGCAGAAGCGGATGTGCGAGCGGTGCAAGCCGCACCGTTCTATTATCTTTACTTGCGCCGGCACGCGCATCGCGTGTTGCGTGTCCCGCTCGATCACGCGTTCGTGAGCAGGCCGGCAACGGTGGAACATCCGGTGTTTCTGTTCTCGCCCGGCCGCTGCGGTTCAACATTGATGAGTCAGGTTTTGTTCGAAGCCGGAATTCCATCGGTGTCGGAGCCGGACTTCTATACGCAGATGGCGTCGTGGTTCTGGTCGCGCCCGTTCAATCCGTTGGCGCCCCGTTACCGCCAGGCGATGTGGGCGATGTCGGCAGATTTGTCCGCCGCGCTGGGTGCCGTGCCGGTGGTCAAGCTCCGGGCCGAATGCGCCCGTGCCCCGGAGCTTTTCGTGCCCAATCGCGCTGCCCGCACCATCGTCCTGTTCCGTCGGTTCGAGAACTGGTCGCGTTCCACCACGCGGGTGTTCGGCAATGGGCCGGGTAAGACGGTCGGCAAATACATGACAGCGTTGCGCTGCTACGCTTGGCTCGCCCGCCACAGCCGGTGCCTTTTGGTCCGGTACGAGGATTGGTTAAGCGATCCCTGCTTCGCCGCCCGGGCTCTGGGCGACTTTCTGGAGCGACCCATCAGCCCCGAGGCCGTGGACCGGGCCTGCCGGGTCCACTCCCAGGAGGGTACGCCGCTGATCGACCGGGTCCGGCCCGGCTGGGAGGCCAAATGGGGCGGCGCGATGGCCCTGTGGCAGTCGCCGCGGCTTGTCACCGCACGCCAGCGGCTCGATATCCCGAACGTCTGGGATTAATCCGGTCCAGAGGAAATATCATTACGCTCAGGTATATAGTCGCCGGGGTTCGATGAATGGCATAAACTGGATTCCCGGTTTTCAAGGGCAGCAGGCAGTCGGTGGCAGACACGTCATTGGTGGGTGAGTCCGCCACCTTGTTGGCAGACATTCAAACACGTCTGCGTTTGGCAGAGGCGGCGCGCCAGCGCAACCTCAGGCGGATCTATGCCGGCATTGCCGTTGCGATTCTGCACGTTCTGTTCGTGGTGCTTTTGATCGCCTCCGAATGGGTGCCGATCCCGTTCTCTATCGCGAAGAAGGTCGAGCCGCTGCAGTGGGTGCTGCTGCAGTCACCGGTCCACGCGCCGCAGGAAACGAAGATCAAGCCAAACGGTCGCAACGAAGGCACGGTCAATCCCACCATCATTCCGCGTGTGCTGCAGCCGAAAGATGAAGCCGAAAGCAACGCCATCACCGATTTGGGATGGGCGCTCGGCCGTTCGCTCGCCTGCGGCGCCAACAGTTACGAATGGCTGAATTCCAAGATGCGCGCCGAGTGCAGGCGCAAGCCGTGGGATTTCGTCTACGACCGTTACGGCAATATCGTCCTCAACGCACGGCCGCGGGAGTTGCCCGACCAGGAAACACTGCGTCCGAGCGATGTGCAGGCCCATGAGCGCAATACCGCGCCGGTCTGCCCGACCAACGTCGATCCCAACGCGCCTTGCCTGTCGGCAATCATCAATGGAGGGCGCCGGTGACCGTTTCGCCGCACCCGAGAAGAAGCTTTGACGCCGGGACGGCGGGGCGGCATTGTCCGGCCATGGACCGGGTTGATGATGAATTGGTCACGGATTTCGAGGCGGCGTGCCTGACGGTGCACACCTCGGCAATTGCTGCAAATTTCCGCACGGCGCAAAGACTTGCCAGTCCTTCGGTGGTCGCTGGCGTGGTCAAGGCGGATGCTTACGGCATCGGTCTCACCCCGGTTGCCCAGGCGCTGCTTAATGCCGGTTGCGACACGTTCTTTGTCGCGCGCATTGAGGAGGGCGTCGCCTTGCGGGCGCTGGCGCGGCGGGCGCGCATTTTCGTCCTCGACGGGGCGCAACCGGACATGGTGCCCGCCCTCATCAGCTACAATCTGACGCCGGTGCTGAATTCGCTGGCCGAGATCGCCGCCTGGTCGGCCACGGCACGCACCACCAAGACCCAACTCGATGCCGCGGTGCATATCGACACCGGTATGAACCGCCTGGGACTGGCGGCAGCGGATCTGAACACTTTGGCGGCCGAACATGCGCGACTGCTTTCGGGCCTGCGCGTTGTGTTGTGGATGAGCCATCTGGCTTGCTCCGACGAGCCGGATTCGAAGATGAATTCCGTCCAACTTGAACGCTTCAAGACCGCGCTGGCGATGTTGCCGGAGGCCCCCGCCAGTCTGTCGGCGTCGGGCGGCATCCTGCTCGGCAAGGACTATCTGTTCGACATGGTGCGGCCGGGTATTGCGCTCTACGGCGGCGCTCCGCAGCCCGGTTTTGCCAATCCCTTCCAGCCGGTGGTGCACCTCACCACCAAGATCATGCAAGTACGCGCCGCGCCCAAGGGCGAGACGGTCGGTTATAGCGCCACCTACCGCTTGAAGCGTCCGTCGCTGCTGGCGACCGCTGCGCTTGGCTATGCCGACGGTATTTTCCGTACTCTGTCAAACAGCGGCGCGGTGGCGGTGAACGGCGTCAAGGCGCCGATCGTCGGCCGCGTTTCGATGGACCTTTTCACCTTCGACGTTACCGATGTGCCGGGAACGGTAGCGGCGGGCCAGGATGTCGAACTGATCGGCGAGACGATGACGCTTGAAGACATCGCCGCCGCCGCGAATACCATCTCCTATGAAATTCTCACCTCGCTTTCGCGCCGCGCCCGGCGCCGCTACGAGGACACGCCATGAACTTCTTCACTGCCGTCGGGCGGACCACGCTCGAACTGCTCAAGGAAATCGGCCGCCTGTCGATCTTCACCGCCGATGCGGTGTCGAGCTTCGTGCGGCCGCCGATCTACTGGTCGCTGGTTCTTAAGCAGATGATGCGGATCGGCTTCTTCTCGCTGCCGGTGGTGGGCCTGACCGCGTTCTTCACCGGCGCCGTGCTGGCCTTGCAGATTTATATCGGCACCGCCCGCTATGGCGCCGAGCAGTTCGTGCCGACGGTGGTGCTGATCGGCATCTTGCGCGAGTTGGGGCCAGTGATCGCCGGTCTGATGGTGGCGGGGCGCGTCTCGGCCGCCATTGCTGCCGAGCTTGGCACTATGCGGGTCACCGAACAGATCGATGCGCTGACCACACTGGCGACGCGCCCGGTCAAATACCTCGTGGTGCCGCGGCTGATGGCAGCGCTGGTTTCGATGCCGCTGTTGGTGGCGGTCGCCGATGCTATTGGTGTGATGGGCGGCTATGTTGCGGCGACCAATAATCTCGGCTTTACCGGCTCGATCTATCTCAACACCACGATGAACGACCTCAACAGCCACGACGTGATGTCGGGTCTGATCAAGGCGGTGGTGTTCGGGTTCCTGATCGCGTTGATGGGCGCCTATAACGGCTTCCATTCGAAAGGCGGGGCGCAAGGCGTTGGCGCGGCGACCACCAATGCGGTGGTGTCGGCCTCGATCCTGATTTTGGTGGCGAACTATATCCTCACCAATATCTTCAACATGTTGAACTTCTAGAGGCTCCTCATGGAAAGCGCAGCCTCCGTTCCGGAAAACAATGGGGCAAAGATCGTCATCAAAGGCGTCAAGAAACGCTTCGGGCCCAAGGTTGTGCTCGACGGGCTCGATCTTGCCGTGCCGAAGGGTCAGTCGCTGGTGATTATCGGCGGTTCCGGCACCGGCAAATCGGTGACGATCAAATGCGTGCTTGGCATCCTGAAGCCCGATGCCGGCCAGATCCTGGTCGACGGTGAGGATACCGCCAAGCTGCGCGGGAACGCGCGCGATGCCTATTTGCGCAAATTTGGCATGCTGTTCCAGGGCGCGGCGCTGTTCGACTCCATGACGGTGTGGGAGAACGTCGCCTTCGGTCTGATCCAAGGCCGCGGCGTCGGGCGCAAGAAGGCGCGCGACATTGCGTTCGAAAAGCTGACCAAGGTGGGGCTCGCTGCCGATGTCGGCGGGCTTTATCCCTCCGAGCTTTCCGGCGGCATGCAGAAGCGCGTTGGTCTGGCACGGGCCATCGCTGCCGATCCCGAGATCATTTTCTTCGATGAGCCGACCACCGGCCTCGATCCGATCATGTCCGACGTGATCAACAATTTGATCGTCGATACGGTGCGCGGCACCGGCACCACCACGCTGTCGATCACCCATGATCTCGTCAGTGCACGGAAGATCGCCGACCGCATTGCCATGCTGTACAAAGGCAAGATCATCTGGGAAGGCCCGACCGCCGAGATCGACCACAGCGGCAACCCTTACGTCGACCAATTCATCCACGGCCGCGCCGAAGGCCCGATCAAGATGGAAGTGAAGGCGTAAGTCTTCCGGCGATTTGTTTGAGACCAAACAAATCCTGTCATCCCCGGCCGACCATCCGAAGCGTAGCGAAGGATGGGAGGGGAAGGGGACCCAGGTATTCGAGCCACTCTGGTGCGGAAGGATTGTCCGTTCTGCGCGCGTTTTCCCAAGCCCGCTGTGCGTTGACACCTGGGTCCCCTTCCCCTCGCGCTCTTCGCTGCGCTCAGACCACTCGGCCGGGGATGACAGGTTTGCTTTTGGCGCAGAGAGCCGTCTCAACGTCTCCGTCAGCGCACGGGTTTGGCGGATATAGGCGCGGATGCCGGCATAAAGCGCGCGGCGCTCGCTTGTGTATTTGCCGTGCTTATAGGCATTGCGATTGCCCAGCGGGGCGCCGCGGCGGCGGCCAGTTCGGCGCGGCGGACGTAAGGCGGGCGGGATGAGAACGCGTTTTCTCATTGACCGTCCTTGGGGCCGTCCCCCTTGTCAAAATTCGCAAAATGTGAATTCAATTCCGCAATTTTGGCCTCAACGCGTTGACGGCGTTTTGTTTTCGCCTTGCGTCGCGGCGGCGCCAGGGCCTTGGCCAGTTGTTTGCCGAGGATGGAATCCGCCATGATGATGCGGGCGGCGAGCCATAACATCCGCACATCGCGAGGGTTGCGCGCCTGCAAATCCCGGCAGCGCGCGATCAACGCACCGCCCGCCGCCAGATGCGGCAGCGACGTGCCGACCAGACGGCGAATCTCATTCTGCAATTGCAGCGCAGGCGCACTTAAGCCTGCGGCGGGGGTGTCTCCAGCCTTCATAGATTGGAAGTGGTAATGGGCGGCAAAACTTCAAGAGGGTTGTAGCAAAAAAATCCTACAATAGGACCGCAATTAACCACCTAAGCCGCGGCCGGGCCGAACAAACCCGCCGTGATTTGCACGAATGTCGCAGGGGGGATTCGAAGGGCAAATTCGAGATGCGAACCGGACATAGGTCGAACGGGGAAGATGCGCCAACAACGAACTTACCTCACTTAAGGAGAACACGGTACTTTGGACGCTAACAGAGAGCATCCCGCTGAATACGTACTCTGTCCCTGAAGTGGGTCAGCGCCTATTTCTGTATGGGGAGTTCTGCGAGCGAAAAATAGACCTTCTTATTCTTGGTGTCGAAATAGAAGTGCAGCTTTTTGAGCAATTTGATGCCAAGCCGCAGATCGCCGCCGCCAAAACACAAGTTCCGCATTTCACGCCATTTCCAACCGTCGATATCGCGGATGCCGCCGCAGGTTTTTTCGCCAGCGCGGATGTAGATTTCCGGATCGTCGATTGTCACGTTGTGGCCGCCGGACAGTGACTTGAACGGAAAGCGGTAAAGAGCAGCCCCTGATGTGCCGTGGCCCAAACGCACCAGCCGTGGATCATCCTCTGCAATGCCAAAGAGCACGCGAGCAGATTCAAACGACATGTAGCTCCGTTCGTCCGTAGTATTGAAGGTTACAATGAGCTTCGTGTTGTCAAGGAACATCGGCATATAAATGCCGCCGGTGGGCGCAGTCATGAAGTCCCCGCTGCCCCACTCGACAGCAGGCCAGAACGGCACAAATTCGCAGTTTTCACGCGGCAAATATAATCCCAGCCTGCTGTGAGCTAGATCGAGCTCCATATCGAAACCGTAGAATACATTCGCTCCCGTGGTGCCGCTGCCTGCCCCCCAGTCACTGCGGTGCGAGCCGATAACCACTTCGACATTCTTTCGGGTCACAGGACCGAGGGTCAGTGTGGGTGCGGTGGCAATCGTGGTGAAGGGGCCGGTACTGTCCTTGACACCCATCCCATAAGGTAGCGGCTTTGTTGGCAGCTTAAGCTCAGTGGCGATGGCTTCATCCATTTTCGTATAGGCGGCGGAGAATTCGAAAAGGAACTGCCTCGGTATGCCGGAGATGCCGAGAGGCATAAGATATCCGTCCTCGACCGGCGTCAGACCGATGGTGAAACCACGGAATTTCGCACATTCATCAGAGTTTGCTGCCGCCGACCCACCAGCCAGCAGCATCGTAACCAGCGCCAAAGCAAGCTTACGCATACCCCCACTCCCCGAAAGACAGACCCTAGCATCGATAAATTACAATCTCCACTTCGGAAGCATGCCGCCGATTTCCGCGATAATCCAACGGCGAGTTCTGGCGTGCGCCGGACGTAGATGATTGGTCGGGAATGTCTGTTTTCGAAGCAACACCGGACAAGCCTTAAGCGGATGATCGCCGCACGCTCCACCATCGCCGCACCGCCACGCCGCCCCAGATCGCTTCCACAATCCCGAACGGCCAGGCACCTTGCAGAAAGCCGTAAACCGACCCCAGCCAACACGACAACGCGAAGGCCAGCACGAACCACTGGCTGCGCTTTTCGAGGGCGTAGGTGATGAGCATCGCCGTCACCGCAAACAGCCCGAAGAGCGTGAGAGGGTCCATGCCGAAGCCGTCTTATCCCGCCGCCAAGCCGCGCATCAGATTGGGTGTCGACCAAGTGGCGACGCCGGTGCCGGCGAAATCGCGGTCGCTCGACCAGATATCCGCATCGACGGCCCAGGCGAGGGCGAGGATATGGGCGTCCCTGGTCGATCCGTTGCGGGACGCGACGGCTTCTTTGAGCGTGTGTTCGCTCTCGGGCAGGTTCGATTCAATGTCCGTAGCGGGGACGACGGCGATCGACTCCGTCAGGGTATCGACTATCGCCAAAAGGTCCGGGCGCTTCATGCCCAGTTCGATGCGCCGTTTGGCTTCCTGGATGGCACGCTCTGTGGTCATCAGGAGGCGCTTGGCGGCGGCTTTCTTGACTGCCGCGGAACTGCGGCCGCGGGCGGCGGCGACCAATATCGCCGCATCGACCACCAGCGCAGGCGAGGGCGTCCTCACGGCTTGCGCCACATCTTGCGGCCTTCCTCCAGCAGCTTGCGAACCGTTTCCTCGTCGTAATTGGTGGGATCGACGTCCTCACCCATCGCCCGCAGCGCTTCATCGTCTGCTTTGGGATCGCGGCCCCTGGCGAGTTCGTCGGCTTGGGCCAGCGCCGCTTCCAAGCGCGCCATGTTCACCGGCTTCAGGGGAATCAGGATCGCCACCGTCCGGTCGCCAGATTTCACGGGCGTCGGTCCCGGCAAGGCCTGGATGGTTTCGCCCGACAGCTTCTGCAGGTCGCGAATGCCGATGTGGTTCATGGCCTATTACATACACCCGCATGTAAGAAACGTCAAGCCAGTGTTGCCTTTTCGTTCCCTTGCCATGCTATAGTCGATTCATGGCCAAAACATCTGCGTCTTTCGTTTGTCAGTCTTGCGGTGCCGTCCATACCAAATGGTCGGGCAAGTGCGATGCGTGCGGCGGCTGGAATACCATCACCGAAGAGGCCGCGCCGCCACCGCTAGGCGCCACCGCGCAGAAGCGCCAGCGCGGCCGGGCGTTCACCCTGGAAGACCTGAAAACCGAAGACGTCGAACCGGCGCGCCGGGTTTCCGGCATCAACGAATTCGACCGCGTTTGCGGCGGCGGCATGGTGCCTGGCTGTGCGCTGCTGGTGGGCGGCGATCCCGGTGTCGGCAAATCGACCATCATCTTGCAAGCGCTGGCGTCTTATGCCCGCACTGGCGGCACCGCCGTCTACATCTCGGGCGAAGAATCGATGGCCCAAGTGCGCTCGCGCGCCAATCGCATGGGCCTGTCGGATAGCCCGGTGGCGCTGGGCTCGGCGACGTGCGTGGAAGACATCCTGGCGACGCTGGACCAACGCGAGCCGCCCGGCATGATCGCCATCGATTCCATCCAGACCTTGTGGACCGGTACGCTGGAAGCGGCGCCTGGCACCATCGCGCAGGTGCGTACCGCCTCGCTCGATCTGGTGCGCTACGCCAAAAGTTCGGGGGCCGGACTGATCTTGGTCGGTCATGTCACCAAGGACGGCCAGATCGCCGGGCCTAAGGCGGTCGAGCATTTGGTCGATGCGGTGCTTTATTTCGAAGGCGAGCGCGGCCATCAATTCCGTATTCTGCGCGCGGTCAAAAACCGCTTTGGCCCGACCGACGAAATCGGCGTCTTCGAGATGACCAGCAAAGGTCTGGCCGAAGTCGCCAATCCGTCGGCGCTGTTTCTCGGCGACCGCAATAGCGTGGCGCCCGGTACCGCCGTGTTCGCCGGCATGGAAGGCACCAGGCCTTTGCTGGTGGAAGTGCAAGCGCTGGTCGCCCAACCGAGCTACGGCACGCCGCGGCGCGCGGTGGTCGGCTGGGATGCCGGACGGCTGGCCATGATTCTCGCCGTACTCGATTCGCGCGGCGGCGTCGGGGTCAGTGCCCAAGACGTTTACCTCAATGTGGCGGGCGGGCTGAAGGTGGGCGAACCGGCGGCCGATCTTGCCGCTGCGGCGGCATTAATTTCCTCTTTCGCCGGCACGCCGTTGCCGCGCGACACGGTGTTTTTCGGCGAGATCAGCTTGACCGGCGACGTTCGTCCGGCCCCGCAAGGCGAACTCCGCCTCAAAGAAGCCGCGAAACTGGGCTTTACGGCGGCGGTTGTCCCGCGGGACACCAAGTGCGATGTCCCCGGTCTCGCTCTGAAACAGGTTAAGGATGTCGGCGATCTGATTGCCTTTGCCAGCGCCGGCGCCGCGCGTAAGGAATAGGCCGCCGCATTTCTTCGAACCACAGCTTGCAGTAGACTCGAACCATGAACCTTGCGTTCCAGTTCCTCGATTTGGTGGTCGTGCTGATTATTATCGCATCGGCCGTCTACGCGACCTATCGCGGCCTCGTCTCCGAGTCGCTGGCCGTGTTCGGCTGGATTGCCGCCGCTTATGCCACGCTCTATTTCGGCCCGTGGGTGGCGTGGTGGATGCAGGACATGATGAGCCCGCGCTGGCTCGGCCAAGCCGCCGGCTTTTTGCTGGTGTTCCTGATCGTCCTGATCCCGCTGCAGTTTGCGTCTTCGCGCATCTCCCAGAACGTCAAAAAATCGCAGGTTGGCACGCTCGACAGCGTGCTCGGAACCGCCTTCGGCATTCTCAGGGGCATTGCCATCATCGGCATCGCCTACCTCGTGTTCGTGATGTATGCGCCCAACAGTCGCCCCAACTGGCTGGTCAACGCCCGGTTGTTCCCGGTGATTCATGCCTCGGCTGAGGTCGTTTCTTCGTTAATCCCGAGCCAGGATGTCCGTGTGCCCAAGGAACCCCGGACCGAGCCCAACGAATCGGCTGATCCGATCGTCGAAAAGCTCAAAGATTCCGAGTCGGAGCCGCCCAAATCCCAGGCCAAGCCGGACCAGAAACCGGCCGAAGCCGAGCCACTGCCGCCGCCCAAGCCAAAAGCTGCCAAACCTGCCAAGAAGGCCTATGGCGCCAAGGACCGGCACGCGCTAGACAGGCTCATCGAAACAAACACCAGCGACAAGAGCAGCAAGCCATGAGCGGGCTGACAGATCCTATTGCAGACGAGACGACGGACTCGCTGCACGAGGAATGCGGCGTTTTTGGAATCTTCGGCCATCACGGCGCCGGGGCGCTGACCGTTCTCGGTCTGCATGCCTTGCAGCACCGGGGGCAGGAGGCGGCGGGTATCGTCACCTATGACCACGGCCAGTTCATCGCCGAACGCCATCCCGGCCTGGTTGGCGATATTTTTGGCAAGAACAGCGCCCACACCGCCAATCTCAAAGGCGATTACGCCATCGGCCATAACCGTTATTCGACCGCGGGCGGTTCGGCGGTGCGCAATATCCAGCCGCTGTTTGCGGATTTGACCGGCGGCGGCATCGCCATCGCCCACAACGGCAATCTCACCAACGCCTACGCCTTGCGCACCAAGCTGGTGCAGGAAGGCGCCATTTTCCAATCGACCTCCGACACCGAAGTGATCATCCATCTGGCGGCGCGCAGCCGCAGGGGGCAGGTGGTGGAGAAACTGGTCGATGCGCTGAAGCAGGTGGAAGGGGCGTATTCGCTGGTGGCCCTCACCGGCAAGAAGCTGATCGGCGTGCGCGATCCGTGGGGCGTGCGCCCGCTGGTGCTGGGCATGCTCGATGGCGCTCCGATTTTTGCCTCCGAGACTTGCGCCCTCGACATCCTTGGCGCCGAGTTCGTGCGCGATGTCGAGCCCGGCGAAATGGTCGTCTTCACCAAGGACGGGGTGGAAAGCTTCCATCCCTTCGTCAAGCAGAAGCCGCGCTTCTGCATCTTCGAGTACATCTATTTTGCCCGGCCGGATTCGATGATGGAAGGGCGCAACGTCTATCAGGCGCGCAAGGCGATCGGCGAACAGCTCGCCAAGGAAGCGCCCGCCGCGGCCGATCTCATCGTGCCGGTGCCCGATTCCGGCGTACCCGCCGCCCTCGGCTATTCGCAGGCGAGCGGCATTCCGTTCGAACTCGGCATCATCCGCAACCACTATGTCGGCCGCACTTTCATCGAGCCGACCGACGGCATCCGCCACCTCGGCGTCCGCCGCAAGCACAATCCCAACCGCGCCACCTTGAACGGCAAGCGCGTCGTCTTGATCGACGATTCCATCGTGCGCGGCACCACCTCCAAGAAGATCGTGCAGATGGTGCGCGATGCCGGGGCCTCGGAAGTGCATTTCCGCGTCGCCAGTCCGCCGACCAAGCATTCGTGCTTCTACGGTGTCGATACGCCCAACGAGCACGCGCTTCTGGCGCATGAGATGAACGTGGAGGAGATGGCCAAGTTCATTGGCGTCGATAGCCTCGCGTTCATCACCATGGACGGGCTTTATCGCGCCGTCGGCGAAGAACGCCGCGATGCCAAAGCGCCGAAGTTCTGCGACGCCTGCTTCTCCGGCGATTATCCGATTCCGATGACCGATGCGGACGCCGCCAAGGACAGCCAGCTTTCCTTTCTCGCCGAAGTAGCCTGAGCCGGTGAACGCGTCGGCGCGCATCGCTTTGGTGACCGGAGCCTCGCGCGGCATTGGACGCGCCGCCGCGGTGGCATTGGCAGCGGCCGGGCATCATATGGTTCTCGTCGCCCGCACCGTTGGCGGTCTGGAAGAGACCGACGATCTGGTGCGCGCGGCGGGTGGATCGGCAACGCTGGTGCCGCTCGATCTCAAAGACTTTGCCGCACTCGATCGCCTGGGCGCTTCGCTGTTCGAGCGCTGGGGCCGGCTCGATGCGTTCTTCGCCAACGCCGGGGTGCTCGGCGCCCTCAGCCCGCTGGCGCATCTCGATCCCAAGCTGCTCGATGAATTGGTGGCAGTGAACATCACGGCCAATGCGCGGCTGATCCGCTCGCTCGATCCCTTGTTGCGCGCGTCTGAGGCGGGCAGGGTGTTGTTCATGTCGTCCAGCGTGGCGCGCAAACCGCGCGCGTTCTGGGGCGGCTATGCCATGAGCAAAGCGGCGCTGGAGAGCCTGACGCTGACCTATGCCGCCGAATGCGCGAGCACCAATGTGCGGGTCAATCTGCTCAATCCCGGCGGCACGCGCACGGCGATGCGCGCCAAAGCGATGCCCGGCGAAGACCCGTCAATCTTGCCGACGCCGGAAGATATGGCGCCGTTGATTGTGCAAATGCTGTCGGCGGGGTGGGAGAAGAACGGGGAGTTGGTGAATTATCGGGAATGGCAGAAAACCGACTAGTCGTTCTATTCGAATTGCCTGAAAGCCAATGTCTCCATCAGGCTCTCTTCCGAGCCAAACAAAGTGAATGCATTTACGTTGTGCTCATTGAGTTGAGTAAGGACGGACTTTCGTTCACTAGCTGGAAGGTCAAACTTGCAGATTACGAAATTGTCTGGAAATTCCTTGTCCTCGAATTCCAGTGTGTCCCCGACTTTTACGGCGTGTTCGTGTGGCGTCATCCACCAGTCGGCTTCTTTAAAAATCACACTAAGCGTGTACTCGCATTGCTGAATGTAATGCCGCCGATGTGTTCGCACGTAAGGCCCGAGGCACTTTAGCTCGGGCGTTTCCGCGCCGCCAGTGCGCATCCTTGCTTCACATAGAACGTAAATTGAAACCCATTCCACGTTTGTAGCTTTGGCAAATGCGAAATACGACGCCACGTACAAGGATCGCGACCAATCAAGTATGGGAGTGGGGAACCCGTGATGCCTTAAGTGAGTCAAGTAGCTATAGATTGACTGACCAACGCCTGGGCCGGAGGAAAAAAACATATAGTCTTTGGTGAGTTTATAGACTTCACTTGGGCTGGGAATGTCCCAGCGGTTTTGTGTGAATGATTCAATTTGTAACTGTGCGATGCATATCTTTCGGTAGTAGTCGGCAAACTTCATCGACTCTCCACCTGCTCGGTCGAGAGTAGTCTTGAGGCGCCAACTGGCATCAGCCTGTCCTCGGAAGAGCAGCCTATCCGCCAAATGGCGATCTTTGGGGAGAGATTCGCGTATTTTTTCTACGCGATCTTTGAAGTCGCTCCACGATTTGACTTTAACTGCGTCAGCCATTGGCCGCCCCCATCAAGTGGGGCGACTATACATCAATTGTCATCCACTCGATCTTTCGCACTCGGATTCTTGCCGCCGGGAATTACGTACCAGGAGCGCCATTACCCATCGCGTCCGAACACGGTGAATAGTGCACTATCTCCTTATTCGGCCCCCTTTCTCCTCCGTTGGCAGATGGGGTGACAATGTCATGCAAATGCATTACATTGGGGTGCCAAAAGTGAGGCCCGCCAATGAGCGCCAACAATTCCCTTGTCCAGACCCGCATTGACCCCGCGGTGAAAGAACGGGCTGCGGCCGTGTTGGAAACCGTTGGTCTGACGATCTCGGACGCGGTCCGGATTCTGTTGACGCGAACCGCCAATGAAGGCGCGCTGCCATTCGAACTGACCCACAATCAAGCGGATTATGATGTCTGGTTCCGCGCCAAGGTGCAGGAAGCTCTGGAGGATTTGCACCCGGCGCGTCCGCACGACGAGGTCAAGGCGCATTTTGCCAAACGCCGCGCCGCCGCGCTCCGGAGATGACAGAGTTAAGTGCGTTGCAACGGCGCGTGGGCGTCGCGAATGCCACGACATACCCCTCCCCGAAAACACCTTCGGCGTTTTCGACCCTCGCTCAAGGGCAGGGCTATCGCATATGCTCGTCGCCCTCGGTGTCATCGCCCGCGACTGCGGGCGACCCAGGTGGTGTTGCTCGGCTGTCGACGCTCGAAAATGAGCAATTCCTGTAGCATCGGGGCTGCGAGACCTGGATGACCCGCAGTTGCGGGCCATGACAATAAACTCATATGCAATTGCCCTCCCTCAAGAGGAGGGTGCCTCAGTCCTTCGCGTACGGATTTTTGCCGCCGCGCAGGTGCACGCGCAGCGGGGTGCCTTCGAGGTGGAAGGTCTTGCGTAGTCCCTTGGTGAGATAGCGCAGATAGGACTCGGGCAGGGATTTGAGCTGGTTGCCGAACAGAGCGAACGTCGGCGGGCGGCTTTTGGGCTGCGTCATGTAGCGGATTTTGACGCGGCGGCCGCTGATGGCGGGTGTGGGATGGCGCGCCAACGCCTCTTCCAGGAAACGGTTCAAGGTCGCCGTCGGCACCCGCGTATTCCAAGCCTTGTCGGCGGCCAGCACGGCGGGGAGCAGCCGGTCGACCCCTTCACCCGTCGTCGCTGAGGTAGCGATCAACGGCGCGCCGGCCAGTTGCGGCAGCGATTGATCGAGCTTCTCGCGCATCTTCAAGATCAGCCCGGCGCGCTGCGGCGCGAGGTCGTATTTGTTGATGGCGAAAACGATGGCGCGGCCTTCGCGTTCGATCAAATCGGCGATGGTGAGGTCTTGCTTCTCGAAGGCCTGCAAGGCGTCGATCACCACCACCACGCAATCGGCAAAGCGCACCGCGTCGAGGGTCGAGCCGATGCTCATCTCTTCCAGCGTATGGCCCGCGGCGCGCGCTTTTTTGCGCAAGCCCGCGGTATCGTGCAGCAGGATTTCGCGGCCCTCGGCCTGCCAGCGCGCCGCGATGGCGTCACGGGTAATGCCTGCTTCGGGCCCGGTCAGCGCCCGCTCGCTGCCGAGTAGGTAATTGAACAGGCTGGATTTGCCGACATTCGGCCGCCCAACGATGGCGAGCCGGAGCGGCTTGTTGGCTTCATCTTCCGCCGCGGCGGTTTCGGCTTTTTCGGCGAACGGCGTCAGTGCCTCGATCAGATCGGCAAAGCCGATATTGTGTTCGGCCGAAATCTGGATCGGCTCGCCGAAGCCGAGCGACCAGGCTTCCCCGGCTTGGCTGAAGCGCGCTTCGCATTTGTTGGCCACCAGAATGACCGGCTTGTTCGCTTTGCGCAGCAAGGCGGCGACGATTTCGTCGGCGGTGACGATGCCTTCGCGGGCATCGAACATCAGGACACAGACATCGGCATCAGCGACCGCGGCGAGCGTCTGCGCCGCCATCCGTGATTCTAGACTTTCCTTGCTGCTGTCGCCGGTTTCGATGCCGGCGGTGTCGATCACCGTGAAGGTGAGGGGCCCAAGCGAGCCTTCCGCTTCGCGCCGGTCGCGGGTGACGCCGGGGGTGTCGTGCACAAGCGCCAGCCGCCGGCCCACCAGCTTGTTGAAAAGCGTGGACTTGCCGACATTGGCCCGGCCGATGATGGCAACAGTAAAGGACATAGCGAATAGCGAATAGGGAGTAGCGAATAGGGAAGTAGTCTATACTACTCGCTATTCGCGATTTCGCTATTCGCCCTTTCTATTTCAACGCTACTAGATCGGCTTCGTTGGTCAGGATGTACAGCGTTTCGTTGGCCACGACCGGTGCAATGTAGGTTTTGTCGGGGATTTCCATGCGGGCGAGCAAGCCGCCGGTATAGGGCGACACCGCCTCGGCAAAGCCGTCCGACGACACCACGATCAGCCGGTTGGAGACCAGCACCGGGCCGCTCCACACGATCGGATCGGAGGTGGTGTCGGTGGGATCGGTCCAGCGCGGCAGCTGGTGGATCCACTTGACGCGGCCTTCCTTGCGGGTCAGGCACATCAGCTGGTTCTGCAGGGTGACGACGAACAAATAGTCGCCGGCCACCCACGGGGTCTGGATACCGCCGATTTCGCGCTGCCACTGGCGGTCGCCCTTGTCGAGCTGGATCGCGGCCATGATGCCGGAATGGCTGATGGCGAAGACGAGATCGCGGTCGACCACCGGCTTGCCGGCAATATCGTCGATCTCCGACAGTGCCGTGACGCCGTGGCTGCGGGTCAGCATGTCGTTCCAAGCCGGGCGTCCGTTCTGCACGCGCAGGGCATAGACTTCGCCGGAGGAATAGGGCGCGATAACGAATTCGCCTGCTACCGCCGCGCTGGTCGAAACCATGATGCCGGCGTTTTCGGTGATGCCTTGATGATCCCACAATTCGCGGCCGTTGGAGGCAGCGAGCGCGTGCATGTGGTTGTCGATGGAGGCGACGAACAGGCGTCCGCCGTTGATCACCGGCGCATTGGAAATGGGAACGCCGAAATTCTTGCGCCACAGCTCCTTGCCGGTGGCGGCCTCGAGCGCCACGACGTCGCCGAAGCCGGTGGTGGCGTAGAGCCTGCCGTTGTCGAAGGCGATGCCGCCGCCGAAGCCCTTGGAGCCGTCGATCCGCTTGTCCTCGCCGAAGACGCCGAGGGTCAGCATGTTGACGAGGTCCTGATCGCCCCGGGGCGCCACCGAAACATGCCAGGCTTCTTCGCCGTTCTGGGCGTTGAAGGCGAACACGCGCGCCTTGGAATCGAGCACGTAGACCTTGCCCGCGGCGACGATCGGGGAGGCGGTGAGACGCGATTTGGTGCGCGAGCCGGTGCCGGCATCGGCCTGCCAGATCTGCTGCAGCGGGCCAGACGCCATCAAGTGATGCACCGCGTTGGAAGCAAAGCCGCCCGGCTGGGTCCACTCGGTATTGCGGTAAGGCGCCGGCAGCTCGATCTTGATGTCCTTCAGGGTCGGGTCCGGCTTGACGGCATCGTCCGACGCCATGATGGAAATGCGTTCGCCACGGATCTTCGATTTGTGCGGCGAGGAGAACCAGCGGCCCATCGTATCCGTGATGCCGCAACCGCTGGCAAGAATCGCCACCGCCGTCAGCAGGGCTAACGGCGCAAACTTACGAGTCATCATGGCGTATCGGTTCCTTGGGCGGTTCCCTGGCTGGCGTCTTGCTTCGGCGGTTCGGGGACTTTGCCGAAGTCTTTGCCGCCGCTGGTGCGGATGAGGGTGGCCATGGCTTCCGCGCGCTGACGCAGCGACGAGGGCGCGTCCTTTTCGGCGGCGAGCGCCGCGAAGGCCTTCGCAGCCGCGTCGGCGTGATCGTCGTGCATGGCGCGATAGGCCAAGAGTTCACGCGCCATGAAACGCCATTGCGACTTGCCGTCGTTCAGTGGGGCGAGCAGCGTTTTCAAGTCCTCGGTCGTGAGCTTGTCGCCTTGGGCCCAAGCGGCGCGCATGCGCGCGACGTCGCCAAGACCGGCTTTGTCGGTCTCTGCAATCTTCATGTAGAGCGCGACCGCATCGTTGGTGCGGCCCGAGGCCATGTATTCGTCGGCTTGGCTGAGCTGGGCCACCAGCGCGTAGCCCGACGGCGCCTTTTTGGCGATCTGGGCATAAGCCTGCGCCGCAAGGTCGTTCTGGCCTGCGGCCGAAATCTGCGCGGCGCTTTCGATCTGCGACGACGCCTTGAGGCGCTGCTGCTGGTCGTAGCGTTCCCACAGCTTCCATCCGGCCACGCCAATGACCAGGATCGAGACGCCGGCAACGACGTAGGTACCGTATTTCTTCCACCACTTTTGGAGCCGCTCTTGGCGGACCTCCTCCTCGACTTCGCGGAAGATGTCGGACACGGGAGTTTCCTTTCGGAGAGTCGCAACAAGACATTGACCGGACGCGGTAATTAGCCTTTGCGCCGGACTTGCGCAACTTGACGATATTTTATCCGCCGGGAAAAGCCGGTTCGACAGACGCGGTTACAATTTAGGGCCGCGGCAAAGAGCCCCCTCCGGCGCTGCGCGCCACCTCCCCCGTGACGGACGGGGGCGGAAATCTCAGCCAACCTTCTTCATCTGGTAGACGTTTTCCTTGCCCGGGAAGGTGCGGGCGCGGACATCGGCTGCATAGGCCTTCACCGCCGCGGCGATATCGGCGCCCATGCTGGCGTATTGCCGCACGAATTTCGGCGGCTTGGGGTTGAGGCCGAGCATGTCCTCCATCACCAGGATTTGGCCGTCGCAGGCCGGGGAGGCGCCGATGCCGACCGTCGGGATGGCAACCTCGGCCGTAATCTTGGCCGCCAGCGGCTCGGCCATGGCTTCCAGGACCACCGAAAACGCCCCAGCCTCGGTCACCGCCCGGGCGTCAGCCTCGATTTCCGGCCATTCGGCCGCGGTGCGGCCTTGGGTCTTGAAGCCGCCGAAAATCTGGACCCGCTGGGGGGTGAGACCGATATGGGCCATCACCGGCACGCCGCGCTGGGTGAGGTAATGGATGGTTTCGGCCATCCTGGTGCCGCCTTCCAGCTTTACCGCCTGGCAGCCGGTCTCCTGCATCACCCTGGCGGCATTGCGGAAAGCCACTTGCGGGCTCTCCTCATAGGATCCGAACGGCATGTCGATCACCACCAGAGCCTTTTGGGCGCCGCGCATCACCGCCTGGCCGTGCAGGATCATCATCTCCAGGGTCACCCCCAGCGAGTTTTCCATACCGTGAATGACCATTCCCAGGCTGTCGCCGACCAGCATCAGATCGACATGCTCGTCCAAAAGCCGCGCCGTGTGAGCGTGGTAGCAGGTCAGGCAGACCACCGGCTGATGCGCCGCCTTGTGCGCCATGATCTCGGGTACGCTGATCCGCTTGGACTCGACCACTGCCGACATTAGAATGCCTCCAAATTGAGCCAGACACTATAGCGTCTTGGGTTGGGCAGAACGAGGGCGGCGCACAAACGGCCGGGATAAAATCAAATGGTTCTAAACTTCATTCCCCTGAGGCAAAGTGCCCACCCGCCGCCAAGCCCGGCCGGATGCGTTTAGGATAAGGCGCGGCCAAAGGGGGTAGGCATGACAGCTATCAGCGGCACGATCCGGATCGGCGAGGCGCAGGCAACTTGTGCGGCGACCGCCAAACGCCAGCGCGGCGCCGCGTGGCCGTATTTCGTCGTCATGGCCGGGCTCTGGATCGGCGGCGCGGTGATCGGTTGGGTTCTCGGCCGCGTGCTGCATGTCGATGTGATCCTCGCCGCTTGTGCCGGGGCGGTGATCGGCTTGCTCAGTTACCGCACCGTCTGCAACCGGCTGGTGGTGTGGCGATTCCGCAAGCGCCTCACCGGCACCGGTACGCCGCTCGATATGCCGGCGCGGATGGAGATGACGCCCGAAGCGCTAACTTACGAACTCGCCGACATCGCAAAGCGCGGCCGGTGGCCGGCGGTATCCGAATTGTTCCGCGCCAAGGGCTATTGGATCTTCATGGTGCAGTCCGAGCCGTGGTTTGCACCCGACCATTTCTTCAAGAGCGACGGCGACAAACGCGCATTCCTCCGCGAGGCGCTGTCACACATGAGCCCGGAAGCGCGGGCGCGCAGCCGTGCGGCGGTGAAGTTTGTGGAATCGTCGGTATGAAAATCACCCATTTCACCTATCTCGTCCGCGACTACGACGAGGCCATTGCTTGGTTCACGCGGGCGTTGGGATTCAAGCTGGTGGAGGACAGCAATCTCGGCGGCGGCAAGCGTTGGGTGCTGGTGGAACCGAACGGCGGCGGCGTACGGCTGCTCTTGGCCAAGGCGGCGTCGCCGGAACAAGTCGCGCACATCGGCGCCCAAGGCGGCGGGCGCGTGTTTCTGTTTTTGGAGAGCGATGACTTCGCCCGTGATCATGCGTGTTTTGCGGCCGAAGGCGTGCGCTTTGTCGAACCGCCGCGGCACGAGGTCTATGGCACCGTGGCCGTGTTCGAAGACCTTTACGGCAATCGCTGGGATCTGATCGAACCTAAAGCTTTGGACATTCCGGCGCGATCACCCTCCCTCAAGGCTACGGGATTCACACATTTCGCAGGTTCCATCCGTGTTTGATGGCGTGGAATTGGGTTAGGCCTCTGAGCATGACGATGGGGCCTGGTTTTCCG
>WSSedL1CaDRAFT_10000871_pt1 | contig 19671 bp, 16 predicted proteins | sample WetSurSL1Cattail_FD_9464 | JGI IMG/M metagenome (IMG submission 9464)
TNANNTAGGCACCACATTGTTGTTACGAAACGCTCGAACTCTTTACAGGGTCTGGGCGTTTTTTCGCGCCTAACTTCTGATAATTTTCTATTCAAATGCGAAGCTCAAATGCCTTCAAAGCCAGCTTCCACAACTGTTGGAGTCCATGATAAACATTAAATAGAATTCACCGTATCATCTAATTTCGTGAGATAATGATTATCAATTAAGTAATGTTTTGTTCCGTAATCAAAAAGGAAATTCTGGTTCTGTGTATTTGTTTTCTGTCATTACTGACTGGATTTTATCTAATGCAGCTTGCCCTAGCAAACTAAGACTTTCTAAAAAAGAAGCTCTTATTTTGTATTCCTTCGTATTGCCATAAGAAGTCTTTGCACAAGGTTCAATGAATTTTCTTATTTCTAACTTTGAGATGGCGTCCCCATAGTTGCGTGTAAGACAATCGTTTAATTCATTGATTTCCTCCCAGTTTTGAATTATCTTGGCTTCCTGTTCACTTTGCCAACCCGCATATAAATTTTCGCGTTGCAAATCCATTATATATTTGACAAGTAGGATTTCCGGCACTGTAAATCCTTTGATGATTAGATTGTCAACAGGATTCACGCTCTTAGAAGGAGCTTTCGCGTCTGTGTATCTCGAACAATTCTGCTCAAACACATTAATGGCTTTTTTAGTAAGACGACGTAACTCCCTATAAGTACCAATGACCATTTTGTAAATACTTGGTTGCTCAAAGCTACCATTTATATAATCTATAATTCCATCGTCAACTAAAGTGCTGAATTCGTCCTTAATAGATAGGGAAATCTTCTTCTTACAAAGCCATTGATTTATGTTGATTAGGTCATCTCCAACTATGTTTGTTTGAGTATCATAGAAAAAGTAAAGGATCATCAATTCTGCATCTGAAAACTCGCTCGCTAATATTCTTCTTTCTAACTCATTGCTCTCTATGTGAGCAGGTGTAGACGATGCGGTTCGCGTTTTCAATACTTCATTGTATTGTTCAATAAGTCGATCAATGTTTGCATTGAGTTTGGAATTTAACGTTATGAAGCCGGGAAAAGATCGTTTCACAATATCGCTAATTGCGGAAATGTCACTCTTGCTGTCAAGCCGTCTGATTTTATGTTCACTGTTAAGGAAACCTTCCATGAGGTTATTGTCAATCTCTGGCAATGCGATTACGATTTTTTCTGTATCAAGGAACCAAATAATACCCGCCTCATTTTGACAATAAGCACTTAGATAATAGTCAGTCGAAAGCAATACTATATTCAGAACACTTGCCTTCAGATTCTCTTTTACTTCCAAAGATATCATTTCTTCAATGTCATTGCCTGGAAGCGAAGAACAGAAAATATTACTGTATGAAATGCCACATGTGGTCAGGAAACTCTCAAAAATATCTGCCACTTTTTTATCTACGCTTCTATGACTAATAAAAATTTTCCGTGCAGTATTATTGTCTGTTGGCAATGACTTTTCAAGCGAACGAGTTTCTTCGCTACTTACTATATACAATTTTAGAATACCAAGTACAGAACTCGCATCTCGAATACCAGTCCCTTTTCTAAGCATGATTGAGCTATCTATATTTGGAAGCTCTTTTGAAAACACATTTCTTATTTCAATGATGGTATCAAACAGCACATTTTCAGCTTGATCCATATCATTTGGTTCTGCACCATTATAAGAATCAACTGCGCTGGATAAAATTTTAATATATTCCTCAACAAATTGCTTCTTTGATTGTGTCATATAACTGCCCTCCTGCAAAATTCAAAGGCATTCGTAATTTCAGTATTTTCTCTGCTTGGATATGAAATAGCAGTTTGCACTTATAAGAATAAGCATGTCCGCGTTTTCCATTGCTATGGCATGCTTCTCCTCGGTTTATAAACGAACTGGAAAGCTCATATGCCTTCAGAGCAAGCTTTTATTATAGCCATACAGCCCAATCGCCATAATCGAATGTTCCGCTGCCGTGATGAAGTTGCCCACTGACTTGGAGTTGTCGGAACGCATCTCGCATACGCATAAGGATTTCCGGCTGAATGTCCAGAGAGTGATGTGCTGGGAAAACACGTTTCACTGGCAGTGCTGAAACCTTCTCCAAAGAAACGAGATACTCTTGCGGATTAGTGGATGGATAGTAGGCAAACAGAGTGTCTTTGTAGACCAGGTCGCCGGTAAAAAGATAGCCACGATCTTTTTCCCAAAAGCACATATGCCCAGGCGAATGTCCGGGAGTATGCAGTACCTGAATGCTTCGGCCCCCAATGTCAATTTTGTCGCCGTCTTTTAGCACCCTTGTAGGTGTACCCTGAAAGAACTCATATTTATTGACGTCATAACCTTCCGGCAGATTACAGCGGTCGATTACCATGCCCTTGATCTGCCCCATAGTCAGAGGAAATTCGCCGTTAAGCCAGTTCAGTTCATCCTCATGAGCATAAAAATCCGGAAAATATTTATGACCCCCGATATGATCCCAATGGATGTGAGTGGCGACGGCGGTAACCGGCTTGTCCGTCAGCTTTTTTACTTCGTCGTAAACGTTGCAAATACCGAGGCCGGTATCAATCAGAAGACTGCACTTAGAACCGTTCAGAAGATAGCAGTGAGTTTCCTCCCAATGCCTATATTCGCTGATAATGTATGTATCTGCGTCTATGCTGTCTTTTGTAAACCAATCGTTCATATAGTTATCCCATACAATTTTTTATATTTCTGTTATATTAATAATCAGACTCAGTTTTCTTCGCAGAGTGTAAACAAACTACGAAGCTCGCTATAAATTATACGATGTTTAAGAAATTTTGAATTTCATTAAAAAAGCATTTTTCAAATTGAAAATTAACTAAATCGCCATCAATTTTTTGCCTTTCTACTTCATTAATTACATCAGAACATACACGAGCATTATATCTCCCCAATCCATCGCCCCAATATTTTTTAGGATTAAACCAAGACATATCATTATATAGTCGTTGTTTGGTGATTTCATAAAAAGATGTTCTTGCTTTGGAATAGTATAGGGAATACAATTCATCAATTTTCTGGACAATACTCTCAAAGCAAAGCTTTCCGAGTTCTGAAGGATTGATGAAAATTTGATCAATTGCGGCTAGTAACTGACTTTTTAATTCTTTACAATTATCCGCAAACTCTTGACCACCACACTTTTGAAATGAAGCATATATATCCGAAGTCCAACCGACACCATTATGGTTTACTGCCCCTCGTAATGAAGAATGATAAATTGACAGGATTGAGTCTTGAAACTTAGTTATAATTGTATTGCATTGTGTCAAAACTTTATCTTCATATTTTCTAACAATATTTTTGCTGTTTTGAAATTTTTCGAGGATATCGTCTGTAATAATACCATATTCAAGCCCACTAAGTGTTTCAAGCGCAGAAAGAAGTTCTTGTCGATAATTATAGTACATTCTACAAATAAGGTTATCAACTTCACCTAAAAAACCTGATCTTTCTTTTTTTGCAGCAATACTGTCTATATAGGAAACACGCTTGTTGTCAAAATGGAATCCTGTTGCAGATTCGTAAAAGGCAATGTTTTTTGTCTGAAATGAAATATCTCTTTCACGTAATTTTTTGCGTAATTGTTCTTTTTTTTCGGCCATACCATCTTCGCGTGTATTACAATCTGTTATGACATCTAATTCACCGTTCTCAGCTAAACATAAAAATTCAACTCTTAATTTTGTGTCTTTATTTTCTTTAATTAAGACCTGTTGAAGGATGGACATAACAGATTCATGACTTCCGAGATCATTCACTTTATCACACATAAAAGATATACTATCTTTTTGTGACATGTATTCTTGAATATCTGCACGCTCTCCTAAATCGATACCTCTTGTATCTACAACTGATGAAATATATTCCGGTAGGTTTAAAGGAAAGTCTTCTTCGTTAATTTTAATGATAATGCGGTGAGGCATTGGAGATCCAACTAATAAGCCATCATTAATTTTTTCGTATGTATCTTTAAGCCACGTTTCAAAGCATTCATCTTTTTTTTGGTATATTAATTCTGTCCTACTTTCATAGTTGATTTTATTCTCTAAATATATCCTTGGATGTTCCTTTAATTCGTTATAGTTTTCTAATAAATCTTCTGGAGATCTATATTTTTGAGGTATACATGCCATGTTTTTAATTAATCGTATCTGTTCTTGTGAAATGTCAGTTTGCACCCCTTGCAGCCATTGACAAAATTGATCTAAACAGGCTTCAAAGTAGCTTTGAGTGACCGGTTCTATGATAATGGAACTTTTTTCGGCTCTTGGTAATATTCTTGTTTCGCAAACAGTCATACGGCCAGTTCCAGTCTTTAACAGTAGTAAGTTGCTTAATGGCAAGAGTGGATTTACCTTTCTATTGTCTACTAATCCCAAAAGAGTACAAATTGCAGTCGATTTTCCAACGGCAATTTTACCATTAAAAAATACATTATAAGATTCAATCGAACAAAACTCTTCGATAGCCTCTATTCTGGAAGCTATACTATGTGACATCTTTTTGATAATCGGATGGCATTCTTTATTTTGAATGTCTGCATTTTTACGCAAAGCCTGCTCGCATAAATTTAATAAATCTTGACGCTCTTTTTTTATTATACTCATATTTAACAATCCTTTCGAACTTCCCATTTTTGCTAAACTATGTATTGTCCCGACTTCACGGCTTAGCCAACACACGAGCAGATGATAAAACTAAGAATTATCAGAATTCAACTTTTAAAAATATTATATTCTCATCAAGTATTAATTACAACACATTAAGTCGGGGAAACAAGAATAATGTGGAAATTTATACCACGAATTTAGCAGAAGAGGGAAAGAAAATAGAAAGCTTAAAGATCAAGGACTACATCTTTCAACTAAAGTATATTTTACGACGCACACACTGATAAAAAGCGGAACTAGTTCCGCTTTTTGACATCGCAATAATAAAAATCACCGGAACAAATTAATGCTCCGGTGTAAAAATATCTTGCAATATGTATTTAGTTGGTATATAATTCCTACTGTGGACAAAATAGATAAAAACATCCATAGGTGACCAACCGTCTAGTAAACAGTTAGCCACCATCCGCCATAAGGGTACATCAGACCCACATGACTTATGAATGCCGTTTATGCGTTGCTATTTTAGCACGTATTTCGGATACATGTCAATAGTCTGTGCCCTTATTTCACGGTGAGGGTGCAGACTTTGTTTTTTCACATCATTCTCCACAATGACAAACATTGTGTACCTCAAACCGCATTTTGTCTCATCAAAAATTTGAGATTGGTGCTCCTTGACAACTTAGTAAGTCAAGACCAACATTTGAACTAACACTTCAAATGCTCGTGTGGACTTGCTATACAATAGCGGGACACAAAGACTTTACTTGTTCGGGGCGGAAACACCATCTGCTAATGTGATGTAAGTTACGTTAACGGAAAGAGGCACCGCAAAGCTTAGCACAGGCGCTTTTGCGACTAACTGCATGCTATTTCAATCGTGGCAGATTGAAGAGGCGATAACCGCGCAAGGAACAATGATACTTTTGCCTTGAACGCTTCACAGCATTAGGCAGGCTCCGACGAATGAAGAGCTAGGGAATTAAAAATAATTACTCTAATGTGATTGCTCCGCCAACAATCCTTTGTGTGACACATATATTTGGTAGCATAGCTTAAACGCTATGTTATCAAATACTTATGTACTTAGTTTGTCTAAATATATAAGTATTTGATAACCAGAGAAGATTTTATCTCTCCTCTAATTATCAAAATCATTGGTGGACGTTATAGAACTCGAATCTATGACCTTTCGCACGTCAAGCGAATGCTCTACCAGCTGAGCTAAACGTCCATTTACAAGTGCTTGATTATTATATCGTAAACAATAAGAAAAATCAATACAAAATAGCAAAAATATTTGTTTTGCTGCGTTAAATATTTTAATGTCTTATCCAATTAATAACCCATTTCCTGCAACTCAACAAGACTTAGTTCAGGAATTGCTCTAAATAGATCTATCTTGCCTTTTTTCGCGTACCAGAAAGAAATGAGCTGACTCTAAATAACCGCATTAGGATTGCAGAGAGCCAGCCTTTCTTCTGTTGTTATGACGTTATTAACATGGGAATCAATGTAAAACTAAAACTTACTCCTATATAGCCGAAAAACATTTTTCATATCTCTGAATTAATATTTTTGGTCATCTGTATCTTCAGGGCTTTGATTACTCACAATGACAGACTTCTTTGCAATATCTGATTTGGAAAAATTATGTTGATTAATTTGCGCAGAATTAGCCTTAAGCTTGAATTTCGCGATCAATTTACTAAGCATATCAGCTTGTGCAGATAATTCCTCACTTGCTGCCGCACTTTCCTCCGCAGTGGCAGAGTTTGTCTGAACTACAGAAGATACCTGCTCTACCCCTTGCGTAATCTGCTGGATGGCAATCGCCTGGTCAGAAGAAGCTCTGTCAATTTTCTGAATGGTCTCACCCACAAGCTTTACCTTGGCGGCAATTTCATTCAGATCATTTGCGGTAAAATCAGCGATTTTCGAACCGCCCTTCACACTTTGAATAGAACTTTCAATCAGTGCCGTCGTCTGCTTCGCGGCATTCGCGGATTTACTGGCGAGATTACGCACTTCATCTGCCACTACAGCAAATCCCTTGCCGGCACTCCCTGCCCTTGCAGCCTCAACTGCGGCGTTCAAAGCAAGAATATTGGTCTGAAATGCAATGTCATCAATTACCTTTATAATTTTACCTATCTCATTCGAAGAAGCATTGATTTCCTGCATTGAAGAAAGCATTTGCTTCATCTGACTGGTCCCTTGTTCTACCTTTTCTGTTGTCTCCTTAACATAGCCTGATACAAGTCTGACATTCTCTGCATTTTGGCGCACTTTTTCAGATACTTCACTGCTGGAAGCAGCCAGCTCTTCCACGGAACTTGCCTGCTCTGTGGCACCCTGCGCCAGTTCCTGTGCTCCGTCTGACACTTGACCTGCACCGCTGTTAACTTGGTCGGAGGAACTGTTAATTAGGGAAAGTGTGTGATTTAAACTACTCGATATTTGGAGCAGCGCCTGTTTAATTGGAATAAAATCACCGATATATTCCTGTGTAATCTCCGCCGACATGTCTCCCTGCGCCATTAGATCCAAGTTAGTAGAGATATCCCGAATATAAAGCTTTAGTGTCGCGGTCGCAGATTTAAGCGAATTGGCGAGTGATCCGATCTCATCCTTTGAAACATAGGTAATATCAACATCCAGCTTTCCTTCTGCCAGCTCTTCGGCGGCCTTGGACATCTGATTAATTGGTTTACTCAGCGCTCTTGCTATCCAAATTCCCCAGCAGACAGAAACAGCAATTCCTAATATGACAATTATGATCAGGATAATGGTCATAGTGTCGGCTAGTTGGTTATTAGAATCATTGTTTATCTTTGCATTATTCACACGGTTCTGCATACACTGCGTGTAATTATCTATTATTTTCTGATTGATCGTTTTAAACGCGTCTAATTTCTTTGTTGCTGAAGCATTGTCTCCGCTTTCTGCTGTTTTGATAAGATCTTCAAATGCCGGTATAAACTGCTCGGTATATATTTTTTTGGTTTCATCAAACAAAGTTTGGGTTGCCGCTGTGGATATGGTAGGCGCGTATTGTTTTATCTCCTGCTCATATTCACTTTCATATTGCTTCGTTTTTTCTTCTATTGCATTCAGCTGCTCTTTATTGTTGGCATAAATTATGTAATCCCTAGCCTGTCCCCTTAAACGATCCATATTTAAAATAATGTCGGAAATGACAGGCAAAGGAACGGTCTGCTTTTCGTACAGCTTGGTGCTGGATGCACTCATTTGTAACATACTGTAAATTCCTGCCGCCCCGATGATCGCTGTAATTAAAGAAATTACTAAAAAGGAGAAAATTAGTTTTTGGGCAATTTTTAAGTTTTTCATGTCTTCGCTTCTTTCCTAATTAATCTTTTAATACAAGAGCTGATTCCCGGTCAATATGGCTTTTTGGCACCCACTGGCTCGAATTCTGCAAGTACATGGCTCTTAACATACAATTTTTTCATGTGCATCCGTTAGCTTACTAATTCGACAAATTATCCTTTTTTTTGCAACCTTCTCTAATTCGATTATCGGCCGGTATTCACATGTTGTTTATACTTATTTTTAAAAATAGTCACATTTTGTAACATTTATTTTTAGAGTTAAATTTTCTTCCATTTAAGACTCAAATATGAATTGCTATAGAATTGAACGACAATTTCTTGAAATTTCCACAAAAAGAGATTAGAATAGCAGAGCAGAGATAAAAACACAGTTCCGGTTGGTAGTCCGGACGCAGTACATATGAATTATGCACCGTCAGTAACCTGCCTCCTAAGGTTGTCCGTTCTCTGCGGTTGAATTTTAGGAGGATTCTTTATGGATGTACAGGCAAAACTGACTGTGTTTTTCGAGGAGCCATTCTGGGTCGGAATTTTCGAGAGACGATGCGGGACTCATCTGGAAGCCGCAAAGGTTACCTTTGGGGCGGAGCCAAAAGACTATGAGATTTATGATGTTTTCCTCAAGAACTGGCACCAACTACGCTTCAGCCCGCCAGTCCGTGATCAAAAAGAGACGGAACACAAGCAGAACCCCAAACGGGTGCAGCGTGCAATCCACGCGCAGCTTTTGCAGACAGGCATTGGAACCAAGGCACAGCAGGCGCTCAAATTGCAGCACGAGCAGACGGTCACACAGCGGAAAGCAGTAGCCCGTGCACGCTCCGAGGAAGAACTGAAGCTTAAATTCGAGTTGCGCCGGCAAAAGAAAAAAGAAAAGCATAACGGTCGATAATTTTGCAGAAATGGCATGGAGAAAATCTCCATGCCATTTCTGAATCTACCAAGTTATAAAGATTTCTCTTGACTCTTACGTTACGTCATAGGTTATGCTATGCATATACTAATTCCAAAGTCATTACAGATTTCAACCCAAATCAATCAGGAGTTAGTAATTCAAGGAGAAGTGACCGCAATGAAAAGAACAGTCTGCGAGGTAGCAAAGCTCACCGGGGTCAGTGTGCGCACACTTCATTATTATGATGAAATCGGTTTACTCCCGCCCAGCGAAGGGTCTTGCCATGTTTATTAGTAAAGCAATCAAGGAATACTGCAAATAACAGCTCGATATCTCCATACAAAAAAGCCAAACCGATGAAGGTTTGGCTTTTTTGATGTATTACATCGCCACAATTTAGTTGGAAAACGCAGAGACAATCGCACTCCAAATTTTTGCAAACACACTGCACATTCTGGCCCATACTCCGATATCCTTTTCCGTTGTTTCCAAGTCTTTCGTGCTGCCCTTATTGTCATCAACACTGATTTCCTGCGTACGCAATACGACTTGAATACTCTCCGGTGTGCCATTTTTTGAAGATGTAAAAGAAACTGGTTTTGCTTCCGCATCCAGATTTAGTAAATTATTGTCGTCCGTATATTTGTCTATTTCTTTATGAACCGCTTTTTTAATTGTATTATTTGAACTTTTAATTGAGGAAATACTTCCGTCTCCATCTAAGCTTTTTTGCATTACGCTGATTAAACCGTTTAAGCTGTTGCGGGTACCTGTGTCCAGACTGCTGCCGCTTGTTTTCAACATCAGTTCAAGTGAAGTAAGGAATCCCTGTGCGTCGGTCAGACCGCTTGTTAACCCACCCATCAGCTTTTCTGTATCGTTCAATGCGCTGATTGTGCCGTCTTTGTACTGATTGACAACTCCGTTCAAAGCGGTGATGCTGTCAATCACTTCCTGGGAAGTTGATAAAAGATTCATTAAACCGCTTCCTGCGCTGTTCGCGTGCTTCAGCAGGTCGTCGGCATCATCAAGGCCACTGTCAAGTGCGCTCAGATAGGAATTTGTTACATCTACTGTATCATTTCCCACTTTTAAAACGCCATTTGTACTGCTCGATAATTTACCAAGCGCTGTAATAATGGTATCAATGGAAGTCTTAAGATTTGTAAGACTTGTAACTGCTGCGCCCGCTTCTGCAAGAAGTGTCGGATTACCAGAAAGAGCCGCCTCGGTATATTCCAATGTAGCGATATCAGTGCTTAATTGAGTGGAATTTGTTTGCAGGCTGGTAAGCAGTGCCTGAAGTGTAGGCAATGACCCTTGCACCGTTGCTAAATCAGATTTTATCTCTGTATTCAAATTCGCTCTTTTACTGGAATTGTCTTCTGCATCCTCCAAATCATCGCGTAAATCTTTCACATCGCCCCGTACTTCTCCGATTGCTACGGAGAGATCAGTTAAATTTGTGCTGACCGTGTTCAGCTTTCCCACCACTGCGTTCACACTGGTATTGACGTCCGTCACCATCTTTTGCGCCTCCTGAAGATGAGGAACAAGAGCAGAAGTCTGGTTTGTGATGGTAGTCAAATCCGCAATGGACTTGTCAGCATTGCTGTAAACCTTGCCTTTGGAGGAACTGATGGTACTGCGCGCATTGTCTAAAGACGAAAGTCCTGACTGAGTTTGCTTCAACCCGCCCGACATACTTTGCAATGTGGATAACAATTCATTTGTGCTTTGGCTAATTGAATCCATGGAATCGATTGTAGTATCTTTGGCCTCTTTAAGATCTTTTATGTCCTTGAGTTGTTCCAGTGTCCCCGGAACCATCATCATGACGACTCCAATTGTTTCAAATTTTTTAGTGCCAATCCGGATAGTAAACGTCTTTTCTTCGCCGGGAAGACCCGCGAACAATACCGCTTTATAATCGCCCACAGACTGTATTTGCGCACCGGGAGCCTCCACACTTAAATTGTCCTTCATTTTAACGGCGGTTCCCACCTGCAGCAGCATATTGTTTTTATCATAGTCGCTGACATTCTTGTTCGGGGTTGCTTTTACATCAATTTCTACCATTCCGGAAGCCCCTGCCAGCTTTTTCGCGTCTGCCGGGACACCGTTCAGTTTGTAGGATACGTCAAAAGTCCACGGCAGGGGTACCGTACCGCTCTTGGGCGTGCATTCGTAGTAGAAACGCCCTGTGGATTCCGCCAAGTTCCAGTTAACCGCGTCTCCTGTTATCTTTGGCTTAGTTTCATCTGTCATATTTGCAACCTTATCATAGGAACCGTAATCCGTGAATTTGTTGTTTCCGTTTAAACTGCAGCCTTTTACAATGGTAACCTCATTTGATTTTCCGTAGTAGTCCAAGTTCACATAAACCGCTTCATCTGCGGATACCTTCGGCGCATCCGCAGAAACAACAAGTGAGATTGCAGGAACCAGAACAACGACTGCAAGAACCCCTGCCAAAACTCTGTATCTTATTTTCATAATCATATTCCTCCTTAATGAATCAATGAATCAGCCTGCTTTTAATTTTGCATTAATCTTTCCAATGATCCGTTCTTTTCGCTCAAGATGGCTTCGCAGCGCTTTTTCGTGCAACCGATCCATTCTTGCCATATGGTTTGTGATCGGCTTGTCAAAAACATAGAGAAGCGCCGGCAGTACGGTCACGACCAAAATCAGGCTAATTGCTGTACCACGCCCAATTAAGTGTCCTATATCCGCAATCGCGGTGATGGACGAAGTATAATACAGAATATAACCTACCGCAGTGAGAATGGTCGCGGAAGTCAGCAGAGGCGGGGTCGTCGTCGCAATTGCATCAATAGTTGCCTCTTTTCTGTCCAGATGCGAACGGCTTTCCATGTAGTTGTTAGTCATCAGTATGGCGTAGTCCACCGTGGCGCCCAACTGGATACAACTTACGATGACATATCCCAGAAAAATCAACTTGTTCCCTGTCAGATACGGAAAAAGCATATTGAGGAAAATAGCTACCTCAATGGGGATTAAAACCAAGACCGGTATTAGAACAGAGCGGAACGTAATCATTACCACAATTGCCACACTGAGCAAAGACAGCATATCAACAAAGTCATAGTCGCTCGTAATGGTGGTTTTTATATCCTGTGTAAACGGTGTGGTACCAACCAGATAGGAATTATTAGGATAATACTTTTTAACAATGGATTGTATTTCATCCGAACTTTTGAAAGCCAAACTGCTTTCATCTTTTGTCTTTATGTAAACCAGTATTCTTGCGTAGTTTTTTGTGTGTAGCTCGCTTGTGATACTGCTGGGAATAATACTTTCCGGCACTCCCTGCGGCAGGGTGTTCGCAAGTGAAGTAACACTTTTTGTATAACTGAGGTCTTCAAGTTCATCCGCAAGCTTTTTTTCCGTCACGTTGGAAGTATTCGGAACCAAAACAAGCAGCATATTGCTTCGGCCAAACTGTTTGTTTATGGCCTGCTCATCATCATATACCTTCGTTCCCTCTCCGCCGCCTACAGCCCCACTGCCATAAACGAAGTTAGTCATGCTCTTTCCAAAATAAGCCGGTACGGCAATCACCAGAGCAATCACAATCGCAGCATAGCGGATTTTAAAAACCCCTCTGCCAAACTTATCGAAAGGCGGTAAAAAAGGCCGATGATGGGTTTTTTCAATCAGATTTGCTGAACGTATGATAAGCGACGGCATTAGAACAAGTACGGTTAATACGCTGATCAAAATTCCCTTTGCCAAAACGATGCCAATGTCGAAACCAATGGAGAACTTCATCAGCGCCATTGCAATAAATCCAAAAAAGGTAGCCACTCCGCAAGCCAAAATGGATTTTGCGGACTGCCGTATGGCATTTGCAATGGCTTCAGTTAATTCCAACCCTTTTGCCCGTTCCGCTGTAAACGAATGAATCAGGAAGACGGAATAATCCATGGCAACAGCCAATTGCAAAGCGGCTCCAACGCTGGAAGTTAAAAATGAAACCTCGCCCAGAAAGATATTTGAGCCCATGTTTATTATGATGGCAATCCCCATTACAAACAAAAACAGAATCGGCTCAAACCACGAGGTGGTCGTAAATATCAGGATGAATAAAATCAATCCAATACAAATGAGAATTGCGCGGGACATTTCCGATTTCAAGTTCTCACTTAACGATTTATTAGAAATAGCCGCACCGATGATATGACCTTTACTTCCTGTAATTGCTTTTATTGCGTCAAGCGCCTTAGATGTCTTTGTGCTGGTATCGCCCTGATCAAACGTGATATCCATCACGGAATATCCATTTTTATAATAATCGTCAATGTCTTTAAACTTGATAAAATCATTGGCCTGATAAACATCGGTCGAGGTGTCTGCCCATGAAACCATATCCACGCCGTCGACCGCTTCTATTTTATCCTTATAGTTCTTCGCTTCATAAAACGTCACATTGTCAATCATGACCCGTGCCGTACCCGGATAACCGAACTCCTGCTTCATCACCTTAATTCCCTTTTGGGACTCAGTCGTACTGGGCAGATATTTGGTTAAGTCATAATTGATATTGACAAACAAATAACAAAAAGCACTCAGGACGGTCAAAACGGCAAAAATCACTTCAATTAATTTTCGCTGATTGATAATAAAGTCCACAATATTATGTGTGCTTTTATGCGCTTTTCCCTTTAATTTCATTCCCGCTGCTCTCCTTATTGAAAATTTAATCCTGCCTACCGCAGCTGTGTATCGTTCGGACTGCTAAGTGATAATTCTTGTAATGGAGCGGTACAGTTCCTGCTTTACACTATCAATCTCATAAGGGGTATCTAACACAATTGAATTGTAGCAGACTGCTCCAACCATAGAAATGATAATATACAGCCGTTGTTCCGCGATTTTACTGTCGCCCTCTCCGGCATTAAAATGCTGAATAAAAGTTTGTTTTACCCCATCCATCTCCTCATAGGACATCGCCTTTTCATAAAGATCCCATGAGAGATTTTTGTAAATCAAAGCAAGCAGCTGTTTGTTTTCTTTAAAAAATTCAACAAAATAGTCAACAAATACAATCACGTTTTTCAAAAATTCATCTTGGCCGATCTTTTGGTTTTCCGCTACCGCTTTCATTGCGTTTTGAATTACCACCGTGCTTTTTCTTATAATGATTTTGTCGACTAGGTCATATTTATCCTTGCAGTACAGATAAAAGGTGCCTTTCGCTACGCCTGCATTTTTTACAATATCATCTATTTTAGTATTATGCACACCGATTGATGTAAACAGTTCGTAAGCGGCATCATGCAGCTTCTGCATTTTAACGATCTTGTTTTCAAGGCTTTTTTTCCCTTTCATTGGTTTACATATCCTTTCCGGTATTTATAAAAATGACTTTTAGTCAGTAATTGGATTATAGTATAATGCACGCTCTTTGTCAACCAAAATAAGCTTAATTTTTCTGGGTTTTTTTCAATAGAAATTGTGTATATTTTGTTGTCTTGACCGTTTGCTGCCTGTTGGACTTCTCCGCCTTGCGAAGCGACACTCTCGCCGGGCTCGGTCTATGTAACCTTTAATCTTGAATTTAATATAAATGTTACAATTCGAGACGGCTGCAAAAAAACCGGCGGCAGATTTTTTATCTGCCGCCGGTTTTTACTGTTATTTCAAAATTCCGTGCTGTAAATTTCAGTGTAAGTAAGACTGCCGTTTATCCGTTCTGACTTCATAAGACTGATTTTTCCTGCCTGCATGCTTAGTTTCGGAACCGCCTTTTCAAAGGCGTTCCGATCGAAGCCTTCCCGCAGGATTATTTCCCTCCCCAGAGTCAGATGGGGCTTGTATTCACGGCTTTCCAAATGGAATCCCACTTTGGTCAGTTCCGCATAAAGCTGGTTGTAAACTGTGGAAAGCGTGCTGTCTTTCTCCACACCGATCTAGTAGATGTCACCGCCATCGCGCCGGAATTTGCCAAGGCCGCTTATTTTCAGCGTAAAAGGCTGAGCCTGTACCATATCCATAGCACGCGCCACCTCAGCCGTCTTTGCTGTGTCTCCAATAAATACAAGCGTCAAATGCAAATTTTCCTTCTGCGTAAAATTTCCATGAATGGCATGCTCTTTCAGGTAACCAATCGCGGTGCAAAGCTGGTTTTTGATTTCTTCTGTAAATTTAATTGCAATAAACAGACGCATATTATCTCACCTCCCGCTGTATCTCCGTAATCTCCGCTTCGGTGTTTTCTTCTATAAAATTCAGCACATGATCAAGGATGCTGTTCCCCTGTGAGGTATCTCCCGCCACACAGGCAACTCCCAGCACGATTGTCTGATGCACATCGTTCTCAGCTACCTCAGCGATTGATACATGAAATTTATTCTGTACTTTTGCTATGACACTTTTCACTACCATTCGCTTTTCCTTTAGCGAGTGTACCCACGGGACATACAGCTTTACTTGCACAGCGGCAATGATCATAATAAGTTCTCCTATGGCTCTACTGCATTTTTTGACTTTATTGTTTCCTTTTTTATGTATGAAAACTCTTGCATCCGCGCGAATTTTCTATTTTAATCTGCTGTCCTTATAATTATATCAGCAGGAAAAACAGATTCAAGGCTTTATTCAGATTAAATGCCACGCTTTAGGAAATAATAGTTAAAACTTTGAAAGGTTGTGGTACAACATGCCGGAAGCAATTAGCCCTTATCAAACCCCACCCGCAAGTACGCCGTCGGATTTTCCCCCGCAGCATCAAAACCAGCAGCCGGGCTGCCAACAGGAAATGAACCCTGTTCCTGTAACGGATAATCCAACTTATCGCGGCGGCAATAAACTGGAAAACAAAGTTGCTGTAATCACAGGCGGCGACAGTGGAATCGGTCAGGCAGTCGCATCTGCTTTTGCAAAAGAAGGTGCAGATATTGTTGTTGCTTTTTACAGCGAACAGGATGACGCAAACAAAACTGTTGAATTGGTTCAGGCGGCAGGAAAACGCTGCGCACTTGTAAAATGTGATTTAAAACAGGAAACCTCCGCACAGCAGGTGGTCGAAACCGCAATGAGGGAATTCGGGCGCATTGATGTGCTGGTCAATAATATCGCAGTGCAGTATCCACAGGATACTATTGAAAATATCAGCGCGGAGCAGCTCAATGAAACCTTCGCAACCAATATCCTCAGTTTCTTCTATATGACAAAAGCAGTAATGCCACATTTGAATCAAGGATGCTCCATCATCAGCACGACCTCCGTGACTGCGTATGAAGGAAGTGCAACGCTTCTTGACTATTCCGCCACAAAGGGTGCCATCGTCTCATTCACGCGTTCCTTGGCATTGTCCGTCGTGGCAAAGGGCATCCGTGTCAACGCAGTCGCCCCTGGCCCGGTTTGGACGCCACTGATTCCTGCAAGCTTTGATGAGCAAAAAGTATCAAAATTCGGGAAGGATGTCCCCTTTGCCCGTGCCGCGCAGCCATTTGAACTCGCTCCGGCTTATGTTTATCTCGCAAGTGATGATTCTGCCTATGTGACCGGTCAGGTTATCCATGTTAACGGCGGAGTCATTACCGGTTCATAATTATGCTGCGTTGCAAATTTTCAATTCATTTAAATTCTCCGTATTCTATTGAATCAAATAAAGTCACGCAAAGCTGTCCGAAGATAGCTGCGTGACTTTTAAAAACAGAAATTTTTTTAAATTACTTGCCTTTGTTCTCTCTCGACTGCTGGTTCAGCTGCTTTGCTTCTTCTTCACTGCCCATTCCGAAATTGGAACTACCGGAGCTGGAAGATGAACTTGAACCTGTAGAACTTGCAGACTGCGAATTCAACTGTTTTGCTTCCTCAAGACTCGCATCATAAGAACTTGATGAACCGGACATAGACCCTTGCTTTGATTTTTGATTTGCCTTTTTTGCATCTTGTAAATCTTTATCATCTGTATTCATAATTTATATCTCCTTTTTAATCCTCTTAGTTGAAAGCATTATTTACTTTCAAAAGGTATTCTATCCACTATATAACTTATTACAACAGGATATTTTTGGAGAAATAAATTAAGATTTTAGAAACACTCTGTTTCGGCGGCTATTTAGGAATACAATTTTATGGTCTCAACTTTCATTGCGTGTTGAAGTGTATCCTAATTTAAGTTTAATTATAAAAATACTTAATAAAAAAATTAAAGTTGAACAGAAAAGCCGCCCAATCTGGGCGGCTCGAAGTGCCTTTACCTCAATGATAAGGATGCAATATAAAACTGACAGAGTACTAGCATTATACCTTCTTTTTCCTTGATGCCAAAAATACTGCTGCACCGCACATCATCAGCATGATTCCGCCATAAGTGCAAACCGCATAAGCTACACTTCCGCCCGTTTTGGGGAGATTAAACCCTGCCTGCGGCACTTTTTCGTCCGAAATGTTTTCCGTATCCTTCGGAGATGCTCCAGGGGTCGAATCTTCAGAAACCACCTCCGCAAGCGTTGATACTGTGTTACTCGTTGTTCCATAAGAATGCGATTCAGTATGGTGATCATGATGTTCCTCATAATACGAATTAAGCACCGTGATGGTCTGCACTGTACCAGATGCTGTTACATACTTACCGCCTACAAGCATCACTGAACCAACGGCAGAAATGGTAAACTCATGCGGCGTAGAGTCAAGTGTGTAGCCGGTAGGCGCGGTTGTCTCAATAAAGCGATACTGCCCATAAGGCATACTTTTTACCGCTATTTGACCATACGTATTTGTAGTCAGCTCTGAGACCAGAGTGCTCCAATAATAAGTTCCGCCACTGTCAGAGCCTGTTTGCACTCCCGTCGGTACTGAATCCGTATAGTAAACTTTTTTTTCGAGACGGAAAACCGCTCCCTGTAGCAGGGCTCCTGAACTATTCGTTTTCTGAAGGATTACCGCTCCGCATAAAGCTTCACATTTTGGACTTGCAGTAATATCATAGATCCAATTGCTTCCATCATCGTTTTTCATCGGAACTGCAACTAGGAAAGGATCGCAAATAATATGGATATTTTGGTTTTTCGAATCATCAGTCTGCACTACCAGATAATAACCAAGAGTGAGATCTACGAATTTCACGGTACCGCTGGAATTGGTAACATTTGAAATTCCGCTGATATTCTTCGTGGAAACATAATTTGTCAGGTTTTTTGAGGCAGTTGAAACCGCAGAGGCCGTTGTCATCTGATCGAGTTGAATTCCCGAGGCAGAAAAGTCATTTGTCAGGCTATAACTTCCTGAATTTGTGAGCTCCGCAACTTTGTACGCCGTAAATTGGATTCCGGAGAGAGAACTGGCCGTACCGGTACCGGCGTCAGATTCACATATGGTGATAGAACCGTGCCTGCTCATGTCAATCGTAGATAGCGCCAGCACAGGCACCGACATGGAAAGTGCTAAAAAAGCGATTGCAAGGAGCGCACTCCCTGCCTTTTTCAATTTAAGCAGCACTTTCATAATATCACCATCCTTTCTTTGCCTTTGGTCAGAAGTCCTCATAAGAGTGCTTAGTCATCGGTTACACGATCGCAGTAGACCACATAACGCTGCGTACTTTTTCCATAGGGATTACAGCTGATCAATGTTACCATGTCTCTGCCCTTCTGGATAAGCACCTTGTCAATTTGATTCGGGGCTATAATTGCTGTAGAAGTTACTTTGTAGGTGAGCGTCTTCCACGCGTTGGTTATCTTAACCGTGTCTCCGCTTTTAAGATTATCAATATGTAAAAACATGTCTCTATATCTTGTACCGCGATGTGCGGCAATCACCGCATTGGTATTGACTCCGCCGATCGGCAGCGAGGTTTGCGTAAGGTGAACCGCACCTTTTGACATGTTTGCGGAGGTTGCACCTAAATAGACTCCAAGCTTTACACTTAATTTTGGAATTTCAATATACCCGAACAGATTGTCTTCAATTCCGTAGTTAGAAAGATCGAAACTGCTTACCTGATAGGAGAACGGATCGACAAGATCTTTCTGACCTTCATCATAAAGATTTTTATTATATGCTTCAACCTTTTCTAACAGTTCATCCAAAGGAGAGCCCTCTGCATTCAGAGTGATTCCGGAGGTAACCTTCTGCACCTGCATGGTCTGAACCGTCTCGTCAAAGGATTTTATCGTGACATCGGTGTATTGCTGACTGATAAAGTTTGCTATGATCGGATAGGCATACATCACAACGCCAATTAGAACTAAAACTGCGGATATCATCGTCCATGTTTGTCGGCTTATCTTCCCGAATTTTTTCACTTTCTAACCTTTCTCTTCCTTCTGACAAACAGCACTATGGGAACCGCGGCAATTATCAGAGATACCGTCGGCACAACAGCCGCTTCGCTGACCATCTTGATGTTCGATTGAACATGCCCGGCAGCGTATGGAATCCGTGTCCCCCGTATTAAAAGTCTTTGCGTATTAATCCCATATGGGGTACAGGTGACAAGGGTAACATAGTCCTCACCTTGCTTGATCGCTAAATCCGAAGTATTCTCAGGCTCAACCACCTTGATCTGATCGACCTGATATGCCAGAACCTCGTCAAGAATATGGATATAGAACACATCACCCTTAACGAGCTGATCAAGGTCGGTAAGGAGGGTCGCCGAGGGCAGTCCTCTGTGACCGGCGAGCGCAGCGTGCGTACTCGCTCCGCCGATTGGAAGGGAGGTGTTTTCCACATGCCCGACCCCTTTTTGCAGGACATCCTCTGAGCAGCCGTGATAAAT
>WSSedL1CaDRAFT_10000872_pt1 | contig 19662 bp, 12 predicted proteins | sample WetSurSL1Cattail_FD_9464 | JGI IMG/M metagenome (IMG submission 9464)
TAAATACCGTTATCTGTTTTGCGCAGCCATATTTCTTTTGTTTTGCTGCGCAGGTATATTTTGAGCGTTTCGTTTGATTTATCAGGTATCATAACCAATTGAGTTTCTAATGTTTTATCGTCTTTGTACATTTCCTTAAAGGCATCGAACACCTCCTTTTCATCAAAATTAATATCGGCGCCAAATCGATTGCCCGACTGATCTGTCCATTTAAGTAGTATTTCATACGGCAGTGCCTTTTGTTTAAAAAAGTTCTTTTTCAGCCAGTCTCCCCATATAAAGTCAAATTCGCCGTTATAAAAACTAACTCTTATTGCTTCGGTCACTCCTGAGTCGGGCAGAGTCAGCAAGGGTGTCCATGGATATTTTATGCGGTAACTATCATATAAGCCATATTGGATACCGTTTGCTTCAAGGTTTTCGGTAATTTTAGGAAAAAGTGCAATGGCTTCTTTTACAAATTTATTTCTATCCTGTTCGCCCTGCGGCATAACTTTTTTCCATTCGATATTTGTTTCGGAACACTGGTAACGACCTATTTCCACCTTACGTTCACCGGATGACATCATCCAAACGACCACTATACCGCCAGGCGCCATATTAACAATAATTATATCATAATTCTCATGTTCCCCATTGGAGATTATGAGTCCTTCGTCAAAGAGAGCCCGTATGGTATCCGTAGGCAATTTGAACTCTCCTTTATAAAACTTATTTTCAACTACCGAGAACCATATAATATTGAGCCCTTCCGGTACAAATTTACCTCCTCCCATAGTCAGGCCGGTCTCGCCCCAACCTTCCATTAAAAAACCATCGGTTGGAAGTCCGGCATATTCTTCTTCTCCTGCCCAAAATCCTCCACCTATCACCCATGATGGATACACTTCCGGAGCACTCACACTTGCTTGCCAATCATAAGTTGGTTTTTTAGATTGGCACGATAAAAAGCTCAAGTTCAACATATTTACAATGAATAAAGTAAAAAGTATATTTTTTGATTTTAACATCATATTATAAGTTATTAATGATTTTTTACCCATCATATTGCCCCCTGATTTTAGCGTCGTGGATGCTTTGAGAATAAGGGTCATAATATTTAAATACTCCTAATGTAAATGTTGGAACCGCACCACATTTGTGCGATATATGCAGGTATTTGGCCCGCAGGGAAAGGAGGGCGTAGTGATCCTTGATCCTTTGCTTAAGATCGGGGTGATCGTTAAAATCATCAGGATTAAGTTTAGCTGGCCTTTCGTCGGCAATTTGGACTGCCGGAGCCATGTATGTTGAAGAGTTTTGCAGGTACATATGCTGTGGTATCTTAGCATCCATTTCAAAACGGCGTATCTCATCTATTTGTTGGTCAAGTTCTCCACGGGTGAAAAATTTCATGGGCTTATCGTTGTTAAATACATAACCTCTCAGCCGCCTATTCACGTAGTCCAGATCGGACGGTATAACAAATTTTTTATCCATTATACCCTTAAACTTTAAATATACCTTCTTCTGTGCAGCAGTATCGCGCATTATGTAAAGGGGAATAAAGCTGTATGCATTGCTGATATTTAATCTTGACCCTTCCAGGTAACCACCGAGAATTTCCATTTTGTATTTTATGGGGGAATAGTGTTTGGTTAACTGGTAATCAGCCGTAAACCAGCCAGCTTCCAACAGGTATTGCTTTTCCTGGTCTAAAAAGAGATAATTTCCTGCGAAAAGGATGTGTTTTTCATCATTGACAACTGGATTATAGCTACCTCCAATATCACTGTGCACGCCAGGCAGCGCTTTTTCGCAATCATGTCCTTTGCTCTTGGCCGTTACCAGGGAAAAGTTTGCACGACGTTCGTCCATGGCTGTCAGATGCAGAACGGTTCTCGCTTTTTTCACGGCATCAAGGCCCAACGAGGAAGCGTTCCATCTTTTTATTATTCCGTATGAGGGTACCGTATCAAAAATTCCCGCGAATGAAATATCAAGCATGGTATATTTAACCCCATTGAGCTGGCGACCTAATTCTCCACCCTCGGGGCATCCGGGGCTTTCTACAGATATGGTTCCATATCCGGCAGATCCCATCTTTTGGGGTTTTACTTCATCTAACGTTATCTCGTGTAAAAAATTACGCGCAGCTGCTGCTCCGCGGCTAAAACCAAATACATCGAAGGTAAGTGTGACGATGGTTTTTCCCTTCGCAATGTATTTAATCTTTTTGGCAGCATCTTTACAACCAGCCTTCACCTTATCCCTAATACCTGTGTCTCCCATCCCTATGCCTAAGCCAAGATTAGAATCAGTGTCATCATTGGTGGTACCGATGCCTTCAACATAAACATGACAGCTTTTATCCTTTGCATTTTGTGTGTCTTCTTTATGGTCTTTATATAAACGGGCTACATTTGTGAAGTCATTTTCATAACTACTTTCCTCATCTTTGACTTGGCCCTTTTTGTCGAGGTTATTCTTTTTGTATTCGGCAGCTTTTGCTTTTAGTTCTCTTGCATCCGGAGTTTTGTCGTCTTCGGTGGTGAAGGTTATTCCTCGGTACGCTAATCGACTTTCCGTATTCGTTTTATTATTTCCCGTACCATCAAAAAACATGCTCACCCGAATATTGATCGTTTCCTCAGGTTTCGTTTTTCGGTCCGGTCCGGGGGCATCGTAGCTAAACGGGGGTTTCATCTGGCCACTGTTTATAAACTTAATGTCGATGTTGCCATACATGCATTTGATGGAGCTTTTGGCCAACAGGGGTGATTTATCCTGAACCTTCAGGCTGCCGGTATTTTGCCATTGCCCGGGCATGATCACTGCCATGCAGGGTACAGACGAATTGGGCGATTTGGTGCATGTACCGGCGAAAATCAGGTTTATTTTTTGCTTATCAGATGTGGTGGCAACCGGTTTATTCTGTACGGTCGGGTTCAAATCAAATACCGATAGCTTACCAATGGGATTGGTGCAAAGGGGGCATTTAATCCTGGCCTCGTTTACCACCAGTTTTAACCCATCTTCGGCTTTTTGTTGTTTATCTGCCTGTTTTCTCTTCTCCTCCATGTCTTTGCTGTTGTTTTTTGCCTTTGGCGGTGCATTTTTACCAACAGCAGGAGGAGCAGCCTTCTTTTTTTCCTTTTTTGTAAGGAGATACCTTACGAATAGGACTAGGGGATAATAGATTTTAAACCAACCCATTGAGCTGAATATTTTATTGTTTTGTTTGGATTTAAACTAATCTCTTTATTTGCATGGTCAAGAATACCGTCTAAGTATGTATAACTGCCTTTATAACCGTAAATTACATCTGGTTTTCCGTTTGCCGAAACGCCCAGCTGCACTAATCTGTTGCTTTTAGATGGTTCCAACTCGATTTTTTCTGAAACCGTAATGTTTTGCAGTTCATGACCGTAAGGCACATTGCAGGAGGAGCTTTCACCGCTTTTATGATTTCCCCAACACCCGTTGAAATACAAACCATACATGGAGGGAGTACTCAGGTAACGCAAAACTTTATCATGATCGGTCATCATGTCGTCCATAAAAGCCACATGCCATTCAAAAAATTCACCTTCAAAATCCAGCATTAACTGTTCTCGTATATTTTCCCATCTGTACTGTACAAAAGGGAGGTTGTGTATGGTCGTCAGTGTTCCGTGTCCATCGGCCCACAGCATGAGCTCGTCAAACACATAAGCCATCTTTTTAAACATTGTATCATAAGGTTCAGCAGCCCTGATGAAGCTATAAGATGCCTCAAATAAAAACACCTGGAATAAATACAGGCCATCGGCCTCCTGAACATTATTATACTCTACTTCACGCTCAAATGTTACGGACGACATACGTCCAATCTCATCTTTTTCTTCCGAGCAGGTCGTGAATAACAACAACTGCTTATAATCAAGTGGCACGGGGGCTATGTTCGCCTTTTCAAAACCTACGTAATTATCCATCATCAACCTTTATTGACTTTTGCATCCTGCTTGCCTTGCATGGTGGCCACACCTCCGCTTTTCAAAAGGAGATCGCCATGTTTGGCTATAATATCGGCAGTATCCGATTCCATCTTTAAGTCGCCCTTCACCGTTACTTTTTTGTCGCCGTCAATTTTTTCCTGAGCTTCGGCGGCAGTCAGCTCAAATTTTTCGGTAATGTTCAATTTATGGTTGGCCTTTACTGTCGTTATCATATCTGTACCCACACTGGTGGTCATTTTTTCGTCTACATTAATTTTCAGGTTTTTCGCATTTATCGTCATGGTTTCAGGGGCGCTAATGGTAATGTTTTTGCCCTTGGTATCAAATAATATGCTGTTGCCGGCAGGATCTTCTATTGAAATGCTTGTTCCCTCGTCGGCATCGTTGAACCTAATGGTATGTCCGCTTCGGGTTTTGATAGCTTTTATATCATTCTTATCGTTTGAAAAGCCTCCCGGGTTCATGTTTCCATGATACATAGCTCCCATGACAAAGGGCATTTCAGCATTTCCACCTTCGTAACCTACCATTACTTCTTCGCCCTTTTCGGGTACAAAGTACATGCCTTTGTCGCTTCCGGTATAGGGCATGGCTATGCGTATCCAAGGGGTAACGGTATCCCTTTGCCAGTAAAGTTTTACTTTCACACGGCCAAGATTATCGGGATCGTTATTGTCGTCTATAATACCGGTCTGAGGCTCGCACCTTGGCATCAGGCCCGGGTTTGTGTAGGGAGAGGCTTTTACATCGGAAGGTACGGCAGAGAAACTGTTTTGATAATTGCCTCCGATGGAATAATGATGGTTTACGGCAATTATAATGTATTCGCCATAATCATGTTTGTCCACCCCTGTTATTTTAATATTGGCGCCCGGGAATAGCGATGGGTTCATGGAAGAACCGTTAAATATGATGCAGTTGGCAGCAGCAGCTTCCACGGTTATTTTGGCCACATCGTCGAGGTGCTTTTTAACAGAATCCTCCTCATCGAAATGAAAGAGTATCGGGTTCTTCGGCGCTTGCCATGTTTTGGATGATGCGTCGTATACCTGCTTTCCCGTGCCATTGATACCGGGATTAACCGATTTTGTGTTGATTTCCTGGGTCTGATTGACTTTGTATGTATGGCTGGTATACTGCCTGAGCACCGATGCCGACTGCATTACATAGTCGAAGCTTTGCAGGTCACTTCCATACGTAAGATTAATTTGACTAATTTCCTTATCTCCAACCACCATTTCGGAACCATCGTAATACAGCCATTCGCCAAAACGACGAGCCATACGATTCACAAATTCGAAGGCGGTTTCGTTGTATTGCACAATATAGGGGAGTTTGGAATTATTTTGAGGTTTTACAGATAGCTTGAGCAGATTGGATTCAGGTCCCTGGCAGGCTTTATTGATGATATCTGACAGGGACATGCCAGTGAATGCATGACTTGTAGGTCCGCTTTCCAGCAAAATAGTTGGGCTGTAACCTTCAAATATAATAATCTGCCCTTGCCCGGATTGATTGGAGCCCATGGCCCTTACTGAAGTAATAATACCTTTGAAATTGGAACTCTCATTCGCATTATTGCTTAATTCCATCTTAAAAACCTGGCCAATGTGCTTAAGCGAATCGTCACCAAGTCCCATTGTATTGCTTTCAAGACTTTCGCCTGAAAACTGGGCTCGAAAAAAGTGATGGCCATGTATGTTTTGACTTAATTCAAAGGATAGGCAGCCATGGGTAAGGTCATCGCCTATTTCTATTAACAGATTTGTTGAGGTTATCACTGTTTGAGTATTTCGTTAATTTTTAAAATTTCTGATAGAGAAGACAGAAGAGAGACAGATGTTTTCGTTTATATTTAAATATTCAGATAGTTAGAAGACAGAGGTCAGAAGTTGTTCTCTCTAATTTCTGTCTTCTATCTTTTCAGTACGTTCACTTTCTGACTGCCCACGTCAAATACAACTTTCAATGACATAAGTAATTAATATTAAAGGTTAAACAATAATTTATTCGTTTCAAAAGTAATGATTTTAATGAGAATAATTTTACATAATGCATTTTGTAAAAAGTCGGTTGACGAATTGCTAATGTTGGTCAACCTGTCTAAATAACCTGTTTTTATGGACTTCAATTTTCGTTCCCAATATTTTTGATGTTTCAATAGTCGTTTTGTATTAGTGCTAAAACAGGCAAAAGGTCATCCATCAAGAAGGTTTGTTGTGGTTGATAGGTTTTGGATTCAAAGGAATTGGAAATTATTTTTCTTTGCGAGTGATTTAACTTATTTCAATTTATGCTGTAGTATATTTTTGGCATTCAGGAAAAATAAGCTTAAACAATATGTTATCAAGCCGCAAAGAAAAATATCGGAGTGTTTACCCATAAAAAAAGGGGCTTGCGGCCCCTTTTTTTAATAATTTATCTTCAACATTATTTTTGAACTTTTACCTCAAAACTAATTGTTCCAGCATCAGTTCCAGTTACGGCAGTAATCTTTGCTAAGCCTTTTTTGCCAAGTGCTGTTTGGAAGGCAAATACATTACCAGTCACAAGTGCTATTGCCCGATCGTCAGGAAGGCTTGCTGCGGAAGATACAATAAGCGCATCATCAGTTTTGGTGATGTTATCAAACTCAGTTGCAGTAACATTGACTTTGGCAAATTTTGTAGCATTTTTTGTAGTCCATGCAGCAACAGAACTTATTGCACCTGTACCACCAGCAAAGTATGGGGACATAATTTCTGCAGCAGTACCAGCAGTGGAACTATAATAATAATAGAAATCAATGCTAGAAGAATAACCAGGAGCAGTAGCCTTAGTATATACCAATCCGTTTGAGGTAGAATAAGCACTTCCTACAGAACTATTTTGAGCACCCAATTGAGCAGCTAAACCAACAGTCCAGAATGTAACTTTTTCGCCAGCAGCACCAACAGTAATGGTGTAGCTTTTGGAAGCGGTTGTATTATTCTTATCCGTGGCCTGTACTTTCAAAGATAAAGTTTGTGTAATACTGCTGACAGTTACTGTAAAAATGAAATTGTTTTTATCATCAAAACTGGTTATTGCAGCTCCTTGTTGAGTTTCGCTGGTTCCTGTAACTGTAAAATACTTAACTTCACTAAGACCGGCTACAGATGTAATTGTACCTGTTACAACCCAGCTTTGACCTGATGTTACTGTAGTTGATTCAATGCCATTAGTAAAAGAGATCACAGGAGTATCTGTACTTGTATCATCTTTACATCCTACGAAAAACATACCTGCCACTAACAACATTCCGAATAATAAACGATTCATTTTCTTCATATAAAAATTATTAAGTTAAACATTAGAGTATTAATATTTATGTTTTTTTTCCAAATCGAAGTTACGAAAAAAAGTTATGAATGAAAAATGTTTGGTACTTGACCAACACAAAAATTCAAACGTGCAATTTTAAAATTTAGTATTTTGGTTAATTAAACTATACCTTTCATTTCATTTGGGAATGCTATTTTACAAACCTACCACAACCTTTTTGTTTACCGAACCTTTATTTCCTTCAATTTTTACAAGATAAACTCCGGTTTTATTCAGTTGTACATTGTTTGCGCCGTTATTTATGAGCTTGGATATAACTAACCGACCATTGATATCATAAATTGACAATTGTGCATTGTAAGGTGAATTTATGGATATCATTTGGTGATGGGTATATATCTCAGTGCTGGACATTTCACTGTTTTCCAGAAAATTACCTGTTTTTAACTTTGTACATGTAGTTTTTAATACATTAGATCCGGTAAAATCAGGGAATGTAGCGTTGGTCAGTTCGCAGTAAACGCTATCCGGCCATCTCCAAGTTTATAATAATCAGTACCCTCTACAAGAACCTTACCGCTTTTCGTTTTCCAGATATAAACAGTAGTTTTTCCATTAACTGTTAACTGGCTGCTAAGATGATCTACCTCATTACCAACGCCTAATGACTTAACAATAGAAATTGGATATTGCGGTGCATAAGTATAGGTTATCCATGATGTTTGTTTAATGGGTAATGTGATAAAAGTAAGGTAATTAGAATCACACACAAGAGTATTCAATGCGGTATACTTACTTACATCCAAAGTGGTAAGTTGGTTATTCGAGCAATTAAGAGATCCGAATGTAGCATTTGTATTCGTACTAGTATACAAAGTCGCGAGTTTATTAACTCCGCAATCAAGTGTTTGTAATGTGATATTTGTGCTTATATTCAATGCGGTAAGCAGGTTGTGACCGCATTTAAGAAACGTCAATGCTGTATTCTTACTTATGTTCAAATCAACAAGCTGATTATAGGCGCAATATATGGTTTGTAATGCAATATTTGTACTTATATCCAAAGCAGTGAGTTGGTTATTATCGCAAGTAAGCTGAGTTAAAGCAGTATTCTTGCTTACATTTAAAGAATTAATCTTATTATTATCGCAAGCAAGATTAGTCAACTTAGTATTATTGCTTACATCCAAAACAGTGAGTTGGTTAGTATAACAAGTTAGAGCGATCAAAGCGGTATTTGTACTCACATTGAGAGCGGTTAATTGGTTAGTCCTGCATTCAAGCGTTGTCAAAGCTGTATTTTTGGTCACATCCAAAGCGATTAACTGATTTGAATTGCACCAAAGGCCAGTTAATGCTGTATTCTTGGTTACATCCAAAGTAGTAAGCTGATTATAACTACAATCAAGAGAAATAATTCCTGCACCGTAGATATAAACAGTTTGAGAACTGAGAGTACCACTAATTTGGGAAGGTGACATGTAAATGGTTTTATTTACCTTTGAGCCATTACCAAAATCCACTTGTATTATTGTGTTATTGGCACTGGCCGCCAACGTAATTGTAAATGTTGAGCCAATAGCTGCCGAGGTTACCATGGTTATAACAGGGGTCTGGCTCATAACTGCGTTTATGCCTATCATACACACAAAAAGAAATGTTGTAAATTTTTTCATTATTGGAGTTTTAAATTATGTAAATTTTTTTTATAACTTGAATTAGCAATTAAAAATCAGTAATATACTAATTTTTCTTAAAATCAAACTTGCCCTGAAAGGGCTACACACATCAGCATAGGGTACCACGCTATGAGTCTATTGCAAGAGCGATATAGCAATTAATCCCAAACATATCGTTCATCATATTCAACATTGTATTTTCAAAAAAGCCCTGTATGTTGCAAAGCTTTTATTCATTATTTTGCTTCAGGAGTTCATTTTCTACTTTTGAAGATATGCGAAACCCGTATTTTTTTAATTCTTCTATAACAGGTTTAATTCTTTTAATCAATCCTTTTTCCTTTGCCTTATGAAGAATGCCCAGAGTACCAGTAATTTTAAAACCAAGTCTTTGGGCTTCTTTTCTGCCTTTTAAATCATCAAATACAAGTAATACATCATCAAATTCTAATGCCAAAGCAAGTGCTGATGACTCTCCTTTATCTAAAAAAGTTTCAAGAATTTTTTGATAGTTCTTGTCTTTTATATGATCTATATTTATCCAATCCGGAATTTGTTCTCCGAATTCATCGGCAATTTCCTTTGTAATGTGAATGTTAGTGTAAGTTTTTTCTAACAGATTAATTAACTTAAGATTGGATAAAGCAATTAAACAACTTGTATCAATAATTACAACATTATTAATTATATCGAGCGTCAATTCCTTCTCAGGCATTTTTTATGTCGTTAAGTAAATCGTCAACTGAAGTACTAAATGCTGAAACGCCATATTTACCTAATAATTCGATGAAAGACCTTTTGGATAACCCAACCATTTTTGATGCTTGACCAGCAGATAGTATGCCATCCTCGTACATTTTAGAAGCTACATACATCGATAATTCAAATGCATTCAGGTTGACATCTTCAGGCATGTTTAATGTTATGGTTTGCATACTGTTTTTTTGCAAAATTAGACAATTATATTCAATTTTTCGTCAAATCAGGGTAATGTGTCTTTGCTTCTTTCCACAAAACTTGCCCTGAAAGGGCTACATACACCAGCATAGGGTGCCACCCTATGAGTCTATTACAAGAGCGACATAGCAATTAATCCCAAACATACCGTTCATCATATTCAACATTGTATTTTTTCAAAAAAGCCCTGTATTCATCCTGGAATGTAACTGTTTTATGATGTTCCTGTTGGTCATTGATATATTTTGTAACAACATCCGTTTGGGTAGGGTTCACCGAGAAGGTGCCGTAACCATCCTGCCAATGAAAATTGGAGAATGATGGGTGTTTTGTTTTAATCCATTTCGATGAATTGGTTTTTAATTCTTGTAAAAACTTTACCAGGGCAATTTTTTTCGATAGCAAACATAATATATGGATATGATCAGGGTGTCCGCCGATTTTTACGGGATAACATTCCAAATTATTACAAATGCCGCCAAAATAACTGAAAAGTTCGGGCTGAATGTCGTCGTCCTTTCAGGACTAGGTTACTCAGTACTTTGTACTCAGTACTCAGTACTTCTTCTTTACTGTTTTCCACAAAATTCTGTTAACACGCCAAAGGTTGCTTTTGGATGAAGAAATCCGATGCTTAAGCCTTCGGCTCCTTTGCGTGGTGTTTTGTCGATGAGGGTTATGTTTTTGCTTTCAGCCTCTTTCAGCGCTTCGGCTACATTGTCAAATGCAAAAGCAATGTGATGGATTCCGGGGCCCTTTTTTTCAATGAATTTGCCAATGGGGCCTTCCGGATCGGTCGATTCCAATAATTCAATTTTGGTTTGACCAACCATAAAAAAAGCCGTTTTAACTTTCTGGTCAGCAACTTCTTCAACTGAATAACAGGTTAATCCCAATACTTTTTCATAATAAGCCTTAGCTTCGTCAAGATTGGCAACAGCAATGCCAATGTGTTCAATGTAATTTGGTGTCATAGGTTATAATTAAAAATTAAAGTACTACTAAGTAAAAAGTATAAAGTACTAAGTAAAAAGTTCAGAATGTTAGGTTATAATTTCTTTATACTTTATACTCAGTACTTTGTACTAGTTTTTGGTCGCTTTCACCAATACCTCCTGAATCCTCGTTCTTACGCCTGTTTCAGTAAGTTTGTTGTTATTGGCGTCCGGATATACACGGTTGGAGAGGAAAATATACAAGAGTCCGGTTTCCGGATCAGCCCAGGTTACACATCCTGTAAAGCCCTGGTGGCCGAATGTTTTGGCTGATACTCCCTGACAGGTAGGGCTGTTTTTTGAGTTCACGTCAGGTTTGTCGAAGCCTATTCCTCTTCTGTTACGAGTGAATGGACAGGAGTTGAAATAATCAAACGTAGCCGGTTTAAAGTATTGTTCGCCACCGTAACTACCTTTGTTTAAATACATTTGCATTAGTTTGGCGAGGTCGTTCGCACTTGAAAATACACCGGCATGTCCGCATACACCACCCATCATTGCAGCTCCCGGATCGTGTACATAACCATGAACAATCTGTTTGCGGAAAATAAGGTCGTTCTCCGTGGGCATAATCCTTTCCTTGTCAAAACGGTTTAGGGGAAGGTAACCAAGCGTTGTTGCCCCAAGTTTACTATAGAAATTGCGCTCTACATATTCATTCAATGCCATTTTGGTGATCTTTTCTGCAATCCAGTACATATAATAAAAGCCCATATCACTATACTTGTATTCTTTTACCGGTAGTAGTTTCGATTCGTAACTGAGCTTAAAGATGGTATCTGCGTATGGGTTGGACAGATAGAGACTGTCGGCTACGGGTAAACTATGCGCTCTGTCCGCAATCTTTGTATATAAACCATCGCGATATTTGATGTTTTTATTGGCGTATAAGTTTTCCCCAATTTTCACGGAGTAAGTGTTCGAGTATGAACCAGAGGTTAATTTTTCTTTTTTATTCAGGGGTTCGAGGGTTTTTAGGTAAAATGCCATAAAAGGCTGTAATTTAGCCTGATGGGTAAGAATGTCGATCAATAAAATGTCTTTTTTGTTTGTCTTCCTCAAATCGGGTAAATAGTTTACAAGTTTACCATTTAATTTAATCTTGTTTTCTTCATAAAGCTTCATTATCGCTGGTAAGGTTCCCGCAATTTTTGTGATGGATGCGATATCGTATAAGTCAGTATTTAGCACCGGGTTGGTTTGAGCATAGGTATGGAAACCAAACGATTTTTGATAAAACACAACACCATTTTTTGCAGCAAATACCTGACATCCGGGTGTAGCACCATGTCGGATGGCTTTGGCTACAATAGAATCAATTTCAGCAAGTTTATGCGAATCAATACCCAATTCTTCCGGAATGGAGTATTTTAAACGCAATCCCCCCTGTGTATTAAATCCACATCCCATCGGATAAGGCGCCGCTGTTACAGGTAGTTTACCCTGCGCACCAATGGCACCAAAAATCATTTGGGCTGAATAATCCTGCATGATTGATTGATCCTGATAAGATATAAGTATTGCCTTAAATTTGTCTAATTTTTTAAATTTCCCAAGTGCATAAGGTGTTGCGAACAAGTCCAGTATAACAGCCCTGGCATCCACCAAGCGTTCCAGGAACATGGCTGCATTTGGCGCAATACCATATCCTGTGTTTGGTCTGCTGTCGGTATTAATGACCCCGGCAATTACCAGATTATAATGTCTAAGGTTAAGCAACAGGCTGTCGATATAAACGGAATCGGCTTTCTTACTCAAATAAAAACAATCGAAATCCTTATAAAGGGAAAGCGTCTTATCAAATTGGTTTGATTTATCTGTACCAATCAATACCACTGCCATGCGCAATGTGTCTAGCTGTTTTAATGGTAGTATATTGTTCTTGTTTTGGATAAGCGTAAGTCCCGATTCAATTATTTTCCTGAGGGTTAGTTTTGCCGCCATTGCATTGAGCTTATTTTTCAAAGATGCAATATCAACTTGTTTTACTTTTCTCAATCCGGCCCATTCTTTGGCGGATAGTACTTTCCGGCAAGAACTGTCTATTTGACTTTGGCGAATACGCCCTGATTCAATGGCACTTTTTATTGATTTTATAGCCTGCAGAACATCAGGTGGTTTCAACATTACATCATTTCCGGCTTCTATGGCCTTAACTTCCAGTTCGCCAGGTTTGTAAAAATCGCTTACACCCTTCATACTTAAAGCGTCGGTAAAGATTAAGCCGGTATATTTCAGGGAGTCTTTTAATAAACCATTTACAATTCTTCTCGAAATGGTGGATGCCATGTTATTTGCAGTATCAAAAGCAAGCATATGAAGATGTGCAATCATAATACCACCTACATTATTTTGTATCAGCTGACGAAAAGGATACAACTCAATACTATCGAGTCGCCCATATTTATACTTAATCGTTGGCAGCGTGAAATGGGAATCTTCATCAGTATCACCATGTCCCGGAAAGTGTTTTGCCGTAGCAATGATTCCATTGGCCTGCAATCCCTTCATATACAATATACCCTTGGTGGCCACCATATATTTGTTTTCGCCAAAGGAGCGGTTGCTGATTACAGGATTCAGCGGATTATTATTGACATCTATAACCGGGGCAAAATTAACATGAATGCCCATGGATTTTAATTGACCTGCTATTTCGCACCCCATCTGATAAATGAGAGAGTCATTTTGAATGGCACCCAACATCATTTGTCTGGGAAAAATCAGTGTGCTATCGAGACGCATACCCAAGCCCCATTCGGCATCGATTCCTATTAAAAGCGGAGTTCTGGCAAGAGATTGATAGATATTGGTTTGTAGCGCTTGTTTGACCGGGCTTCCCTGGAAGAAAATCAATCCTCCGATGTTATTGTTTTTAATCAGCGATGAAATTTCATCCATATGTTTTTGATCGGTGTTTGGAGTAACTCCAATCATCATTAGTTGAGCTATTTTTTCATCGGGCGTTAGTGAATTAAATACGGAATCTACCCACGGAGAATTAAGGTTATAAAATAAACCTTTGGATGCTGCTTTGATATGTTTTGATGATTTTGGGTTGAAACCCGCATGTATTGTGCGGAAAGAAATAAGACCTATGACCAAAATTAGTATAAGGCGTATATGTGGTTTACTCATTGTTACAAATGTTCTTAAAATCAATAGATATCAGGTTTTTTAAAAAATACAAATATAGACTATAACATGAAAACCCATGAATGTATTACGTAAATTTAGTAATTTTTGTTATTTTTATTCATTCATGTTTTTGGCATTAATTTTGGATGCCCTTGTTATCTTGAAAAACTATAGACTCTTGAAAAAAAAAATCTTTATTATACTTTTAATGTCCTTATCCATACTGGGAGAAGGATTTTCCCAGGAGGAAGAGGAAAATGGATATCTGCAAACAGTTAAAGGAAGCGTAATTGATAAAGAAACGAAAGAATCTCTTCCCGGAGCTGCAATACAATTATACGAAAGCGATACTACCATAGTGGCGGTGACTGATACTGCGGGTGACTTTTCCATACAGGTACCCGTGGGGCGTCAATCATTTCTAGTTACTTTTACCGGATACGAGAATTTAGTGGTGTCCAATATTTTCGTTTCTTCCGGCAAGGAATCGGTACTCAAAATCGAACTTACGGAAAAAGTCACAAAGATTAAGGAAGTGATAGTGTCCGCCCAGCACAATGTAGGACCTATCAACAGCATGGCGGCGGTAAGTGTACATTCGCTAACATCACAAGACGCCCAGCGCTATGCCGGAGGTTTTTTCGACCCATCCCGTATGGTAAGTGCTTTTGCGGGTGTTGGTGCGGTGGATGTTGATTTAAATGAAATCGTTATCCGCGGAAACTCTCCAAGGGGTATATTATGGCGACTTGAGGATGTAGAAATTCCAAATCCTAATCATTTCCCCGATGGTCAGGGAGGTTCTGGCGGATCACTCAGCATGCTTTCGTCAGATATGTTGTCTGATTTTGACTTTTTAACAGGTGCTTTTCCGGCAGAGTATGGAAATGCTACATCTGGCGTAATCGACCTTAATTTGCGCAAAGGTAATGCGGACAAAGGCGAATATTCCTTTTTGGTAGGAGACGTTGGAGTGCAGGCCATGTTGGAGGGGCCATTCGCAAAAGGTTACAGGGGATCATACCTGATCAATTATCGTTATGCTTCTCTTTCCATCATTGACAAATTGCATCTTGTTAATTTGGGGGATAACAATGTTGCTCCGATATTTCAGGATTTGTCATTTGCCATTAATTTGCCTATCAAAAAATCCGGTAGTATTGAACTTTTTGGCATTGGCGGTAATAATTCTACGGGTACCAATGCTGTTAAAGACTCTGCGCAATGGACTGACTGGGATAAACGCAGGGATGAAAATGAAAATCACAACCTTGGAATTTTGGGAATGAAGTATCAATACAATTTTCCCAATCATAAGACCTACATTAGAACAGTTGTAGCAACCACAACCCAACATGATTTTTGGGACAAAGGCTACATTATTCAGGATTATCAGCGACAAACTGAAATTAAGGAGGACTATACAAACAGGACTACAAGGGTTAACTTAACCATCAACCACAGTTTTGATGCCAGATCTTCGATTCGTGGAGGAATCATCTACAATTATTTATGGTCTAACATGTTCGAAGAACAATATATGTGGCAGAGGCAGACATTTAATGTAGGAGTGGAGGGAATTGGGAGCGCCGTTTTTTGGCAGGCTTACATTCAAAACAAATATAGGTTTTCAGATCATTTGGAGTTATTTGGAGGCATTCATGCCATGTATTTAATGCTCAATAATAAATATTCCGTTGAACCTCGTTTAAGTTTAAAGTATCATATAAATCAATATCAAACATTTACGTTTGGTTCCGGTATACATAGCAAAGTAGAGTCATTGCCGGTGTATTATTCACTTGTGCCGCTTCCGGATGGTAGTATAGGTATAGGTAATAAGGAACTTGGTCTTACCAAAGCCTTTCATAATGTAGTCGGTTATGATTTTATTCCTAACCGGAAAATAAGGATTAAAGCCGAGGTATATTACCAGTATTTATTTAATGTACCCATGGCTGATAGTACAACCAACAATGAGTCTGCTATAAATTTACCTTACGGAATACCGGACGTAGCATTCAAAAACAAAGGTATCGGAAGGAATTACGGCATCGAAATGACCTTCGAAAAGACTTATGAGGATAATTATTATTTTCTCTACACCATATCACTGTTCGATTCCAAATTTAAAGGGGGTGATGGCAACTGGTATAACACCATGTACAATAGTCATTTTATTACAAATTTCCTGATTGGAAAGGATTTTCAATTGGAGAGAAAATTTGTGAACAGCATAGGAGTTAATCTCAAAGTTGTTTACCGGGGCGGATTCTGGACTACTCCAATCGACGTTCAGAAGTCAGTAGCAGCAGATAAGGCGGTTTACATCACCAACGAAACAAATACAACCCATTTGCCGGGAGTCTTTGAGTTGGATTTTGGCGCCAATTACCGCGAAAATGCAAAGGGTTTTGCCTGGATTGTTTCTGTTGATATACAAAACTTACTGAACAGACAAAACATTCTGGAATATGCTTTTCGGGGAAGCAAGGGAGATATAGCAACAGTTCGGGGCATGGGAATAGTACCAGTGATCAATTTTAAGATTGAATTTTAGGAATTTATCACGCTTTGTTCTCACGCAAGGAAATAGATTGTTTTATTCGGTATCCAAAATCACTTGCGTCGGATCCAGATAAAACAAGGAATCTTCTTTGGCCGTAGAATCGGGTTTAGCCAGGTAATTTTTGGCAATGCCTTTTAGTTCGATATTTGCCTTCAGATTAATGGTATCTGAAGGAGGGATTTGATTGCGGCGCACCATAATTGCTCCCAACATTTTGTAGTAATTCGAAAGATAATCCCGCATCACGCCATTGCTTACAAAAGTATAACGAAAACCCTTGGGGCGTGGTATAATGCTGGAAATAAATATGCCCTCGGAAAGTGTCAGAGCGCCCGGTGATTTGTTGAAGTAGAATTGAGCAGCCGGTTTAATACCATAAATGCCGGGACCCATTTCAATGACATTAAGATACACTTCGTACATCCGTTCCTTACTAACCAAATGTAAATTTTCAATCATCCACACAATCAATACCTCTTCTAATTTTCGGGATATGGTTTTGTTCCCTCTCAAAAAAACATTTTTAATTAATTGCATCGATATGGTGCTGCCTCCACGAGCAAATCGATGCTCTTTCATATTGGTAGCAATTGATTCGCGGAATGCATTTTGGTTAAAGCCCCGGTGATAAAAGAAATCACCATCTTCCGATGTTAAAATTGAAAATTTCAAATTGGGTGATATATCCTGAATAGGAACAAAATCGGGATTTTCTGGTCCCACAAGGATTGATTTGATATATTGGCCTTTATCATATACTTTGTGTGTAAAAGAACCATTCATCATTCGGAAATCTGTTGCACCATATTTTTTGATCGTAAATCCCTTGTTATCGAGCTTTGAGTCGAATATGACACTATCCGGATCATCAAAATCGAGGGTGGCATTTAAGTGATATGCCAGCTTTCCCTTTGTTTCTATACCATCGAAATTGGAAAACAATCCGGAAGGTATGGATTCGAAAAGTTTCTGGCCCTCAAATTCTTTTAAGATAAATTTAAAAGTTAGTTTCCGATGTTGATATTTTTCATATCGCAGGAATGGCGAAAAAGAGAATTTATTAATGGTTACGGTAGATGTGCTATCCATTTCAATATAACGATCTCCGACGTGTATCGAAAAATCTAAATTGCCTTTTTTTGTTACAACCATATCAGGACCAATACGTTTGTAATTAATGGCTAAATTGCTGGCGGATGCATCTCCGGTAATAATCAGGTGGTTTTTATCCTCTTCTTTAAAAGTCAGCGAGAATCGTAAGGTATCAAAGCCAACCAAAGCTTGCCAACGCGGAGCAATATAAGGGATTTGCACCAATGAAGTGTCTGCATGCCTGATAACGATGTTCATTTTTCTTGCACTCCGGTCTAATAATCCTTCCAATACACAGCGGTTACTTGTTTTATTATCAGACATTACCATATCGCCCAGAAAACTATTCTTCTGGTAATTAAAATTTACACAGTAAATTGAAGAAACAATCGTATCGTGCCGATAAATAAAGCCGGAATTCTGAATGATGACCCATTCCGGGCTGAATGCAAAAAACTTATTTTGAAATGAATTCAATAATTGTGCATAATTATTCACCGATATAGTGTCTTTTGGAGTATTCTTATTGGTGGATTTAAACAATCGCAGTAAATTATTATTTAACTGAATATCGGTATTATAAACCGCAAAGCCCTGAAATCGTTTTCTACCTACTAGCAATGGTAATAACCTGGGATTGATAATAATGGAATCAGACTTTACAATTGTATCGCCAGATTCGGATAATATTTTCAAACCACTTATATAAATAGTTTTCAAACCTTTAAACCCGGCATTTCTATAACTGAAATTGATGTGATGCGATTCTTTAACCTGTCTTGAAATTTTGCTTAAAGCATTGTTTAACAGCGTATTCCTGAATACAAAGTAAAGCCCAAATAATCCTAACAGACTAATAATTGCAATATTAAAAAACCGTTTTTGCATGGTTCGATTTTTAAAAGCACAAAGATAAGTTTAAAGTTTAAAGTAGAAAGTTTAAAGTAGCACGTAGCACGCAGAAAGTCCAAAGACTAAAGAGCAAAAGGAATACAGATCTTTTGATTGTAAATTTCTGTCCAAGTTATCAGTAACTTCTTTATACTTTGTACTTGATACTTTATACTCTTTTTATTTCATTCACTCCTGATTTTTTCCCGCTTGTCAGAAATCAATAAAAAAAGAACTTCTGAAACTTCATCTTTGTTTTAAAGTTAAGCAATTATGCAACTATGTTATTTTTTATTGTCCTTAAGAGGAGCATGTTAACAAATTTATAACCTAAGTATAAAATATTAAAACTATGAAACGAATATTTCCCAAAAAACAAAACATGTATATTACACCCAGTCTTTTTCAAACAAATTATTTTAGAATGAACAAATTAATTTTTGGTTTAATAGTCATTCTCACTATGATCGGAACAACCAATGCACAAACCGGCATAAAACAAACCATCAGAGGGAAAGTAATTGATAAAGATTCGAAGCTTCCATTGCCTGGGGCTTACGTTGTGTTGTTAAATGCAACTCCTCCTGTTGGAACTTCATCTGACAAGGACGGCAATTTTCGTATTGAAGGAGTTTCAATGGGACGCCAGGGAATAAGCGTAAGTTTTTTGGGATATAAGACACAGAACATCGAAAACCTGATGATCGCTTCGGCTAAAGAAACCCTTCTGGACATTGAGCTCGAAGAAAACGTTGTTCAGGTTAAGGAGGTTACGGTGAATGCTTTTTCGCGAAAGAAAGATGAACCTATAAATAAAATGGCTGCAGTGAGTGCACGCTCATTTACGGTTGAAGAAACTGAGAAGTATGCTGGTAGCCGTGGTGATGTTGCTCGTATGGCAATGAATTACGCTGGGGTATCTTCAGCTAATGATAGTCGTAACGATATTATTATTCGCGGAAATTCTCCCAGTGGCCTGTTATGGCGGTTGGAGGACGTGGATATTCCAAATCCCAACCACTTTGCGGAAAATGGTACCACTGGCGGTCCGGTTGGTATGA
>WSSedL1CaDRAFT_10000873_pt1:0-12500 | contig 19651 bp, 13 predicted proteins | sample WetSurSL1Cattail_FD_9464 | JGI IMG/M metagenome (IMG submission 9464)
ACGTCCTCAGTTCCTCGATTCATTCCGTGGCGCGAAATCCATCATTGGCTAAACAATCATTTGGTTATGCCATTTTGGGCTTCGCTCTCACCGAAGCTATTGCATTCTTTGTCCCAGGCCTTTCTGATCTCATTCCTATTTCCGCTTCGTTCAAGTAGTCTTGCGTCGTCAGATAAGGGAAGGGACTCTGGATCCTAACCACCTTTCGTCTCTTTTGATTTGGAAAGTGCCGTGGGTCAGTCATCCATTCGTACGATATTTGTTATGGAAGGAAAGAGGGGAGTTGGCTGATAAAGATGGACAGTAACGATCGCGTAATATCAATTTATCGGCCTCGTCATCGAAAGCGGCTGAACATTGCTCGGAAATTCTCAGCTATATGGGGGACTTGGATGGTGAGCAAAAAGAATTGATCAAGAAATTGGTAAACTTTCGCATGATCGATGGTAAAAGAACGAGAGTTCGTGCTATTGTTTATAAAACTTTTCATCGCCCAGCTCGAACTGAACGCGATGTAATCAAACTTATGGTTGACGCCGTAGATAATATAAAGCCCATATGCGAAGTGGTCAAAGTAGGAGTTGCAGGTACTATTTATGATGTCCCTGGGATTGTAGCCAGGGATCGTCAACAAACCTTAGCTATTCGTTGGATCCTTGGAGCAGCTTTCAAACGACGTATAAGCTACAGGATAAGCTTAGAGAAATGTTCATTTGCTGAGATACTGGATGCTTACCGAAAGAGGGGAATTGCACGTAAGAGAAGGGAGAATCTTCATGGACTGGCTTCCACCAATCGAAGTTTCGCGCATTTCAGATGGTGGTAAAGTGATACCACATAAGGAGCTCTTCCTCATTCAGTCATATTCTGAAGTAAGAAAGAATTGACCCTTTTCCTTTTTTCATCTTCATATAGAAAGAAAATAGGCCTTCCTCATACTCCCCCCTTCATTCATTGAGTTGGAGGAATCCACAAGAGGCCCGCCCGTTATGCATTGCATAAAAGAACCTTTCTTTTTATTCAAAAAAAAGTGCAAACCTCAGGTCGAATGAATACGAAAGGGAGATCAATCAAATCAATAAGCCATGAATGAAGAAGTAGTGGGCCTTTCACCTTATTTCGTTTGACTCGTGGAGCTGAGAAATCTACTTCAAAGGGAGGGAAGCTAGGAGTGCTAGTCCGAAAGGGGGGGTCTTCTCCTTTTTTTTTTCAATCATTTCTGCTTGACTTTAGCCTGACTTTTATGATTTGATAAAGCAAGGAATGGTGCTAGTCTTCAGGCTAACAGCTAAATATAGAACTCGATTTTGATCTGACAATTTTGGTCAAAAGTATGTAAGATCACTGAAGGAAAGGTTGGTCATAAATTTGGAGAGTTTGCTTCTACACGGAGACGAAGACCTTATCGAAGAAATAGAGGAAAGGGCAGAAAATGGATTTGATTAGATGCCACGATAGCTGTAAGAATGAAGTACTATATTAGAGGAGACTCATGTCCGTCACTCTAGGCTAATGCATTCACTTAGCTTAGTAGCCTAGCTCTTTCAGGGGGAGCTAAAGAAAGAGATCGAACGGAAGGACTGTGCCCATGCTACAGGGAAGAAGCTGGGGGCTAGGCATACTACTTTTCAACATGGAAGACAGATAGGATCCTTACCTTAGCAGTGAGAAAGAGAAGGACGGGGAGAGAAAGGATTGAAGAGATGAGTGCTAACCACAAGTCGATATTGAAATGGAACTCCTATGCCCGAAAATCAAGCAATTTTGCGATCTTTTGAGAGGACCAATTGACCTATGAGACCCATGAAACTAGCGATTTCGGCTCATAAAGAAAGAGGCCGTGAAGAACGTTTGACTCACTACAAGAGTCAGAATTGACTACTCTATGAAATGAAGGGAGACTGATTGCGCACTGATTATCGAGAATGAATGGGACCTCCATCCATCAGATAGCTTGAACTGGCATTGTGACTACAGATATATAGCCAATAGAAAAAAGTATTCCCAAGGGAGAGATTCCCAAGCTGGAGAGGTGGGAGAGGATAGAGTAAGAATTTACAGGCTTGATACCAATGACCGGACTAGAGCGATGAGCTAACTGAGTTAACAAGGGCAGGAAATCATTAAAGCGCTATTCGTGTATTAGAATGGTAATCCACTGAGCTAGCCAGCCAACAAGATCTTTCTCTTCATATACATATACGCTCTTTTATCGATACCTCTTCCAGGCTTAGTCAATTACCTAAAAGACCGCTTGAACTCGCCCTCTTACTAAAGGCCGTATACCAACTCAAAAACTCGAGGAAGAAAGTAACGGGATTCGCACAAACGCTGGGCCCATGACCTAGGAAAAGACGCCAGGAAGTCGAACTGAGCGATTGAGAGCTAGAAGAAGAGATTCCTTACTAAAGGAAAGGAAGAAAAGAAGCAGGGGATTCGCTAGCTATAGACCGAAGAGCCTTACCAGAAGAAGGATGAAACAAGATAGCTGCGACTAATGCCCTTAGAGAGAGAAAGAAGTGACTGCTTATATAAGTCAGATCAATAGCTTGAATTTGAAGACTAGCCTTTCTCCAATCGATAGCTTGAAGAAGAGATAGACGCTTACTGCCACCAATGCCAATGATAGAGTAGACTACAACAATAGAGAAGAGAGCAATTCAATAGAAGGAGCAATTGCAAGACTTAGTTGACCAATTAGTTGGCTATTGCAAGAGACTTTCCGAGAAGGCCAAGAGAGCAATGAGTGCAGATAGAAGTATATAAATAAATAAGAAAAAAAGACTGGGCAGTGGTAGGCTCTAAAAGTAAAATTGAAGCATGTTTACTGGAGCCAGTAGTATCCTTATCAGACTCACTTTCTGAGGCCAATTACTAAGACATATAAGCGAGGCCCTAACACAGAAGGAGACTGACTTGCTGCCTTAAGCCAAGAGGCTAGTACTACTATCAGAAGGAAAGGCAAATATCGTAACGATGGGCACATAGCGAGAATGGACTAACCACCAGGAAACTAAGCATGCCGAGAATGAACTAAATAGAGATAGGATGAAAAGTCTAAGGAATGATCTCAATACAGACAGATAGTGAAAGTATGGAACCAAGCAAGGGATAAGCGAAAGCCGTTGTTCACAGGCTATAAGGGCATCCCGTCTCATATGAGCCCACTCAGAGAGAAAAAGTGCACAATAAAGACTAAGGGAAGAAAGAACTAATGGAACAAAGACTTCCACAAGAAAGAGGAAACAAAACCTTTTCTCGAAAAGGCTGGGCCAAGTAGCGAAACTTCACCCTTCTTCGATCATCACGTCAACTTGCTTTATTAAAAAAAGTCTTAGCCACCGGGGACCGGCCTCGTGAACGCATTCGCTAAAGGCACTACTGGCCTTACTAACTCAATCCAGAATCTAACTTCACAAATTGTTTACGCCCTTCAGACGAGAGACGATCGAATTCTCTTTCTATACGAAATTCTTTCTTTCTATCATTTTTGGATTGACAAGAAGCTTTCTTGCTCTGTGATTCTGCCCCCCACTCTGCCAGCAGCCTATGTGTCGATCTATACCCACTACTTTGTTGATCTACCGCTACTTGACTTTGCACGTTCTGGATAGGCGCGCATCCTCATAGAGCGAGGGGTACAAAAGATCAATGAAAAAAGAAGAGCCGAGTGAGCGGGAGGAGCCTTTCTTGCTTATCTCCGAGCAGCTGAGTTGAACTAATTGAAGAAAGCACTTGAGGTTCAGACCAATGAGCGATTGCGACAACTACGGACCCCTTTAAACTAGGTTTTTAAAAAATACTAAATAATAGGCTTGAATAAGCTTTTCCACACAAAGAGGGGAGGAAGTGCTTGCTGCCAACTTGCCAGACGAGCGGACAGAAGAGCGAAGCACTACTACTGATTTTTAGAAGGCATATGTGTACCGGGAAAGAGATGATGTACTTTAGAGGAAAGGAAGTCAGCCTGCAGCCTATTAGATTAGACCGCTATCGCTATAAAAGCACAGAAAGAAAACAAGCGATAGAAGCACATCTTGCACCTGACATGATCCATGACAGAAGGGGAGGGATGAAAAGAAGCAAATTCACACATCCCCCCTACCGCAGAGTGGTACTCTGTCCATGAACTAGCTTGAATTTCACCATCAACCATAAGCTAGCCCCTTTCATGCTTGGACTACACAAACCAAATTGAAGACGCTTTCTCCACGCCTTCTTACTACAATAAAAAGGCCTAAGAGACAACGTCCTAACCAGAAGGGCAAGTAGACCAACTCATTCTTAAAGGAAGTTGTGGATTGGACATCTGGAAAAGAGATGCTATTTGTGTAGACAGAAGGGAAGCAAATGTAACCTAGCTCACGAAAGCCTTGCAACAACTATGCGGCTATAAGGGCACACATAAGCTTTCTCACCTCTGTGTGTGAATTGGGAATTGCACCTGTCAGGACTCAAGCTACTGCTGTTACCGGGGAGGAAGATAGACTTTTAAAAAGGGCGGAAATCGCTATGTACTTACTTCTTCTTGCCGAATGGACAGTAGGAAACCACTGCTATCTTATGTAGTACTTCCTGCCGAAAGGACGGAATCTCCTATTGTAACTACTGATTTACGAATTGACGAATGTATGAAAACCTCCAAATTACCCACGAAGTTTGGGATAGCTCTTAATGGCTTATATACTCCGGACTAATTAGGCGAGTTAGTTCATAGCCTAGTGGGAAAGGCTAAACGGCAGGAGTATGAGTAACTTATCAGTTTTTTAGTAAAATGACTTCCCCTCCCAAGTCAAGTCCTACTGCCTCTATTGATCGTACTGTTGTGATTCTACCTGCCGCCACTCTCCTCGGTCGATATTATCCAGTCTTTGATAGTTCTTTCTTTTTTTAAGTTAAGATCAGAGCGTAATCTTCCATTGGGGAAGACCCTTTTCGCAAACCTCTCCCCCCTCCTCTAGTCTGCATTCAAAAAGGCAAAGAATATCTGGTTTTATCTTTTTGCAATGAGTTTAAACAGCCATTTGTTTTGGGTCGCTGTCCAGGCCCCAACCATTCCATGATAGAATTTGCATTTGGCCCCTCTTCCACTTTTTTCTTTTATCTGGTCACCCCTGCTCAAAATCCTGTAGCGCCGGTCCAATCGGACCAGAAACCTGTTCATTTTCTTTGCCAGGTGGCTAACATTCTTAATATGAAAGTCTTGTTTGTTATGGGAGTCAGGGTCGTCAACCAAATAGAGAAAAAAGGGGATTGCGTTAGCTTTCCTTTCCCAAGGAAAAGGAGAGGGAAGTGAGACCTGTTATTATTTCATTTCTCTTTCTCAATCCGAAGCTGCTCGGTAAACAAGAGATAAAGTGAAAAGCGTGAGTCTTATTTCTTTATTTGCGCATTTTGCATTGATTGAAAGGAGTATCGGAGGCTATGAAAGAGGGTTGTTTGAATAATATCCAAATATGAATGTTAAGGAAAGACTGAAGGCCTACGTTATTATAAGAGGCAAAAGTCTTGCGGCTGAACCACCTCGTCTACTCATCATTCCACTGTCTTTTCTCTACTGCTCTGACTGACTGAGGCTGACCGGGGAGGGGACCACTTGACTTATTGGTTGAGCTTTGCCCTTCCTCTCGGCAAATTGATCCATGACTGATTGTTGGATGAGGAATTCCCTTATTCAGATGGAGAAAACGTTGGATTGACATTTGGCCTAACATTGCATTGTTCCGAATGGGATTCGACTACTTTTGTTGATGAAGCTCCTCTTTTTAGGAAACTTGACCAATGAGACTGCCCGACACGACTTACTGAGCCAACCCGGTCGCTCAACCCGTCATTGTCAAAAATGTTCTTTTTTCTCCACCTTTTTTTTTCTACCTACTCCAAGCAAGAGTTCTCTGCGTCATGCGGAGAGACCGTGAAAAGAAGAAGAGGTACGGTACCATGCCAGAGAGAGGAAAGCATAAAATGAGAGAGAACCCATCCGTCAGAGGAAGAGCGAACCTAACCAATCGAAGAAGAGGGACCGGTAAGAGTGTCAAAGAAAGACAGCATGCGATAGAGAAAAAAGCTTAGAAAAAAGTGACATTCCTCCCTCTGACTGATGAGGAAGTGAATGAAAAGTGGTTCGACCGAGCTCTCTTGATCCAACCCAACTATGATACTTGGCTGACGCTCGCTCACTACTCTTGAAAGTGACAGAAAGGCCTTGCTTGCAAGCAAACATTAGGGAAGATCGTCTTTGCATTTGATCAATCTTCTTTTAAATAGTAAACATAGAAGTTCGAACGAGGGAAATCTTTCCTTTCTTAACGCGAGTAAATATTCGACGGGCATCATCTGTAAACAAATAAAGAAGTTCGAACATCAAGATTGAACTGAACTCCTTCTCCTTATTCGCTTACTCTATTGGCTGTTTTTGGTGGCAGTTCTTGGCCGGCCCACGCTCGTCATTCATTCTTCTGCTCTCCTTCCTTCTTTTTTTTTCTTCGCTTCTGCCTCCACCAAGTCATGAACAACTAACCCTTTTTTTCTTTCGATTCAGTGGCTGAAGGATGAGTTCTTCCTTGAGTTGTCTTTGACCGACTGACTGGGAAGCTCAGCTTGGGAGACAGATGCAAAAGGAGGTGATCTTGTTGCTGACCGAGTCTTGACCTCACTCCTGGCTCTCGAAATGCTCAATCAGGCTTTCCACTTCTTCCTACCAACCAAGGCTGCAAGTGCGTGCTGTTGGCGATCCAGAATGGTCTACCTCCATTTGGGAAACTCACAGGCTCCCATTGGCCATGAGGCTTTTTTAGTCATTCGTTACTGCGTCAGTGGTCTTTGATCCACATCCTTAGCCGAGACAAAGTCAGTCCGCGAAGAAGCAAGAGGGAGGAGCCTACGCTTTCTTCGTATAGAATTGCATGATTCACCGTCAGAGGGTGTCCTTCTTCAACTTCAATTCACGATGGCACTCAGGTTCAGGTCAGACACTTTTCCTGACATGGCCTTCCGTACAATCTCTCTGTTCTGTGTGTGAATGCCGATTGGGGAATGAGAATGAAACATCCTCCGTTGACGATGATTTCCGTTCTCTTTTGTCTTGTTGGTCTCGAAGATGGCTGTCAGTCTTCAGTGAAACTGTATAGTAAGGGAATCCCAATTTGCCTACGGGGCTCTTCATTCTTCAAGCATGGATTGCTTCTGAGAGCCTAGTTCTCTCGGATCCCATACAAAAGATGAAGGAAGGGATTTGACGTCACAGCAAAGGCATCATTCTCAATCGCACTTTCAAAATCCTGTGGGCGGAGATTGGATGAGTAGTGTGCACCATTGGATTACTATACTATGACTGAGTCATATATTTATTGCAAATGTCTTCTTTGTAATGATAATGATGGTTTTCAGTCAAGATTGATCTGTTAGACGAATAGTCAGCCATCAGCCTCGTGGCCAATCAATCGCTAGTGCATTTGTGGTTATTTACCGACCTTCATATGATAAATAGCAAATGGATTCTTCGTCTCAATGCCATGGTTTTCATAAGCATAAGGAGCCTGGCCTGGAACTCCCCTACCATTGGAATTGCATCCATGGGCCTTTATATCCATTTAATGATATATGGTAAAAAAATGAGATATAAACTTTTTTTTTTAGGCGGACTGGACCAACTCGCAGCTCGTAGCAGAAAAATGGCTGATTCGATTCTTGCATAAGCAAGTCCACCAATAGTCATAGGAATTGGATCAAAAATGGCCAACGGTCGAAGAAGAAGACGAGACTGAATGATGAACTAAGATTGAGGACCCGAGGATGAATATACATATATATCTACATCATTATTTAAATGGGAGTTTCAAAGTGGTCCCATCCGATAGGGCTTGAATAGTGATTTCCCAAACTCTGGCATATTCGGTCCCCATGCCTTCAACTATCTCTGCTGATCTTTTTTTTTCTAATCAACAACTAGTACCCCCGCCGATATCTGAAATTTAAGTACAAATGAGCCCTCTTATTTAAGGAAAAAAGAAATTGATAGCCTTCGGAGCCATTCTCATTTCAAAAGCAAAAGATCACCATCGCAGAGACATTCTTACACACTATGCGGTTGGTTTAAGTGCATCTCTCTCAATAGAGGACGGACAACCATAATCAATTTATCTCTTTTTTCAGCATGGATGCCACCCTGGAAAGTTTTTAAATAAGATTTGACAGACGTTCAACGCGCTTCCAAATACATTAGCCAATATGAGACGTAAACATGTCAGTCAGCCGGGTCTAAAATCCACTTTTCAGTCTCATTGCTTTCTTTTTTACTCGTATAAAATTCTTGTTGTAAATTATGGAATCCATCTTTAAGGCCAGCCCTATCTTTTCTTAAGAAAAATGCAATAAGAATTTCATGAGATGGGAATTTGTACCAGAGAGAGAAAGAAATGGCTTCTCTGCTTGATAATTTTTGGCTATGAGGCTCTTTTCAGATCCAGGTAGACAACGATGAGTCATGGGGAGGCAGGCAAGGGGAAAAGGGATGTTTGCTTTGGTACCTGTCAATCATTTGGAATCCCGCTTTCATTGACCGAACAGTCTGAGATCAGGGTTTTTCTTTCCATCAAAAGATCACAAAGAAGAGGGGTGATCAGTCCTCTTTCAATCCTTCATCTTCTTATGAGTAGCCGCCGCAGGGGGTCCTCAGTCTTCATCGTCCACTAGCATTGGGCCAACAGTCAGTCTAGCTCTCGCTCTTGTCCAATTTCCTTATCCTTGAAGGGCAAGGTCGGAGTAGTAGGCAAATACAATTTCTTTTGTTGCATGCGGACCCGCTTGTGAGACTGAAGAAATTGAAGCTAAATGACAAGAAGAACCTACTTGCTTACAGGATCCTTAAGGAACTGTGGACTTTTGCACCTTTCTGTGACGCTTGAGTTATCAGATAGTTCTCTCCCCTCGGCAAAGTGGATAGGAAAGAGTGAAGCTTCCATTCCACTAGCAAAGAATAAGGAGAGTGACTTTCTCTTTTGAACCGAGCTCTCTCTTAAGCTGACTTGAAAAAAAAACAGTGGTACACCCCTCAGAGATATAGGGACCACCATGCTCGTCCACTTTCTTGATAAACGACTCGATGCATTTTTTCTTCCTTGCCGCTGAGACTGAGACATATCAAAAAGATCTATTACTAAAAGGAGATTGGGATCATCCTGTGGTTACCGGATGATGGGAATAACTAAGCAGAAATTTTGAAATGAGCACTTTATGTCAATAAATTCATTCTCTCATTATTCGTTATTTCCGGGTCTTTTCGTTGCATTCACTTACAACAAGAAACAACCACCAGCGTTTGGTGCAGCACCTGCATTTTGGTGCATTCTTCTTCCTTTCCTTGGTCTTTCGTTCCGTCATATTCCAAATAACTTATCCAATTACAACGTATTAACCGCTAATGCACCTTTCTTTTATCAAATCTCAGGGACATGGTCTAATCATGAGGGTAGTATTTTATCATGGTGTTTGATCCCAAGTTTTTATGGATTCCTTCTTTGTTACCGGGGTCGACCCCAAAGCCATAATGTCTCAAAACTCAGAGGCTATAGAGAAACTTTTCTTTTTTCCTTTGTCTCGAACTTCGTGAAGAACTCCATTCTATCTCTCCAACAAAAAAGTGGGGCTGCGCCCCAGTTGTACACTCCCTTCGTTCTACGAACCCTTGTTGATTCTGAACTTCGTTCGCGAAGGAACCGGACTTTTAAGGGGCCAGCCCTTTTTAATGCGCCGCTTGACCCTGTTCTGAAAATGAGCTTTGCTCTTCTGGGCGCTGGGCGCTCCCGTGGTTCGCGAGAAGGAAAAAGGACTAATCTTTTGTTGCATCTGGCACGAGATGAAAAAGAGAGAGCTTCGTCTATCGATGAAGAGCGGATTGACGGAGCTCTTGGCATTGCTTTGTTTTTCTCTCCTTTCCTATCAGCGAGTTCCGATCCTTTTGTTCGAAATTTCTTCGTTCGTACCGAACCGCTTGCAGAATCAAATCCTGTTCCACAAGATCCTATATCAGCTATACATCCTCCTCGCATTTATGCCGGAGACGTCGCCAGTGCTATGGGCTTTGGCTTATGTAGATCCAAAATGATGAATGGGATTGTGGCACTCCACTCGCCGCCAATGCGGAAGGATGCCGCCGAAAAGAATGGAACGCAGCTTCGCTCTGCTGGATGCGTCGGATCCCATATAAGAAGCTCGCTCTTTACCCGATCATTCAAACATTTTGTGGGCGGCGCACCTGCTCTATTGTTGCGTAGCAATAGAAGCCTGCTCATGCAGCTTCGGCGGCGCTTTTTCGCCTTCTCTTCGCTCTGGACAGGAGCGCTAATGGACACGGGGAGGGAGCAGGCGAAGCGTGTCGTTCGTAATGGAAAGAAAGAGACCACTACTTCGCCTCTTTGTTGGACCGCCGGCGCGAACACAGTGGTCTCTGACCAGGACCAGGAAGGAATTCGAATTTGGATCTTGACATGTCGGTTGTTTTTAACCGTAGGCATCTCGCCAGGAAGTTGGTGGGCTCATCATGAATTAGGTCGGGGTGGCTGGTGGTTTCGGGATCCCGTAGAAAATGCGTCTTTTATGCCTCGGGTATTAGCCACAGCTCGTATTCATTCAGTAATTCTACCCCTTCTTCATTCTTGGACCTCGCTTCTTAATATTTTGACTCTTCCATGCTGTGTCTCAGGAACCTTTTCAATACGGTCCGGATTGCTAGCTCCCGTTCATAGTTCTGCTACAGACGATACACGAGGAAGATTTTTATGGCGGTTCTTCCTTCTAATTACAGGCATATCTATGAATCTTTTCTACCAGATGAAGCAGCAGGCATCGGTCCGTAGAACCTATAAAAAAGAGATGGTTGTGGCGCGAAGTACTCTTGTGCACCTACGTCACTCGGCTCGCGCGCAACCCCGCCCCGTGAAGTTATGGAAGAATGACGCGCTGGGCTGGTTATTCAGAGCCAGCAATTGGCTGCCGGATTTCGTCCCGTCCGTAGCGCTTCGGAAGTCACTGTGGCGTGGCTGAATGTAGAGCAGTCCGCGACGGAAGCCTTTGATCAGTAGATTATTTAGAACTTCGGAAGATGGTCAAGGTAGCTTGCTTCCAAGCCACCGCACGTCATGCGCATGTAGTCGTAGCAGCAGTCCTGCCGGTAGCAAAGTAGCATAGCCAAGAAAGCCGGTTTCAGCCGCAAGCAAGTAGTCCAGTAGCCAGAAAGCTAGCAGCAGCAAGGGCAGTGAGCAAGCAAAGGGTAGCCAAGGATAGGGCTTTGAAGCGGTAAGTTGCGGGGTAGCCAGGCCCAGTAGGCAGAACGGTCCAATCAGGCCAGTCTTAGAAGAGTCCCGGTCTTTGGATTGACCAGCAAGTGGGAGCTGTAAGGCAGGAAAGGGTGTGAGTCAAGCAGGCAGGTTTCGGCTGTAAGCAAGCAGTCGGCAAGCCGCAGGGCAGCAAGCACCATTATCAAGTCGGTCTCCGAAAGAAAGAGATGCAGCTTTAAAGCCGTGGTCTTTGCTTTTTCAACGTTCTTTGATGAAATAAGCTCTATTGAATGAAGCAGGGAATAAAACGAGTATTATTGTCGACATAGCGTCAACGTCATTATAGAATGAACTTCCATTCCCTTTGATGAACCGAAAACGAAAAACTATAAGGATGGTATCGTGTGGAAACCGCTAATGGGAGATAGTTTTGCTCGTGCTGCATAACTCGCACTTCGACATCTTTATGCAGAAGAGCGGATCACCTTGCTATAAGCCCCTTCTTGGCTACTGGGCAACAGTCCTTACCTTAGCATCACACACTGTCCTGGCAGGCTACAAAAGGCAGAGTCCTTCTGCATACCGCTTTGCAAAGGATTGGCAGGAGAGGAAGTGAATCGCAGCAGTTCATTCCTCTCACGAACCGAAAAGCTAGAGATGAAACTACTACTACTACTATTTGGTTGTTGGTGCGCTTTCCCGAGACGAGATCTCTATTCGTCTTCGTGTCCATCTCGTTGTAGTTCGAGGGTCTCCGGGTTCATAAGGGCTAGGTTCGATTAGACCACAGCTTCAAAAAAATATTCTTCTTTATACCTAACATAAAAGCATGACTTAGGCCATGGCGCGCATACCCCTATTGGAAATCTCCCCTAGCTGCTTGTCGCCTGGCAGCCTGCTCTATGGTGTCAGTCTTTTCGAAACTTCTCTCTCTACCCCTATATATCTCTAAAAAGCTTAGTCTTACCGACTAAATCTGAGCAATAACCCCGCCTTCCTATTCAGAGGAAAAGGGATGGATGTGTAAAAAAGGATCCTGTGATTACGGGCAAAAAGCTGTTCTTACTCGAGAAATTGGAAAAGCATGAACTGGTACTGGCATCTCAACCGCCACTTTCACTTGAACTGGCACTTGCTTTCAAACCGGTGCTGCTACATACATGATTTTCCGCCTACTATTTATCTTCCATGCTATCTTCTCGGCTTTCTGTCTTTTCGGTCTCA
>WSSedL1CaDRAFT_10000873_pt1:17500-19651 | contig 19651 bp, 13 predicted proteins | sample WetSurSL1Cattail_FD_9464 | JGI IMG/M metagenome (IMG submission 9464)
TTTCCTCCTTTTTCCCAAATAGTCGACGGTCTTACACCATTGGGATACTTCGAATAAACTGGAGTACATATAGGAGACACCGGTGCTAAAACCTTTTCTCGAGATATCTTCCAAACTGTTAGGGTCGTAGCTCCGGATCTTGTTCCCCCGGTGCGAAACCAGTTGGTTCCGTAGTTTGAGAATTCTGCTGATGCCAAGTACTCCATCTCCATCATTGCATATAGGAATATAAAAAGTAAAGAGGAGAAGGGATGACCATAAGAATTGTGTAAAATATGTGAATTTATCCAGCTGAGGCATTATTGATTGAAAAAAGAAAATTCTTCCTTCCAGACAGAAAAACACTCCCTCCCCAAAGCTTGTCCAGTACCACCAGTACTCAAAAAGCATCTCCTTCGCCCGTCAATCGCCGTTTTCCCATTTCTCTATTTCCATGGTCAATTTTGCTTTCGCATTTTGACCCGAATTCGGCCATTGGTCCCGTTCCCGAAGCAGTCTTTCCATGACTTCGACTATTTTTTTATATTTCTCGGGCGAGGCCTCCTTCAGCTTAAGCTCGTCCTCCGTTCTTTTAATAAAGCTCACAGAGGCCTTCCTCTGACCAAAGGAAGAGAGAAAGGTGCTCAGCTTATCTTTAACGGTACTAAGTGTTAAAGGCTCTTCTTCTTCTTCGGGAATTGGTGCTTCATCCTCGCCAGTAATCGGCGAAAAGGACGATAAAGGATCGTCCTGCTGGAGAGGCGATAATTGGTCAAAAAATTCATCTAACTCAGTATCCCCCCACAGATTTATTGAAGGGGAAGGGGGTACTGAGTTAGAAAGACCTTTTAGGGAAGAGGACGCGGGTGAAGGTCTGACGTCAGGTGATGCTTCATTTAGCTTTGGATGAGGAAGTCCCCTTGGTATGTTAATCTGCCAATTGCTGTCGTAGTCTCCCGCGAAAGCGGTAACACAAAAAGCAGTTAAACAGAAAACCACCAAAATAAAGAAAGAGATCGATTCTCGAAATCTCTCATAAAAGGAACGTCGTTTCGCTTCCTCTTCCTCAATTTGTTTTTCAATTGGAAGTGGTGAATATTGTGGTTGTTTGGGTACTTCTGTCAGCCTTGCACCTCTATTGAGTAATGCATTTCGTCGGAATACATCCTGTCTTTGAACCTTTGTAGTCCTATGCATAGTCAGTACTATAGCCCCAATCATAGCTACTAATAAAATTAGACTCGGAACCAAAAACCAGACGGAATAGTAGGTATAAATTAAATTGCCCAATGTTTCTAAATTAGTCCCACTTTGTACCTTTCCGGCATGAACCGTATATCTCAGAGAGGTCGTATTTCTGTGGGTTGGTAGTAATGGAATGGTTTCATTATCTAAAATGAAGAACATTTCCCACCAAAGGATCAGTCCAATAATACCACTCACTGGTAAATAGCGCAATACTTCTTCGTGAATCTCCGCTATTTGAATATTGAACATCATAACCACGAATAGGAATGAAACGGCAATAGCTCCTATATGAACTACTGGGGAGATCATAGCGGAGAAGTCGAGACCTAACAAAAGAAGTAAACCTGAAGTGTCGCGAAAGACTGGGATGGGAAACGAAACGGAATGTACCGGATTTTTAGCACGTACAACCATCAAACCAGAGACCAAAGCAGGGCTCGACGAAACAGAAAGTATCATGGTACCTCGTCCTTCCTTGAAATGGAACTTGAATGCGTCTTCTTGCTCCAGCATTCAAGTCGATCTATTACAACCAGCGCGGTTGTTCGTATTTCATTTTCTTCTTCCAAGCCCTTCTTATAAAAGAAAGCACTCAAAAGCTTCCGTCAGACTCGCTCATCAGTCGTAACACTAACAAATACCTAGACTAAGAACAAAAGTGAGAGGCCGAACCGGCGGTTAAAATCCACACCTCTGAAGTAATCCTGGAACCCCCTATATAAGGAAGAATCTTTTCCATTTTGTTCGAGATTGAGCATCTGCCCATTTAACATTTCATGTTTGGCGGAATCACTCATTTCCCCTTCTCCTTCGCCCGCGCGCGTCTACCTGGTTTAGCCGCCTTGCATGCAAGCCAAGCGCTATTGGCGGCAATTAATAGCTCACTGAGCGATGATTGATGCAGTCAGTCAGTGCCCTCGATTG
>WSSedL1CaDRAFT_10000874_pt1 | contig 19619 bp, 18 predicted proteins | sample WetSurSL1Cattail_FD_9464 | JGI IMG/M metagenome (IMG submission 9464)
TCTGGCTGACATTACTGTCAAGCCACACTTTAAGCCTGAGAATCAGCAGGTATTATCAACTTTATTGCAAATTTCCATGGAGCTGCCCATTTATGCTATAGAAGATGACAGCGCCATTTTCGTGACTGGCGACCGTATCTCATACACAGGACAAATTCATTGGGTACACAATGGCAAAATCTGCCCTCTTAGCATACCATAAGCGGTTCGACATGGAGGGGTCTTGTGAGTAAAATTTCAAAAGAGGATAAAAATGATTGATTCGAAACTAATCATGTTAGAGGGGTTACCCTCAACAGGCAAAACCACAAATGCTCGGTTTATACATATACAGCTTGAACGTAATAATATAAATGCGAAGTGGATACATGAAGTGGCCATGCCGCATCCTGTGCTGTTTTTTGATGAGGTCGGCATGACGTACGACGAATATGCCAGATTCATAGAAACATATCCGGAAACGGCTGACATACTCAATAATATAGCTGTATTTAAGAAAAGCACCATAGGGATTCATTTACCCGAAATTCAGTGGGATTATACGGATAAAATCGGCGAGAATGTATACCAAGCGCTGTTGAAATTTGACGTTTGGAGCTTTCCTCTTGATGTGTACAAAAAATTCGCATTGGAGAAGTGGGCGTATTTCACTGAAAAAGCGATGAAAAATCAGGATGAAGTCTATGTCATCGACAGTGCGATATTCCAGTTCCAGATTTTCACTTTTTTGTTTAAGAATCGGTCATACGAGGAATTGCAAAATTTTATTGACCAAATTATTGAGATAATACAGCCATTAAGCCCATGTCTAATCTATTTATACAGAGATAACACTGAGGCGACGATTGATTACCTCGAAAAAGACCGAGGAACATCATATTTGGATTATTTATGGAATAGGGATAAAGCTCAGCCATACTATACTGGCAAACCGTCTGGGGCGGAGAGCTTTAAGCAGTTTTTGCGGGATTATGCGAGTATGGCAGATATGTTGTTTAAATCATTTCCAATGAATAAATTGTCCCTTGAAATATCAGATGGAGACTGGGCTTGCCGTGAAGATGAGATGCTCTCATTTTTAAATGTTAATTGCATACCAAGCCCCAATTCTTTTCCTCAAAACGGTGTTTACACAAATGAAGCATTGGGCTTTGTTATAAGAGTTGACGGTTTGTCATTTATAGACCCGACTGGACAAACAAGAAAACTATTCCCAAAATCACAAAATGAATTTTATGTAGACTGGTTGCCAACAGTCCTGCAATTTGAAGATAAAAAAATCATTATTTCGGGTTCGCAAATATGCGAGCGTTGGACAACAACAGGAATGATATATAGTACAACCATATAATAAGCATTAGTAGCAAGATGCTAAACAAACCGAAACTTCCTAATTATGTAGATTTTCTTTGCTATATTTGAAACTAATAAAGAAAGAGTGGTAAAGCACAGACCTAAACCACTCTTTTCTTTTTGAAATTATAAAGGCACTGTCACGGCAAAACCGCCGTTAAAAAATACGGTGTTCTTATAGTTCCCGATTGGCGGGACGTCCTATGATAATTATGAAAGAGCATATCAGATGCTGAAAAAGCATGATTTTTATCATGAGTTTCATTTTGATAGGTTGGGGTTATTGTATTATGATGATGACAATATAAAACCGGGCACGTATTTTTGTTATAAAATTGCTAAGCTGCGAGCTTGAAAATCTTATGCTTTACAGTAGGAATACAAAGCTAATATAACTCTATTTATTATAAAAGTCCCTAGTAATCTTGAGAACTCAGGACTCCTAGGGATTTTCTGCATAGATGTATTATTTTGATTCAGTCATCTACAATTACTTGCGGATTCTTAGGAGAAAATTATCCTGGATTTTTCTTTGCAATAGAGAGCGGAATCACCTCTGAATTAAAGAATGCATACTAGGCTATATGTATGAAGCAGGCTCGTAAATACACCCGTTTAAATTCAATTTTTCTTTCTATCATTCTCCTTGATATAGATGATATGATTGAAAAAGTAAAGGATATCTGAAAACTTCATCAATAATGCTCACACAAACATAAACTTAATGTGTAAGTGCTATTGGAATAAGATGGAAGTTATATGAAGAAGAATGTTATAATAGGTGAAGTCATCAATATATTTAAAGATTTAAAATTAAGTAATAGGAAGATTTTCAGATATACAACTTCGAGATTGAACATTTATTTTTCATGCAAACCAATTGTTAATGGATTTTCAATACAAAAATTAGGATACAGATTCAATTCGTTACTAAAAAAGAAGTAGTAAATAAAGCGAGGTTTTCATTTGTGAAGAAAATTATGTTTGTTATTTTGGTTATGTTAATTATTTTGACAGGATGTAGTAATAGAGTTACTGTGGAGTCAAAAAGTCAAGCGTTACAACAGGTAACATCGGGAGCTCCGTCATCAGGATATGTAACTCCATTTTCGAAATCCATTAGTCCAACTATATCACCAATTCCGTTGCAGGAGGCGGTAAGCCCACCGATTTCAGAGGAAGATAATATTATTCAATTAAGTATGGTATCAATGGAATCCGGATTTGCATTGACCGAAGGTAGCCACGTATTAAAAACTATTGATGGTGGTTTAACCTGGTCAGACATTTATATGATTGAGGATTCAGATATGATGACAGGTATATATCCGGTTATAGAAGCAATTAGTGATAACACCTTATATCTGGTTGCTCAGTATAATAACCATACTAATTTTATGAAAACAACAGATGGAGGAAACACATGGTCCTCCACAACTATCTATTCCGAAATGAACTGGGTTAATGACGATATCGGAGATTATGCGATGGATTTTATTGATACTGATAATGGATATATACTGATAAATTGTACCCCCGCTGCGGGTCAGATGTATAAAGCTTTATTTAAAACTACTGACGCAGGGAGAAATTGGATTATGCTTTGCGGTGATAAGGGGTGTGATGATAACCTTACGGGGATTACTCCAAGTGGAATTAACGGATATCCTGATGCCATATCATTTATCAATCATGAAACGGGTTGGATTACGAGCGGTAGTAACGGAGCATTTCCTTATGGGCTTTTTATTAATAAAACAGATGATGGTGGTAAGACATGGTGTATTATAGATTATCCGGAGTTTCCGAAGGAATATTCGGACACAGATGGAGAGGATATTTATGTAGGGGCATCAAAGTCTTCTTTTTATGGTAAAGACAACCAAAATGGTAAATTAATTTTATATTTTCATCTATACGCTCAAGGTGAAGATGATACGGCATATATGTATTCCTATACGGAGGAGGATACCTGGAAACTTGATGGCAAATGCAATATTATTATTTCCGAATTCAGATTTATGGATGATAAAAATGGGATAGGTCTCGATATTGACGGCAAGGTATGCACAACAAAAGATGGAGGACTTACTTGGAGTAAAGTGGAATAATAAAATTGATAATACTGTTTAAATCAACAAAGAAGCAAATAGGACTTAACCTTTTATATAAACGATTTTATTATACTTGCCGTATGTTCGCATGAAAGATTTGCTTATCTGAATCTAAATGAGGAAGATTTTGGAGTCTTTAAGGAACTGGGAATAGTTTATGAGTAACATGTCGTTAGGATGAAATGGCTTTTGGTATAAGCCTTGACAGAAGAAAAGGAAAAATGAATTATAGCAAGACGGGAGATTCTCTATGAAGAAAAGACTTGAAATATTTATTACTGTAGTCGTGAGTGCTCTTTTTATATACTTGCTCATCTACTCTTTCGGTATTTTAGGAGTCAGGGCATCAAAATTAGAGCAGGAAGCCAGAAGAAGTCAGCATATTGATAAATCTTGGTCTGTTGAAAAAGCAGTCAGTGATAATATGGGTTCATTGATTTTTTATGATGAAAGTTCGGATGAATCGGTATTTTCCATCTATTTGAACAGGGATGGTTTCTCCTTTGGGTATTTTTTTTATGCAGGGGGTTCTGTCGGGGCTATAACGGATGGTGTGACTGAATTTATATATGCAGATTACGGCTCCGCACTTCTGTCTATGAACCATGATAAGGTGGAAAAAATAGTTTTTGGTAATACAAGTATTTCACCAATATTAGTAGACCCATCAAAACCCTTCACTGTCATACTTCCAGATAATTGTGAAAGTTTTGAACTTTATGATGTTAATGGGAAAAGTATTCCTATAAAAGTATATGCAAATTAAAGTTTCTGAATTTAAAATTTCAGAGAGATAGTTGTAATATCATCTTCAATAATCATGGGTAAAATTATATATTGTATCATAAGAAACAAAACATTACAGAATACAGAGGTGTACCAACTATGGATGATAAGAGAAAAGACACAGTTATCATTTTTTTAATAGCTTTATTACTTTGGCTAATATATCTTTGCGATAGTGAGATGTCGAGATATGGGATATACACTATCTTCAGCTATAATGTACATGAGGTCTTGGGACTTATTCCTATTTTAAGCATCTTTATTACTATTAGCTGGTTATTATTAAGCATAGTCAAAAGTATGAAAGAAAAAGGTAAAAAATCCAATCGGAATTTAGGTCTAATTCTCCTTGTCTTATGTGTCATACAAATCTTATTCATAAAGAATCAGTATCAAACATGGAACACATCATGCGTAACATCCGTAAAAAGTATCCAGGAAAGTAAAATGGAAATTACAATAAATCAGAATGGAACGGATATAGCGCTGGATTGCCCGATGCTGGTTCTGTATATGATAAAAGCGGACGGCACGGAATACGGTATTACATATGAATGGAATAAATCAGACCCAGAACATGGGAAAATATGTATGATTCAAGCAATTGATTAATGATATGTAGCAGAAGTTTAAACTCAACACTTACAAGAAAAAATTAGAATTTTACAGATTAGAAAACAAGGTATATTACTCGGACACTAATAGGGATATGGTACAGTTGATTACAATGGTAGCAGAAGAAAATTAGCTGAAAGTAGTATGTTACTATGAACAATAAGGGGAGGAAATTAATTGAAATTACAATGGATTTCAATTTTATTTATTTTGTTAATTTTGATAGTATTCGAAATGGTTATCTATATGCTCTATTTGATAATCAAAGCATTAAGAACGTACATTAACAGGAATAGCAAGACAAATTCTGAGGAATTGGCAAAGGAAAAAATCAGAAAATCATTGAAAGGTGTAGTTATTGTTGCAGTAAGCAATGTTTTGATTATTATTGCGATATTAGCAACGGTATACATTCAAAGAAACCATGACATATACTACACAGAGAACGTTATTATATGCCAGAGTAATTCAGATGTGAAGGAATTTACCGAGTTATTAGATGAAAAGGAAATTGATTATAAAATCTTAGAGGGCACAAGAGTTAAACTGAAAAACAGAAATGATTTTTTGGATGCGGAAAACATAATCAAAGAAAACAGTATTAATTTCAGTATAGTGACTATAGAACAGTGATTTTATGTAGGCTATCATTCAATTTGCCAAAGAAACTCTTGGAATAAAGGAAATTGTGGGTGGGCATGTAAAAAAACAGCTTCCAAACATGTTATGAATAAGTTGAAATTTCAGTATGAAAAGGTTATTCCATATAAATGTAATAAGGGTGCAGTATTAATGGAAAGCAAAATGCATCGACTTTACTTATGATTTAATTCTTGAAAATGAAGTTGATGAAGGAAGCAGAATAACCCAACGTTATTGGATAGAATTATAAAATTTGATTCGAATATTCTGTGTAAGTTACAATTATTGAGAGGCAGAAGGTTCTATACTATGAGAGAAATCTTAAGAATAGATTTACAAAATAATCAGGTGGCATGGCCAATACATTTCAAACAATCTAGCAAATTGAGTTAGCTACATATGCGAAACCGACTATGGTTGATAACGGAGAGTTCATACCTGCAAAAGGGGTAAAGATGGACTGATACACTGCATGCGGAGGTGCTTTATACATGCGTTTATTTCACATAAGCGAAGAAGATAATATCCGGATTTTTCAACCAAGAAGACCGGAAAGAGATGATTTAGATAAAACAGTCGAATTAGTTTGGGCTATTGATGAACAAAGACTACCTAATTTTTTGACTCCGAGAAATTGTCCCAGAGTCACATACCATATTGGACAGAACACTTCGGAATTGGATAAGAAAGAATTCTTTTCATCTTCAACATTATCCCATGGGGTTGTAATAGAGAGTAAATGGTTTGAAAGAATGAAAACAACGACATTGTTTTTATATGAATTTGTTTCAGATGATTTTAAACTCCAAGACAATGTTGCTGGGTACTACGTTTCAACGAAAGCACAGATTCCAAAGGATAAAATTGAACTGTATGATTTGTTTGGAGAATTAATGAAAAGAAATATTGAAATAAGAATCGTTGATAACCTATGGGATATTGCTGATAAAGTTAAGATTTCAACGCTCAATTGGTCTTTATGTAGAATGTCGTATGCTCAACCAAGACTATAATGATATTTCGAAACGAAGTAAATATATGTAATAAAAAAGAGATGGCTTTTAAATATCAATATGATATTGATTCCTATATAGAGGGAAAGCAGCCGGTCATTATGGAAATATATAAGAAATGCGGTTTGTGTTAAATAAGATGAATTTAATGTGTGATTTCTATTAATTTGGAGGTATAAAGTGCGGGATATTATCTTTAAAACGGATGAATATGTATTTAGCTATCGGGTTGCAGGATTATTAATACATAATAACAGAATATTATTGCAAAGACCAATAAACGATACAGGATATGCTTTACCCGGTGGTCATGTGGATTTAGGAGAAACGAATGAAGAAACCTTAATTCGTGAATTTAAGGAAGAAATAAATGCGAAGATGGCTATTATTTCAAACGATTCCAGCAGGTGGAGTAAATATCTTCGAAATAAATTTGATATTAAAAAATACTTTGATGTGATTAGCATTAGTGGTGATTTGAAAATTTAAAAGCCAGATGCACGTATCTTTCAGCTTACTATAGAACAATTGGGATGTAAGGCAGAAGATTGTTTATATGTTGATGACAGAGAGGGAAATTTGGAAGCAGCAATCAAAGTTGGAATGAGTGCAGTTTTGTTCAATAGAAGAAATGTTCAATATGAAGGCAATGCTGTTACCGATTTTATACAACTTACAAATATGTTGTTATGATATCGTCAAATTCCTGTTGTATAGAACATTAATTCGTATTTATCTTGATTCAACTTGCATTTTGTATGATGATACATAAGTTTATATGAGAAATAATGAGAGGAATGGAACTATGATAGATATTCCGATATATGGCACGTTTGCTAAGATTGAGCCAATAGAGAAAGGCATGTCAGGAGATAAAAAATATTATATTGAAACAATAGAGGGTAAACATCTGTTACTTCGGATTGCTGATTCATCAGAGTATTCATTGAAAAAGACTGAGTATGAGGCAATGAAAGAAATGTATGAACGAAATGTGCCGATGCCTTATCCTGTTGATTTTGGAATATGTGACAATGGGAAATCTGTTTATACGCTGTTGAGTTGGGTTGAGGGAGTTGAAGTGGAATCTATATTATCTACGCTATTGCCTAAAGAACAATATCAGATGGGTTTAGAATCAGGTGAAATTCTTAGAAAGATACATATGGTTCAGGCAGGAGATGATGTTCCTGACTGGTCTGAGCGATATAACTCTGTTATGAATCCACGCATAGAAGCATTTCACTTTGAAGGTATTAGCTTTCCCGGAGATACCATCATTTTAGATTATCTTGAAAGTAATAGTGAATTACTAGACAACCGTCCACAATGCCGTCATCACGGAGATTACCATATGGGAAATATGATACAAACAGCATCGGGACATTTATCGATTATTGATTGGCATACTGTTGATTTTGATAATTATGGAGACCCATGGTATGAGTTCAATCGTATCGGTATTGAGTGTGCGGAATTTGCTTCAGGGCAGATTAATGGTTATTTCAACAATGAAGTACCAGAAAAGTTTTGGGAACTATTAATGTATTACCTTTCGGCAAGCGCCATAACTTCCATAGTGTGGGCAAAATATTTTGCTCCGGATGAACTACCTTCTATATTAAAGATGAATACAGACATTCTGTATTGGTTTGATGATATGAAAAATCCTGTTCCAACATGGTATATTACGGAGTTTTGCTGAGTATGAAATTTTTGAACCAGAAATCAGAATTAGAAGTGTCACTAATGGATAAAGGAAAGAGTGTTAACCTGTACCAGAAGGGTTGGAATGGACATTTTATACAGAAGCCGAAAAGTATGAAAAAATGCAACCAGGATATGAATCAGAGTTGGAAGACAATAAGGTTGGTAACTCCAGTGGATAAAGTCGAAAACATTGATTTTTATACTAAGAAATGTGGATTTAGATTAGATGGTAGTGAGCTGGACGGTAATGTCAGGGTGGTTCGATTTTTGAAGGAGCGATAATATGGTGTGATTACAATCTTCAACCAATGTGCGAGTCAATTCGCAATTTACGTTATAGGTTTGACTGCATGTTTTTGATAACATTAAGTCAATAAAATTGACCAGGAGGTTACGCAATGGCATCAGTTAAATTGAAAATCGCAGTACTGCGAAAAATGAAAGGGATAGGACAACAGGAACTGGCGGATGCATTGGGGGTATCATTTCAATCCGTTAGTAAATGGGAGACGGAAGTTACCATGCCTGATATTACCTTGCTACCGGATATTGCTGAATACTTCGACATCTCTGTGGATGAGCTATTAGGAATAAAGCCTTTGAGACAACAGGATTATTTACCAAGCAATACGGACAATCATGACTCTGCCAATGGGAGAGAAGAGAATCTGTATAAAAACAGGAAATATTTATGGAACAATGATTATTTGGAGTTTCTTATTAAAAATGTATGGAAGATTCATTCACCGGTAGATGTAATTGAATTTCGTTGTTGTGATGGATATTTTGGACAGCAATTACTTGATGCTATTCCGGAGGGAAGCTGCTATACAGGTATCGATAATGAATATTTTATAGATAAGGCGAAACAGAGATTTGCTCAATCAGATTACAAGGTAGAGTTGATTGTATCAGACCTTTATAGTCATGAAGCAAAGAAACATTATGATATTGCAATTATTCAGGTCGGATTGCGGCATATGAATAAACCGATGGAAGTGTTGAAAAGAATGATTGAATCTGTGAAACAAGGGGGCCTTATCATTTGCATCGATGTGAACCGAGAGTTTGAGAATAGTGGACTTTATATTGATGGTTTAGATTATGAGAATCTGTGTACAGCTTTTGATTTTCATAAAGTGTGGAAAACCGAATTAGAGCAAGAAGGCAGGGATTACGCAATTGGAATGAGACTACCGTTCTATATGCAACAACTGGGACTTTATGATGTAGATATACGGATGAATGACAGAGTGATGTTTGTTAATCCATACCACGAGGAATATAAACAGGAAGTACAGGATTTTATCGATATCCATGACCTTGACAAATCATTTGGAATTACTGAATATGAAGCTACGATTGAGCATCTCATGAATCGCGGAGTTGACAGGGCGCAAGCGGAAGCATTTATTAGAAAGCAGAAACAGATAGCTGAATATTTTAAGAAAAAGGATGATATTTCGTTTCTAAAAGTACAGGGATTGCTAATCACGTATGGAAGAAAATGAGTTTCAGGACAGGAGGAACTATGAGGTGTTTTGTTGACGTAAAAGAGATATTGCAAAATAGAGATTTATTGATCATACTTGCTTTGTCTGTTTATGACCCAACGGATGAACGCTTACATAATCGGGCTGAGGCATATATGAGTAACCCGGACGCAGCAGTGTACGCAATACAAGTGGATGATTTGTTTGTAGGTATCATCGTTCTGGATATCGCAGATAGAGAAAAAATAGAAATACTCAATATCGCTGTGGCTTCAAATCATCAGAAAGCCGGGGTAGGCAGCTCATTGATAAACAATTGTATTGAGAAATTTCATCCAAAAGAAATCATAGCCGAAACAGATAACGACGCTGTTGAATTTTATCGAAGATTTGGATTTGAGATTGTAGACTTAGGTGATAAATATGGAGCTGGAATACGGAGATACCAATGTACATATAAATTTTAAAGTCATGCCTATGCTCGGTATAGAGTTATCTGTCTAGATGAGACTTCCTGGGATATAGACAGATAGAAGATGGAGGAGGGAGGGAGCAGAAATTCCATCCTCCATCCAATAGAACTAGGCAAATTTCAGTGCCAAATCGTTCAGTTCCTCCGTTAGTTTAGCATTCCCCAGTTTGGCGGCGAAAGGAACAAAAAATTGAAGTGTTTCCTTTGCCTTAATCTGCTGTACGGACTTATCCATAAATTCAACAGTCCTCATATTATGAAGGCGCTCGGCTAATTTTATGGTTAATACGTCTTCATCATCAATATCAGCTAGTGAGAGTTTGTCGAACTTATGCAGCGTTAATAAAAGGTTCTTGATATCATGGGAAAACTCTCTTTCAATTGTGTCGGCAGTGATAATTGTCTTTGTAAAAATATCGCACATCATTCCGGATATGATGACATCTTCAGGTACTTCCAAAAAGGTTAAGATGATAGCGACATTTATGGGATGGGTGATATATTCATCACCGGAGCATCGTTTTATCCCCTTGTAAGCTTCACAAGCAAATACATATGTTTTTTCGATTAACGAAACATTATAATCGGAGCGGCTATCCGCAATTAACTTTAGCAATACTGCGAATAATTCCTCTTTGGATGCATGAATATCTGATTTTTCTAAGAAAATATGGCTCATATGAATATTTCCTCCTAACACTGAAAAATGTAGTTTCATTGTTTTCAACATGGAGGGAGAGAAGCCGAATTCTTTCGTAAATGCTTTTGTAAACCCACTAGTGGAATCATAGCAGTACCTTAATGCAACTTCGATTATCTTGTCCCCATTCAGCAAATCTGCTGATGCAAAGGTCAGTTTTCTTCGCTTCACATATACCATAATGGATAAACCGATGTACTGCTTGAAAACTCTAGCAAAATAGAACTTTGAATATCCGGCGTGCTTTGAAATATAATCTAAATTCAATGGCTTGCTTAGATTGGCGTCTATAAATTTTAAAGATTCAACAATAACGAGCCCTACATAACTAGAAAAGTTGATATGAGGGTCTCTTTACTTGAATAAGTAGATGGTAATCATTTCGGCGCTACCGATGAAGGATTATTATAGTTGTCTAATATACAACAGTTTTGTATAATGAAAGAAAATAGAGATAATTAGAACTATTGATAATAGCTATGAACAAAACCTTTTTTTCATTTTGGGGTATATTATGAAAGGAAATCGGTATGAATAAAACAACTATGTATCGTACCAAAAAAGTCAGCTTACAAACGAAGTTAATACGTTTATTTCTTATGGCTTCGGCAATCCCAATTCTTTTTATAAGTTTTTTTTCCTATTATAATATATCAAATACATTAAAAAAGAATACGGCAGATTTAACAATTAATAATCTGGAACAGACGAGCAACAGCCTGGATATTTGGTTAGAATCGTATGAGGATTCACTTTATCAGATATATACAGATGATGAAGTTGTTTCATTAGTGGACAAACTGAATGCCAATAGGGATGTGTCTGTCTCAACGAATCAATTAAGGAGATTTTTAAAAGAAATTTTATATACCAAGGAATATATTCGTTCGATTACAATCATTACATCAGGAGGGAAGCGTATTAACTATGATCAAATGAGCGCTGTATCAAACGATAAATCATGGATTGAAAATTTTAGCCTTTCTGAAAATGATCTTTTTGATAAGGTTTCTAGCGATAATATAACTCATATATTTCCTACCGAGTATGGTGTGAGCTTCGCAAACAAAGATTATTTTCTATTTCATATAGCTCACCGCATAATTGATTATAAAAATATAAGTAAAATAAATGGTATCGTTATAGTAAGTATTGATGAAGAATTATTGAAAGCTGTTTGCTTGTCAAAAAACATATCGAATAATAATATGGATAGCTTTAATTTTATTGTTGATGAAAATGGAAGGATCATTTCGTATATTAATCAGGAAAAGATGGGAAATAAAGTAACAGATGCGAAATCTCCGTTGAAGGTAAGAAAAGAGGCATATTTTAATTTTATTGAAAAAGAAATGAAACTTAAGAAAAAGGACATTTCCGTTTATGTCTATCATAATGAAGATTTATCCTGGGATATTATCAATGTAACTAATCAGTGGGCAGCAATATACAAACTAAGTTTACAACAAAAAATAGTTATTTTTGTAAGTGCTATATCTTTGTTTGTTGCAATAAGTCTTACCGTGTGGTTATCCAGACGATTGGTATCATCTGTAAAAAAGGTTGTTGCGACAATGCATGTTGTTAGCTCCGGTAATTTAGTAACAAGAGTTGAAATTGAGAAGAAGATGCCAATAGAGATAGAGTTTATAGCCTTGCAATTTAACGAGATGCTTGGAAAACTTGACGGAGCTATGAAAAAAGAAAAGCAGGCAGGAGAACGCCAGCTCGAAGCTGAAATTAAAGCGCTGGAGGCACAGATCAATCCTCATTTTTTATATAACACCTTAGATACCATTAACTGGATGGCAATAGATAAAGAAGATTTTGATATAAGTAATGCGATTAATTCGCTTGCCAACATACTAAGGTATGCTATCACGAACAGTAATGCAATGGTAGAGGTTAGGCAAGAGATGGAATGGTTAAAGAATTATATATACTTACAACAAATGAGACTGAAAAATACTTTTCGGTATGAAGTAGATGCTGACCCTGAAATCCTTAATTGTAAAATTCATAAGCTTATATTACAACCGTTTATTGAAAATGCGATTATACATGGCTTTGAAGGATTAGCCAGAGAGCATATTTTGAAAATCAAACTGGAACCGCAAAATGATTTTATTCGCATTTTAGTAAAAGATAACGGAAAGGGTATAGAGCCTGCATTAATTGATGAATTTAACAAAAAAGCGTTTAGCAGCTTAGAAAGAGGAAGCCACATCGGAATGGAAAATGTTATCTCCAGACTATACATGTATTATGGAGATGAAGCAAATATAAAAGTTTGCAGTATTTTAGGACAAGAAACAGAAGTTATCATTCTAATTCCACGGAGAGTTTAATGTGAATTTTAAAGCAATTCACACCCCTGAATTGAGAGCCGCCGATGGCTGTATTTAAATGCACGATTAAATTTATACTACCTTAAGGTAGGATGGAGGACTAGCATGCGTATTATTATTGTCGAAGATGAAATAAGAATTAGGGAAGGATTATGTAATTTATTGGGCAAAATGTTTCCTCAGCATGAAGTAGTAGGGAGTGCTACTAACGGTAAAGAAGGACTGGAATTAATCCTAGTTAAGTGTCCCGATTTAATTATTACAGATGTTAAGATGCCATTAATGGATGGACTTACAATGCTTTCAATTCTTTATGAAAAAAAAATAAAATGTAAAGCCATTGTGTTAAGTGCTTATACTGAGTTTTCATATGCCCAACAGGCTATACGATGGGGGGTAAGTGAATATCTGGTAAAACCGCTGGTGGTCAATGACTTCGTACAATCAATAAAAAATATGGAAATGCAATTAAAAGAGATACAAAAGCAAAATCCGGAATCGTTAGGGAGACTGGACAATATTTTACTTGGAATTATATTTGGCGGAATTGAGATTGACGAAGGTCTGGAAAATTTCTTGGAAAAAAAATATGGAATCAATAGTAAGACAAAATTTTGCGAAGTACAAACTTACTTAGGAAAACAGTATAATGAAAAGCTTGAAGCTACGAAACGTAATTTGGAAAGTTTTTTTACCATGAGGAAAAATCTGAATTATTACCTTTTGGAAATACCAAAAGATAAAATGCTATTGACTGTATTTTATGGATTTGATGACCAGCAAGAAATTGAGAGATGGTTTCAAATCGGTGTTATTTCTAAGAATCCCGGTACAGGTATTACAGATAGTAATTATGGATGGATTAATACAGTCGGTATTAAAGAATTAAAGACAAATTATCATCTGCTATTACAGTATATGGAATGGAATATTACATTTGCAAATAAAATTATGATTTCATATCCGAAGATATTGAATGTTCAGACGACTCTTTGTATTTATCCAATCGATATTGAAAATCGCCTTAAAGTGGCACTATGTTCATTTAATCGCAGTAAAGTTTATAAATGCCTGGAACAGTTTACTGAATATTTCGAAAGTGGTAATGTGTATGATCCTAAAAATATTAAAGAAAGTTATGTAAGATTCATATGGGCAATGTTAAATGTTGCAAAAGAAATCAGTATATTAAATCATGATCAGATAGAACAGAAGAAGATACTTGAGAAGATTATGGGTTCAATCAATAAAGAGGAACTTAGAGATGTAATAGAAGAAATTTATAGGTGTATTAAAGATAATAATTATGAGGGAAAAGCTGAACTCAGCCTAAATGTGAAGAGAGCAGAAAATATGATACTTGAATATTATAAGACAGGAATTACATTAGAAGAGATTGCTGCTAAGCTTAATTTGACACCCGAGTATCTTGGTATGCAGTTTCATCTTGAGAAAGGGGTTAAGTTTAGTACATATATCAAGGATTTCCGAATAATGAAAGCAAAAGAATTATTAATAGGTAGTAAGATGAAGGTTTGTGAAGTGTCCGAGAAAGTAGGATATTCTGATGCCAAGTATTTTAGTAGAGTATTTCGCGAAAGCACCGGACTGTTACCGGCAGAGTATAGAAAAACGAATAAATGACATTAGAAAATTCATCCTTTTCATGTTTTCTAGAGTTTTTTTCAGGAGGGTAATTTTATATAATTAAGCTACCAAATAAAAAGAGGAGGATTTATATGAAAAAAGTAATATCTATGCTTATAGTATTAACAATGCTTGCAACGTTGTTTGTAGGGTGTAGTTCAAAGAAGAGTGAAACACCGGCATCCAGCGAAAATGGTACGGATGCAACACCAACTACAGTGCAGAGTGCCGATGCAACAGAAAGCCCGACTGATGTAGCAAGCACAGCTTCGGGGGATGTTACAATCTGGTATTATTGGGAAACCGAAGGACATCAGAAAGCTTTAAATCAATTGGTTCAGGAATACAATGATTCACAAAGCAACATAAAAGTTGAAGCAAAATACGTTCCTTTTGCAGATTTTAAGAAACAGTTATCCATTGGAGCATCTGCAAATGAACTTCCTGATCTTATTATTCAGGACAACCCGGATACTGCTTCCTATGCACAGATGGGAATTTTCGCAGATTTAACAGGTAAGTTTGATGTAAGTACATACTATCCGGGACCTGTCAATTCCTGTACTTTGGACGGGAAATTATATGGTGTTCCTTTTGGTAGCAACGATTTACTTTTATACTACAATAAGGATATGCTAGACAAAGCGGGCTGTAAAGTTCCGACAACATGGGATGAATTATTAGAGACAGCAAAGAAATGTACAACTGATACAGTATCAGGTTTCGCACATAGCAGTGTACAGAATGAAGAAGGAACCTTCAACTTCCTTACTTGGGTATGGTCAGCAGGAGCTACTGCTTACGATATTAATTCTGAAGGCGGAATTAAAGCATTAACCATGGTTAAAAACCTTGTCGATTCAGGAGCTATGACAAAAGAAGCAATTAACTGGACACAGGGTGACACAATGAATCAGTTTATTTCCGGTAACCTTGCAATGATGATTAACGGAACATGGCAGGTACCAACAATGCGTGAGCAAGCACCTGATTTGAATTGGGGCGTAGCCGCGATACCGATGGATAAACAGCAGGCATCCGGACTTGGCGGTGAGAACTATTCCGTAATTTCCGGCGGAAATGAAGCTGCTGCCATAGAATTCATGAAATATGCTACTCAGAAGGAACAATGCTTGTTCATGATGAATGCAATGGGATATATTTCTTCAGATTCTACGATAGCAAAAGATCAGTTTAGCGGAGATGATGTTTATCAAGCATTTGTAGATGAGATGCAATATGCAAATGCAAGAGGTCCGTTAGCAGAATGGCCTGAAGTTTCAGATGCAATATCCTTAGCATTTAATGAAGTAATGACTGATGCAAGTTCACCGGAAGATGCTGCAGCAAAGGCACAAACGACTATTGACGGGATTGTAAAATAAGTAGTATGTAGATGGTTTGGGAGGGGCAGGGATACACGGAAAGTGCTTTCCTGCTCCTTTCTTGACTTTAAATGGAGGAATGACATGAAAGGAATTAAAAAATACTTCAAATATGATAACGTTGGTATTTTGTTTGCTTTGCCGGCATTTATCTATATGATTGTTTTTGTGGGATATCCTATATTTTACAACTTTGTATTAAGCTTCCAGGATGTAACTGTAAAAACTTTACGAAGTAATGTCAAAGATTTTGTAGGTTTTGATAATTATATTCATCTCTTTACACGGGATAATGTTTTAACGACATCCCTATGGAATACATTATTTTTTACTGTGGTGTGTATCATATTTCAGTTTATTGTTGGATTTGCGCTTGCATTATTCTTTAATAGAAAATTCAAATTTGCTAAACCGGTAAGAGGACTTCTTCTATTACCATGGATGATTCCTATGACGGTTACCGGTCTCATTTTCAAATTTATGTTTAGCACAGATGTTGGTCTTATTAACTTTATTCTGCGCAGCCTTGGAATAATACATCACAATATCGGTTGGCTTACGAGTACTTCAACTGCAATGCCTGCCGTTATCTTTGCAAATTTTTGGATTGGTATCCCATTCAATATGATTTTAATAGCAACCGGACTTACTACAATACCGAAAGAGTTATATGAGAGTGCTGCAATTGATGGGGCTAATAAGTTCCAGACCTTCCGGAAAATAACATTACCATTACTGAAGCCGACTATGGAGTCTGTATTGATTTTAGGATTCATTTACACTTTTAAGGTATATGATTTGGTTTATGTAATGACAAACGGAGGACCGGTTAATTCTACACAGCTTTTATCTACATACTCCTATAAACTGTCTTTCGTAATGTTTAAATATAGTGAGGGAGCGGCAGTTGCCAATATCCTTTTTGTTATTTTGTTTATAGTCAGCCTTATCTATCTGAAATTTGTTTATACGGAAGGGGAAGAATAATGGATTCGGAAGTAAAATTATCAAAAAGAAAAAATATATTTTATTGCATAATATCCTTGGTTTTACTATGTGTTCTTCTGTTCCCGCTTTACTGGATCTTTGTAACTTCCATAAAAACAGAAAAAGAGATATTCCAGATTCCACCAACCTTTTGGCCAAAGGTGCTGAATACCAAATCTTATTTAGCGCAATTACAAAACGGTGACTTTAATATGTTCCGTTCTTTTGGTAACAGTCTGATTATATCGTTAGGGGCTATGCTGATTGCAATCGTTCTGGCGGTACCGGCTTCATACGGAATTGCCAAATATCATTTTAAAGGTAAAAGAGCGATTATTCTGGGCTTTTTAGTAACGCAGATGCTTCCGGTTTCTGTTTTACTCACCCCTTTATTTATTATGTTTCAAAAAATGCATTTATATAATACTTGGTGGTCTACTATAATTTCAGATGCGACAATTGGTATTCCTTTTTCTGTTTTGATACTTAAGAATTTTTTCGCTACGATACCGAAAGAAATAGAAGAGGCATCCTATATAGACGGATGTAACAAATTTACTGGATTTATTAGAGTGCTGATTCCAATTGCAAAGCCGGGCGTTGTTGTTTGCGGAATATTCTCATTCCTTTATGGATGGGGAGATTTGGCTTATGGAATGACTTTTATTCTTGATCAGGAAAAAAGACCAATTACAGCTGGAATTTTTAATTTTATGGGGCAATATGGAACCAAATGGAGTTATCTAACGGCATTTGCAGTTGTAACGATTATTCCTGTTGCTTTAATCTTCATTTTAATGCAGAAATATATCATTAGTGGTATGACTAGTGGTGCAGTAAAAGGTTAAGATATCGGAGGTGTCGCATGTTTGCTAAAGAAGATAAAAAATTAATTTTTCATTATGATGCAGAAGAGTTATGGATTGAACCATGGGGTAAAAATGCACTTCGAATTAGAGCAACAAAAAATGATAATATGCCGAAAGAAAATTGGGCTTTACTGGATGTGGCGAAAGAAGAAGTGCTCATAAAGGTGAATGAAGATAGCGCTTATATTCAAAATGGAAAAATGAAAGCAGTTATTACTAAATTCGGAAAGGTAATGATTTACAACCAAAAAGGGGAACTTCTTCTAGAGGAATATAATAGAAACAGAAGAGACATTTTAGACAGTAAATGTAGTGCTATAGAGGTTGAGGCCAGAGAATTTAAGCCAATTGTTGGTGGAGATTTTCATCTGACTTGGCGCTTGGAATCCATTCATAGCGACGAAAAAATATATGGGATGGGACAATATCAACAGCCTTACCTGGACTTAAAAGGAATGGATATTGAAATGGCTCATAGAAATTCGCAGGCTTGTGTACCATTTGCATTGTCTTCAAAAGGATATGGACTTTTATGGAATAATCCCGGAGTAGGTAGAGCTGTTCTGGGAAAGAATATCATGAGTTTTGAAGCATATGCTACACAGCAGCTTGATTGTTGGATTGTAGCAGGGGACACACCGGCTGAAATTGAAGAAGCTTATGCCAAAGTTACAGGGACAGTGCCGATGATGCCCGAATATGGTTTGGGATTTTGGCAGTGTAAGCTCAGATATCAAAGCCAAGAAGAGTTATTAGAAGTTGCTCACGAATATAAAAGACGTGGTATTCCAATTGACGTTATTGTCATAGATTTCTTCCATTGGCCTAAACAGGGAGAATGGAAATTTGATCCTGTTTACTGGCCGAATCCCGTAGCTATGGTAAAAGAATTGAAGGCGTTAGGAATAGAACTTATGGTCTCAATTTGGCCGACGGTCGATAAGACTTGTGAAAATTATAATGAAATGTTGGAAAAAGGGTATCTGATCAGAACGGAACGAGGTTTTAGAGTTGGTCTTGACTTCCAGGGAGCTACCATTCATTATGATGCAACGAATCCTAAGGCAAGAGAATATGTTTGGGAAAAAGTGAAAAAGAATTATTACGATTTAGGAATTAAGGTCTTCTGGTTGGATGAAGCAGAGCCGGAATACACGGTGTATGATTTTGATAATTACAGATATTATGCAGGAAGCAATTTACGAATAGGAAACTTATATCCCAGGATGTATGCCAAGACTTTCTATGAGGGAATGAAAAAAGAAGGGCAAGAAAATATTGTGAATTTGTTAAGATGCGCTTGGGCAGGAAGCCAAAAATATGGGGCTCTTGTCTGGTCAGGGGATATTGCCTCAAGCTTTGAAAGTTTGCGCAATCAATTGGCTGCAGGACTCAATATGGGAATCGCAGGTATTGTGTGGTGGACAACTGACATAGGTGGGTTTCATGGTGGTAATCCGGAGGATGAAAGCTTTAGGGAATTAT
>WSSedL1CaDRAFT_10000875_pt1 | contig 19612 bp, 19 predicted proteins | sample WetSurSL1Cattail_FD_9464 | JGI IMG/M metagenome (IMG submission 9464)
GAGTGAGAAAAGGAAGCGGCAGGTAAACTGACTCAAAGAGATATCGTGGTTGGCTATATCGAAAATGATTCTGTCGGCTGATTCGGCAATATTTCTGCTGCGGACTTATTTTCTGGCACATTCTCCTGTTCGACCCTTTAAAATATCAATTGCATGCGGAAGGACCGGAGCAATGACCTCGATACATTCCCTGACAGCCTTTGGACTTCCCGGCAAATTGATGATGAGCGTTTGATTCCGTATCCCGGAAACTCCTCTGGAAAGCATGGCAAGGGGAGTGATTTCAAGGCTTTTTTGCCGGATTGCCTCGGAAATTCCCGGGGCTTGCCTTTGAATCACGTCCAGGGTTGCTTCAGGGGTGACGTCTCTGGGAGAAAAACCTGTACCGCCCGAGGTAAGGATAAGGTCGATATCAAGGTGATCGGCTTGCCGGCACAAATTGCTGGAGATGATTTCTCTTTCATCCGGAAGAATGATGTATTCGACGATTTCATATTCCGATCGACTGAAAAGCTCCATGATGAGTTTCCCGCTTTCATCGGTTCGTTCCCCTTTATAGCCCTTATCGCTTGCTACAAGTATTCCAAGTCTGATCATATGGCTTCCTCCTGACTATGATTAGAATTTTAACATATTTATAGTAACTTGTTTATTTTTTTATTGAATTAAGTTAAATTAGCAAAATCAGTTCCAGGAATTATTATTGTTTCAAAGAAATTTTCAGAGCATAATGTTATTAAGGACAGGAAGCAATAAAAAATCAGTAACTTATGTTAACTGCTAAAGTATTCGGGAAGAAATAAAACATATTATACAGAGAAGAATTGACTTATTGTGGGGTGAGAAAATGAGGGACCGGTTTGGTAGAGAAATAGAATATTTAAGGTTGTCTGTAACGCAAAAATGCAATTTGAATTGTATCTACTGCCGTCCTTTGGAAGAGGTTAGCGGAGTAAAACCCTGTAAGGAATTGACGGCGGACGAAATGGAACGCATTGTTGTGTCTATGGCAAAACTTGGAGTTAAAAAAGTGAGAATTACCGGGGGAGAGCCTCTGATCCGGGAGGATGTCTGTGAAATTATATCCAGGATATCCAATATTCCGCAGATTGAAGCTCTCTCCATGACAACAAATGGGATTCATCTGGAGGATAGGGCTGAGGCTCTGAAGCAGGCCGGCTTGAAGAGCATAAATATAAGTCTTGATTCCCTTCAAAGCAGCCGATTTGAATATATTACAGGAGGCGGGCGGTTGCCGGCTACTCTCAGGGGAATTGAAAAGGCTGTAAACGTGGGTCTTGATCCAGTTAAAATAAATATGCTTTTAATCAAAGGGATCAATGAGGACGAGGTGGGGGAATTCTTTCATTTGGCAAAGGATTACCCTGTTGAAGTCAGATTTATTGAGTTAATGCCTATTGGCAGTTTTGGAGAACTGAATCGAAATAAAATAGTAAGCAACACTGATATTATTGCTGTGCATCCGGAATTACAAGCAGTTACAGAAAGTCTTCAAAATGGGCCTGCAAAAATTTTTACAATACCCGGATATAAGGGGAAAATCGGCTTTATCAGCGCAATGAGTCACAGTTTTTGTGAAAGCTGCAACCGGATCAGACTTACATGTGACGGCAAGATTAAGCCGTGTCTGGGAAGCAATGGAGAATTTGATATAACCGGCATTTTACGGGATTCTCCTGAGAAGCTGGATGAAATAATAGAAAAAATTATTTTTAATAAGCCAAAAGGACATAATTTTCAAGAGGCTTTCCTGTCGGAAAGAGGAATGGACCAGATTGGAGGGTAGTATGGAATTGACGCATGTGGACAAAGACGGAAATGCAAGGATGGTAGATGTATCGGATAAGGAGATTACGCATCGGGAAGCTGTGGCTGCAGGCAAAATATATTTGAAGCCTGAGACGATATTAATGATTTTAAACGGCAATATTCCAAAGGGTGATGTTTTTGCTGTGGCCAGGGTTGCAGGAATCATGGCTGCCAAAAGGACGCAGGAACTCATCCCCATGTGTCATAATATACTTTTGGATGCCGTTGCAATGGATTTTGAACATGAATTGGAGCTGGGAGCAATCTCAATAAAGGCAACCGTGAAATGTACCTGGAAGACGGGAGTTGAAATGGAAGCACTAACAGCTGTCTCAATTGCGGCCTTGACAATTTATGATATGTGTAAGGCTGTTGACAAAGGGATGAGGATTGGAGACATCACGCTGATTGGAAAAACGGGCGGAAAATCAGGAGGGTTCTGACATGGGAATAGTAGTTGCCATTAATATAAGTGATAAAAAAGGTGTACCTAAAACGACAATCGACAGGGGAGAATTTTTGACGGATTATGGGATTAAAGGGGATGCCCATGCTGGAAACTGGCACAGGCAGGTAAGCCTGCTGGGACAGGAAAGCGTGGATAAAGCGGCTGAAGCAGGCGTACAGGGGTTATATCCCGGTGTGTATGCCGAGAACCTTACCACAAAAGGCATCGTATTATATACACTCCCTGTTGGAACAAGATTACAAATCAAGGATGTCATTCTGGAGGTAACACAGATTGGCAAGGAATGTCATCAGGAATGTGCAATATACCAGCAAATAGGCGACTGTGTCATGCCCAGGGAAGGAATCTTTGCAAGGGTGATTCAAAGCGGCGTCATAAAAACCGGAGATGAGATTGTGGTTTTGTAAATTTTATGGTTTGGAGGGAATGAAAAATGGAAAAGGAAATTACGTTTATTCTCAACAATCAAAGTGTCTCTGTTCAAACGGATACAATGAGAAGACTACTGGACGTTTTAAGGGATGATTTAGGAATCACAGGTACCAAGGAAGGATGCGGGGAAGGCGAGTGCGGCGCCTGCTCCGTATTACTGAACGGGAAGCTGGTAAACTCGTGTCTGATCCCCGTGGGAAGTATTGAGGGGGATGAGGTTCTGACCATTGAAGGCTTTAAGCTGACAAAGAGGTTCACGGTACTGGAAGCGGCTTTTGCTGAAGCGGGAGCAGTACAGTGCGGGTTTTGCACACCCGGGATGCTCATGGCCGCGGAGGCTTTATTGACACATAATCCAAAGCCGGAGGAAGCGGAAATAAGAGATGCAATCTCCGGTAATCTCTGCAGATGCACAGGGTATAACATGATTGTAGAGGCCATACAAATAGCCGGTCAAAGAGGTGATGGCCTATGGTAAATACTTATCATCCAAAGGAACTGGAAGAAGCGCTTGCGATAAGAGCCAGGGAAAAAACAATTCTATTGGCCGGCGGTACGGATCTGATGGTGAAAAGGAAAAATTGGTCCGGCTTGCTGCCTGAATTTCAATTGCCTGTTTTATTTCTCAATGAAATTGAGGAACTGAAGAAAATTAATCGGAAAGAACAGTTCTTAAAAGTAGGTGCGGCAATCACCTTAAGTGATCTTTTACGGGAAGAACTCATTCCGGAAGTGTTGAAGGAAGCAATCAGAGAAATGGCTTCACCGGCGATCAGAAACCTGGCTACATTGGGCGGGAATATTTGCAATGCCTCTCCGGCAGGGGACACCCTTCCGTTTTTGTATGCAACAGATGCCACTCTTGTACTTAAAAGCTTAACCGGCGAAAGGAAAATGTCTGTAGATGCGTTTATTCATGGCCCCGGCAAGACGGCAATCAGGGAGGACGAGATTTTAACCGAAGTTATTATCCCGATCAATACCTTTAACAAAGCATATTTTAAAAAAGTAGGGACGCGTAAAGCCAATGCAATTTCCAAATTGTCCTTTGTGGGTCTTGCCAGAGTATCCGAAGCGAAGGTGGAAGACATAGGGATCTGCTTTGGCGCAGTAGGACCAACCATTGTGAGAAGGAAGGAAATTGAGGCGAAAATAATCGGAACGGGGCTTTCTGAACTGGCAGGTTTGATTCCTGAGATTGTCAGGCTGTATGAGCCCTGTATAAAGCCTATTGATGACCAGAGGTCAAAAGCTTTTTATCGGAAAACAGTTTCATTAAGAATTTTGGAGTTTTTTCTAAATACTTTAAATCAGTAAAAGTTGGGGCAGGTGTTTTTATGTATAGTCTTGGGATATTGGACGGAAAAATTTATCTGGATAAACAGTGGATAAAAGGAAATCTCTATATTAAGGAGGGGAGAGTGGCGGCTATTTCGGAAGCCTGTCTTGAAGCCGAAGAAGAGTATGATGCGGCAGGCAGATTCGTTCTGCCCGGGTTTATAGACCCACATGTGCATTTTGCGCTGAACACGGGTAAATATACTTCTGCGGATGACTTTCATTCCGGCTCTGTTTCCGCCGCTTTCGGAGGGGTAACAACCTTTATCGATTTTCTGGATCCTGTAAAAAGCGCGGAGGAGCTGGAGCAGGCCTTTAAAAAAAGAAGGCTGCTTTCCCGGGACAGTGTGATTGATTATGGCTTTCATGCCACTCTTTCACAGCCGGAGGAGGAACCTCGAAAAATTATAGAGAAAATTGAAAGTCTCGGGATTCCTTCGGTAAAATTTTTCACTACCTATGCCTCTTCAAACAGGAATACGCCCGATGAATACCTTCAGGCCATGATGGGTGTGTCAGCTGAAACTTCCACCCTGCTGCTGATCCATGCAGAGAATGACGGTATTATCCGGGAGGATAAAAGGATAAGGATCTGTGAACATGAAAGAGCAAGGCCGGCGATTTCCGAAATAAGTGAAGTCATCAAGCTTGCAGAAATGACCAAATATAATAATGCCCTTGTATACATCGTGCATGTGAGCTGCGGTACTACAGTAAAAAGGCTGGCAGAAGGGTATGGAGATATCCTGAATAAAAATCTTTTTGTGGAAAGCTGCCCTCATTATTTTACTTTCAATGCTGCCGTTTTAGAAGAGGAAAACGGTTGCTTGTACACAATGACCCCCCCGTTACGATCCGAACAGGAAAGGAAGCTCCTGATACAGAACATTGAAAATATCGCTGCCATAGGAACGGACCACTGTCCTTTCAATAAAAATGAGAAGGAAGCTGAATTCACTGCCGATATTCCAATGGGAATCGGAGGAATTGAACATTCCTTCTCTATCATGTATTCCCTTTTCGGAGATCGCATTATAGACAAATTTACAAAAAATGTTGCCGTGCTGCATGGCCTTTTCCCCCGCAAGGGAAGCTTATTGCCGGGAAGTGACGCTGATGTCGTGGTCTTTGATCCGAAGGAGGAATGGAAGGTGCGGGGGCATAGTTCAAATTGCGACTATGATGTCTATGAGGGCCTTACGCTGAAAGGAAAGGTGTATACGACGATTTCCAGAGGACACTTTGTCATTAAGGACGGGAAATTCATCGGGGGAAGCGGAGAATACCTGAACCGGCGCCAGGACAAGAAAGGTACGATAGGAAATTAAAAAAAGTAATCAGAGAGGGCGGTAAGCGGAAATGAATATCTTTGATATCATAGGCCCCGTAATGATTGGTCCATCCAGTTCGCATACTGCAGGAGCCGTTCGTATCGGTAAAGTGACGCGGCGATTACTTGATGAGGAAGTTGTGAAGGCTGTTATCCAGCTGCATGGGTCATTTGCAGACACCTATAAAGGTCATGGGACCGATAACGCATTAATTGGCGGACTTATGGGCTTTTCAACAGATGATGAGAGAATCCGGAACAGTAAGGAATTGGCGAAAAAAGCAGGGATGGTTTATCGGATAGAGACGATTTCTTTACAGGAAGCACATCCAAATACAGTAGTCATAGAAGCAGAGGGAAGATCGGGAAGAAAGGTTGTTGTATTGGGAGCTTCGGTTGGCGGCGGCAATATTATGATTCAGAAAATCAATGGGATCCATGTGGAGTTTGATGGTCAATACTATTCCCTGATTGTGAATCACAGGGATAAACCCGGAGTAATTGCATTTGTAACAGGAAGGGTTGGCCAAAGTCAGATTAATATTGCAGGGATGCGGGATTACAGATCCAGCCGCGGCGGAGAAGCAATCATGATTATTGAAACAGATCAAGAGGTTGATGAAAAGACTGTTTTTGATATAAAAAACAATATAAATATCAACAATGCCATTTATATTGAGAAAATTTAGTTTTTTTCATTGTATACAGGAGGAGCAAAAATGCTCAAATACAGCTCGGTTTCAGAATTGGTTGAAAGTGCTTCCAATTCTAAAAAGACAATTTCCCAATGTGTCCTGGAAGACCAGGCAGAACAAATGGAAAGATCTTTAGAAGATTTATATGAGGAAATGAGAAGCACCTTTTATACTATGAAAGAAAGCGTTGCCAGCGGCTTGAAGTATGTCGGGAAATCGGCGAGCGGACTAAGCGGGGGAGATGCGGCAAGATTGTCGCTTGCAATGCAGGCCGGGAAAAATATTGGGGGAAATGTTCTGACCGGTGTTTTGATTAAGGCGCTGGCAGTGAGTGAATACAATGCATGTATGGGAAAAATAGCTGCAGCACCTACAGCCGGTTCCTGTGGAATTCTTCCCTCCGTTCTGATTACGATGATGGAGGAGCGGGCTATCCCTGAGAGAAAAATAATTATGAGCCTTTTTACAGCAGGCGCAATTGGGATGGTAATTGCAAAACGTGCCTGCATATCGGGCGCCCAGGGCGGATGTCAGGCTGAATGCGGCAGTGCGGCAGCAATGGCGGCGGCAGCACTTGTTGAAGTATTGGAAGGCACACCGCTGATGTCAGCCAACGCCAGTGCCATTACAATGAAAGCTGTATTGGGTCTGGTTTGTGATCCGGTTGCCGGCCTGGTAGAGGTACCCTGCATTAAACGAAATGCGATCGGAGCAGCCAATGCGCTGGCCGCCGCAGAAATGGCTTTAGCCGGGATTGAGAGCGTAATACCTGTTGATGACGTAATAGAAGCAATGAAATCGGTGGGCAATGTTATGCCAAGCAGTCTGAAAGAAACGGCAAAAGGTGGCCTTGCCGATACAAGAACAGGGAGAAGTCTTGCAGACAGAATCTATGGAAGAAATTGAGAAGGTAAGCATGCATCCAATGAAAAAGGGGAAAGGAAGCTGTCAGAATGAAAAGTGTAAAAGTGGAAGATGCGGTAGGAATGGTATTGGCCCACGATTTGACAAAAATTGTACCGGACTCCTTTAAAGGGGTAGCTTTTAAAAAAGGATATATCATCAGGGAAGAAGATATAGAAGAATTAAAAAATATGGGCAAGTATCATGTCTTTGTTGTTTCTCTTACAGAAGGGGACGTCCATGAGAATGAAGCAGCAGAAAGAATCGCAGCGGCAGCAGCTTCACCAGGGATGGTATTATGCGGGGCAAAGGAAGGGAAAGTGAATATTAAGGCGGCAAAACGCGGAATTTTTAAAGTAAACCGGGCTGTGCTTGACGAATTAAACCAGCTTGGTAATGCAGTGCTGGTGACATTACATGACAATACACTGGTTGAAGAGGGTAGAATTGTTGCTGCGGCGAAAATTATTCCATTAACCATTGAAGAGGAAATCATCAAAAGGGCGGAAACGATTCTTGCCTTAAATAAACCACTTATTGATATTAAGCCCATATACTGCTTGAAGACAGGTATTCTGGTAACCGGCTCAGAGGTGTTCCATGGAAGAATCCAGGACAAATTCGGAGTTCAGCTGAAGGACAAGGTAAGCTATTATGGAGGCGAACCGATGGAAATCAGGTATGCTCCAGATGATATAGATATCATCTGTGCCGAAATAAACGGTTTTATTGAAAAAGGAGCGCAGGTTGTACTTATATCGGGGGGAATGGCTGTGGATGCAGATGATGTGACGCCAAAGTCCATAGAAAGAATAGCCTCCACGGTGGTTACATATGGATTGCCGGTGCTGCCCGGAGCCATGTGCATGCTGGCCTATGCAGGAGAGGTTCTTCTGATGGGGGTACCTGCCTGCGCCATGTTCAGTAAAACGACTATCCTGGATATCCTTTATCCAAGAGCGCTCACGAAGGAGCTATTGAAAAAAGAAGATCTGTCGATGTTGGGACATGGTGGATTATGTCTTCAATGCGAAATCTGCCATTATCCGGTCTGCCCATTTGGAAAGTAGGCTGCAGACGCATTTATTGCATACACAGGAGACGGATAGGGAATATATTCGGAGGAGATCATTTGGAAAAGAGTTCTGAATTTACATGCGGGTATGAAGACAGTGCAGTTTGGCCGATCAGCGTTTTGAAGCATAAAGAACTGATTTTTCCTGAAGTACACAAGGAAGCCAGGCTTATGGCACTGCTTGCTGAAAAAGTGAAGGAAGCCAACCAGGATGTCTTTNGCAGGCTGCCATTGTGCGCAACGGTGGAAGCGGAAGCTTTAGGAGCCTCTATCAATCTTGGCGATGCTCTGGCGGGTCCCAGAATGGAGAAGTATGTTTTAACTGACATTGCGGAACTGGGAAGAATAAGGAAAATTGACCTGGGAAAGGGGAGAATAAAAGAAGTTCTTGATGCGGTGGAAGAGTTGACAGGAAGAGGACATGTCGTTTCGTTGAATGTGGAGGGTGCGTTTACGATCAGCAATTGCATCATAGACCCTTCGGTTTTTTATAAGGCGTTAAAGAAAGATGACAAGGAATTAAATCAATTCCTGAACAGGCTGGAAGAAAATTTGATTCTATATATAAACGAAGGGATAAAAAGGGGAGCAAAAATAATATCCTTTGCAGATCCGAATGGGAATGTAAACATTGTTGGACCACAGCTTTTCACAGAAATGTCCAATAAGTTTACACTGCCCCTTTTAAGAAGATTTCAAAAGGAAACCTCAGGCGCTGTCATGCATTTGTGCGGGAGGTTATCTCTGGCACTGATAAAAACGGGTCTGGCAGAAGCGAAAGCGATAACGATGGGAGAAGAATCGACCTATGGGGAGTATATTAAGAAAGTCATTTCTGATTTTCCGGATTGCAAACTGATAGGGAATAACTGTATGAACAGGGCTAAAATGATCGAGAAAAGCAAACGGATTTGGAAAATTGAAATAAAGTGAAAGGTGATTCAATATGAATATAAAGAAAAGACTGGATATTCTTATAAAAAATGCCGCCATATATACAATGGATTCTGAAAATTCCATCCTGCATGGAGGAATGATCGGCATTGCCGATTCCAAAATATTGTTTATAGAAAAAATGGGATCGGTAGAGGAATATGAAATTCTGACTGAAATCGATGCAGAAGGGAAAGTGGTCTTTCCTGGCTTTGTGAATACCCACATACATATCTTTCAGTCTTTTCTAAAGGGGCTGGGAGCAGATCACAGATTGATAGAATGGCTCAACCTCTCGGCCCTTCCCTATGGAGAAGTGATGTCTGCCAGACAGCAGTTTCTCGCAGCGCAGCTTGCCTGTATGGAAGCGATTAAAAGCGGATGTACCACCCTGGCAGAGTTCTTTTATACCAGTCAGGACGAAGAACTTGCCCATGCTGTGATCAGCGGGATGCAGTCAACCGGGATAAGAAGTGTCTTCATCCGCACCTTTCAGGACACAGGAGAAGAGTATGGCATGCCGAAGTGCTTTTTGGAACCTGTTTCCACTGCGATGAGAAAGGTGGACAACCTGGTGAAGCAATATGGCAGGAGTCCGGAGGATATGCTGACTATCTGGACCGGGCCCTGTGTCACATGGGCAACGACAAGGGAAGGCTATGAGGGTATGCTGGAATATTGCAGAAGTGAAAAAATGCCCTATAGCATGCACATCAATGAAACATTGGTGGACAATGAGATGTGTGAAAGATATTACGGGAAGAAAGCCGTCGATCTTTTGGAGGAGATTGGTTTTCTAAGTGAAGATTTTTTGGCGGTACACTGTGTGAATCTGACAGAAAACGAGATGGACAGGTTTAAGGAGCATGACGTAAAAGTCAGTCACAATCCGATGGCCAATTTATATCTTGGCTCGGGAGTCGCTCCCATTCCAGAGCTCTTAAAGAAGGGCGTCGTTGTATCCCTGGGCACTGACGGAGCTGCCAGCAATAACAGCACGGATATGATGGAAACGCTTAAAATAGCTTCCCTGATTCAAAAGGGTTACCACAGGGACGCAGCTATAATAACAGCAGGAGAGATGCTTCAGGCGGTTACCGTCGGAGGGGCAAAAGCGCTGCACAAGGAAAAAACGCTCGGGACTTTGGAAGTTGGGAAAAAAGCGGATGTCATCATCTATAATCCGGACCAATTGAAATCCACTCCAATGAACGATGTGCCTGCAACACTGATCTACTCTTCGGGTCATGAAAACATAGAGACCACGATTGTGAACGGGAAGATTGTCTATAACAAGGGAGTTTTTGAAGGAGTTGACGAGCAATCGGTCATTGCAGAGGTAAAGGCGGAAGCGGCCAAACTGATAAAATCTTTAAAACTTTAGGGAAGGATACATTTCAACGCACAAAGTTTTATTTCAACAGATATAGTGTGGGTATAAAAGTTAGGATGGATAGGAGTTGATGGCTTTGATGAATCATATAAGCAAACCCGTTCCGAAAGTGGATGGACAGGAAAAAGCCGCCGGATATGCAGAGTATCTCGGAGATATCAGGCTGGAAGGAATGCTGTTTGCAAAAACAGTGAGATCGCAAATACCCAGGGGCAAGATCGTATCCATCGATATTCCCCAGCTTCCCGAAGGCTATTATACGGTTGGCGCAAACGACATACCGGGCAAAAATCTGGTGAAATTAATTGTGGACGATCAGCCTGTATTCGCGGAAGATACCGTCAACTATATCGGAGAGCCGATCCTTCTGGTTGTGGGCCCGGAAAAGCAGGTCATAGCAGATATCATATCCGCGATATCGGTGAGTTATGAAGACCTCGAACCGATTCTGACAATGGAAGACGCGGAAAATGGCAGATTCCAGCCGATCTATGAGGGCGGCAGCTATTTTGCAGACTATCAATATTCCCACGGTGAAGTGGATAAAGCTTTTCAGGAAGCAAAACATGTTATCGAAGGGGAATATTCCACAGGCTACCAGGAGCATATTTATTTGGAGACCCAGTCCGTTTTGGGTGTATATGAAAATGAAAAAATTTCTGTATATGGTTCCATCCAATGTCCCTATTATGTAAAAAAAGCACTGGAGTATGCCCTGGGCTTCGGCGGAGACCGGGTAAGGGTCGTACAGACAACAACCGGCGGCGCTTTTGGCGGGAAAGAGGAATATCCCTCCTTAATCGCAGCACAGGTAGCCGTCGCCGCATATAAGACCGGGAAACCTGTTCAGCTGATTTTTGACAGGGCGGAGGATATAGAAGTTACCTGTAAAAGACACCCCTCTGTGATAAGACTGAAGACTGCCCTGGATGAAACAGGCAGAATTCTGGCAATGATCGCGGATATAAAGCTAAATGCCGGCGCATACGCAGGAAAATCCAATATTGTGCTCCAGAGATCGTTATTTAATATCAACGGAGTATACAACATTCCCGCTTTGAAAGCGAGAGGCAGAACCGTGGTTACAAATACTGTTCCCTCAGGTGCGTTCAGAGGGTTTGGAGGTCCTCAGGCAATTTTTGCCATAGAAATGCAAATGCAGAAAATTGCCCGGGAGACAGGTATCGATTTGTTGACGCTCAAGTTGTTGAATCTTGTAAAAAAAGGCGATTTGACTGCAACAGGGGGTACCTTCAAGCAGGAGATCAAGCTTCCTGAAATGATTGAGACTGTGGAACAAATGTCCGGCTACCGTAAAAAAATAAATGAATTCGGCAAAAAAGACGGAAATCGGCTCCAAGGCATAGGAATAACACCTTTCCAGCATGGCGGAGGTTTTACAGGCAGTGGGGAGAGAGACCTGATAAAAGCAGTTGTAAAGCTGAAAAAGCATAAGAATGAAAAAGTGGAAATTCTTGTCGCAAGCTGTGATATGGGGCAGGGACTGAAAACAACACTGGCTAAAATCGTTTCAGAGGCGCTTGGAATTCCTTTTGAGGATATTATCTATCAGAATCCGGACACGGACCGGGTTCCGGATTCAGGTCCTACGGTTGCTTCAAGGACGGTTATGATCGTGGGAAAGCTTCTGGAAGAGGCGGCGCATAAACTGAAAAGTCAATGGAAGGAAGGCGGGGAACTGGAGGTAACGGAGGAATACAAGCATCCGGCGGACATTCGATGGGATAATGATAAATTTGCAGGAGATGCATATCCCGCTTATTCCTTTGGGGTGAATGCAGTTGAGGTGGAGGTTGACCCTGTCACACTGGAGGTCCGGGTAAATGGAATCTGGTCGGTTTATGATGTAGGAGTTGCGATTGATGAAAGAATACTCAGGGGACAGATAGATGGCGGTATGGTTCAGGGTTTGGGGTACGGAGCGCTTGAGGTGATGGAGTGCAAAGATGGGAAGATTCAGCAAAGATCGGTGACAGACTATATCATTCCAACTTCAAAGGATTTTATAAAGATTCAAAGCAAGCTTGTTGACAACCCGTATGACAGAGGACCTTTCGGGGCGAAAGGCGCCGGAGAACTCACCCTGGTTGGTGCGGCTGCGGCATTTGCCACTGCAGTCGGGAATGCTTTGGATAAAAACATTGATAAACTTCCAGTTACACCGGAATATATTTTAAGCAGAATCCAAAAATCTGAGTTTGATCTTTGAAATTATCTATTGATTTATATTCTGTCATGGATTATAATAAAACGTAACAAAACATAACGAAACAGAATTGAAAAAGCATTCCTTGTAAAGTCATGATATGCCATGCCTGCATATTTGGCAGCATGCTATTCCCGGGACACCAGGTTTCCGGAACCTATTCCGCCTCAAATAAAACCGAATATTTCGGTAAAGCTGCCTGAATCCAAAAACAGGATGGAGGATTGGGTTGATGTTTCTATTTTGAAATGGAGGGATTTTATGAAAAATCTGAAAAAGAAGATCTCAATTGTACTACTGGTTGTCACTACCTTATGCATGCTCACCATCAATACGAGTGCATTGTCAACCGCACCCAAAGCAACCCCGGTAACAATAACCGTATCGGCGGCAGCCAGTCTGCAGGATGCCATGGTAGAAATCGCAAAGGAGTATGCAAAAGAAAAGCCCAATGTCAAGGTGACTTTTAACTTCGGCGCCTCCGGAACTCTGCAGAAGCAGATTGAACAGGGCGCTCCCGTTGATTTATTCCTTTCTGCAGGAAAAAAGCAGATGGATGCCCTCAAATCACAAAACCTGCTGGACAACAACACACTCAAAACCCTGCTTTTTAACGATGTTGTCCTGATTGTCCCGAAGGATTCCAAGCTGGTATTGAAGGGCTTTTCCGACCTCACCGGCAGCAAAGTGAAAAAGGTTGCCATGGGTGAGCCCAAAAGCGTTCCGGCCGGTCAATACGGGGAAGAAATCCTCACATTTTACAAGATACTGGATGCCGTTAAAGCCAAAACTGTTTACGGAAATGACGTGCGGGGAGTACTGACCTGGGTGGAGGACGGGAATGCGGATGCGGGTATTGTGTATAAAACAGACGCGCTGATTTCCTCCGAAGTCAGGATCATTGCAACAGCTTCCGCAGAAACGCATTCACCGGTGGTCTACCCGGCAGCGGTATTAAAATCGGCAAAGTACCATTATACTGCCGGAGTATTCCTCAACTACCTGTCTGGGAAAAAAGCCATGGATATCTTCAAAAAATATGGATTCAGAACAGAATAATGACTGGATGTATTGGAAAGGAGGGGCAGGATGGAATTTGACGTGACACCGCTCATTGTATCGCTGAAAACGACAGCAACCGCGACTTTCATCACATTCCTTCTGGGACTTCCTGCCGCATACTGGGTGGCGGGATACAGGGGAAAGCTGAAAGGGGTTATTGACGGAATTTTCATACTTCCCCTGGTGCTGCCGCCAACGGTGGCAGGGTTCCTGCTCCTTCTCCTGTTCGGCAGGCACGGTCCCTTTTGGGAGATTTTACATCGTCTGGATATCAGCATTATATTCTCCTGGACCGCCACCGTTATTGCGGCGGTGGTCGTATCCTTTCCAATGATGTACCGGACGGCAAAAGGGGCGTTTGAGCAGATGGACCTGAATATCCTCAGCGCGGCCAGGACGCTGGGATCCTCTGAACTCAGAATTTTTTTCCGAATCAGTATCCCCATGGCATGGCCAGGAATCGTCGCCGGCGGTATTCTTGCTTTTGCCAGGGCGCTGGGGGAGTTCGGAGCCACGATCATGCTGGCGGGAAATATTCCCGGAAAGACCCAGACCATTCCGCTGGCGATTTATTTTGCCGTGGAGGGCGGGGACGACCGGCTGGCATACAGCTGGGTCGCTCTCATCATTGCCATATCGCTGCTGGTCGTTTTCCTGATGAACTTCTGGCTGGAGCGCCAGCAAAAATACATTGGCAATCAATGGATGAAATAACGAGGCGAAAGATATTAGAGGGTGAAATGCAATGAAATTGCTGGTGGAGATCAGGAAGAAATACAGGGAATTCGATTTGAATGTGGGATTTGAGGCCTCCGGTGACATCATGGGGATTCTGGGCGCTTCCGGTGCAGGAAAGAGCATGACACTGCGGTGCATTGCCGGAATTGAGACACCGGATAGTGGACGAATCCTGTTGAATGACCGGATCCTTTTTGATTCTGCAAAAGGGGTCAATCTTCCCAGCAGGCAAAGGAAGACAGGCTTTCTGTTCCAGAACTACGCGCTGTTTCCGCATATGACGGTAGGACAGAACATCGCGTTCAGCTTTGCCGGGTATTCCGCAGGAGAACGCGAAGAGCGGGTCCGCACTCAGATTGCGTTCATGCAGTTGGAGGGGCTGGAGAAAAGATATCCGGGGCAGCTATCCGGAGGACAGCAGCAGAGAGTGGCGCTGGCAAGGGCGCTGGCTGCGGAACCGGAGGTTTTGCTTCTGGATGAACCGTTCTCCGCACTGGATGAATTTCTGAGGAATCAGATGGTAAAGCAGTTGATTGAAACTTTAGCGGACTACAGAGGGGTTACCTTGTTTGTAACACATAATATGGAAGAAGCATACAAGGTCTGCAGGAATCTCATCATCATGGACCATGGGAGAATTGAGGCGATCGGCGGCAGGGAAGAAATTTTCCACAGGCCGCCCACCCTTTCTGCTGCCCGGATTACCGGCTGCAGGAACCTGTCCGGTGCGTGCTCCGTGTCAAACGGACTCATCGAGGCGGTGGACTGGGGATGTCGCCTGCATACGGGGATGTCCACGGGAAAGGTGGCAAATGTGGGAATTCGGTCGGATGATATCCGGCTTGCCCCGGCAATGGCAGAAGAGAATGTGCTGGAGTGCTGGCCGGCTTCCGTTATCGAAGGACCGTTCAGGACCACGGTATATCTATCGCCGAACAAGCCGCCCAAAAGCGAGGCGGATTGCCGGATCCAGTGGGATCTGCCCGGAGAGGACTGGCTGGAAATGAAGGAAATGGCACTACCCTGGAAAATACAACTGGTACGGGAAAAATTGATCCTGCTGGAGGGATAGCAGAACTCCTTTGACTGCAGGATTTCCGAAGCGATATGGTTGCGGAAAGAAGGTACTTGTATATTCTACAGGCTTCATCAAATGAATAGGAATGCTCTCTTTAATAATAATGCTTTCTGGATAAGGCAGGACAGTTATGAACATTGAAGGAATTATTTTAGCGGCAGGTCTCTCAAGTCGTGCGAAAGCTTTCAAGCTGGAGCTTCTGCTTGATGGGAAAACAGTACTTGAGCGGTGTGTTGAAAGCCTGTATGATGCTTGTACAAGAATTATTGTCGTGGGTGGATATGAGATACAAAAGATAAAGACAATGCTGGACAAGTACCCAAAGGTTTTAGTAGTATGTAATGAAAGCTACGAAACAGGAATGTTTTCGTCTGTGAAAACAGGAATGCACCATGTTCAAGCAGATCGGTTTTTTTTTACACCGGGAGATTATCCTTTGATTAATCCAAAGGTATGTCAGAGATTGCTGGAAATTCAAGACGATATTGTAATACCGGTCATAGACGGTAAAAAGGGTCACCCGATCTTAATGAGAGGATCCCTGGCCGAAGAAATTATTAAAATGCCGGATACCTCTAATTTAAGGGATTTTATCAACCAACGGGGTTTTACTGCCGTTGCGGTACAGGATGAGGGTATTCTCAGGGACCTGGACACGCAAGAGGACTACAGGCAGCTTTTACTTGATATTCAAAGTAAGATGAAGTAAGCGAGAAATCAGTTCTTTCAATAGTGCTTTTGCAGAGTCAACTTACAACCTTGTAATCATTGGATTGCAGGGCTTTTTACTGTTCCACGGCAGATATCTGATGCAGTAGGATAATGGATATGTGTCGGCATCAGAAAGAAGCTCTTCAGTTAGTAACAATCCATCTCATAATGATTCTCTCATTGAATAATTTCCAAATTTTATGTCGAAATTTTTCATCATAATGCATCATATGCTTTTTTCAGGCTTGCTAAATAAACAAATTAATTATAAAGTTGTAGGGTACAATTACAGTGATACATTTATTTGGAGGATTCATTGTCTAAATACGAAGAACTTGCAAACAAACTCAGAAATGGGATTATTAATGATACCTACCCTGCCGGTTGCATGCTTCCTTCAGAGAATGAGCTTGTGATACAGGAAGGATTAAGCCGGCAGACCGTTCGGCAGGCTTTTAATATTTTAGAAAGCGAAGGACGCATTCAGCGGCGTCGCGGAAGCGGAACGATTGTAACAAGTATCGGCCAAAAACGTGAGATCACACATAATATTGCAATTATTACTACCTATATTGGCGAGTATATTTTTCCGGATATTCTTAGGGGGATTGTAACCGAGTTGGGAAGTAAAGGGTATACTCCATCCTTATCTGCTACCCATAACCACATTGATAATGAAAGAGCCATTCTCTTATCATTACTGGCAAAACCCATTGATGGAATTATAATCGAAGGGACAAAAACGGCCCTCCCAAATCCAAACATTGATTTATTTAAAAGTATGAAGGCTGCAGGTATACCTATCGTTTTTGTGAACGGCTATTACCCGGAATATCGACCTGATGTTTTTGTAATAGCTGACGATCGGACAGGCGGCATAGAAGCAACTCAATATCTTATAAAAAAGGGGCACAAAAAAATTGCCGGTATTTTTAAAAGTGATGACATTCAGGGACATCTCAGATATGCGGGTTATATAGAAACTTTATTGAATGCAAATATGCCTATTTCAGACAACAATGTGCTTTGGTATACAACGGATACAAAAGAGAAGATTATTGCCGCCAGTCTTATTGAAACTTTGGAAGATTGTGATGCGGTAGTCTGCTACAATGATGAGATCGCGATGAAGGTTCTGAATATTTTGAAAGAGAATAAAGTTGCCGTACCGGAACAAATAGCAGTTATCGGATTTGATGGAAGCATCTTTTGCAGTATGTCGACCCCTCAATTGACAAGCATGAACCTGGAGAAGGAGGAAATCGGACGCACAGCTGCAAGAAAGCTGCTTAGAATGATTCATGGTTCCAAAGAGAAACCATGCCTGCTATCCTGGACTTTGGAAGAAAGGGAAAGCACATAATGCACGGGAATGCAGACGGCTATTTTGTCCAGGTTATCATCTTGACATAACGAACCCTCTTTGATATTCTGTAATTAAAAGATGTACGGACAACTTTACATATAATGGGATACAAAACACCGGGTATTGCTGCTTTGGTATTAACGTAAATAGGGCTGCGCGGATATCTGGAAACATAGCTGTGAAGAATAAACACATTAAGAAAATTATAAAGCGAGGGTGAGCCAAGTGCTGGAAAAATTAAAAGAAAAAGTCTGCCAGGCAAATTTGGATTTGGTGAAATACGGACTTGTTATTTTTACCTGGGGAAATGTCAGCGAACAGGATAGAGCAACCGGGCTTGTGATTATTAAGCCAAGCGGTTTGAATTATGAAGGAATGACGCCGGACGACATGGTTGTTGTGGACCTTGACGGGAATGTGGCCGAGGGGAAGCTAAAGCCGTCCAGCGATACGCCGACGCATCTGGAGCTTTACAGGCGGTTTCCTGAAATGGGCGGAATCGTTCATACCCATAGCGAAAATGCTACGGCTTTTGCACAAAGCGGGAGAGCAATTCCCGCATATGGAACCACTCATGCCGATTATTTTTACGGCGACATTCCATGTACAAGAGCACTGACGGAGGAAGAGGTCAAAAAGGACTACGAAAAGAATACAGGAGTGGTTATTGCTGAAGCATTCAGTGGAATCGGTGTGATGTCGCTTCCTGCATGTCTTGTTAAGAATCATGGCCCCTTCTCCTGGGGAAAGGATTCCGTTGAAGCAGTACATAACGCCGTCGTACTGGAGCAATGCGCAAAAATGGCCAGAGAAACTGAAATGCTGAATAAAAATGCGGTTCGTGCCGACCAATATATTCTGGATAAACATTATTACAGAAAACACGGGAAAAATGCCTATTATGGACAAGGAGGGAACACTTAATGAATAAGCTTTATTTTGTAACAGGAAGTCAGGACCTTTATGGAGAGGATACTCTGAAACAGGTAGCCGAAGACAGTAAAACAATTGCGGGCTATCTAAATGAACAGCTGAAACAAATCGTTGAAATCGAATGGAAGCCGACGGTCAGAAATTCAGAGGAAATTATCAATGTCTGTACCCAGGCTTCCATGGATGCAGACTGCGTGGGAATTATTACATGGATGCACACGTTCTCTCCTGCGAAGATGTGGATCAAGGGACTGCAGCTTCTTACAAAACCTCTTTTGCATCTGCATACGCAGGCAAACGAGAAGCTCCCCTATGCTACGATTGATATGGACTTTATGAACCTGAACCAGTCGGCGCACGGCGACAGGGAATTCGGTTTCATTTGTACCCGGCTCAAAATTGCCCGTGAAGTCGTGGTCGGATATTACAAGCATAATCATGTGATTGATAAGGTCAGGCGGTTTGGTGAAATTGCGAATGCGGTTGCTTTCTCAAAAAATCTGAAATTAGCCATGTTCGGAAGCAATATGCGTGAAGTTGCAGTCACGGATGGCGACAGAGTTGAAAGTCAGATAAAGTACGGCTGGGAGGTTAATTATTACGGAATAGGCGATATTGTTGCAATTGCCGATCAGATTACCGATCAGGAACTGGACGATCTGATCAGCGAGTACAAGTCCATTTATGATATGAACACGGAGGACATGGACGCTGTCAGGGTTCAGGCAAAATATGAAATAGCATTGAAGCGTTTTATGAAAAACGGGGGCTTTGGCGCATACACGGATACCTTCCAGGACCTGCATGGTTTGAAGCAGCTCCCGGGACTTGCCACACAGCGGTTGATGGCAACCGGCATCGGTTTTGGCGCAGAAGGGGACTACAAATCAGCGGCACTCAATGCAATCCTTTGCCGTATGGCTCAAAACCGGAAGGGTGCCACCGGATTTATGGAGGATTATACTTACGACTTAACGCCGGGCAAAGAGATGGTTCTTGGCGCCCATATGCTGGAGGTACCGCCGCAGTTTGCAGCAACCAAACCCGCAATAGAGGTCCATCCGCTCGGGATCGGAGATAAGGAACCTCCGGCTCGGCT